>JAESGQ010000033.1_pt1 | contig 338291 bp, 332 predicted proteins | sample 9266251 | NCBI WGS metagenome assembly JAESGQ01 (sample SAMN17056778, study PRJNA650883) | algae metagenome | isolation source: Kaiparowitsia implicata GSE-PSE-MK54-09C and co-occurring heterotrophs from... | place: USA: Kaiparowits Plateau, Grand Staircase Escalante National Monument, UT ...
CATTCTTGACGAGGTCGCCCATATGGATCGCGCCATTGCCTTCAAGGTTCGCGGGGCGCGTTTCGAGCGGCAGCCAGTGCGGCTGTTGCAGGCGAAGTTCGGCGGCGTCCTCGATGGTCAAAACCCGTTCGCCGGGGTCGATCATCTTCGACAGCGCGTTGAGCATGGTGGTTTTACCCGAACCCGTGCCGCCCGAGATGACGATGTTGAAGCGGCTCGCGCCCGCAATCTTCAGCGCGGTGCACATTTTCTGGCTCATCGCGCCCCATTGGCAGAGCATGTCGAGCGTGATCGGCTTGGCCGAGAATTTACGAATTGAAATGGCGGTGCCGCGAAGCGACAGCGGCGGGACGATCACGTTGACGCGGCTGCCGTCCTTCAGGCGGGCGTCCGCAAGCGGGGTCGTCTGGTCGACGCGGCGACCGACGAGGTTGCAGATGCGCTGCGCGATCTGGAACAGATGCTGTTCGTCGCGGAACTGGATCGGCGCGATGACCAGCTGGCCCTTGCGCTCGACATAGGTCTGGTACGGGCCGTTGACCATGATGTCCGAAATGTCGGGGTCGGCGAGCAATTCTTCGAGCGGGCCGAAACCGAGCAGCTCGTCGACGAGCACCTTTTCGAGCGCGTATTGTTCGCGGCGGTTCAAGGTGATGCGGAGCTCAGCGAGCACTTCGAGGATGATCGGGCGGAATTCCTCGGTCAGCTCGTCCTTCGAGAGCGTCGCCGCGGCCTCGGGATCGACGCGCTCGAGCAGGCGCGGCAGCACCTGTTCCTTGATCTTGTGGACGCTGGCTTCGAACCCTTGCGCCTTTTCGGGCTCGACGGCTTCTGCGGTCGAACGCTGGTTCAGCCGCTCCATCGCCTCTTCTTCGGGCGAGAGGTGCGACGGAATCGGCAGCGGGGCTTCGGCGGGCATGTCGATTGCGGGGAACTGCGCTCCGCCGGGCACGCCAGGGCCAGTCTGCATCGGCTTCGCCACGCCAAAAGCGGGGCGGCCTGCGGTTCCGGGGCGGCGTCCGAATGCACTCATCCGTTTTGTCCTGCTTTCCAAATTCTTTCGGGAATGATCCGCAGCCGCGGACGCACCCCATCGGACACGGTGAATAAATCGGAAACTTTGACATTGTCCTAATGCGCGCGGGCTGGAGATGCAGAGGCGGCGGTTTTTGCGCCGTGCCGGTGTCCGCTTTGGGGTAGTTAGCTGCCGATCCTCCCCCGCAGGGGGAGGGGGACCATGCGAAGCATGGTGGAGGGGTACGGGCCCGCATAGGCCGCGTTCGACTGATGGTACCCCTCCACCACCTTCGGTGGTCCCCCTCCCCGTTCCGGGGAGGAGCGCAACGTCCGCAATCGGTCGCAAGCCGCTATTGCACGGGAGCTGAATGCGCCGTCCCCCAACGAAAAAGCCCGCATCCGGCGGGGATGCGGGTTTTTGATCGCCGTGGAGGGGCGAAAATTCAGCTGGCGATATGCTCGGCGAGGACGGTGAGCCCCGCTTCGTTGACTTCGGCAAAGCCGCCTTCGACCTCGATCACCTCGGGTTCGGCACTCGCGGTGGCATAAATCGTCAGCGGACCGTTGCGCAGCGTCGCCATGAAGGGCGCGTGGCCTTCGAGCACCGAAAAATCGCCCTCGGCCCCCGGAACGGTGACCATATGGACGTCGGCGGTCCGCTCGAGGCGGGCGGGGGTGACGAGTTCGAACTTCAGGGCCATGATATGTCCTCAAACCCCTCCCGCTTGGGGGAGGGGTGTCGGTTATTACGCGTCTTCGGCGAGCTTCGCGGCCTTGGCGACCGCTTCGTCGATGCCGCCGACCATGTAGAAGGCCGCTTCGGGCAGGTGGTCATATTCGCCGTCGACGACCGCCTTGAACGACTTCACCGTGTCTTCGATCGCCACGAACTTGCCGGGGATGTTGGTGAAGACTTCGGCGACGTGGAACGGCTGCGACAGGAAGCGCTGGATCTTGCGCGCGCGGGCGACGACCAGCTTATCTTCTTCGCTCAGCTCGTCCATGCCGAGAATCGCGATGATGTCCTGAAGCGACTTGTACTTCTGCAGCGTTTCCTGAACGCGGCGGGCGGTCTCATAATGCTCCTGGCCGACGATGGCGGCGGTCAGCACGCGGCTGGTCGAATCGAGCGGATCGACCGCCGGATAGATGCCGAGTTCCGAAATCGCACGGTTGAGCGTCGTCGTTGCGTCCAAGTGGGCGAACGAGGTCGCCGGCGCCGGATCGGTCAAGTCATCCGCGGGAACGTAAATGGCCTGCACCGAGGTGATCGACCCCTTGTTGGTCGAGGTGATGCGTTCCTGCAGCGCGCCCATGTCGGTCGACAGCGTCGGCTGATAACCCACGGCCGACGGAATACGGCCGAGCAGCGCCGACACTTCCGAACCCGCCTGCGTGAAGCGGAAGATGTTGTCGACGAAGAACAGCACGTCCTGGCCTTCGACGTCGCGGAAATATTCGGCAATCGTCAGACCCGACAGCGCGACGCGGGCGCGGGCGCCCGGCGGCTCGTTCATCTGGCCGAACACCAGCGCCACCTTCGATCCTTCGGGGGTCGGGTTGCCGTCGGCGTCCTTGGCGATAACGCCGGCGTCGAGGAATTCGTGATAGAGATCGTTGCCCTCGCGGGTGCGTTCGCCGACGCCCGCGAACACCGAGGTGCCGCCATGGCCCTTGGCGATGTTGTTGATGAGTTCCTGGATGAGAACGGTCTTGCCGACACCCGCGCCGCCGAACAGGCCGATCTTGCCGCCCTTTGCATAAGGAGCGATCAGGTCGATGACCTTGATGCCGGTGACGAGGATGCTCGATTCGGTCGACTGGTCGACGAATTCCGGTGCCTTGGCATGGATCGGCGAGCGGAGGTCGGTGACGACCGGGCCGCGTTCGTCGATCGGCTCGCCGATGACGTTGAGGATGCGGCCGAGCGTCTGCGGGCCGACCGGCACCGAAATCTGCGCGCCGGTGTCGGTGACCGGCTGGCCGCGGGTCAGGCCGTCGGTCGCGTCCATCGCGATGGTGCGGACGGTGTTTTCGCCGAGGTGCTGCGCGACTTCGAGGACAAGGCGGTTGCCGTTGTTGTCGGTTTCGAGCGCGTTCAGAATCGCGGGCAGCTCGCCGGTGAACTGGACGTCGACGACGGCGCCGATGACCTGCGCGATGCGACCGGTGGCGGTCGCGGTGCTGGCGGCCTTGGGCGCAGCGGCCTTCTTCGGCGCAGCAGCCTTGGGCGCGGCGGCCTTTTTGGCCGGAGCCTTCTTCTCGGGAGCGGGAGCGGTTGCCATGGTCTTCTTCCTTGCTTGGATAGCTTACAGCGCTTCGGCGCCGGCAATGATTTCAATCAGTTCGGTCGTGATCGCCGCCTGACGCGTGCGGTTGTAGATGATGGTCAGCTTGTTGATGAGGTCGCCCGCGTTGCGCGTCGCATTGTCCATCGCGGTCATCGACGCGCCCTGTTCGGACGCGGCGTTTTCCAGCAGACCCTTGAAAATCTGGATCGTGATGTTGCGCGGCAGCAGGTCGGCGAGGATCGCTTCCTCGTCGGGCTCATATTCCACCGCCGCGCCGCTCGATGCCGGAACTTGGGCGGGGGCGGGAACGGGGATCAGCTGCTGGCCGGTCGCTTCCTGAAGGAGCGCCGAGCGGAATTTCGAATAAAAGAGATGCGCGACGTCGAACGCGCCGGCTTCGTACATCTCCATGACCTTGGCCGAAATGTCGTGCGCCTGCTCGAACCCGATGTCGCGGATGCCGGTCGTTTCATATTGCTCGACGATCTGGCCCGCGAACAGGCGGGCGATGACCGGGCGGCCCTTGCGGCCGACGAGGAAGAAGAGAACCTTCTTGCCCTGGGCTTGCAGTTCGAGCGCCTTGTCGCGCGCGGCGCGGACGATGTTCGAGTTGAATGCGCCTGCAAGGCCGCGATCGCTGTTGAGCACGACGAGCAGGTGGGTGTCGCTCTTGCCGGTGCCCGCGAGCAGTTGCGGCGCCGAATCGGACCCGCCGACCTTCGACGCGAGGCTGGCGACAACGCCTTCGAGCCGTTCGGCATAGGGGCGCGCGGCTTCGGCGGCCGCCTGCGCACGGCGCAGCTTGGCCGCGGCGACCATTTTCTTGGCCTTGGTGATCTTCTGGGTCGATTTGACCGATCCGATCCGCCCTTTGAGTTCCTTCAGACTGGCCATCTCAGTTCCGTTCGAATGCTAATTTACCAGCGAGGCCGACGAATGCGACGCCGAGCGTCGCTTCGACCCAGCGCCACACGCGGCTGTTGCGGGCCATGCCCCCCGCCGTGCTGCCCATCACCGCGAGGGTGCCCAAAAACAGGGCGCCGATGGCATAATGGATGCCAACCAGCAAAACCCCGATCATCGGTGCGTCCGGGCCATGCCCGGTGAACTGCGGCAAGGCTGCGAGATAGAACACCGCCACCTTGGGATTCAGGGCATTTGTCATCAGGCCCTGGGTGAAGGGATTGGCGAGCAGCGTCGCCCCCGACCCGGCGGGTTGGGGGCGGATCGCGCCTTTGAGCAGGCCGAAGCCGAGATAGGCCAAATAGGCTGCACCCGCGACCTTTACCGCCATGAACAAGCTTGGCGATGCCGTCAGCACGCTGAGAAAGCCGAAGCCGCACAGCGCCATATACCACAAGCCACCCATCGTGATGCCCGCGGTCGCCATCAAACCCGCCCGCAAGCCTCCGCGTGCAGAATGTCCCGCGACCAGCAGAACATCGGGACCGGGCGACACGACGGCGATTGCCGCCAGCGCCGACCAGGCCAAGAGGGTTGCTTCAAGGTTCACGCTGTTGCCTTAGGCGAAAATCTTGGCGAAGGCGTCGAGCGCGGCGACCAGCGCCTTCTTGGTGTCGTCGCCCAGATCCTTGGTATCGCGGATCGCCTTCAGCACATCGGCATGGTCGCTGCGCAGATAGGCGAGCATCGCCGCTTCGTAACGCGACACGTCGGTCGTCGCGACGCTGTCGAGATAACCGTTGGTGCCGGCGAAGATCGACGCGGTCTGTTCTTCGAACGGCATCGGCTGGAACTGCGGCTGCTTCAAGAGCTGCGTCAGGCGCGCGCCGCGGTTGAGCAGCTTTTGCGTCGACGCGTCGAGGTCCGAACCGAACTGCGCGAAGGCTTCCATTTCGCGATACTGCGCGAGTTCGAGCTTGATCGAGCCCGACACCTTCTTCATCGCCTTGGTCTGCGCGGCCGAGCCGACGCGCGACACCGACAGGCCGACGTTGATCGCCGGGCGGATACCTGCGTTGAACAGGTTGGTTTCGAGGAAGATCTGGCCGTCGGTGATCGAAATCACGTTGGTCGGGATATAGGCCGACACGTCGCCCGCCTGCGTTTCGATGATCGGCAGCGCGGTGAGCGAACCCGAACCATTGTCGCTGTTCATCTTCGCGGCGCGCTCGAGCAGGCGGCTGTGCAGATAGAAAACGTCGCCGGGGTAGGCTTCGCGGCCCGGCGGGCGGCGCAGCAGCAGCGACATCTGGCGGTAAGCGACGGCCTGCTTCGAAAGGTCGTCATACACGATGACGGCGTGCATGCCGTTGTCGCGGAAGAACTCGCCCATCGTGCAGCCGGTGTAGGGCGCGAGGAACTGGAGCGGCGCGGGTTCCGAGGCGGTCGCGGCGACGACGATCGAATATTCCATCGCGCCATTTTCTTCGAGCTGGCGGACGATCTGCGCGACGGTCGAGCGCTTCTGGCCGACGGCGACATAGATGCAATAAAGCTTCTTCGACTCATCGTCGCCCGCGTTGGCTTCCTTCTGGTTGATGAAGGTGTCGATCGCGACCGCGGTCTTGCCGGTCTGGCGGTCGCCGATGATCAGTTCGCGCTGGCCGCGGCCGACGGGGACGAGCGCGTCGAGCGCCTTGAGGCCGGTCTGGACGGGTTCGTGCACGGAAGTACGCGGGATGATGCCCGGCGCCTTGACTTCGACGCGCATCCGCTTGTCGGCCTTGATCGGGCCCTTGCCGTCGATCGGGTTGCCGAGGCCATCGACGACGCGGCCGAGCAGGCCCTTGCCGACGGGGACGTCGACGATCGTGCCGGTGCGCTTGACCTGGTCGCCTTCCTTGATCTCGGCGTCGCTGCCGAAGATCACGATGCCGACGTTGTCGGCTTCGAGGTTGAGCGCCATGCCCTTCACGCCATTGGCGAATTCGACCATTTCACCGGCCTGGACATTGTCGAGGCCGTGGACGCGGGCGATGCCGTCGCCGACCGAGAGCACCGAGCCGATTTCGGTGACCGTGGCGTCGGTCCCGAAATTGGCGATCTGGTCCTTGATGACCTTGCTGATTTCAGCGGCGCGGATTTCCATTATTCAGCCTTTCATCGGGGGCATTTGGGCGTCGGGCTTTCAGCCCTTCATCGCCTGCGCGAAACTGTTGAGACGGGTACGGATGCTGCCGTCGATCAGCTGGCTGCCCAGCTGGACGACGAGGCCGCCGAGGATGGCGGGATCGACGGTCGCCGCGACGGTGACGTCGCGCCCGACACGGGATTTGAGGTTTGCGGTCAGCGCCTTGATCTGCTCGGCGGTGAGCGGGTGCGCGCTGGTGACCCGTGCGGTCACTTCGCCGCGGTGGTCGGCGACAATCGCATCATAGGCGGCGATCATCTTCGGCAGATCGGCGAGGCGGCGGTTCTCGGCGAGCACGCCAAGGAATTTGGTGGTCAGCGAATCGAGCTTCATTGCCTTGGCGACGGCTTCGATGGCGTTTGCGGCATCGCTGCGGCCGACGACCGGGCTCGCGATCAGCGCCGACAGGTCGGTCGATTCGGCGAGGCCTGCGCGCAAGTCGGCAAGGCTTTTCGCCACGGCGTCGATCGCGTTCGATTCGCGCGCCAGGTCGAACAGCGCGCTGGCATAGCGGCCCGCGAGGCCCGCCGTTATGTTGCCCTGAATGCCGCCGGAATTCTCCACGCGCGAAAGTCCTTTTCTTCGATCCCGAGGGGGATGGCTGCGCGGATTTGCCCGGCATCCGAAAATGCCCCCCGCTGCAAAGTCGGGGCGCGCGTAGCAACGATTTTGGCGCAATGCAAGGCGAGGGTTGGGAGTCTGAGCGCCGCCTTCCCAAACCCGCTCGCCCCAAGCTTGTCGAACAGCAGTCCTTTCTTCAAAAGGCGAAGGAAGAACGGCCCTTCGACAAGCTCAGGGCGAACGAATGAGGAGTAAGGCCATGGGCGAGATGATCCGCATGACGATGGACGATGGCGCCGAAATCGCCGTCTATCACGCGCAGCCCACGGACGAACGCCGTGGCGGGCTGGTATTGGTGCAGGAAATCTTTGGCGTCACCGATCATATCCGCGAGCTGTGCGACGAATATGCCGCCGACGGCTATGAGGTGCTCGCGCCCGCGCTGTTCGACCGCGAGCATCCGGGGTTCGAGAGCGATTATTCGGGGCCGCAGTTCGAGCGCGCGGTGCAGCTGGCGCGCGAGCTGCATCCGCTCGATCAAAGCCTGAAGGATGCGCAGACGTGTATCGACGCTTTGAAGGGCCGCGGTCCGGTGTTCATCACCGGCTATTGTTATGGCGGGTCGGTCGCGTGGCGGATGGCGCAGATCAGCCCCGACCTTGCCGCGGCATCCTCCTATTACGGCAGCCTCGTGCCGACGATGTTCAAGGACGAGGCGCCGCGCTGCGCGACCATCGCCCATTTCGGCCGCTTCGACGGCGGCATCCCGATGGAAGGCGTCGAGGCGCTGATCGCGAAGGATCACCCGACCGCGCAGATTTTCGTTTACGAGGCGGGGCACGGCTTCAACAGCGACCGCCGCAAGGATTATCACGAAGCGAGCGCGGACATGGCACGCGATCGCGCGCTGATGCTGTTCAAGGCGTGCGGAGGCTGAGGTTCGTGACGATGGCGGCCAGTTTCGGACGATGAAGGTCGCGGCCAGCCTGCTGGTGTTCGCCGCGATCCTGGTGTTCGCCGCGGCGGCGCTGCTTTATACGCAGCAGCGGCGGATGATCTTTCCCGCGCCGGCCGATTATCCGGTCGCCGCGCCGCCTGGGTTCTGGCCCGTCCACACGCAGACCGACGACAAGCTGCGCCTGTCGGCCTTTTACCGCGTGGCGGCGGCGGGCAAGCCGACGATCCTCTTCTTTCACGGCAATGGCGACAATCTGTCGGGCGCGCTTCAGGCGGTGCGCGGGCCCGCGGCGGCGGGGTACGGGCTGATGCTCGTCGAATATCGCGGCTATGGCGGCAACCCCGGCTCCCCCCACGAGGCGGGGCTATATCGCGACGGGGCGGCGGCGATGCGCTGGCTGATGGCAGAGGGGATCGCCGCGCGCGACGTCATCGTCGTCGGCAATTCAATCGGATCGGGGCCCGCGACCGAAATGGCGCTGCGCCACGACGTCGCGGCACTGGTGCTGGTGTCGGGCTTTTCCAGCCTGCCCGATGTCGTGGGGGAGGCGATGCCTTTCGTCCCGCGCGCGCTGGTGCGCGACCGGTTCGACAATGCGGCGAAGCTTCCGCGCGTGCGCGCGCCCGTCTTTCTGATGCACGGCGACGCCGACACGCTGGTGACGCCCGCCAATCTGGAGCGACTCAAACGCGCGCGACCCGGTGCGACGGTGGCGCTGGTCGCGGGCGCGGGGCACGAACTGGCCTATGGCGCGGCGGCGCAGGCGATCCTTGTCGGGTGGGTCAACAGAGATTTAGCAGCCCGACCCTAGATACGGCGCGCCGCGGCCGTATAGGCTTCATTGCGCTCGCGTTTGCCGACCGCGACCACCTGCACCACGATGCGATCGTCGAAGACGCGATAGACCAGCCGGTATCCGACCTTGCGAAGCTTGATTTTGTAGCAATCGGGCATGTCGTGCAGTCGCACCGAGGGTACGCGCGGATTGCCCAGCCGTTCGCGCAGCTTTTTCGCAAATTGCGTCTGGACTGTCTTGTCGAGCTTTTTCCATTCCTTCTCCGCATCGCGAAGGAAGGTCAGCCTATAGGTCGTCAATCGAGACCTCGATTTCTTCCTGCCCTTCGCGCTCGCGCACGATTTCAGCCAGCCGCATATCGTCGAGCGCGTCCATAATCTCCTCCCACGCCCCGGCGGGGACCAGATATGCTTCGGGCGTATTGCGATTCAATATTGCGACGGGAGCGCCATCGGCGGCGCGAATGGCGGCCGACGGGTTCTTCTTGAGTTCCGAAATGCTGATGCCGTAGTCGGCGAGAAGCGGCTTTCCCATGACCTGTTAATAGGTCTTTTAAATGGTCAGTCAAGGCACGGCCGCAGCCTCCAACGCCGCGCCCGACGCACGCTGGCAGCGATAGACGAGGCGTTCGTTGGGCGCGGGGGGAAGCGCGCTGCGGATCGCATCCTGTTGCGCGGCGAGATCGGCGAGCGCGTCGGGATCGATGGTGCAGCCCTGCAGCGTATTGGCCGCGCGGGTTTCGCGGGCGCGCGCCATCGATTCGGCGTCGAGCAGGTAGCGGTCGACGCGATAGTCGCGTCCCGCAGCATCGATCGACGCAACGGTGACGGTCGCCTCCTCTTCGGGCACCAATATGCGCTGCCACCGGTCGTCGGGCCCGCGCGTATATTGGGTGCGATCGTTGACGCAGCCGCCCTCGCGGATGCTGATCGGCACGTCGGTCGTTGCCGATACGGTGATGCGGCTGCGGTCGGAGCGGATCGTGCAGAGGAAATTGCCCTCGGCGAGTTTCGGCGTCGCAGCGGCCGGGGCAGACTTGGCATCATCCGTGATATCCGCAACCGCGTCGGGGCGGGTGACGAACAGCACGGCGGCAGCGAGCATCAGCGCGGCGCCGCCGCCGCCGGCAATCTTGGCATTTCGCATATTCTTCTGGCTGTAGAAAAGCAGCCCTGCGCCCGCCCCGAGCGCACCGATGACGAACAATACGCCCGCGAGCGCGATGCGATTTTCACGCGCCGCCAGCGCATCCTCCTCGGCGCGCGCCTGCTTGAGCTCGCGGTCGAGTTTCGCCGCGGCATCGCGCGCGGCATTGGCGGCGGCGTCGGCGCGCGCCTCGGCCTCGATCGCCGCGCGTTCGCGGGCATCGGCCTCGGCCAGCGACAGGCAGGGGGTGCCGACGCCCGTATATTGCTGGTCAGCATCGGCGAGGAAGCGCGTGAGTTCGCGCCCGGCGATCGCAAAGGCAAAGGGCGAGTCGCCATCGTCGGCGCGGGTGATCGCGGTGTTGATCCCGACGATGCGCCCGCACTGGTCGACGAGCGGCCCGCCCGAATTGCCGCGCGAGATTTTTGCGGTGTGGATCAGCATCGCCACGCCGTCGACCGCCTGCATGTTCGAAAAATTGCCCTCGCTGCGCGTCGGCGTGCGCGGGGTAATATAGTCGTTGGCGCTGCGCGCGGTCGCCAGATCGACATTGCCCGGATAGCCCAGCGCGACGACATCGGCGCCCGAATCGAGCGGCCCGGTATAGATGGCGGCGACGGGCAGACGCCCCTCGGAGATCTCGACGAGCGCGAGGTCGCGCGCGGTGTCGATCGCGATCAGCTTGCCCGCAAAACTTTTCTGTCCCTCCGACGGGACGACGCCCAGCGCGACATTGCCCGGATAGCGCGCCGCCGATTCGACGACATGCGCGTTGGTGACGATGCGCGTCGGCGAAATGGCGATGCCGCTGCCATGGCCGAAACCGACGACCTCGCCGTCGATCATCGCGACGGTGACGACGCGCACGACGCTGCGCGACGCCGCGCTGATGTCGTCGGCGGCGCGCGCCGGAAGGACAAGCGCGAAAAGGGCGAGGAGAAGCGGGAGCAGCCGGGTCATGGCGGCGAAGAGTAAAGGCGCGTCACGCGAAGGCAAGGGCCGCCGCACGATCAGCCCGGATATCGCCCGGTTCCCTTGGCAAAGGCTTCGCCCCAGTCGGCGATCGGGCCGAGGGCGGGGTTCAGCCTTTGCCCCCATTCGGACAGCGAATATTCGACATGCGGCGGCACTTTGGGAAAAACGGTGCGGATGATCAGCCCGTCGCGTTCGAGCGCGCGCAATTGCTGAATCAGCATCTTTTCGCTGGCCCCGGCGACGATGCGTTTCAGTTCGCCGAAGCGGAGCGCCCCGTCCCGGAGTTCCTACAGGATTACCGCTTTCCACTTGCCGCCGATCGCCTCGAACGCCGGGCCGATGCCGCAGAGGAAATTTTCGTCTTTCTGATTCAAGCTGATACCCCTTTTGGTAGGTAGCTTACCAAATGGTCCATACTTGTGATCAGGCAAGTTGGCGCCCCATTTCCGCCTTCCACCCGGAAATGGAGGTACATATGTCTGATGTCACGATAATCGGCCTGGGCCAGATGGGCGCGCGGCTGGCGGAACTGTTGCTCGCGGCGGACAAGTCGGTGACGCTGTGGAACCGGACCGAAGCGCGCGCGGCCTCGCTGGTCGCGGCGGGCATGACGCTGGCCGCGTCGCCCGCGGAGGCGATCGCCGCGAGTCCGGTCACCATCCTGATCCTGTCGGACGATGAGGCGGTCGATGCGGTGCTGGCAAGCGCCGGGGTCGGCGGCGTGCTGGCGGGCCGCATCATCGTCAATCTCGGGACCAATTCACCCGCCGCGACCAAGGATTTTGCCCGCCGCATCGCGGAGGCGAAGGGCAGCTATCTCGACGGCGCGATCCAGGCCGCGCCCAGCCAGATGGGCGAGGCCGATACGCCGGTGCTGCTCTCCGGGCCGCGCGAAGCCTATGCCGCCGCCGAGCCGTTGCTGCGGATCCTGGCGGGCAATCTGGTCTTTCTGGGCGAAGAGGCGGATGCCGCCGCCTATATGGACCTCGCCACCCTCTCCTATGTCTATGGCGCCTATGCCGGATTTCTGCACGGCGCGCGAATTGCCGAGGTGACGGGGATGAAACCAGCCCTTTACGGAAAGCTCGTCAACGCGATCTCGCCCAGTTTCGGCGCCTTTTTCGAGCATCAGGGCGGAGTCATCGAATCGGGGGACTTCACGATCAGCGAAAGCCCGATGCGGATTTCGATCGCGGCGGTCGACCGGATCGCATCGACATCGGGCGATCTGGGGATCAACCGCGAACTGCCCGACCTCGTCAACGGCTGGCTTCGCAAGGCCGCCGATGCCGGGCTGGCCGATTCGGAGCTTGCGGCGTTGATCAAGGTGCTGCGCGGCGGCGCCTGAGAACGCGGTTCGGGGGAGGGATCGGGGCGTCGACGACTTTGATCGCAAGCATCGGGACGCGGCGGGCGGAGCGGGGCGATATTGCATCATCCACACCAGCCAAAGGACGATCCGATGACCTATATGATTAGCGGGCTCTCCCCCGACCCCTTTGCCCATCTGTTCGCGATGGACGACGCCGAGCTTGCTGCCAACAATGCGCGGCGTATCATCGCGACCGCAGACCGCGGCTGGCCGTGCCGGATCAGCCTCGACGACGCGAAAGCGGGCGAGGCGGTGATCCTGCTCCACCATGTCAGCCACGATGTCGATACGCCGTTCCGCAGCGCCTATGCCATCTATGTGCGCGATGGCGTCGAAACGGCGACCTATTGCGACGAACTGCCCCCGGCGTTCGCGGGGCGGACAATGGCGTTCCGCGGTTTCGACGACGCGGGCATGTTGGCGGCGGCGCGGCTTGGGCCGGGAGAGGATGGCGATGCAGCGATCCGCGACCTGTTCGCCGACCCGCGCATTGCCTATATCCATGCGCAATATGCCACCAATGGCTGCTTTGCCGCGCGCATCGAGAGGAATTGATCATGGCCTTCTCCACGATGACCGACGATGATCGCTGGGCGGTGATGTGCCGCCGCGACAAGGCGTATGACGGACGCTTCATCGTCGGGGTGCTGACGACCGGCATCTATTGCCGCCCCAGTTGCGGCGCGCGCCAGCCGCTCCGCGACAATGTTCGCTTCTTCCAGGACGGCGCGGGTGCGCGGGCTGTCGGGCTGCGGCCGTGCAAGCGCTGCCTGCCCGACGATGTCGGGCGCGACGAGGCGGCGGTGATCGCCGCGATCGCCGCGATCAAGCAAAGCGAGGAACCGCTCGCGCTCGCCGACCTTGCCGCGCGCACCGGCTATTCGCCGACGCATTTCCAGCGCGTCTTTACCCGCCACACCGGCCTGTCGCCCGCCGCCTATGCCCGCGCGCTGCGCGAGGAGCGCGCGCGGGCGGCGCTCAGCGAGGGGTCGCGGGTGACCGACGCGATTTACGACGCGGGCTTTTCGGGGCCGTCGCGATTCTACGACAATATGGAGGGACGCATGGGAATGACGGCTTCGGCATGGGTGAACGGCGGCAAGGGCGTCGAGATCCATTGGGCGGTCGTGCCGACGAGCCTGGGCGACATGCTGGTCGCGGCGACCGACAAGGGCGTGTGCCGTCTGAGCTTTGCCGAAGGGCGCGAGGCGCTCGAGGAACGCTTCCCCGCTGCCACGCTGGTCGAGGGCGGCGCCGAATTTGCCGCGCTTCTGTCGCAGGTAGTTGAAGCCGTCGAGGCGCCGACGCATGGTTTCGACCATATCCCGATCGACGTGAAAGGGACGGCATTTCAGGAGGCGGTGTGGCGCGAACTGCGCAGGATCCCGGCGGGCGAAACGCGCAGCTATGCCGACATCGCCGCCGCGGTCGGCAAACCCAAGGCGGTGCGCGCGGCGGGAAGCGCGAACGGCGCGAACAATGTCGCCGTACTCATCCCCTGTCACCGCGTCGTGCGCAGCGACGGCACGCTGGGCGGCTATGCCTATGGCCTGCCGATCAAGGACGAGCTGCTCCGCCGCGAAGGCGCGCCGGGCCAGCGCCGGCTCGACGAATTTTGAAGGCGGCACCCCATGGATAGCAAACAAGCCGCGCTCGCCGTCTGGCAAGCCTTCGGAACGCGCGACGCAGAGCGGATTCGCGCCGTGCTGACCGATGACGCCGAATGGCTGGCGCCCGCGGAAAATTCGACCGCAGTCGCGCTGGGCGTCACCCATCATATGATCGGCGCCGAGGCGATCACCCGTTTCATCCTCGACGATTATCCGCGGCTTTTTTGCAACGGGATGCGGATCGATCCGATTTCGCTGACCGCCGAGGGCGACCGGGTCGTCTTTGAGCAGCGCCAGAGCGCAACGCTCGCGGGCGGGCGCGAATATGCGCTCGACTATGTCTTTATTTTTGAAATGCAGGGCGCGCGCGTCCGGCGTATCCGCGAATATATGGATACCAGAAGCGGGCATGGCCAAGTCTTTGGCTCGGCGCCGCCCGCTCCGATCGTCTGACACATTCATCCATCGCCATCGATACCCAAGGAGTTTTTGCATGACTGACATGATTGCCCGTTTTCGCGCGCTGCACATCCCCGGCGACCCGCTGATCCTCGTCAATATCTGGGATGCGGGAAGCGCGAAGGCGGTTGCCGCGGCGGGTGCGAAGGCGATCGCGACGGGCAGCTTCGGCGTCGCGGCGGCGCAGGGGCGCGCCGACGGTGAGGATTTCCCGCTCGAGGATGTGTTCGCAAACCTGACGCGCATCCTGTCGGTCACCGAGTTGCCGGTGACGATCGACATGGAATCGGGCTATGGCGCCGATCCGGCGGCGGTCGGCGTCTCGGTCGGCCGCGCAAAGGACGCGGGCGCCGCGGGGATCAATATGGAGGACCGGCTGCCCGGCCAGTCCGACCTCTTGCCCGTCGCTGAAGCGGTCGCGCGATACCGCGCCGCCGCCGACACCGGGATTTTCGTCAATGCGCGCTGCGACACCTTCCTTGGGAAGGACATCGCGAAGGACGGCGAGGCGCTCGTCGCCGCGACGCTCGAACGCGCGCGCGCCTATGCCGATGCGGGCGCGGGGTCGCTGTTCGTCCCCTTCCTGCTCGATCCGAAGTGCATCGGCGCGATCTGCGACGCCTCGCCGCTGCCGGTGAACATCCTGCGCGGAAAGGGCGGCCCGACCCACCGCGAACTCGCCGAACTCGGCGTCGCGCGGATCAGCCACGGGCACCAGTCGTGGGCGGGGGCGATGGAATGGCTGGGCGCGCAGGCGGCGCAGGTCTTCGGCGGCGCGGAGCCTGATTATTGATCGACGTGGGGGTGGGCGTTGTTAGTCATCGTCCGCCCCCTATTTCGGAAATGGATGGTCCTTCAAGGACAAGCGGTTAGACGAAGCTGTAGGGATCGACATCGATCGCGAGCCGCGCTTTTGCGGGCCAGTCGATGCTGTCCACCCACGCGCGGATCGTGCCCTGCAGATCGAAGCTGCGCGGCGCGTGGAGGAGCAGGCGGAAGCGGTGGCGGCCGCGCAGCATCGCGAGCGGGGCCGGCGCGGGGCCATAGACGGCGAGGCCGTCGGCGACGGGGGCTTTCGCCCCCAGCCGCTGCGCCACGCCGCGCGCAATCTCGATGTCTTCGGATGAAATGACGAGCGCAGCGAAACGGCCGTAGGGTGGCGCGCCCGCTTGTCGCCGCGCCGCGGCCTCGGCGGCGTAGAAGCCGTCGCGGTCGTTTGCGACGAGCGCGGCCATCACCGGCGCCTCTGGAACGCGCGTCTGGATCAGCACTTCACCGGGCTTGACCCCGCGCCCCGCGCGCCCTGCGACCTGCGCGATCTGTTGGAAGGTGCGCTCGGATGCACGCAGATCGCCGCCGTCGAGGCCAAGGTCGGCATCGACGACGCCCACGAGCGTCAGGTTCGGGAAGTGATAGCCTTTGGTAACGAGCTGGGTGCCGATGATGATGTCGACCAGCCCGCCCTCGACGTTGCCCACGAACTCGGCAGCCTTGGCGGGCGACCATAAGGTGTCGCTGGTGACGATTGCGGTGCGCGCGTCGGGGAAACGCAGCGCAACCTCGTCGGCGACGCGCTCGACGCCGGGGCCGCACGCCACCAGGCTGTCCTCGTCCTCGCATTCGGGACACAGCCGCGGCGGCGGCATGACATGGCCGCAATGGTGGCAGGCGAGGCGGTGGACGAGGCGGTGCTCGACCATCCACGCGGTGCAATTGGGGCACTGGATACGGTGGCCGCAGGTGCGGCAGAGGGTCAGCGGCGCGAACCCGCGGCGGTTGAGAAACAGCAGGCTCTGCTCGCCCTTTTGCAAACGGTCGGCGAGCGCGTCGACGAGCGGCGGGGCGAGCCAGCGGCCGCGGTCGGGCGGGTCGGCGCGCATGTCGATCGCGGCAAGGTCGGGCAGGGTGGCGCCGCCGAAACGCGCGGGCAGCACGATGTGACGATAACGCCCCGCCTCGACCATCGCGAGGCTTTCGAGCGCCGGGGTCGCGCTGGCGAGGATGACCGGCAGCCCCTCGAAATGTCCGCGCATTACCGCAACGTCGCGCGCGTGATAATGGACGCCGTCCTCCTGCTTGAAGCTCGTCTCATGCGCCTCGTCGACGACGATGACGCCGAGATTGGCGTAAGGCAGGAACAGCGCCGAGCGCGCGCCGACGATGATCTTTGCCTCGCCGTGGGCGATCGCGTGCCACGCGCGGCGCCGCTCGGTGGAGCGGAGCCCGCTGTGCCACGCGACCGGCTCGCAGCCGAAACGCGCGGCAAAGCGCGTCAGCATCGGTTCGGTCAGCGCGATTTCGGGAAGCAGCACGAGCGCCTGCTTGCCCGCGTCCACCGCGGCGGCGATCGCCTCCATATAGACTTCGGTCTTGCCCGATCCGGTAACGCCGTCGAGCAGCAATGTCTCGAATTTGGCGGCGGCGACGGCCTGTTTGAGCTGGCTTGCGGCCGCCGCCTGTTCGTCCGACAGGTCGGGCGGGGCAAAGCCGCTGTCGGGTTCGGGATAGGGCGCGTCGGCCGACACGGTGACGGCCTCGAGTGCGCCTGTATTGACGAGGCCGCGGATCACCGCCTCGCTGACTTCGGCCATCGCGGCGAGTTCGCGCACCGTCCCCTGCCGCTCGCCGATCGTTTCGAGCGCCACTGTCCGCTGCGGCGTCATCCGCGTCGGCAGCTCGCCCGTCGCGCGATATTCGACGATCGGGCGCCGCGCGTCGGCAAAGGCGACGCCGGGCAGCACCATGCGGAGCACCGACCCCGGCGGCGCCAGATAATAATCGCTCGTCCATTCGACGAGGCGGCGGATCGGCGCTGGCACCGGCGGTACGGGCACGATTTCGTATAGGTTGCGCAGCCGGTTGTCGCCGACCGGATCGGGCGCGCCGAAGCTTTCATCCTCCCACACCACGCCGCCCATCCGCCGCGGCCCCAGCGGCGCGACGACGACGCTGCCGAGCGGCGCCTCGATACCCTGCGGCACGCGATAGTCGAGCGGGCCGAGAGCGGCGGTGAGGAGGAGGACGCGGGCGCGGGTCATGGATGAGGGAGGATATAGGGCGGCGGATGGAATAGGAAAGCGGGGAGGTTGTCCGGCGCCCGGTTGCGACCGAAAGCGGACCTCTCAATTCGCGTCACCCTGAACTTGTTTCAGGGTCCATGGCCCAGTCGTTTCGTTCGGCGCTGCGCAGGATTAGAGGGCAGGCCATGGATGCTGAAACAAGTTCAGCATGACGGAGCTTTAGGGCAGCCAACCACCCCGAACCGGCCCTTCGCGCTTAGCTCGAAACCAGCGCCGCCTTCTTCGCCACCCGCCGCGCCGCCTTCGGCCGCCTGAACCAGAAGCTCCACACCGCGAAGCTGCCGAGCATCGTCAGCGACAGGCCCGAGATGGTGAGAAGGCTGCGCCACGCCCAGCCGCCGACCTTTGACGCATGGATCGGGAAGGCCATGTTGAACGCCTGCGCGCCGCCCGGCATCGCGAGCGCGTCGCGCGCGCCGAGGACCTCTCCCGTCGCGGCGTCGAACCACAAGGCCGTGCGGCCGTTGGGCAGCCATTCGGCGGGCTGTTTCATGCGCAGGCTGATCGGATCGCCATCCTTGCGCGGCAGGCTGAGAATGCGGAATTCGGCGTCGGGGAAGCGGCGGTGTGCTGCCGTCAGCATCGCGGTATAGTCGGGCTTTACCGCCAGCGCCCCGCCCTTGTATTTCGGCAGCTCGAGCGCCTTGGCGGTTTCGGCGGGCGAGCCGAAGGGGGCGACCACCCCCATGGCAAAGGGACGAAAGATCATCATCGTGCCGGTGACGATCGAGATCAGCAAAAGCGGCGCGGCGATGATGCCCAGGTCGCGGTGGTGCATCAGGATCGACGGGCGGCTCATCCGTTTGGGCCACAGGCGAAGCTGAAAGGTCCGCCGCGTGCGCCACCACAGGATCACGCCGCTGACGATAAAGAACAGTCCGGCGAGCCCCGCGATGCCGATCACCCATTCGCCGCTGTCGCCCGCGAACAGATGGTGGTGGAAATCGAAGATCCACAGCTCGGGCCGCTCCCACTGGCTCGTCCAGCGCGCCGCGATCTCGCCCGACTGGCTGGCATAGGCGCCGGCACCCTCCGCAAACCGTAGCTGGTGCAGCCCGAAGCGTTCGTCGGCGTAAATGATGCCCTGCGCCCCCGGTGCCGCCATCAGCTTTTCGGTCGCTGCGACGACGGTGGCAAGGTCGCCGCGCAGCGGATCGCCCGTGCCCGGCACGCCGATCCACAGATGCTCATAGAGCAGGATCGTGCCCGACAGGCCGAGCATCGCAAGCACGAGGCCGATGAGGCCCCCCGTCCAGCGGTGTAGCGTGTCGAGCAGTTTCATCATTTAAAAGCGCCCCACCTCAGAATCGGTAGTCCCAACCCAGCGTGAAGCTGCGCCCGCGGCCCGCGAAGTTGAAGAAATTGTCGGTGGGCCGCTGCGTGTCGCTCGCGTAGCTGATATATTGCTTGTCGAACAGGTTCGACACCGCGAAGCTTACCCCGCCGAAATCGGTCTGATAGCGGACGATCGCGTCGGTGATCGTGTACCCGTCGAAATCGTTGCGAAACAGATTTTTCGGATGGTTCGGATCGAGGTCGTCGGCGCGGCGTTCGGGACCGTCGAAGCGGCGCTTTAGATATACCTGCGTCTGAACGCGCGCCGAAAACGGCCCGTTGGCATAGGCAGCAGCCAGATTCAGGCGATCGGGCGAGATGTTCGCGCCGTCGAGGTCGGTTTCGACCACGCCATCCTCGTCATCGTCGAACTGGCCCAGGATATGCGCATAGCCCGCCGAGAGCGTCAGCCCGTCGACCGGCATCTTGACCGCGAGGTTGATCTCCAGCCCCTCGATCTCGACGCGCTGGCGCAGCACTTCGAAAATGCCGTCGGGCCGCGCGATGAGCAGCTGCCCCTTCTTGCTTGACGACCAGAAATAGGTCGCGCTGGCATCGAGCGGGCCACGCTTCACCTCGACCCCCAGTTCGCGGTTGTTCGAGACGATCGGCGAGATGTCGAGGAAATTGTCGATGTCGGTTCCCGCCGTGCGCACCGCGCGCGTGATGCGGCCGACGTCGGGGACGGTATAACCCTCGGCATAGCTTGCATAGGCGCGGATGCCGGGGATCGGTTCGACGATCACGCCGCCGTTGAGCAGCACATCGTCGAAGGTCGGGCTGCCGCCCGCGACGGCGACGCCGCCATAGGTTGCAAGGTCGGTGCCGTTGAAGGTGGTCGATGCGAGCGTGCGATAATCGTCGATCGTGATCTTCACATTTTCATAACGCATGCCGCCCGCAAGCCGGACAAGCCCGCCCGCGAGCTCGAGGTTCGCCTGGCCGAAGGGGGCGAGGCTGCGGAAATCGGTCGGCGGCACCCACGCGCGATCGGTCGCGATCAGCCGCTGCTCGGTCGAATCCCACAGCGCGTCGAACCCCGCGATCAGCGTCAGCGCCTCCAGCCCCGGCACCGCGCGTTCATAGCTGAGCTTGCCGCCATATTTGCGGCTGCGGTTCTGCGACTGGTCGAACAGGGTGCCGCGCGGCGCGATCGCCGGATCCTGAAAGGTCGCGATCGGGTTGGGCTCGCCGCCGAAGGTGTCGCGGCTGCGGTTCCAGAAAATCTGGCTGACGAAATTGCCGCCGCCCAGGTCGGTGTCGGTCAGCGACAGCGCGAGGCTTTCGGTGCGCCCCGTCGCGGGAACGCCGGGCGGGAGGCCGGGCTCGGCGCTCGTCGGGACGCCGCCGATCTTGTTGCCCGCGACCGCGGCATAGTCGCCATCGCCTTCGAGTTCGAAGCGGCTGGCGATCAGGTCGAGCCGCATCGTGTCGGTGACGGCATAACCAAAGCGGCCGAACAGCGAGAGGGTTTCCGAATCCTGCGTCTCGCCCTGCGTCAGGTTGATGCCGACGCGCCGGCCCTCGCCGTCGAAAAAGACCCCTCGGCGTTCCCACGCGGCGCCGACCGAGGCGTCGAAGCGCCCCGCCTTATATTGGACGAGGCCCGCGACCTTGCCGCCCATGCCCTCGTCGGACAGGTCGTTGTCGGCAGTCGCCTGCAGCAGCGCGCGGCCCGACACGCCTTCGTCGGTCGGCGCGCCGACGGTGACCTGGTTGACGATGCCCCCGGTGCCGCCGATGCCCTGCAAGGCGTTCGACCCGAAGATCAGCTCGACGCGGTCGACGAAAAAGCCGTCGATGGTGAAACCGTCGCGGCTGCCGTCGCGCAGCGGGGTCGATTGGGGGATGCCGTTGATCGCATAGAGCGGCGAGCGGCCGCGCAGCGTCTCGCCCGCGCCCGACAATTTCTGCCGCGTCGGCGAAAAGCTGGGGGACAGCGTCGCGACCGCGTCGGTGACCGATCCCGAAATCGCGAGCTGCTGGTCCAGCGCATCCTTGTCGATCACCTCGATCGTCAGCGGCAAGGCATTCGGCGGCAATATGGTGCGCGCGGCAGTGACGATGATCATGTCGCTTGCAGCCTCCGCCATCGCTTCATCGGCAGGCGGAATGTCCTGCGCGAATGCGGGGAAGGGCAGCGCGCCCGAAAGCAGCGCGGCGGCGAGCCATTTGCGATTCATTATCAACTCCTGTTTCGGAGTTGCCGCTAGTGCGACACATTCGCAAAGGCAAGGAGATTCATTGGGGGGAGGGCGGTGAGGCCGCGGGCGGTCGATTGCGGACGTCTGATCCTCCCTGTGGCGAAGCCATGGGGAGGGGGACCGCCGCCGCAGGCGGTGGTGGAGGGGCAGCGGCCTCGGCGCCATTGCCCCTCCGTCAGCGCTCCGCGCTGCCACCTCCCCATCGCTGCGCGACAGGGAGGATCGTAACTCGCAAAGTCCGGAAACGACCGATTGCGGACGTAATCTCCCCTCCCGCAAGCGGGAGGGGCCGGGGGTGGGCAGCAACGTCGCGGAGGGCCCACCCCGCTGCGGCTAGCCAGCAAGCTGGCAAGCCTCGCTGCCCCTCCCGCTTGCGGGAGGGGACACTAGCGCCAATCGGCAACGGCCGCTCACCACCCCAAAACCGCCATTCCCCATTACCCCAGCCCCGCCTTGCGCATCCGCGCCTGCATCGCCTCGACGAACAGCCGTACCGCAGGCAGCGCCGCGCGCGACGGTTCGAACAGTAGATGGACGGGTAGCTCCGGCGGCTGCTCGCCATCCAGCAGCGCGATCAATCGCCCGGCATCGATCGCTTCGGCGAGCTGGTAGGACAAGAGGTTCGCGATCCCCAGCCCCGCCTCGGCGGCCGCGAGCGCGCCATCGACGGTGTTGACGGTCAGTCGCGGCGGCGCGGGCAGGCGCCAGCGGGTGCGCGCGAACTGCCACTCGGTCGTCCAGCGCGGCCCCATCGTGCCGATGAGTTCATGCTGGGCCAGATCGGCGACGCTCCGCGGCGCGCCGCGGCGCGCCAGATAGGCGGGACTCGCGACAAGCATCTGCCGCACCCAGCCGATCCGCACCGCCTTCAAGCCGGAATCGGCGAGCGCGCCGATCCGCACCGCGACGTCGATCCCTTCCTCGACGATGCGGACATTGCGGTCGATCAGCATCATCCGCACGGCCAGTTCGCGATGCTCGGTCATCATCGCATCGACCACGGGCAGCACGTGCAGCCGCCCGAACATCACCGGCGCGGTCAGGTGCAGCTGGCCGCTCGGCGCCGCCGCGGCACCGCGCAGCGCGCGCTCGGCGCCCGCCAGGTCGGCCAGGATGCGCTGCGCCTCGCCCAGAAAGGCCGCGCCCGCATCGGTCAGCGCGACCGCGCGCGTCGAGCGGTGGAACAGCGCGGTCCCCAGCCGCGCCTCGAGCGCCGCAATCCCGCGCGTCACCGCGGGCGGCGAGCTGCCGAGCTTGCGCGCCGCCGCGGCAAATCCGCCCTCGCTCGCCACCGCGACGAACATTTCCAGCGTCAGCAACCGATCCATGATTATTCCATTTATCGGAATTAAGATGTTTGATCTTCGCTGATTATCACATCTATCGCAATATCCTACATCGATGCTGCGAACGGAGGCGGTCCCCCTCTCACCCGAAAGGCCTCCGTTCGCTCTACTCGATGGAGGCAGGACGATGGCACGCAACTACCGGCACACGCTGTTCGACGATGCGGTCAAGGCCTTGCAGGAACGCCATGGCTCGCGCGCATCCTATCTGAAAATGGACGCCGGTGCCGACGGCACCCCCGACACGCTGACCGCCAAGGAACTCGGTTTCATCGCGCAGCGCGACAGTTTCTACATGGCCAGCGTGAATGGCGAGGGCTGGCCCTATATGCAGCACCGCGGCGGCCCCGCCGGATTTCTGCGGCACATATCGGGCAACCGCATCGGTTTCGCCGACTATCGCGGCAACAAGCAATATATCAGCACCGCGAACCTTGCGGGCAACGACCGCGTATCGCTGTTCCTGATGGACTATCCGAACCGCGACCGGCTGAAACTCGTCGGCCATGCCAGCATCGTCGAGCTTGCCGACGATCCCGCCGCGGTCACCGCCTTGATGCCCGAGGGGTATCGCGCGACGCCCGAGCGCGCCTTCTTCGTCGATGTCATCGGCTGGGAGTGGAATTGTTCGCAGCATATCACGCCGCGCTTCACCGAAGCCGAAATTTCCGCCGCGATCCGCCCGATGGCGGCCGAACTCAACCAGCTGCGCGCCGAGCTTGCCGCGCTGCGCGCCCAACCCAAGGGAGAATGACGATGATCCGCCTTTATGGTTCCGCAATGTCCGGCAATGCGCACAAGGTGCGCATGGCGCTCGCCTTCCTCGGCCTCGACTGGCACGACGAGACCGCCGATGCCGCCACGCGGCAGAGCGAGGCTTTTCGCGCGCTCAATCCGATGGCGCAGATCCCCGTCTATGTCGAAGGCGATTTCGTGCTGCGCGACAGCCAGGCGATCGTCGCCTATCTCGCCGCGCGCCATCGCCCCGGCGACTGGGACGGGCGCACGCCCGAAGAGCGCGGCGCGATCGTGATGTGGCTGTCGCACGCGGCGAACGAGATTTTCAACGGCCCCGCGCTGTTGCGCGCCGAGCGGCTGTTCGGCTGGTCGATCGACCATGATCGCGCGGTGGCGGTCGCGGAGCGCATTCTGCCCGTCGTCGACGCGCATCTGGAGGATCGCGACTGGCTCGTCGGCGACCGGCTGACGATCGCCGACATCGCCGCCAGCCCCTATCTCGCGCTCGCCCCCGACGGCGGGATCGACCTCGACGCATGGCCGCGTCTGCGCGACTGGACGCGCCGCATCGCCGCACTGCCCGGCTTTCCGTCGATGCCGGGCTGGCCCGCGGCGGCGCTCGCGGCCGAAGGCGCCGCCTGATGCCTTACGTCAACATCCGCATCACGCGCGAGGGCGCGACCGCCGAGCAGAAGGCCGAGCTGATTGCTGGCGTGACCGAATTGCTCCGGCGCGTGCTGGACAAGAACCCCGCGACGACCGTCGTCACGATCGACGAGATCGATCTGGACAATTGGGGGGTGGGCGGCCTGCCCGTCGCCGAATATCGTGCGCTGCAAAAGCCGAAGGAGCCCGAGACATGACCGCGAACAACGCCGCCCCCGCCTTTGCCGCGATCATGTTCCTGACCGGTGTCGGCATCCCGATCCTCGCCGCGCTCAACGGCGGGCTCGGCGCGCGGCTCGGCAGCCCGATGGCGGCATCGATGATCCTCTTCGGCCTCGCCTTCCTGATCGCGGCCGCGGGCGCGCTGATGACCGGTTCGCTCGGCGCGGTGCGTTTCACCGGGGGCATCCCCGCGCATTTCTATTTCGGCGGGCTGTTCGTTGCCTTTTATGTGATCGCCGTGACCTTCATCGCCCCGCGCTTCGGCGTCGGCAACGCGATCTTCTTCGTGCTCGTCGGCCAGCTCGTCAGCGCCGCGACGATCGACCATTTCGGCCTGTTCGGCGCGATGCGCTCGGCGATCGACCTGAAGCGTATCGCCGGGATCGCACTGATGATCGCGGGAGTCTGGCTGGCACGCCGTACGGGGTGACGTGAATCGCGAAACCGCGCTATCACCCGGACCATGCGGGAAAAGGAACTGCGCTTCGCCCTGATTTGCTACGGCGGCATCAGCCTCGCTGTCTATATGCACGGCGTCACCAAGGAAGTGTGGCGGCTCGCCGCGGCGTCGCGCGCCTTTCACGACGGCAGCGACATCGGCGGTGCGGGCGCGGTCTATCGCGACCTGCTGGGCGCCATCGCGGCGCGCAGCAATGTGCGGCTGCGCGTTTTCACCGACATTATCGCAGGCGCGAGCGCAGGCGGCATCAACGGCATCTTTCTCGCGCGCGCGCTGACGAACGGCGAATCGCTCGAACCGCTCACCGACCTTTGGCTGGGCAGCGCCGATGTCGACAATCTGCTCGATCCCGACGCGCGGCCGCTGTCGAAAATGACCAAATTCTGGGCGGTGCCGATCGCCGGCTGGGCGATGAAGCGGCGCGGCAACAGCATCGACCGCACCGTCGGCGAAGCGGCACAGGACGAGGTGCGCGCCAAACTATCGCGCTTCGTGCGCGCGCGCTGGTTCGAACCGCCCTTTGGCGGCGAGACTTTTTCGCACCTGCTCTTCGACGCTTTTGCCGCGATGGACGCGGCGCCGCGCGGGCCGGTGCTGGTGCCGGACGGCCAGCCCGTCGACCTGTTCGTGTCGGTCACCGATTTTGCGGGGCACAGCGTCCCGCTCGCGCTCAACAGCCCGCCGCGCGTGACCGAGGACGAGCATCGGCTGATCCTGCATTTCCGCGAGGATGGCCGCGCGGGCAAGCGGCTCGACGATGTGCCGGGGCTCGCGGCGGCGGCGCGCGCGACCGCCAGCTTTCCGGGCGCCTTCCCGCCCTTCACGCTGCGCGAGATCGACCGCGTGCTCGAAAAGCGCGGGCTGGACTGGCCCGGCCGTGATGCCTTCCTCCGCGCGCAATTGCCGCTTGGCGAAGCGGGCGACCCCGCCGACCGCGTGCTGATCGACGGCTCGGTGCTCGCCAATGCGCCGTTTCGTCCCGCCATAGCGGCGCTGAAGCAGCGCCCGGCGCGGCGCGAGATCGACCGCCGTTTCGTCTATATCGACCCCAAGCCCGACTTTCGCTCGATCAGCTTCGGCAAGCCCGGCGACGCGGCCGAGGGCGATGAGCCGCGGCTGCCGGGTTTCGTGCCGACGATCCTCGGCGCGCTCTCCGAAATTCCGCGCGAACAGCCGATCCGCGACAATGTCGAGGCGATCGAGGGCATGTCGCGGCGCATCCGCCGGATGCAGCATATCGTCGATGCGATGAAGGTCGAGGTCGAGGAACAGGTCGCGGCATTGTTCGGCACGACCTTTTTCCTCGACACACCGACGCCCGCGCGGCTCCAGAAATGGCGCGCGAAGGCGCAGGAACAGGCGGCGGCGCGCGCGGGCTTTGCCTTTGCGCCTTATGGTCACCTCAAATTATCGGCGGTGGTCGAGGAACTGGCGCGGCTGATCGACCGGCTGCTGCCCGCCGAGGGTGCAATCCACCAGGCGAACCGTCGCCTTGCCTTGTGGGACGAAGTGCACGCACGCGGGCTCGACCGGATTTCGGGGAAGAAGGGCGCGGGGGCAAGTGGTGACGCGATCGCCTTTTTCCGCACCCACGACCTTGGCTTTCGCATCCGCCGTCTGCGTTTTCTGGCGCGCGAGCTCGACACCGCGGTCGAGGCGACGCGCGACGCGCGCGACCCCGCGTGCGACGCGATGCGCGAGGCTATCTTCGCGGCGCTCGGCCTCTATCTCGACCGGCAGGGGGACAGCTGGCTCGCCGATCTCGACCTCCCCACCGACGCCGGGCCGGGCGAGTGGATCGACGCGATCGCCGCACGCCGCGACCTCGCGATCGTCGATGGCGAAGCCGACGCACTGATCGCCACCGGGCTCGCCGCGATGCCGAAGGACGACCGCCGCGTGCTGCTGCTCGCCTATCTGGGCTATCCTTTTTACGACATCGCGACCCTGCCGCTTCTGCAGGGTGAGGGGTTCGACGAATATGACCCGATCAAGATCGACCGCATCTCGCCATCCGACGCGACCGCGATCCGCAGCGGCGGCGCGGCGGCGATGCTGAAGGGAATCGAGTTCAACAGTTTCGGTGCTTTCTTCAGCCGCGCCTACCGCGAGAATGACTATCTCTGGGGCCGGCTCCACGGCGCCGACCGGCTGATCGACATCGTGGCGTCGAGCGTGACGGGCGAAGGCGCAGTGCCGACGGAGGAACTGAAAGCGATGAAACGCCGGGCGTTTCACGCGATCCTCGACGAGGAGGAAGAGCGGTTACCGAAGGTGAAGGCGCTGATCGCGGAGCTCAGGGGCGAGATTGGTTAAGATGCCCGCCGCCCCCGGCGAAGGCGGGGCCGCAATCGGTTTACGCGGCGCCGCAGGATAGAGGCGTCAGCGGCCCCCGCCTTCGCGGGGGCGACGCTCTAATCGGTCAAATCTTCCCACATATCCTTGATGCGCCCGAAAAAGCCCTGGCTCGCGGGGCATTCTTCGCCCGTTTCGGTTTCGCGAAACTCGCAGAGCAATTCCTTCTGCCGCGCGGTGAGCCGCGTCGGCGTTTCGACATCGATCTGGACGACAAGGTCGCCGTGGCCGCGCCCGTTGAGCACAGGCATCCCCGCGCCGCGCTGGCGAAGCTGCTTGCCCGACTGGATCCCCGCGGGGATGGCGATGTCGTGTTTCCGGCCATCGAGCCCCGGAATGGCGATCTCGCCGCCCAGCGCCGCGGTGGTGAAGCTGATCGGCGCGCGCGTGAACAAAGTGGTTCCTTCGCGCTCGAAGACCCTGTGCCGCGCCATATGGAGGAAGATGTAAAGGTCGCCCGGCGCCGCGCCGCGCGCGCCGCTCTCGCCCTCGCCCGACAGGCGGATGCGCGTGCCCTCGTCGACCCCGGCGGGGATGTTGACGGTCAGCGTCTTGCGCCGATCGACGCGGCCTTCGCCATGGCATATATGGCACGGATCGGCGATGACCTCGCCCGCGCCCTGACACGTCGGGCAGGTGCGTTCGACCATGAAGAAACCCTGCTGCGCGCGCACCTTGCCGTGGCCGGCGCAGGTCGAACAGCGGTGCGTGGAGGTGCCGGGCTTGGCGCCCGATCCGTCGCAGGTGTCGCAGCGCGCGGCGACATCGACCTCGATCTCGCGCGTCACGCCGGCAAAGGCGTCCTCGAGCCGGATCTCCATGTCGTACCGCAGGTCGGCGCCGCGCGCCGGGCCACGCTGCTGGCGCGCGCCGCCGAACGCCGAGCCAAAGATCGATTCGAAAATATCGCCAATGTCGCCGAAATCGCCGCCATGCCCGGCGCCGCCGAACCCGCCGCCGCCATTGACGCCCGCCTTGCCGAATCGGTCATAGGCGGCGCGTTTCTGCGGATCGCGCAAGCAATCGTAAGCTTCGCTGATCGCCTTGAAGCGCGCTTCGCTGTCGTGACACCCCGGATTCTTGTCGGGGTGATATTTCATCGCCAGCTTGCGATAGCTCGCCTTCAGCGTCGCTTCGTCGGCGCCGCGATCGCATTCGAGCAGTTCGTAATAATCGATGTCGAGTGACATAGGTCGCCGGCCCCTAGCTCAGCCCCCCATGCCCGCTCGTCCTGTGCCTGTCGGAGCGCCGTTCTTCCCGGAAGGAAGAACGGCGGCGCTTCGGCAAACTCAGCACGAACGGCATGGCAGGCCAGCTCTTACTTCTTGTCGTCTTCGACTTCGGAGAATTCGGCGTCGACGACATCTTCATCGGCCTTGGTCTCGCCAGCGTCGGCGTCGGGCGATGCCGCGGCCTGCTGTTCCTTTTCATAGATCGCCTGGCCCAGCTTCATCGCGACCTGCGCCAGCGCGCCGGCCTTTTCGGTCATCGCGGCGGCGTCGCCGCCCTCGACCGCCGTTTTGGCTTCGGCAATCGCGGCCTCGATCTCGGACTTCAGCGCGCTATCGACCTTGTCGCCATGTTCGGCGATCTGGCGTTCGGTCGAATGGATCAGGCTTTCGGCGTTGTTTTTCGCCTCGGCCGCCTCGCGGCGCGTCTTGTCCTCTTCGGCGAACTGCTCGGCGTCCTTGACCATCTGGTCGATGTCGGCGTCGCTGAGCCCGCCACTGGCCTGGATCTTGATCTGCTGTTCCTTGCCGGTGCCCTTGTCCTTGGCGTGGACCGACACGATGCCGTTGGCGTCGATGTCGAAGGTCACCTCGATCTGCGGCACGCCGCGCGGGGCGGGCGGGATGCCGACAAGGTCGAACTGGCCGAGCATCTTGTTGTCCTGCGCCATTTCGCGCTCGCCCTGGAACACGCGGATCGTCACCGCCGACTGGTTGTCGTCAGCCGTCGAGTAAACCTGCGACTTTTTGGTCGGGATCGTCGTGTTGCGGTCGATCATCTTGGTCATGATGCCGCCCAGCGTCTCGATGCCGAGGCTCAGCGGGGTCACGTCGAGCAGCAGCACGTCCTTGACGTCGCCCTGCAGCACGCCGGCCTGGATCGCGGCGCCGATCGCGACGACTTCGTCGGGGTTCACGCCGGTGTGCGGTTCCTTGCCAAAGAAATCCTTCACGACTTCGCGCACGCGCGGCATCCGCGTCATGCCGCCGACGAGGACGACTTCGTCGATCTCGCTCGCCGAAATGCCGGCGTCCTTGATCGCCTTCTTGCAGGGTTCCAGCGTGCGCTTCACCAGTTCCTCGACCAGCTTTTCGAGGTCCGCGCGGGTGATCGTCTTGACCAGATGCTTCGGCCCGTTGGCGTCGGCGGTGATGAAGGGCAGGTTGACCTCGGTCGTCGCGGCCGACGACAGCTCGATCTTCGCCTTTTCGGCGGCTTCCTTCAGGCGTTGCAGGGCCAATTTGTCGCCGCGAAGGTCGATGCCTTCGTCCTTCTTGAACGTGTCGGCCAGGAACTCGACGACCTTCGAGTCGAAATCTTCACCACCCAGGAAGGTGTCGCCGTTGGTCGACTTCACCTCGAACACGCCGTCGCCGACCTCAAGCACCGAAATGTCGAAAGTGCCGCCGCCAAGGTCATAGACCGCGATCGTCTTGTTCTCCGACTTGTCGAGGCCATAGGCGAGCGCGGCCGCGGTCGGCTCGTTGATGATGCGCAGCACTTCGAGGCCCGCGATCTTGCCGGCGTCCTTGGTCGCCTGACGCTGCGCGTCGTTGAAGTAAGCGGGGACGGTGATCACCGCCTGTTCGACCTTTTCGCCCAGATAGGCTTCGGCGGTTTCCTTCATCTTCTGAAGGATGAAGGCGCTGATCTGCGAGGGCGAATAATCCTCGCCGCCCGCCTTGACCCACGCGTCGCCGTTGGCGCCCTTGACGATCGAATAGGGGACGAGCTCCATGTCCTTCTTGGTCATCGGATCGTCAAAGCGGCGGCCGATCAGCCGCTTGACCGCGAACACGGTGTTTTCGGGGTTGGTCACCGCCTGGCGCTTCGCCGGCTGGCCGATCAGCCGCTCGCCATCCTTGGCAAAGGCGACGATCGAGGGCGTCGTCCGCGTGCCTTCGACATTTTCGATAACCTTGGGCTTGCCGCCTTCCATCACCGCGACGCAGCTGTTCGTGGTGCCGAGGTCGATCCCGATCACTTTGGCCATTTATACTCGTCCTTGTTGCTTCTTCGGCGCCCTGAAAAGGCGCGCCGTCCATGGGTTCATGGGCGCGATATAGGTGCGCTAATCCTTGGCACAAGGGCTTTGAAGGCTTATCGGGGGGACGAAAATGTTGCGCTTTTACGGAGTCCTCCCGAAATGAAACCCTTCGCTCTTGCCGCCCTTGCCGCCGCCTCGCTCAGCCTGACCGGTTGCGGCGAAAATCTGGGCGCGGGGCAGCAGCTCAACGTCGTCAGCGGTCATGTCGTGATGGGGGCAACGCCCGATCGCCCCGCGGTCGGCTATTTCCGCGTCGAGGGCGGCCCGCGCGACGTCGAACTGGTCGCGGTGACCGCCGACCTCGCGCAGCGCGTCGAGATGCACGAAAGCGTGCGCGAAAACGGCATGATGATGATGAAGCCGCTCGAACGCGCGGCGGTGCCCGCCAAGGGCGAGCTCGTCTTCAAGCAGGGCGGCAAACATCTGATGATCTGGGGCATCAACGGCGCCGCGGTGCGCGCGGGCAAGCTGCCGATGGCGTTCGTCTTCACCAACAACAATAATGAACGCATCCTCTTCGACATGGTGATCAAGCCCGCCGAGGGCGCCGCGGGCGGCGAAGCGGCGATGGATCATGATGCGATGGGACATGGCGCGGAGAAGGGTTCGGACGCAAAGAAATAAGGGTGGCTTTCCACACACCGTCATTGCGAGGAGCGAAGCGACGCGGCAATCCAGCGTGGCGTAAACCGCCCTGGATTGCCGCGCTTCGCTCGCAATGACGAGGTTGTGATGCCGCGCTCCTCCCGCCCCCTGACCAGCGGCGAAATCGCGCTCGCGCGCAGCGTGTTCGGCGACGCGATCGCCTATGACCATGTGCGCGTGAACCATCATAAATGGGCTTTCTTCCAGCCGCGCCACATCGTCATGGCGCCGATGGGCCATCTGCATTTCAACCCGCACGGCGACCTGTATTGCGACGATTTCAGCGCCGCGTCGCAACGCTTGCAAGGGCTGTTCCTCCACGAAATGACGCATGTGTGGCAGGCGCAGACGCGCGGCCGCTGGTATCTGGTCCTGATGCGCCATCCGTTCGCGACCTATAGCTACACGTTGAAACCGGGCTGGCCGCTTGAACGCTATGGGCTGGAACAGCAGGCGGAGATCGTGCGCCATTACTGGCTGCTGACGCAGGAAGTGGTCGTCGGCGGCGCGCCGGGGGTGGATGCTTATCAGGCGATTTTGCCTGAGTCGTGGAGAGCGGGGTAATGTCTGGATGCGACCGGAAGCGGCCCTAAGATCCTCCCCACCGACTTGCGATGGGGAGGGGGACCGCCGCGAAGCGGTGGTGGAGGGGCCGCGAGCGTGAGCGAGCGCTGCGCGCTCGACCCCTCCGTCAGCCCTGCGGGCTGCCACCTCCCCATCGCTGCGCGACAGGGAGAATCGCAACTTGCAAAGTCTGGTTTCGACCGTTTGCAGCGCTTGACGGGGGTAATAGGTTAGACCGGTGGCACACATAAAACTGCTCGCAGGAACTTTGCTCTTCCTTGCCGCTTGCGGCACCGAACATGGCGACAGGAATGATCCTATCGCTTCTGCCAGCCTTCCGTTTAGTCCCTCTCTGACAGAGGAGCTTTCATCTAAGTCCCGGGAATTCGCCGCGAAGAATAAATTGGAATTTCAAGATGATAATCAAGGCGCGGAGCGCCTCCTCACTCTCCGTAGCGACGAAATAAGGATTGAAGCGTCCATCAGCGACAATCGGTTAAGCGTCGTCGGCCTAGGTCGCGTGACACCGCAGTCGGTCAGGCTCGTAAACGAGTTCCTCACGGAGGCCGATATTCAGTAACGGATCGAGCGTCATGACTGCTTTCCACCCCATACCGGCCACCAAAAAAACGCTGTCCTACATGATCCGGCTGTGCCAGCCTTCGTCCTGGCTCTTTGAATATGTCGACAAAAAACAACGGCCGCCCGGCCTGCGGGTTTGCGCAGTAACCGAGCGCAACGCATCGGCGGCCGCGCAAGGCTGACTTTTCCTGAACTTTGGAATGACTGCGCGGCCCCTGCGCCAATCACATGGCGGCCGCGCAAGGCTGAACTTTCCTGAACTTTGATCGGATTTCGCGGCCCTTGCGCCGACTGGGCCGCCGACGCCTTACATCAACCCCGCCGCCTCGATCGCCGCAACGGCATGGTCGATCCGGGCGTCGCCTTCGCCTTCGATCCACGCCCATTTAAGCTGCCGCCGTTCGAGCTCGCCGATCGCGACGTCCATGAACTGATGCCGCGCCAGGTCGCTGCCAAACAGGCGCGTGCCGTCCTCCTGCCAGGGCACATCCATCGCGGGGACGAGATAGAGATCGGCGACCTCGGTCCACGCATCGATCTCGGGCAGGCGGCGGCCCAGCAGCATGATCGTCCACGCTTGCGTCATCAGCGGGTCGGTATCGGACACCAGCCAGTCGGGCCGCTCGGCGAGCGCCGCCGCGGTCGCGGCGCGGTGGCCGTCGAAAATGGCGAGCAGGTCGATCGCGTCGAACTTGGTCCCATGCGCCTCGGCATAGGTGCGCCCATATTCGGGAACGACCAGCCCGCCGAGCCGCAGCGCGAGCCGCGGCGCGAGCGTCGACTTGCCCGTGCTTTCGGCGCCGTGCAGGCAGATGTGCCGCGTCACAGCGCCAGCCGCCCCGTCGCCGCGGCACGGCGCCACTGGATCAGCCCGTCGATCGACAGGCCGAGCAGGACGACATAGACCGCGCTCGTCGCGTAAAGCCCGCGCGATGCGAAGAGCGGGATCGCGATCAGGTCGACCAGGATCCAGAGGAACCAGCTTTCGACGCGGCGCCGCGCGAGCAGCCATTGCGCGGTGACGCTCATCATCGCGATCGCGCCGTCGATCCACGGCGCCGCCGCGTCGGTGTGGCGGTCCATCGCATAGCTCCACCCCGCCCAGGCGGCGAGTGTGCCGAGTCCCCAGCCCCAGCGCGCGGCGGCCCATCCAGCCGACGGGCACGCCGCTTTCGTCGCGCGCGCGCGTCCACGCCGCCCAACCATAAAGGTTGAGCGCGAAGAAAAAGCCCTGGAGCAGCATGTCGCTGTACAGCTTCGCTTCGAAGAAAACGAAGGCATAGAGCGTCACCGCGACCAGCGCGAAGGGGTAGTTCCAGACGCTGCGCAGCGCGACGAGCGCGACATTGACGAGCACGAAAGCGGCGGCGATCCATTCGACGGGGTTCATGCGTCGCTGCGACCTGCGTCCGGCCGGGGCCGCGTCCACAGCCCGTCGCGGCTGATCCGGCGCTGCGGCGGTCGGCGGAGCACCGACCAGCCTGCGCGGGCAACCCAGCCCAATTTGGCGGCGAGCGAGCTTGCCGCGCGATGGTCCCACGCATGGTCGCCGCGGCGCCGCACCTCGCGCGCGATGTCGCCATAAATGCCCGCGGCGGCGAGCACCGCCCAGCGGCTGCGCGGCGGCAGTTTGCGGCCCCCCCAGCGCGCCGACGCTTCATATTCCTCGGCCATTTCGGCGAGCCATCGCGCCATCACCGCGAGCCGGGGGCGAAAGGCGGGGTGCATATGCTGGCCTGGCGGTATGTCGAGTTCGACCAGCCATTCGACGGGCAGGTAACAGCGGTCGGCCGCGGCATCCTCCGCCACATCGCGCGCGATATTGGCGAGCTGGAAGGCGATGCCAAGGTCCGATGCGCGGTCGAGCGTCGCTTCGTCGGCGGGATCGATTCCCATCACCAGCGCCATCGCGACGCCCACCGCGCCCGCGACATGGTAGCAATAGCGGAGCAGGTCGTCCTCGCTGCGCGGCCGCCAGTCCTTCGCGTCAAGCTCGAATCCCGCGACGATATCGTCGATCACCGCGCGCGGGATCGCCACCTCGGTGAGCAGGAAACCCAGCGCGTCGAAGGCGGGTTCGCCGGTCGGCTCACCCGCAAACGCCTTGTCGGTCAGCGCCCGGATGCGCTCGACGGCGGCCGCGGGATCATGCCCCGGCCGCATCGTGCCGCCATGATCCTGCCCGTCGGTCAGATCGTCGGCGGCGCGGCACCAGGCATAGAGCAGCCAGACGCGCTCGCGCGTTTCGCGGTCGAACAGCTGGCTCGCCAGCGCAAAGCTTTTCGATCCGCGCGCGATGCTGTCGTGCGCGAAACCGTGGAGGGCGTCGGCATCATAGACCCCCGCGTCGGTCATCAGAGATTTTCGGCCTTCATCGCGAAGATCGACTGATGCGGCTCATAATTCGCCATCTTGTCCAGCAGCTCGTCGAGCCCGGCATCGACGATCATGATCCCCGCGTGCGCGGGGCGGATGAAGCCGACGTCGATCATCCGGCGGTTGAAGGCGATGAGGTCATTAAAGAAGCCCGCGGCGTTGAGCAGCCCGACGGGCTTGGTGTGGTAGCCAAGCTGCGCCCAGCTGATCGCTTCCCACAGCTCGTCCATCGTCCCGACGCCGCCGGGGATCGTCAGGAATCCATCGGACAGGTCGGTGAACATCTTCTTGCGCTCGTGCATTCCCGTTACAACATGCAGTTCGGTGCAGCCGCGATGCGCGACCTCGGCGCCGACGAGCGCTTCGGGGATGATGCCGATGACCTCGCCGCCCGCGTCCAGCGCGCTGTCGGCGACCGCGCCCATCAGCCCCAGCCGCCCGCCGCCATAGACGACGCCGATCCCCCGCTCAGCGAGCGTGCGCCCGACGTGGCGCGCGGTTTCGATATAGATAGGGTCGTCGGGGGTCGCGGACCCGCAGTAGACGGCGAGGCGTTTCATCGTTTGATGGCTTTCACAAATTTCCGTTTGGGCTGAGCTTGTCGAAGCCCCGTCCTTCTCTTGCCGCCTTTGAAGGAAGAACGGCCCTTCGACAAGCTCAGGGCGAACGGAGTCGTGTCATTCGAGCATGAGCGCAGCGGTCGCCTTGGCGCTGCCGACGACACCGGGGATCCCCGCGCCCGGATGCGTCCCCGCGCCGACGAAGTAAAGATTGGAAATCATGTCGTCGCGGTTGTGCGCGCGGAAATAGGCGCTCTGCCACAGCACAGGCTCAAGGCTGAAGGCGCTGCCGAGATGTGCGCTGAGGTCGCGGCCAAAATCGGCGGGGGTGTAGTGAAAGCGCGTAACGATATTGGCGCGAAGACCGGGGGCGACGCGCCGCTCGACCTCGTCGATGATCGCGTCGGCGAAGCGCGCCCCAAAATCGCCGTCCCAGTCGGCTTTTGCCTTGCCGAGATGCGCGACGGGGGTGAGTGCATAAAAGGTCGAGTGCCCCGGCGGCGCCATGCCGGGATCGGTGATGCTGGGATGGTGGAGATAGAGCGAGAAATCGTCGGGCACGACGCCGTTTCTGTAGATGTCGGCGAGCAACCCCTGATAGCGCGGGCCGAACAATATGCTGTGGTGCGCGACGTCGGGATATTCGCCCTTCGCGCCGAAATGGACGACGAACAGCGACGGCGACCAGCGTTTGCGCGCCAAGCTGCGCGCCGTTTTCGGCCCGCGCGGATGATCGGCGAGCAGGTCGCGGTAGCTGTGCATCAGGTCGCCGTTGCACGCGATCATGTCGGCATCGCCGCGCCAGCCACTCGCGGTGGTGACTCCGGTCGCCCGATTGTTCGCGGTATGAATCGCCGTCACCGCATCGCCGAGCCGCAGCGTCCCGCCCAACCGCTCGAACAGGCGGACCATCGCGGCGACCAGCCGGTTGGTCCCGCCGCGCGCGAACCAGACCCCGCCGTCCTTCTCGATCGTGTGGATCAGCGCATAAATGGCGCTCGTCGTCATCGGATTCCCGCCGACAAGCAGGGTGTGGAACGACAGCGCCTGCCGCAGCCGTTCGTCGCGAACATAGGAGGAGACGATCGAATAGACGCTGCGCCACGCCTGATATTTCATCAGCGCGGGGGCGGCCTTGATCATCGTCGAAAAGTCGAGGAAGGCGGTCGCGCCGAGCTTGACATAGCCCTGTTCGTAAACGCCCTTCGAATAGTCGAGGAAGCGTTCGTAGCCCGCGACGTCGGCGGGGTTCAGCCGCGCGATCTCTGCATGAAGCGCGGCCTCGTCGTTCGAATAGTCGAAATTGGTGCCGTCGGGCCAGTTCAGCCGGTAAAAGGGGCTGACGGGCATCAGGTCGACGTCGGCGGCCATGTCCTGTCCGCTCAGTTCCCACAGGTCGCGAAGGCACGGCGGATCGGTGATGACGGTCGGCCCGGCGTCGAAGATGAAGCCGTCGCGCACCCAATGATAGGCGCGCCCGCCGGGCTTGTCGCGCGCCTCGACGATCGTCGTCGCGACGCCTGCCGATTGCAGCCGGATCGCAAGCGCGAGGCCGCCGAACCCGGCGCCGATGACGATGGCGCGGCGGCTCATCGCCAGTCGAGCCTGGCGAGCGCCGCGAGCGCGCGGCCGACGGGCACCGGCGGCTTTCCGGCGAGCAGCCGCAGCCGGTCCGCCGCGGTCGAGCGCCCGGCATAGAAGCGCGCGATCAGTCGTGGCGAGAGGCGATAGAAGCGCTCGAAAATGCGGTAGCGTGCGTCTGGGTCGGCGGCGCGGAACAGCATGGCATCGAGCATCCGATAAAAGCGCTGGCGGTGCCACGACGCCGCGGCGCGCGCGCGGAGCCGCTCGGGCAGGTCGGCGCGCCCGACCAGCGCGGGTAGCGCCGCGGCGGTGCGCACCGCGTGCGGCAAGGAATAGCCCGTCGTCGCGTGGAACATCCCCGAACGCGCACCGATCCGCGCGGTGCGGTCCGATGTCGGCCACAGACGGTCGAAATCGCCCGCGATCACCACTGGTAACACTCCGCTCTCCTCGCGTGATGTCGCGGTCACCTGCCAGCCCTGCGCTGCGACATAGGCGGCGATCCTTTCGCGCACCACCCCTTCGTCAAGTTCGGCGTCGTCGCTGTAATAGGTATCCTCGACGAACAGCGTCTCGGCGTCGAAGGGAAGGAGGTAGACAAAGCGATAGCCGCCCAGCTGCTCGACCGTCGCGTCCATCACCACCGGCTGCTCGATGCCGTGCCCGCCCGCGATCGTCAGCGCCTGTCCGACGAATTTCTGCCAGCCGCAGTCGAGCGTTGGAAACTTGCCCCCGCCGCGCGCGTCAATCACATGCTTCGCTGACAGTCGCCCGCCGCGCGCCAGCAGCAGATGGTCGGGCGCGACATGCTTCGCGCGATCGGCGATGATATGTCCGTCGGGCAGCGCCGCCGCGACGGCCTCGGCAAGCGCTTCTCCCGTGATGCTTTTATACCCCATGCCGAGCGTCCGCGCGTACGCGGGAAAGCGCACGTCATATTGCGGCCAGTGATAGCGGACGAGCGGCGCGACGAGCCAGCGGTCCTTCTTTGCGATGTCGCTGTCGAAAAAGGACCAGATATGATTGCCGCCGACCCGCCCCGGCTCGACCAGCCGCACGTCGAGGTCGGGGCGCTTGGCGGCGAGCGCGAGCGCGGCCAGCCCGCCGGCCAGCCCGCCGCCGACGATCGCGATGTCGCATTTATCGAAATTCGGCCCCACCATGGTTCCGCCCTAGCCGCCCATTGCGCCCGTGCAAAGCCATTGCAACGCGCCGCCGAACGGCTAGCCTCCCGCCATGACCGGCTGGGCGATCCTTTTTTCTGCACTTGCGATGACCGCCATCGTCGGGGTGCGCTATCTTGTCACCAGCGGCGCCTTTGCGCTCGCGACGCGGGTGAAGCATCCCGGCCTCTACCGCGGGCTGGAGCCGCAGATGCGCCGCGAGATCGGCTGGAGCCTCGCCAGCGCCGCCATTTACGGAATTCCCGCCGGGGTGGTCGCCTGGGGGTGGCAAGCACATGGCTGGACGCGCATCTATACCGACGTCGATGCCCTTCCGCTGTGGTATCTGCCCGTCAGCCTGCTCCTTTATCTGCTGCTCCACGACACATGGTTTTACTGGACGCACCGCTGGATGCACCGCCCGCGCCTGTTCCGCCTCGCGCACGCCGTCCATCACGCCAGTCGTCCGCCGACCGCGTGGGCCGCAATGAGTTTCCACCCGATCGAGGCGGTCACCGGCGCCATCGTCATTCCAGCGCTCGTCTTTGTCATTCCGATCCATGTCGCGGTGCTGGGCCTTGTTCTGGCGATCATGACGCTGATGGGGATCGGCAATCATATGGGGTGGGAGATGTTCCCGCGCGCGCTTGTTCATGGACCAGCAGGGCGCTGGCTGATAACCGCTACGCATCACCAGGCGCATCATGCCGCCTACCGGGGGAATTATGGACTCTATTTCCGTTTTTGGGATCGCGCGTGCGGCACGGACATCGGCCTTGGCCGCTTTGATCCTGTGCGCCCTCGCGGCGAACGCCCCGCCGCCGCCGACGGTTGAGGTCAGCGTCACCGGGCTGCGCAGCACCAAAGGGCAACTGCTCGTCTGCCTGACGACCAAAGCCAGCGCCTTTCCCGATTGCAGCAAGGACAAGGGCTCGGTGCGCATGGCGGTGAAGGCCGCCGACGCCGCGCGCTTCGACATCCATGCGCCCGCGAACGGCACCTATGCCATCGCGGTGGTCCATGACGAGAATGGCAATAACAAGATGGACAAGGCGATCTTCCTGCCGCGCGAAGGCTTCGGTTTTTCGCGCAATCCTGCGATCGCCATGGGGCCGCCGAGCTTCAAATCGGCAAGCTTTGCGGTTGCGGGCGACATGCACCAGTCGATCAAGATGAAATATATGCTGTAGGACGGCGTCCGCGGCAGTGCGGTCGGCGACTTTAGGGCGGGAAGCGGCCTGCGTCGGCGATCCATCGACGCAAGGACCGCTGGATCCTTCCAAAGTTCAGGAAAGGTCAGCCCGGTGCGTCCGCGATCCGAGCGTCGCAGGGACCGGGGAATCTTCTCAAAGTTCAGTCAAGTTCAGCCTTGTGCGCTCGCCGATCTGCCGCTCCGGCCGGATATGTCGCACCGGGTTGCTGCGCACGCCACCGGCGAAACAGTCATCGCTTTGTCCACATATTGAAAGAGCCAGGATGAAAGCTGGCACAGCCGGATCATGTAGGACAGCGTTTTTTCGCGGTTGTCCGCTTTGGGGTGGTTAGCTGCCCTATAAGTCCGTCATGCTGAACTTGTTTCAGCATCCATGGTCTGACCTCTAATCCAGCGCTGCGCCGGAGGAAACGACCGGGCCATGGACCCTGAAACAAGTTCAGGGTGACGCGAATTGAGAGGCCCGCTTTTGGTCGAAATCAGACACTCCCGCGCAATCGGGGCCGTCGTCACCCGCTATGCGCGTCGCGCAAATCGCGCTTCAGCACCTTGCCGATCGGGCTGCGCGGCAATTCGGCGACCATGCGGATCGCGCTCAGCCGCTGCGTCTTGCCGACCCTGGCGTTGCATGCCTCGCGCACGCTTTCGGGATCGGCGCCGGGTTTCAGCACGACGAAAGCGACCGGCGTCTCGCCCCATTCCTCGCTCGGCATCCCGACGACCGCCGCCTCGACGACGCGGTCGTCGGCGAGGAGAATGGCCTCGAGGTCGCTGGGAAAGATGTTGAACCCGCCCGAGATGATCATGTCCTTTGCGCGGTCCATCAGCGTCAGGAAGCCGTCCTCATCGATGCGGCCGATGTCGCCGTGGCGATAGAAGAGGTTTCCCTCGCTGTCGTACCAGTGCATCGCTTTGGTGGCGTCGGGCCGGTTGTTGTATCCGGTCATCATCGCCGGTGAGCGGCCGACGATCTCGCCGACCGACCCTTGCGGCAGTTCGTTGCCGTCCTCGTCGATGACCTTGGCGACATGGCCGGGCGCGGGTTTGCCGACGGTGTGCAGCTTGTCGGGAAACTGATGCGCTTCGAGGATGAAGGCGGCGCCGCCCTCGGTCATCCCGTAAATCTCGACAAGGCCGCCCGGCCAGCGTTGCAGCACATCGGCCTTGAGCGCCGCGGGGAAGGGCGCCGAAGTGCAATATTTCATCACAAAGCTCGACAGGTCGAAGCGGTCGAAATCGTCGAGCGCCATGATGCGGCGATATTGCACGGGCACGAGCATGCAGTTGGTCGCGCGTTCGCGCTGGGCGAGCTCCAGAAAGCCGCGCGCGTCGAATTTCTTCATCAGGACGACTTGCCCCCCCGATCCGACCGTCGGCATGAAGCTGGCCATCGTCGTGTTCGAATAAAGCGGGGTCGACAGGATCGTCACGGCATGGTGGCCATAGGCGGGCGCGCCGCGCTGGATATGTTGCCAGCGCATCGCGTGACTGTGGACGATGCCCTTGGGTGTTCCCGTCGTGCCCGACGAATAGATGATGTTGAACCCGTCCTCGGGCAGGATCTCGACTGGTGCCGGTTTCGTCCCCGCGGGCGAAAGCCAGGCATCTAGCGGCGTGCCCGCGTCGCTGCCGTCCATCGCGATAAGGTCGCTCGCCGCGATGTTGTGTCCTTGGAGGCTCGATTTTGCTGCCGCGTCGAGGAACAGGTGGCGCGCGGCGGTATCGGCGATCATCGCCGCCATCTGTTCGCCCGTCGCGCTGTTGGTGATCAGCCCCGCGACGCCGCCCGCGCGCAGCGTGCCGAGGATGACCGCCATCTGCTCGACGCTATTGAGCCCCGCAATCGCGGTGCGATCTCCTTTCACGAAACCGTCCTGTTGCAACCGCGCGGCGATTCGGTCGGTCAATTGATCCAGTTCGGACCAGCTCAGCCGCCGCTCGGCATCCGCAGCCGCTACGGCATCGGGACGTTCCGCGGCGTGGGCACGGACAAGGTCGGGCAGGGTGGCGAAGGCGCCGTCGAGCATTTCGATACTGGTCATGGCCATGGACTAGCACAGCCGAAAGGCGGTGCAATGCCGGCGGGGTGGCGGCGCGACACGGTGTTGCGGCGACCACGGGGAATGCGGATGGCGTCATCGAACATGGCCGGGGCGGGCGACAGGAAGTTGCTCGTGGCTGTCTACCATCCCGTCGCCGAACGCGCCGATACGCTGCGGGCCGCGATCGAGGAGGCGGGGCTTGAGGTGGCGCTGCTCCCGCCGCATGTGAACGGGCTGCGGCCGTGGCTCGACTGCTGTTTTGACCTGCTGCTCGTCAACCCGTTCCTCGACTGGCAGGAACCCGTTGCCTTCGTGCGCCTCGTGGCGTCGGTCGCGGGGCGGCGCCCGCTGATCGCGATGTCCGACCGCGACTCGCTCGATGACCGGATGCTGGCGCTTACCGCGGGTGCCGACGACGCCGTTGGCTGGACCGACAATCTTCCCGAATTGCTTGCGCGCATCGCCGGACTGCTCCGGCGCAGCCGCATCGCGGCGGGGCAGCTCGGCGCCGGCGAACTCAGGATCGACCTGATCGACCGGCGCGTCGAGCGCGCGGGACGGGTGATCCGCCTGCCGCTGCGCGAATTCGACCTGCTCGCCAATCTGGCGCGCGTTCCCGACCGTCCGCTGTCGCGCGACGCGCTGCTCAAGGCGGTGTGGCGAATCGATTTCGATCCCGGCACGAACCGCGTCGAGGTGCATATGTCGCGGCTGCGCGCCAAGGTAGATCGCGGTTTTGCGTGGCCGATGCTGCATACGGTGAAGGGCGTCGGCTATGCGCTGCGCTCGCGGCCGGAAAATTCACGGCCTTGAAGGGGGCGTATCGGCGGCTTTGGGGTGGGGAGCGGACTGAAGCGATCCTCCCCGGCACGGGGAGGGGGACCATGCGAAGAATGGTGGAGGGGTACGCGGTGTCGAGCGCCGCCGTATGACCTCCTGTACCCCTCCACCACACTGCGGGTGGTCCCCCTCCCCCCTTGGGGGAGGATCGCTTCAGGCCGTAATTGGTCGATCCCGGTCATCCCGCGCCCGCTACACCGATCCTGTCACGCGCCCCACCTCGCTTGACCAAAAGTTTCAGCTTGCTACTCATCTCCGACATAAAGAAACCAGCGATTCCCGGAGATGATGCCCGATGCACCCCTCAGTCCACGCCCGCGCCAATCCCGACAAGGCCGCGATCATCGTCGCCGAGACGGGCGAAGAAATCAGCTATGGCGAACTCGACGCCGCGTCGAATCGCGCCGCACAGCTGTTTCGTGCACATGGGTTGGGGCATGAGGATGTCGTCGCCTTCATGCTCGACAATACGCCGCATTATTACGGCCTGACGTGGGGCGCGCAGCGCGCGGGGCTACGTTATGTCTGCATTTCGTCGCGGCTGACGCGCGACGAGACCGACTATATCCTTGAAAATTCGGGCGCGCAGATCCTCGTTGTATCCGCAAGCCTTGCGGGCGCGGCGCAGCAACTGACGACCGGGATCAAGCGCTTCGCGATGGGCGGCGATATTCCGGGCTATGCAAGCTGGGAGGATGCCGTTGCCGCGATGCCCGCGGCGCCCGTCGCCGATGAGCGCGCCGGGGTCGACATGCTCTATTCGTCGGGGACCACCGGGCGGCCCAAGGGCGTGCGCGTGCCGCTGCCCGAGGAACCGGCGATCGACGCGATGAACAGCCTCGTCATGCTTGCCTCGGCGGTGTTCCAGATCAATTCGGACAGCATCTATCTCTCGCCCGCGCCGCTCTATCACGCCGCGCCGCTGCGCTGGTCGATGACGATCCATCGTCTCGGCGGCACCGTGGTGCTGATGAAGAAATTCGATCCCGAGGCGGCGCTGGCGCATATCGAGCGCTATCGCGTGAACAGTAGCCAGTGGGTGCCGACGCATTTTGTGCGGATGCTGAAATTGCCGGAGGAGGTACGCACCCGCTACGATACCTCGTCATTGAAGGTCGCGATCCACGCCGCGGCGCCGTGCCCGGTGCCGGTGAAGCAGGCGATGATCGACTGGTGGGGGCCGGTGCTCTTCGAATATTATGCCGGGTCGGAGGGCAATGGCATGACCTTCATCTCCAGCGCCGACTGGCTGACGCACAAGGGCAGCGTCGGGCGCGAGATCCTCGGCACCGTGCATATCATGGGCGAGGATAATGAGACCGAACTCGGCGCGGGCGAGGAAGGCACGGTTTTCTTCGAAAGCGAGAATGTCTTCGAATATCATGGCGACGACGAAAAAACGGCGTCGAGCCGCAATTCGAAGGGCTGGTCGACGCTCGGTGACGTCGGCAAGCTCGACGAGGAGGGTTTTCTCTACCTCACCGACCGCAAGAGCTTCATGATCATCTCGGGCGGCGTGAACATCTATCCGCAGGAAATCGAGAATCACCTCGTCACGCATCCCAAGGTCGCCGATGTCGCGGTGGTCGGTGGTCCGCATGAGGAGATGGGCGAGGAGGTGATCGCGGTGATCCAGCCCGCTGACATGGCCGAAGCGGACGACGCGCTGCGCGACGAGCTCATCGCCTATGCGCGCGAAAAGCTGTCGGGGGTGAAAATCCCGCGCCGCATCGACTTCCTCGAAGCCTTGCCGCGTCACGACACGGGCAAGCTCTACAAGCGGCTGCTGCGCGATCAATATTGGGAAAAGGCGAAGGCGAAGGCGGAGGCGTGAGCATGGCCGCGCGCGTCGAGTTTTTCTTCGACCTCTCCTCGCCCTGGACCTGCCTCGCCTTCCACAATCTGCCGGGCGTACTCGAACGGACGGGCGCGACGGCGGTGTATCGACCGATTCTCGTCGGCGGGGTGTTCAATGCCGTGAACCCCGCCGTCTATGCGGCACGCGAGCAGGCGGACAACCGGCGGCTTCAGCATAGCTGGAAGGTGCTGAAGGACTGGGCGCGGCTTGCGGGCGTGCCGATGAATTTTCCGTCAGAGTGGCATCCGGCGAAGAGCATCGCCGCGATGCGCTTTTGCTGCGCGATCGAGGAGGATCAGGCGGCGCTCGTTCGGTTCGCGCGCGGCGCCTTTGCGAGCTATTTCGACCGGCAGGAGAATCTCGACGACCCCGCGGTGCTCGCGGCGGTCGCCGATGCCGAGGGGCTCGACGGCGCCGCACTCGCTGCGGCGGCGGGCAGCGATGCGGTCAAGGCGCGGCTGCGCGCGAATACCGATGAAGTGATCGCGCGCGGCGGCTATGGCTCGCCAACGATCTTCGTCGACCGCGATGACATGTATTTCGGCAACGATCAGCTTCCGCTCGTCGAAGCCGCCCTAAAACGTACAGCGTAGAGGACTCTCCCATGAAGGACCGGATTTCGATCACCATGCTCGAAGGCGGGATCGCCGACGTCCGGCTGATCCGCGCCGACAAGATGAATGCGCTCGACACCGCGATGTGGGAAGCGCTCGCCGAGGCAGTCGATCAGTTGAAGGCCACCTCGGGCCTGCGCGTCGTCGTGCTTTCGGGCGAAGGCCGCGCCTTTTGCGCGGGGCTCGATCTCTCCAGCCTCTCGGGTGATCGCGATCCGGGGGCGAGCAGCGCGGGCGGCAGCCTGTCCGACCGCACACGCGGCATCGCGAACAACGCCCAATATGCCGCGTGGGGCTGGCGCGAACTGCCGGTGCCGGTGATCGCGGCGGTGCACGGCGTCGCGTTCGGCGCGGGCAGCCAGATCATGGCCGCCGCCGACATCCGCATCGTCCACCCCGACACGCGCATCGCGATCATGGAAATGCGCTGGGGGCTCGTCCCCGATGTCGCGGGCATGGCGTTGTGGCGCACGCAGGTCGCCGACGATGTGCTGCGCGAACTGATCTACACCAACCGCGAATTCACCGGGTCCGAGGCGAAGCTGCTCGGCTTTGCGACGCATGTGTCGGACGATCCGCTGGCCCAGGCGATGGCGCTCGCCGAGGTGATTGCCGACAAGAATCCGCACGCGATCCGCGGCGCCAAGCGCCTCTGCAATATGCTGGGCCATGCGAGCGACGCCGAAATATTGCAGGCCGAAAGCGATGAGCAGGTGAAGGTCATCCGCACCCCGAACCAGATGGAAGCGGTGATGGCGGGGATGCAGAAGCGGCGGCCGAATTTCGTCGATTGAGCGACAGGAAGCGCCGCCCTTTCCTCTTTCCCGTTCGCATCGAGCGAAGTCGAGATGCCCATCGGTCGTGTACGCCTTATGGGTGTCTCGACTTCGCTCGACACGAGCGGGCCAGGGGAAGTTCTTTATAACAGACTCAAAAACCGCGCCGCATTGTCCCAGTCGCGCTGCTTTGCCGTGCGGGCTTTCTGCGCCTCGCCGTCGGCGCCCCAGCGGCGTTCCTGATAAAGCTCGTCGAGGCTCACGGCCTCCCACAGCATCCCGGCATCGAACGCCTCCTCGATGAGCGCGAGACCCGCGACGAGCGAGCCGCCGATCGTGACCAGCGGCGTCAGCGCGGTGATCCGCCAAGGGTCGAGCGCGCGCACCGCCTCGTGCAGTGCGGCGATTGTCGCTTCGGGCTGGTCGATCGGCAGCACGCCCTGCGTCAGCGCAAATTCGACGCCGTAGCGTCCCTCGGCCCAGGCGAGCAGCGGGTTCCACGCCGCCACCTGTTCGGCGTGCAACGTCGCATCGCGCGCGTCGCGGTAACACAGCAGGTCGCTTTGCGCATAGGCGGCGATCGGTGCGGCAAAGGCCGCGACGTCCGGCGCGGCCATATCGATCGCGGCGTTGGCGAGCCCGGTCATCGGCATCGTCGCCGGATCGATCGCCTCGCCAATCTCGCGCCATTCGGCCGCGATCGCTTCGGCCAGCGCGGCGCTCGCAACCGCCAGCGGTGCGCGCTGCGGCGTGCGCACCGGCCGACCGTCGAGCGCGATGCCCCAGCCGGCGCCCTCGGGGACGACGGCCACCTCTTTCCAGAAGCGCTTCACAGATCTTTGGGCGAGCGCCAGCGCCGTGCGAGCAGCAACGGCATCACCGCAAAATCGAACACGCCGATCAGCACGATCGCCACCCCGATCCAGCGGTCGGTCGGCTGGCCTGCCAGCGAAAAGCCGCCACTGATCAGGATGAAACCGATCGCGATGAAGGCGACGCCCATCAGGCGCATCAGGGTGATCGCGAAAAAGCGCTTCTTTGCGAGTGCGTCGTTGGCCGGGGTCATGCGCCCTCCCTATCGCCGCCAAGGTGGCGCATCAACTGTGCGAGCGCGCCGTGGCCGGTCGCCTCGACCCCCGCGATCACCCGCTGGCGCTCGTCGGCCGACTTGTTCTGCGACAGCTTGATTGTCGGACGCCATGCGCTGATCCGCATTTCAAAGCCGACGATCGCGCCGGTCATTTTGCCGAACAGCGCCGGATTCATCTTTGCGCGCGTCCACGGCGGGTTCGCGCCGACGCGCGCTTCGTGCTGCGCCGACAGCGTATCGAGCTGCGCCACCAGCGCCGCATCGTCGAGCTTCGTCGCCACGCCCTCCATCTCGATCGCGACATAATTCCACGTCGGCACCTGATCGGCGTCGGCGTACCAGCTTGCGCTGACATAGGCGTCGGGGCCCTGCACGACGGCAAGCGCGGTCGCGCCATCGAGGTGCCGCGTCAGCGCATTCCCACGCGCAAGGTGGAATCGCAGCGTCGTGCCGTCGTCGCTCAACACCACCGGAGCGTGCGCAACGCGCGGCCCGTCGGGGGTACTCGCAAAGATCGCGGCAAAGCCGATCTCGCGCACCAGCAATTCGGCGAGGTCGTCCTCTTTGGGACGAAAGGCGCTGTTGGGATGCATCAGCTCGCTTTGGGTAGGCGCGCCGGATGCTTCTTCGCGCTGGGCTTTTTGCCCGCGGGTTTCCCCGTCGCCGGCTTGCCGGGCTTGCCCGGTTTCGCTTTTGTCTTGGGCTTCGGCTTGCCGACGAAATCGGTGGGCTTGCTGTCGGCGGTGCGTCCGCGCCGTTCGCCGCGCCGTGCCTTGCGGATCTGTTTGCTGTGCGCCTTTGCCTGCGCCTTCAGTGCCGATTTGGGCGGCGGGCCTTTCTCGGTCGGGTCGATCCCGGCCTCGCCGAGCAGCAGGTCGAACCCGAGCGCGTCGAGGCTCGCGGCGAAATGGTCGGGCACATCGGCGCTGATGTCGATCGCGCCGCCGTCGGGATGGTCGATGCGCAGCCGCCGGCTGTGCAGGTGCATCTTGCGGCTGATCGATCCGGTCAGGAAGGCGCCCTTGCCGCCATATTTACCGTCGCCGACGATCGGATGGCCGATCGCCGCCATATGGACGCGCAGCTGGTGCGTGCGCCCGGTCAGCGGCTGGAGCTCGACCCAGGCCGCGCTGTTCCCAGCGCGCTCGATCACGCGATAGCGCGTTTTCGACGCAAGGCCGCTGTCGTGGACGTGCATCTTCTCGCCGCCCGATCCCGGCTGTTTGGCGAGCGGCAGGTCGATCTCGCCCCGCTGGATGTCGGGGACACCGACGATCAGCGCCCAATAGGTCTTTTTTGCGCTGCGGTTCGAAAAACTCTTGGCGAAATAGGCCGCGGCGCGCGGCGTGCGCGCCACCAGCAGCGCCCCCGACGTGTCCTTGTCGAGCCGATGGACCAGCTTCGGGCGCACCGGCGCGTCATATTTCAGCGCGTCGAGCAGCCCGTCGACATGATGTTCGGTCTTGGTCCCGCCCTGCGTCGCGAGACCGGGCAGCTTGTTGAGCACCAGCGCGCTCGTGTCGCGATGGATCAGCATCGATTCGGCGAGCGCCACGTCGGCGTCGGTTAGCGGGCGGCCCTTGCGCGCCGGGCGCGCCTCGGCCTCGACCGGCGGCACCGGCATCACGAGCTTTTGCCCCGCCGCGATCCGGTCCGACACGTCGGCTTTCTTGCCGTCGAGCGTCAGTTGCCCCGACCGCGCCCAGCGCGCCAGCAGCGCGTGCGGCGTTCCCGGCCGATGGCGCTTGAACCAGCGGTCGAGGCGGATGCCGTCGTCCTCGTCGCCGACGATTGCGCCGTCGAGGGTCGCCTTCGGCGCGCTCATGCCGGAAACTGCCGGACGGCGATCATGCCCGCGCCGCAGGCAAGCAGCGCGCCGATAACCGATGCCAGTACGTAAAAGGCGGCCTGCCCCGTCTGCCCGCGCTCGAACAGCATCCAGAACTCCAGACTGAACGACGAAAAGGTCGTGAACCCACCCAATATGCCGACCCCGACAAACAGCCGTGTCGTTTCGCCGCCCGCGCCGCTGCGCGCAAGCAGCCCGATCAGTAGCCCCATGGCAAGGCTGCCGGCGATATTGACCGACAGCGTCCACCACGGAAAGCCGGGGCCGAGCCGCGCGAGCATCGCCTGCCCGACCAGATGGCGGGCGCCGGCGCCGACCGCGCCGCCGATCATGACGGGAAACAGGCTGTTCATGACGCTCGCCCTAGCCCGAAACCGCGGCGAGGCAAAGGCGGCATTGCTAGGCGTCGGGTTCTGCGTCGGGCGTGTCGGTGGCGGTCGCGGGCCGGTCGTGCGCGGCGCGCCAGTCGGCCGGCGCGGTGAAGTCGCCCTGCCAGATGCCGCGTTGCGCGGTTTCGGCGCCGGCCTCTTCGGCGAGATAGTCGGTATCGTTGGCGACCGCCCAGCCCAGGCGAACCATTTCGGCGCCTAGGTCGATGCCATCGGGTGATACTGCCGTGCGGCAAGCGGCAAGCGTCCGGCCATAGCGGTCCTTAGCCGACAGGGCGCAGTGGAGCGACCCGCGCCCCACGAGCCGTTCGAGTGCCTGCCGCGCCTCGCGTCCGCAGGGCCATTGCGATCCGGCGCGCGTACATGACTGTCGATATTCGACCGCGTCGATCCCGGTCAGCCGGATCGTCAGGTCGGCGTCGCCGTGCCGCACCGTCAGGCTGTCGCCGTCGATCACATGCACCAGCGGCACCTGTGTCACGGGCTCCGGGCGTGCAAACCATGCCGCCAGTACCAGCGCGGCCAGCAGCACGGTCGCCGCGACCGCGCGAAGCCGTCGGCGCCAGACCAGGCGGGTCAGCGATGAGGGGCGCCGCATCGTCATCGGCCTCACCTGATCGCGTCGGGTCGTTTTGGCAAGGCTTACGTAAAGAGTTGACGATGAGAACAAAACATGTCCAAAATGGAGCATTCTATTGGGCGCGACTCCCGATCCGAACGACGTGATCGACGCTTTGGTCCGGATTGGCGGCGAACGGGAGCGAACAAAATGCGAAAGCCACCAAAATGACGGCAGGATCACGTCAGGGCGGAGCGGTTACAATGGGGATGATATCATGATGGATCATGGAATGCAGCCTTGGGCGGGCTTGCCGGACGAGAGCGTCGGAGTCGGCGAAGCGTTTTCCGCGAGCGGATTGATCGATCAGGGCGTCGCATCGCCGTTGCTTTTCGTCGGGCCTGAGGGCGAATGGCCCTTACACGCGGCACTGACCAACGTGCGCCTAGCGGCGACGCTTCCGCCATCGCGCGCCGCGGCTTATATCGGCCAGTTCGCGACGCTCGACATCGTGTGGCTGGCGGCTGCGGAAACGGTGGAAGCCGCAATATTCGCCGAAGTCTGTGCCGCGATCGAACAGCGCGGATGCACTCTCATCTGCGAAACCGCATTGGTTGCGCTCGACCGGGTGGCGGCGGCGATCCCCGCGTCGATCGATGCGCAATTGCTTGTCGACGCCGATCCGGCCGACAAGTTGATCGCCCTCGCGGCCGCGCGGCGCACGCGCTTTGTCGAACTCAACGATGTGGCGCGCGACGATGCGATGGAGCGCATCGACCGGCTGCAGGAAGAGGTGGCGCGTATCGCGCGAATGCTGGGCGACCTCGCCGCGCAGCAGGGCGGGTTGCCGGGGGCGCCAGCCAGCTTCGCTTCGCGCAGCCGCAACAGTGATGATTTCGCCGGTCAGCTTCGCTCGCCCTCGCGCGACTTTGTCGCCATGCCGCGCAGCTTCATGCCCGAGGAGCGGACGCTCGACCGCCAGCGCGCCAAGCAGGTGCGGCGGATGCTGCGCCAGCGGCGGATGCGCGAACATTATTTCCCCGCTGATCTGTTCGCCGACCCGGCGTGGGACATGCTGCTCGACCTCTATGCCGCGCGGCTCGAACGCCAGCCAGTTTCGGTGTCGAGCCTCTGCATCGCCGCCGCGGTGCCCGCGACGACCGCGCTGCGCTGGATCAAGACGATGACCGACGCCGGACTCTTCCTGCGCGAACAGGACCCGCACGACGGCCGCCGCATCTTCATTGCGCTGGCCGAGGGCGCCTGTGACGCGCTCACCCGCTATTTCGACGCGCTTGACGAATAGCGGCGCTTACGCCCGCGTTTCGGTTGCCGACAGTTGTTCGACTGTCACTTCAACTACCTTACAGATAATTGAAGCACGAAACCGGCCCTATTAGCCTCAAGTGGTTGAAAGTTTGAGGTGATCCGCGCGCTCTCTCTCTCGATGGTCTGTCAGGCACCATCGGAGAGGAAGCACAGCACCATATCGGGTTTCAGCAGATGTCTCAGCGGAGCGCCCCGATGGATACAGGAAGTAAGCTGTTCGCATATGCGATTCTCTTGACGTTGGTGGCGGCCTGTTCGAACAGCGAACAATTGAAACCGGCTCCGAATGCAAGTTTCCTGTCCCGCGACACTGGCGAAAGACCCGAACTGGCAGTCGAATTCGTCGATTCGGCGGACTATGCTTTTTCGAGTTTGGATCGCTCGAAGATCCAGGCGATCGCTGAGGCGGCCTTGCTGGACATAAGGCCGCTGTTGGACGGTGAGCCGGCGCGCATCGAATTGATCGTTCAGGCGGGCACTGCCGTCATTCCTGAAACGGGTGACGGCGGTGCGGCCCTCGCGCCGGGCCGCATTGGCTGGACAGTGGACCCGAAACGGCCGGGAGGGCCGGTAGCGGTAGCGTCGGCGCGGCTGCGCGCGACCTTGTTCCATGAGGTTCATCATTTGGCGCGCGGTTGGACGATTGAAGGCGGAACGCCGGATCGACGACTGATTGACGCCGCTGTGGCCGAAGGATTGGCGACGGCTTTCGAACGGGACGCGGCGGGCGCGAATCCGCCATGGGGAGTTTATCCCCAAGAAGCGCATTTATGGTCGGAACAATTGATCGACCTGCCTGCGGACGCTTCCTATGGAGAATGGATGTTCCAGCATCGCGACGGGCGTCGCTGGATTGGCTATCGCGCCGGAACATATCTGGCCGATCGCGCAATAGCGGTATCGGGTCGCTCTGCGGCCGAATTGGCCTCGACCCCAACTGAAGAAATCTTAGAACTGAGCGGATGCACGACTACTCCTTCGAGATGTAGCCGATGAACGCACGAATGCCCCCTGCGCAGATTACCTAAGTCTCCGCATTTGGTTCCTCCCGCTAACGCCGGAAAGGCCTTGACGGATGGGAGAATAGCCCGCATTTGCGCCGCTCCCACGCATCGGGGCGCTTAGCTCAGTTGGTAGAGCATCTCGTTTACACCGAGAGGGTCGGCGGTTCGAGCCCGTCAGCGCCCACCATTTGCAAGGGATCAGCTTTCCGGAGAACGCCGCTGCGCGCGCCACACGCTCCATAGTGTGAAGACGCCCATCAAGGCCCACACGACGTTCAATCCTGCTGAGGGCAGCGCGCCATTATAGCCCGAGTTCAGCACAAAGCCGCTCGCGCCGATCACGTTCATCCACTGGTAAAGATAGCCGCGCGGTTCGATCCGGCCGAGTGATAGCAGGACGTAGCTGGCGAGGATGAGCGCGGCGGCGAGCCAGCCGACCACCTCGACCGCGATCTGGAAAACGCTCATGTGCCGTCCCTTCGGGTGGCCTGCACCCCGGTCGGGGACAGGCGATTCAGCGCATCGTCTGTTCGAGGCCCTCGACCGCGTCCTTAGCTTCGGCGAGGCTGAAGCCGGTGCGTTCGCGGACGAGCTTGATCGCGTCGATCTTGCGGCCCTGGCGGATCAGGGCGCGGATTTCCTCATCGTCGATGCGTTCGTCGCCGACGCGCACTATCGGCCTTGGCGGCGGCGCGGTGAGGTCGCGACCTGCCCTTTGCCCGCGCAAATAGCGGGCGAGGAGCAGGCCGAGCACCAGACCGACGACAAGGATCAGCAGCTTTCCCATGCCGGGCTGCGCCCGCCTACGCCGCCAGTTTGCGCAGCACGTAGTGCAGGATGCCGCCGTTCATATAATATTCGACCTCGTTCGCCGTATCGATGCGGCAGAGCGTGTCGAAGCTGAAGGTCGAGCCGTCGGCGCGGGTGACGTTGACGGTCACCGTCTGGCGCGGCTTGAGGTCCGCGACGCCGGTAATCGTGAACTGGTCGTCGCCGGTCAGGCCCAGCGTTTCGCGCGTCTGGCCATCGGTGAACTGCAGGGGCAGCACGCCCATGCCGACGAGGTTCGAGCGGTGGATGCGCTCGAAACTCTCGACGATCACCGCGCGGACGCCGAGCAGATTGGTGCCCTTTGCCGCCCAGTCGCGCGACGAGCCGGTGCCATATTCCTTGCCGGCGATGACGACGAGCGGCGTGCCGTCGGCCTTGTGGCGCATCGCCGCGTCGTAGATTGGCATGACTTCGCTGCCGTAGCGCGACATGCCGCCCTCGATGCCGGGGACCATTTCGTTTTTGATGCGGATGTTGGCGAAGGTGCCGCGCATCATCACGTCGTGGTGGCCGCGGCGGGCGCCGTAGCTGTTGAAGTCGGCCTTGCTAACCTGATGTTCCATAAGCCATTTTCCGGCCGGCGAGTCCGCCTTGATCGACCCCGCGGGGCTGATGTGGTCGGTGGTGATGCTGTCGCCGAGGATCGCCAGCGGCTTGGCGTTCACAATGTCCGACACCGGCGCGGGGGTCATCGTCATCCCCTCGAAATAGGGCGGGTTCGCCACATAAGTCGATCCCGCGCGCCACTGATAGGTGTCCGACCCCTCGACCGAAATCTTCTGCCAATGCTCGTCGCCCCGATAGACATGGGCGTAGCGCGCCACGAACATGTCGCGGTCGACCGCGCCGGCGATCGCGTCGGCGACTTCCTGATTGGTCGGCCAGATGTCGGCGAGGAACACGTCCTTGCCGTCCTGGTCCTGCCCGATCGGCGTGGTGGTGAAATCCTCGGTCACCGTGCCCTTGAGCGCATAAGCGACGACGAGCGGCGGCGAGGCGAGATAGTTGGCGCGCACGTCGGGCGACACGCGGCCTTCGAAATTGCGGTTGCCCGACAGGACGGCGGCGGCGACGATATTGTTGCCGTTGATCGCTTCCGAAATCGGCGGCGCGAGCGGCCCCGAATTGCCGATACAGGTGGTGCAGCCATAGCCGACAAGGTTGTAGCCGACCGCGTCGAGATGATCCTGCAGCCCCGCCTTGACCAGATAGTCGGTCACGACCTGCGACCCCGGCGCGAGCGAGGTTTTGACCCACGGCTTGGGCTTCAGCCCGCGCTCGTTCGCCTTTTTGGCGACCAGCCCCGCGGCGACCATGACGCCGGGGTTCGAGGTGTTGGTGCAGCTGGTGATCGCGGCGATGACGACGTCGCCGTCGCCGATGTCATGATCCTTGCCCGCCACCGGAACGCGCTGCGCCGCATCCTTGTTATAGATTTTCTTGAGGTCGGCGTTGAACTCGTCGTCGACCGCGGTCAGGATGACCTTGTCCTGCGGCCGCTTCGGTCCCGCAAGCGACGGAACGACGCTGCCCATGTCGAGCTCGAGCGTGTCGGTGAACACCGGGTCGGGCATGTCGGCCGACAGCCACAGTCCCTGCGCCTTGGCATAGGCTTCGACCAGCGCGATATTGTCGTCGCTGCGGCCCGTCAGGCGCATATAATCGAGCGTCTTGTCGTCGATGCCGAAGAAGCCGCAGGTCGCGCCATATTCGGGCGCCATATTGGCGAGCGTCGCACGGTCGGCGAGCGTCAGCGACGCGAGGCCGGGGCCATAATATTCGACGAAACGCCCGACGACGCCCTTGGCGCGCAGCATCTGCGTCGCGGTGAGCACCAGGTCGGTCGCGGTGACGCCTTCCTTGAGCTTACCCGTGAGCTTGAACCCGACGACTTCGGGGATGAGCATCGACACGGGCTGGCCGAGCATCGCCGCCTCCGCCTCGATCCCGCCGACGCCCCAGCCGAGCACGCCCAGCCCGTTGATCATCGTCGTGTGGCTGTCGGTGCCGACGCAGGTGTCGGGATAGGCGACGGTCGCGCCGTCCGCATCCTCGCTCGACCACACCGCCTGCGCGATATGTTCGAGGTTCACCTGGTGACAGATGCCGGTGCCCGGCGGCACCGCCTTGAAATTGTCGAGGCTTTTCGACCCCCATTTCAGGAAGTCATAACGCTCGCCGTTGCGATAATATTCGATCTCGACATTCTGTTCGAACGCCTTGGGATGGCCGAATTCGTCGACCATCACCGAGTGGTCGATGACGAGGTGGACGGGGACGAGCGGGTTGATCTTCGACGTGTCGCCGCCCAGCTTGGCGATCGCATCGCGCATCGCGGCGAGGTCGACGACGCAGGGAACGCCGGTGAAATCCTGAAGCAGCACGCGCGCGGGGCGATACTGGATTTCCTGGTTCGAATGCGGGTCCTTCTGCCAGTCGACGAGCGCCTGAACATCGTCGGTCGACACGGTGAAGCCGCCATCCTCGAACCGCAGCAGATTTTCGAGCAGCACCTTCATGCTGAACGGCAGGCGCGAGACGTCGCCCAGCTTGGCCGCGGCCTTGTCGAGCGAATAATAGGCGTACTCTTTGTTGCCGACGTTCAGCGTCGAGCGGGTGCCCAGCGTGTCGTTGCCCGTGGTGGTCATAGGATTGCAGTCCCCATGTTGGCGCGGCGGGGAATGACTGTCCGATGGCGCAGCGGGAGAGCGGGGCCAACGGGAGTCGCACGCGCGGGTTTATGTTGGCGCCGCCTTACGCCCAGGCCATGGAAATGCAAGGGGGTGGGGGTGGGTTCATTGGCGCTTGGGCGGTGTTGGGGCGACAGCGGGGCGAGGATTTTTTCGCACAAAGCCACGAAGGCACAAAGGGGCGTTCGCCGCTTCGTCATCCCGGACCATCGACCCCGAGGCGGCATTCGGCAATTTTTTCTCGTCATTCCCGCGAAGGCGGGAATTCAGTTCACCTTCTTCGCGCCTTCGCGCCTTTGCGTGAGAACTAAAAAAGCCTCACGCAAAGGCGCAAAGGCGCGAAGGAAGCCGAAGCATTTACCCGCGTCGTCACCCCGGACTCGATCCGGGGTCCATGCGGCGCCGGTGGAATGGTCCATTGTGGCCTGTGTTGAGCTGCATCCGCGCTCGACCGTGGTAATCAGATGCATGGCCGACGAAACGATTATGAGGCACCGGGGCCGGGTATTCCTGCCACCCGCCGTGCTGGACCGCATGGGCTGGTCGGGTGGCGCCGATGTTGAGCTAATTGAAACGCGCGATGGCGTGCTGCTTCGATCGAAAGTCAGGCCAACGGCGGAGCGGCGGAAGATGGCGAAACATAGCGTTCGGGGACGATAGGGGTCTTGGCGACTGGAGCGGTGTAATGTGTTTCGCGCAAAGACGGGAAGAAAACCGCGGCTCCCCCGCCTCGTCACCCCGGACTCGATCCGGGGTCCAGTCGGTGCCGGTGGAATGGACCCCGGATCGAGTCCGGGGTGACGAGGCGATGGAACGTAGTGATTGACTACACTGTAGTTCTGAACTACATACATCCGCAATGAAGCCGATCAGCTACACGCGATCCGCGATCAAGGCGTTGCAACGCATGCCCGCCAACACATCGGCGCGGATCGTCGGCAAGATCGAGGCTTACGCCGCCGATCCGGCGTCGCAGGCGAACAATGTCAAGGCGCTGAAAGGCCGCGACGGCATAAGGCTGAGGGTCGGCGACTGGCGCGTGATCATGGAGGATGGCGTTGTGCTGGCGGTGCTGGAAATCGGCCCGCGCGGCGGCGTCTATGAATGAAGGAATGATCCCATGAACAAGATGGTGACGATCCCCCAAGCGGAATATGACCGCCTGCGCGAAGCGGCCGAGGATTTGGCCGACCTCAGCGCCTTTGACGGCGCCAAGGCGGCGCTGGCGGCGGGCGAGGAGGAACTGGTGCCGACAGATTATGCCAAGCGGCTGATCGCCGGTGAAAGCCCGCTGCGCGTGTGGCGCGAACTGCGCGGGCTGAGCCAGGTGAAGCTGGGCGCGGTGTCGGGGGTTCACCGGGTGCAGATCGCCGACATCGAGGCCGGGCGCGGCAAGGGGTCGGTGGAGACGGTGCGCAAGCTGGCGGAGGCGCTGGGGGTTAGGGTGGATGATTTGGTTTGAGGGGGCCATCTATCCGGATGGCGTCGGAGTTGCTGCTGCAACGCCAAAATCGATAGTGCACCAGGAAATAAGCTTTTCGCCGCGAAAGAGGCGTGATGGCGGCAGGTCGTCGTGCGTTTCGAAGCAGCCGGCGGCGATAACGAAATGGTCGGGCAGAGCCTCTGCCGCTTGATAAACGCCGGCGCCGCAGGTCTCGCAAAACGCCTGATCGATCCAGCGTCCGGCGTCGCCGTAGCGCCGGAACATCCGGGCCGTGCCGAAAACCTCCACGGCTGCCTTTGGGTAGCGCGCGCGCCATGCGAACGGGGCGCCGCCGCCGCGGCGGCAGGCATCGCAGCCACAGAGATAGACAGCCTCCGGTTCGCCGACTGCGATCACCGACAGGGTGCCGCAGACGCAGCGCGCGCGTCGCCGTTGCGCCAAGGTTGTTTCCTGCTTTCCAGCCGCGTCGGGCCTATCGGTACTGGTCGCGCGCGTCACTGCCGTGGCTCCAGCAATTTGGCGATCGCGATATGCTCTTCGCGTCCCAGTCCCGCTGCGATCGCGCGCGCGAACAGGTCGGCGGCAAAGGCAGGAAAGGCATCCGGCAACCCTGCCGCATGGGCGTGATCGACAAGACGGGCAATGTCGTTCCCGGCTGTCTGCAACGTGCTTTCGGGGTTGGTATAGCGGCCGGTGGCGATCACCCGGCCCATGTGCCGATTATCTTCGCCGAGCGCGGGAGCGATCCGCGCGAGCGTTTCGCCGAGCAATTCGGCGGTCAGACCTTCGCTTTCGCAAATTCGCGCGCCGTGGGCGAAGCCGATCCAGTGCCCGGCAAGATAGGCCAGCGCGCCGCTGAACAGCGCCGAGGCCGCGCCGATTTCCTGGCCTGTCGGCACGACGTCGCCAAGCAGGTGCAAGGGGGCGAGCGCCATGTCGAGAGCGTCGGCGCAGCCCGATGCGAGGATGACCGCGTCGTCGCCGATCTGGCGGGGCCAGGCGAAGATGGCGCCATCGACATAATGCGCGCGGTGCGCGTCTGCCCAGGATGCCAGCGCGCGCGCCTCCGACGGGATGCCCGAGCTGAGCTGGACGATCAGCTTGTCTGCGACCGCCATGGCACCTTGATCCTGATCGAAGATCGCGCGCGTGGCGCGATAGTCGGAAACGCAGACGATGATGATCGGGCTGGCGGCAATTGCGTGGGAAACGTGGGTCGCCGGGATTGCGCCGAGCGGGATCAGCGCGTCGGCTTTTGCGGCAGTGCGGTTCCACACCGTCACCGAACGGCCTTTTTGCAGAAAGGCCCGAGCGAGCGCCGAGCCCATCTCTCCCAAACCGATTACGGTGATGTCGGTCATCTGGCTTCTCCTTGCGATCTCGCCTAAGTCCAATCGCACAGGCTGTGGCAAAAGCGCCGGGCGCGAACAATTACTTACCTTTTTGTAAGGACCCAGTGATGCACAGGACGGCAACCGAAAGCTGCGGGCTGGGCCGCGCCCTGACCGTCATCGGCGGAAAGTGGAAATCGACGATCATCTGGTTGCTGCACGAGGAGCCGATGGGTTTTGGCGAACTGCGCCGCAAGCTGCCCGGCATCAGTGAAAAGATATTGTCCGGGCAGTTGAAAAGTCTGGAGCACGACCATGTGGTGTATCGCGACGTATCCGACGGGCCGGTGATCCGCACCACCTATAGCCTGACCCCGCGGGGAGAGGCGCTGAACGCTGCCGTTCATGCGCTGGCGCAGTGGGGCAGCAGCTATCCCGCGGAGGATTGAGCCGAACCACGATGGTTGAAGATCCCGGAGACAGGATCTGGATTTTCTTCTTTCCTACACTATCCAAATAGGTTCAAAGCTCTTCCGATTCAGTCCAAGGTGATTCGGGAGGTTGAGCTATGGCGCGTGCGGTGGAGCGGGGTTCGCGGGGGGAATTGGGGAAAGCGGTGGCGTTGCGCGGGGGTGGTCAGGCCCTCCCCGCTGCGACTAGCCAGCAAGCTGGCAAGTCTCGCTGCCCCTCCCGCAAGCGGGAGGGGAGCAATGAGGGGCGGGAGGGGCGCAGGGGGGCGCGGGAGGGGATGAAGGCGAATCCCTTCATGCCGGGGCTGCGCGTGCGGTCGGACGGGTGGACGGTGGCGCGGACGCGGGTGTTTCTGGCGACGCTGGGGCAGACGGGGTGCGTGAGTGATGCGGCGCGGATCGCGGGGGTCAGCACGACGTCGGTCAACCGATCGCGCGCGCTGTTTCCTCCGTTCGACAAGGCGTGCGCCGACGCGATCGCGCGGGCGCTGCGCGGGCTGGAGGCGGTGGCTTACGAACGCGCGGTCGAGGGGCGCGAGATGGTGATCCTGCGGGGCGGCAAGGAGGTCGAGCGGCGGATCGTGCCGTCGGATTCGCTGCTGGGGCTGCTGCTGAAACGCGGCGACCTGAAGAATGGGCGCGACGTGCAGCTGACGGCGGAGGAGGCCGCGGCCTATGAGCTGCCCGCCGCGGTGCGCGACCGCTTTCTGTCGCGCGAGGAATGTTTCAACGGCATGGTCTTTGACGGGTTTCGCGACGATCCCAATGGGGGCAAGCGGCAGGGGCCGACGGAGGAGGAGACCGACGAGGCGATCCTGTCGCGGCTGAAAATCCTGCGCAAGCAGCGCGGGTGGGGGCGGCTGCTTTGCGAGCAATGCGGCGGACCGGCGGACGAGGAGGAATAGCGCGACGCGCTAACGGTTGAGCGCGTCGTTGATCGTCGTGAAAACAGCGCTTTCCGGCACGCGCGGGTGCTTTCAGCGCGCGGCGCTCAGGCGGTGCCGCGGACGGCGAGGCGGACGGGAATGCGCGTGCCGCTGCGCGTGCGTTCGTCGTCCTCCAATGCCATCGCGACGAGCGCTTCGCCCGCAGCGTCGAGATCGGGTTCGAGCGTGGTGAGCGCGGGGTCGGCGAGCGTGCCGGCGCGGATGCCGTCGAAGCCGATCAGCGCGACATCGTGCGGGACGCGGCGGCCGGCGTCCTTCAGCCCTTGCAGCACGCCGAGCGCGAGCATGTCGCTGGCGGCGAAGATGGCGTCGACGTCCGGGTGCTGCGCGAGCAGCGCCTGCGCGGCGGCGACGCCCTGTGCATGGCGGTCGGCGGCGGCGGGCGGCTCGGCGATGATGGGGGTGAGGCCGTGGGCGGCGAGGGCGGCGGCGAAGCCGTCGCGGCGCTCGTCGAACTGGCGCTGCGGCGATTGCTGCGGCCCGACGAAGGCGATGCGGCGGCGGCCGAGCTTGACGAGATGCTCGGCGGCGCGCTGGCCGCCCTCGTCATTCTCGCTGCGCATCCAGTGGAAGGGGCTGCCGGGGCTGCCCCAGCAGACGAAGTCGAGGCCCGATGCCTGCGCCTGAGCAAAATAATCCCATGCGGCGCGGTTGCTGGTGGTGCCGATGACGATCATCGCGTCGGCGAGCCCCGATGCGACGAAATCGGCGCGGAAATTGTCGGGATTTTCCTGAAAGCTGACGAGCAGGTTGAAGCCGCGCGCCGAGGTCGCGGCGGCGATGCTGCCGAGCAGCGCGAAGTAGAAGGGGTTGATCGCGCTGCGATCCTCGCCCGGGCGGCAGATGGTGACGAGCGCGATCGTCTCGCTGCTTTTGAGGCGCAGCGACGAGGCGTGGCGGTCGACGACATAGCCCAGCTCGCGCGCGGCGGCGGCGACGCGCGCGCGCGTTTCGGCGTTGACGCCGGGGCTGTTGCGGAGCGCGCGCGAGACGGTCGATTGCGACACGCCCGCGCGCTCGGCGACGTCGAACGATGTCGGGCGCAGCATCTTTGCGGTCATGGCGGCGTCTCTCTCCCCCTCGGCCCGTCTCTTGCCGGGGGGGCGGGGCTTGTCAATGTGCGGGTGGTGGCGGGTCGGGCCAGCGGATGACGATGGAGAGGCGACCCGCGGTCGCGGTGCGGCTCCAGCTGCCCTTGAGCTGGCGTTCGATCAGCGTGCGGATGAAGCGGGTGCCGAAGCTTTCCTGTTCGATATTCGGGGTTTCGGGCAGGCCGCTTTCGGTCCAGTCGAGCGTCACCTGGCCATCCTCGCGGTGCCAGCCGACGCGAAGCTCGCCCCGGCCCGACAGCGCGCCATATTTGATGCTGTTGGTGACGAATTCGTGGAGCGCGAGCGACATCGCCTGCGCGCCCTCGTCGTCGAGCCGCACCGTGGGGCCGGTGACCGCGGCGAGGCGTTCGGGCGAAACGCCGGCAAGGTCGAGCTCGCGGTGGACGATGCGTTCGAGCTCGACGGTGTCGACCGCGCCGGTGACGAGCATCTGCTTCGCATCGGAGAGCGCGCGCATCCGGCCGTCGAACTTCGCCTCAAACTCGTCGAGGCTGGACGACTCACGCAGCGTGATGCGGGCAAGCGCGCCGATGCGGGCGAAGGCGTTCTTCATGCGGTGCGCCATCTCGCCGATCATCAGCTCGCGGTCGGCGGCGCGCAGCGCCTGTTCGTCGGCGAGCGCGCGAAAGGCGCCGACCCGCCGCTGCTGAAGGCGGTGGAGCTGCATCGCGAGCAGCGTGATCGCCAGCCCGAAGAGGAAGATGCCGAAGGGCCGCCCGAGCCGTTCGAACAGACGGCTGTACGAAATGCGCAGCGTCCATTGATGGTCGGCGACGCGCAGCACCTGTTCGTGCGGATCCCAGCCCATCGCGCCGTGGCGATAGACGAGCGGCGCCGCGGGCCCTTTGCCCGCATAAATCTCCAGCCCGTCGATCTCGCCCAGCCGCTCGCCGAGGACCGCGGTCATCAGGTCGTCGATGCGGAAGGGGGCATAGACGAACGCCTCGATCGGCCGCGCGCCGGGCGCGGTGGCAAAGGTCGCGGCGCGCGGCGTGTCGCCGGGCAGCGCGGCGGCGCCGGGCAGCGCCTGATCGGCGTAGACGGGGACATAGATGAGGAAGCCGGGCTGGCGCTGCGCCGCGCCCTTTTCCTGGACGAGCCGGACGATGCCGCTCGCCGCGGGCTGCCCCGTCTGCCACGCGCGGCGCATCGCCTCGCGCCGCACCGGCTCGCTATACATGTCGAAACCCAGCGCCTCGTCGCGGCGCGGCGTGTGCGGTTCGAGGAGGACGATCGGAAAGCCGACCGGCTGGCCGCTGGCGGGCCAGACCGCAATGTCGCGGCCATAATTCTGGCGCAGCATCGCCTCGGCGGCGGCGGGCGTCGCCTGGCGCATCGCCACCGCAATGCCGATACCCTCCAGCCCCGGCGCGTGAACCTGCGGCCGCAGCGCGGTCAAATAGGCGCGGATGCCGGGGCCGCTCGACCGGCTGTCCGATTGATAGAGCGCGCGCACCCCCTCCAGCACCGCGACATGATCGCGCAGCCGCGTGTCGATCCGCATCGCGGTGCGCTCGGCACGGTCGCGCTCGTCGGCGCGATTGTAGAGGAAGCTGCCCGCGGCGGCGGCGAGCGTGGCGATGAGGATGACGAGGCCCACGAAGCGCGCCGAAAGCGCGAGCAGCCGGTCTGCCCATGACGAAGGGCGCATGTATCTGTCCTGCCTGCTGGCTGCCGCAGCAGCGCCCCCCTCCGGCCCCCGATCTTCCATGCCGCGCCGCCGATGGCAAGTTTATTTCATACCATATCGGCGATGCCTGAAGGGTTGCGAATCGCAACCCTTGGCCTATGCTCGCGGCAGTTTCGCCGAAAGGATATGCGATGATTGTTTATGGTTCGATAGTGTCGCCCTTTGTGCGCAAATTGCTCGGCTATCTGGGCGAAAAGGGAATTGCGTTCGAGATGAAGGGCGTCGGCCTGGGCGATCCCGATCCGGGTTTCAAGGCCGCCTCGCCGCTGGGCAAGATGCCCGCGATCGACGACGACGGCTTCCTGCTCGCCGATTCGAGCGCGATCATCCATTATCTTGAGGCGAAGCATCCCGAACCCGCGCTGATCCCCGCCGACCCCCGCGAGCGCGGGCAGGTGATCTGGTGGGAGGAGTTCGCCGACACGGTGTTCGCGGCGTGCGGCGGCAAGATGTTCTTCAACCGCATCGTCGCGCCGAAATTCCTCGGCCGCGAAGGCGACCTTGCCGCCGCCGCGGCCGCCGAGGCGGAGGAACTGCCGAAGCTGCTCGATTATCTGGAGGGCGCGATCCCCGCGTCGGGCTTCCTTGTCGGCGACCGGCTGACGCTCGCCGACCTCGCGGTCGCGTCGCCGCTGATCAACCTGCGCCATTGCGGATCGTGCATCGACGTGGGCAAGCATCCGAAAATCGCGGCGTGGAGCGAGGCCATCCTGTCGCGGCCGAGCATGGCGCCGTGGATCGCCAAGGAGGAACGGATGATGGCGAAGGTGCTGGGCGGGTGAGGGGGCGGCGCAGGAGCGAATGATGTCGAAATACGCAGATTTGAAACCGATGAAGCATCGGGTTCGGGTGTTTGAAACCGATTGCGAGGTAACGTCCATTCAGACTGCCAAGACGGTCTGCGAAGCCTCTGGTGGCTACAACGGGAAGTCGTTCAGTGCGAAGGCCGGGAGTAGACAGGCAGCGGTTGCCCAATGGAAGAATATTGCAGAGCGCAGCGAGGACTAAATTGTCCGCTCGTTGAATGTTTCGACGAGGAAGGTAGCTATTGCCCCTGCTGTGTTCACGGCCAAACTCGCGTGGCGAGGTGCCGGTCGAACGGGCAGGCCGCCTCGACCATGAGAATCCGACAGCTTGTTGCGTAGGGTGCCAAGGCCGTTGACCAGCGTCATTGCACCGCCCAGGATCGACTTAATCGCATCCTCGCTGTGCTGGTTCGGCGCAAGGTTTAGATTCTCCGCGGCAAGCCGATACAGCTTCGGCAGGTCGTCTTTCTCACTGTATTGCTCACCCATCTCATCAAGTATCCGCTTGGTGACGGTTTCAAGCAGGGTTCGCGCAATGGTGATCGCACCTTCAGGGTCACTGTTGCGCCGCTCTATGGCCTTTGCCCAGACGGCGTGAACCCCGTCCGCATCGAAGGTCCGTAGGGTGTCAGATGCGGGATTGTCGCCCGGTGCTGCGAAGCGTCCTTCAAGCTGGTCGATGAGCGGCGTGAAAGCGCCGCTGATGATTTGGCGCCTTTCCGCATAGGTGCCAGCCTCGTGCTTGATGTAAGGCCAGAATGCGTCAAGGTTTCGATAGGTGCGAACGAACGGGGGCAATTTGTCGCGTAAGGTCAGATCACCCACAAACTGGCCGCGCAGATTTTCATAGACGTGATTGTCAGGTGAGCCGCCAGTAGCGCAAGCGATCAGAATGCCCTCCATCATCTTTACCTGCTCGACCAACGAGGTCGGAATATCGTCAAGACTGCGCATCAATACTCTTCCTTATGTTCCGATCACGCCACTACATGATAAGGTTCTATAACATCAGAAGAGAATCAACCTGGGAGCGGGCTGGAGGGCAGGACCCCGCCGGTGTGCTTTGGCGATAGGGTGAGATCCCGGCCTTCGCCGGGATGGCGGGGGAGTGAAGGGGGACGGGGAGTGGGATGACGGACGGAGCGGGGATGGCGAAGGGGATCGAGGGTTAGGGCCGTCCGGGTTTTGCCCCACGCCGTGCTCCTGCAAAGGCAGGGGCCTATCTTCGGGCCTGGCCGATCGAACGACCGGTGGTGCGTGAAGGCTGCGGCGGGTGATGGGCCCCTGCCTTCGCAGGGGCACGAAGCTTCGCAGGGGCACGCGGCCGGTTAGAACCGCCGGGGGTGCTGCGCGGCTTCGGTTCGCCGCTGTGCTTCAGCCCGCGGCCTTGCCCCCATGATCGGCCCAGAATTTCGCGATGCGGCCGGTGATGAGTTCGGTGGCGAGGACGCGTGCGGTGTCGCGCGGCAGGCCGAGGGCTTCGGCCATCGGGCCGCCGAGCTGGGCGTCGCCGAGCGCCATCAGGACGAGCGCGAGCGTGTCTTCGTGCATCAGCCGTTTTTCGTCATCGCCCGGCGCCATGCCGTCGATCAGGCGGTGGATCGCCTCGACGATCGGGTCGAGCGCGTCGTCATTGCCCGTCGCCGCCATCCATGTCGCGAGCGCGCCCGCGCCGCCGCTGTTGAAGGCGTCGAAGGCGAGGTCGACGATCTCGCGCACATTGCGTTCGCCCGGCGGCGATTCGGCCATTTTTTTGCCGATCGTTTCGCACACGGTTTCGGCCTGATAGGCGGCGAGCGCCTTTTGCAGCCCCGCGGCGCTGCCGAAATGGTGGAGCAGGTTTGCGTGGGTGCGGTCGATCCGCGCCGCGACGGCTTTCAGCGTCACCGCCGCCGGCCCCATTTCAATCAGGATATGACGCGCCGCCTCGAGCGCCGCCGAACGGCTTTCCTCAGGACTGAGACGCTTTTTCACTATTGACATTTATGTAAGTTAACCCCATTTTGCTGGCCCCACCACCCCTTTTCGACGGTATACGCCATATGTCCAGCCTTTCCCGGTCGCCGACCCCCGCCGATCTGTCGATCACCCCGCGCGACATGCGCTTTGGCCGCGACGACAAACAGGGCCGCTGGTGGCTGAACGGCGATCCGATCGCCTCGGCCTTTCACACCGCGCTGTCGGTCACCTTTCCCAAGGGCGAGGCGATGTTCATCGAGGCGGTGAAGGCGCACCGGGGCGGCGTGCCCGACAAGCTGGCGCGCGAAATCCGCGCCTTTACCCAGCAGGAAGTGATCCACAGCCGCGAGCATGTGGTGTTCAACAAAAAGGCGGCGGAGGCGGGGTACGACCTGTCGCCGCTCGAAGCCGATGTCGATGCGGTGATGGACCTCATCAAGGCGCGGCCGCCGATCGTCAACCTGATGGCGACGATCGCGCTTGAACATTATACCGCGATGATGGCGGCGGTGATGCTGCGCGACGAAAAAATGTACGCGGGCGCCGAACCCGAATGGGCGGCGCTGTGGAAATGGCACGCGATCGAGGAAATCGAGCATAAGGGCGTCGCTTACGATACCTGGCTGCACGCGACGAAGGACTGGAGCCGCTTCCGGCGCTGGCGCGCCAAGTCGATCATGATGCTGCTCGTCACCTCGCGCTTCTGGCCGAAACGGGTGAAGGGTATGAAGGCGCTGCTGAAGCAGGACGGGCTGACCGGCTGGCGCGTCACCGCGCGCATCTGGTGGTATCTGCTCGGCTCGCCCGGCGTGCTGCGCAAAAGCTTTCTGCCCTGGCTGGCCTATTTCATGCCGGGCTTCCATCCGTGGAACCATGATGACCGCGCGCTGATCGGCAAATATGAAAGCGACTATGCCGACGCGATCATGCCGGCGCATTCGTCGCGGCCCGAGCTGGCGGCGGCTGCGGGCTGACCTGACCCTTTCCTGCGAAGGCGGGCCGTTCGGAGCGGTCCTCTCTCCCGATTCCCGGGGCCTGCCTTTGCGGGATTCACGCGTCGCCGACGCCCAATTCCACCGTGCGGTCGATCCCGATCGCATCGAGAAACGTGCCGTCGTGGCTGACGACGAGCAGCGCGCCGTCATAGGCGGCAAGCCCGCTTTCGATCGCGGCGAGCGAGTCGATGTCGAGGTGGTTGCCCGGTTCGTCGAGGATCAGCAATTGCGGCGGCTGCGGCGCGCCGAGGACGCAGGCGAGCCCGGCGCGGAGCATCTGGCCGCCGCTGAGCGTCCCGGCGATGCGGTCGGCGGCGTCGGCGCGGAAACCGAAGCGCGCGAGCGCGGCGCGGCACTGGTTGTTCGTCGTGCCCGGATTGCGCGCGAGGAAATTGGCGGCGATCGAGCGCGCGGGGTCGAGCAGCGCGACGCGCTGATCGAACAGCGCGAAGGGGACGCCGACGCGCACCGTCCCCGACCGGGGCGTCAGTGTTCCGGCGATCACCGCGATCAGCGTCGATTTGCCCGACCCGTTGGGGCCGGTGATCGCGATCCGTTCGGGGCCGGTGACGGTGAGCGACAGGTTTTGAATCACCGGCGGGCCCGCGTCATAGCCCGCGGTGATGCGATCGAGCGCCAGCACGGTGCGTGACGGGCTCAGGCCCGTCGACGGCAGCCCGGCCGAGAGGGGATCGACGGTTTCGATGCGCGCGCGCGCGACGGCCAGGTCGGTTTCGGCGTCGGCGCGCTGGCGGTCGGCAAGGCGGCTCGCGGCGGCGCGCGTTTCCTCGGCGCGGCGTTTGAGCGCGCCGGTCAGGATTTTCGGCATATCGCCGCGCGCGGCCTTGGCGCGCCCGCGCTTGTCGCGGCGATCCTGTTTCTCGTGCGCCGCCTGCGCCTGCCGCCGCGCGGCGTCGATGCGTTTTTCGGCGCCCGCGAGTTCGGCTTCGGCCGCGGCCTGTTCGACCGCTTTGCGCCTTTGGTAAGCGCTCCAGCCGCCGCCATAGCGCGCGGCGCCGGTGGCGGTGAGTTCGACGATCGCGTCCATTTCCTCGAGCAGTTCGCGGTCGTGGCTGACGACGATCGCGCCGCCGCGCCAGCCGCGGAGGAGCTGGCGGACGATCGCGCGCCCCTCGCGGTCGAGATTGTTGGTGGGCTCGTCGAGGAGGAGGAAGTCGGGCGCCGCGAATATCGCGCCCGCGAGCGCGGCGCGCGTGCGCTGGCCGCCCGAAAGCTGCGCGAGCGGAGTGTCCGCGGGGACGGGCAGGCCGATCGCCGTGAGGGCGGCGTCGAGCCGGGCTTCGAGGGTCCAGTCGGCACGCGCGATCTCGTCGGCGCTCGCCGTGCCCGCCTCGGCCTTGCGCAGCAGCGCCAGCCCCTCGGTCGCGCCGAAAAAGTCGGCGATGGTGGCGGCGGTATCGACCTGCACCGTCTGGCGCAGCATCGCGATGCGGCCGTCGATGGCGATATGGCCACTGGCGGGGGCAAGCTCGCCGGTCAGGAGGCGCAGCAGCGTCGATTTGCCGACGCCGTTGCGCCCGACGATGCCGGTGCGTTCGGGCTGGAACTGAAGGTCGAGGTTCGAAAGGACGGCGCGGCCGTCAGGCGTGGACCAGCTGAGATTGGCAAGGGTGATCGAAGGCATGGACGAGGGCTTTCCTGGCGGCAAGGCGGGGCGGCGTTGCGGTCAGGTTGCGATCCATGGCGGGGACTCCGTTGCGGTTGAGCGGCGCTTTTAGGATGATTGGCGGCGCGATGCTAGTGCCCCATGTCGGCGGCTGATGCCTTGGGCGCGTCGGCCTTGGGCGGGCGGAGCAGGAGGACGAGCGGGACCGAGAGCGCCGTCACCCACATCATCGCCCAGAAATCGTCGATATAGGCGACCATTGCCGCCTGCCGGTTGATCTCGGCATCGAGCATCGCCAGCGCGGTGTCGCCGACGATGCCGAAGCGGTCGGCGGTCGAGGGGTCGAGGAGCGCGACCGAACTGTTGGTGACATGCGCGGCCAGATCCTGATGGCTCGTCTGGATATTCGCGCCGAGCAAGGTCGTGACGACCGAAATACCGACCGAGGCGCCGAGGCTGCGCAGCAGGTTGAGGAGGCTCGACCCGTCGGTGCGGTGCTGCGGCGCGATCGTCGCGAAGGCCATGGTGTTCAGCGGAATGAAGATCAGCCCCATGCCGAGCCCCTGCACCAGCCCGCTGATAATCACCGGCTGCATCCCCATGGCGAGCGACCAGTGGCTCATCTGCCACAGCGAAAACGCCGCGATGGCAAGCCCGGTGCCGACGAGCCAGCGCGCGTCGATCTTGCCCAGCAATTGCCCCGCGACCCACATGCTCGCGAGGATGCCGATGCCGCGCACCGCGAGCACCAGGCCGGTGTCGATCACCGGCCAGCCGAACAGATTTTGCAGCATCGGCGGCAACAGCGCCATCGACGCGAACATGACGATGCCGATGACGATCATGAAGCCCATCGCGGTGACGAGGTTGCGGTCGGCGAGCATCGCGCGGCTGAACAATGGCGCGCGCGCGGTGAACAGATGGACGAAGAAGATCCACAGGCACGCGACCGCGACGCCGAGCTCGATCCAGATTTCCGCGCTGTCGAACCAGTCGAGATGCGCGCCGCGGTCGAGCATCAGTTGCAGCGCGGCGAGCCCCAATGCGAGCATCGAAAAGCCGAAGAGGTCGAATTTGCGGCTTGTCCGACGCATTGCCGGCAGCAGCGCCCACATCAGCGCGAGGGTGACGAGCCCGACGGGCAGGTTGACGTAAAAGACCCAGCGCCAGTTCGCCTGTTCGGTCAGCCAGCCGCCGAGCACGGGGCCGAGAATGGGCCCGATCATGATCCCCATGCCCCAGATCGACATCGCGCGCGCGTGGCGTTCGGGCGGGTTGATGTCGAGCATCACCGATTGCGACAGCGGGGCGATGAACGCCGCGAAAATACCCTGCAGGAAACGAAAGGCGACCATCTGCTCGAGCGATTGCGCCGCGCCGCACGCCATCGATGCGACGATGAAGCCGACGATCGCGGCGAGGAACAGCTCGCGCCGCCCGATGCGGTCGGCGAGCCAGCCGGTGATCGGCATCGCGATCGCGCTGGCAAGGATATAGGAGGTGAGCACCCACGTCACCGTCTCGCTCGTCGCGCCGAGTGCCGACTGCATGTGCGGGATGGCGACGTTGGCGATCGTCGTGTCGAGGATCTGCATGATCGACGCGCCCATGACCGCGACGGTCAGAAGGCCGCGGTAGCGCACGCGTTCGTGGAGCGGGATGCTGTCGTCGGCGGGCAGCGCCGCGGCGGCAGGACGGCGGGGGAGGGAGCGGGAGGCCATTAATGTGGATCGCGCGACATCTGAACCCAAGCCGTTCGCCCTGAGCTTGTCGAAGGGCCGTTCTTTCTTCGCCACGTTGAAAAGAAGGACGGTGCTTCGACAAGCTCAGCACGAACGGGGTTTGTGTATCTGGAGGGGGGCAACATTGCTTACTCCCCCGCCACCGTCCCGCCGCCGGTAAACACCGTCACGTCCGCCGACAGCCCGGCGATCATTTCGCGTGCGGGCTTTTCGTCGAAGGCGATGCGCACGGGGACGCGCTGCGTCACCTTGACCCAGTTGCCGGTGGCGTTCTGTGCCGGGAGCACCGAAAATTCGCTGCCCGTGCCCGCGCCGATCGTCAACACATGGCCGCGGACCGTCAGCCCCGGATAGGCGTCGAAGCGGATTTCGGCGCGCTGGCCGACGCGCATGTCGGCGAGGTCGGTTTCCTTGAAATTGGCCTCGACCCACGGATTCGCGGTGTCGACGAGGGTCAGCGCGGGCAGCCCGGCGACCATCGCCTGCCCGACCTGCAACCGGTCGGCCTGCGCGACGCGGCCCGCGCTGGGCGCGCGGACGGTGGTGCGCGCGAGGTTCACCTCGGCCTGCGCGCGCTGGACGCGCGCGGCCTGAACCTCCGGATTGAGGCCGCTCGACGGCCCGGCGGCGAGCTTGGTGCGCGCTTCCACCGCAGCGGCTTCGGCCTGACGGACGCGCTCGCGCGCCTGCGCAAGCGCGTGGCGCGACGCATCATAGGCGGCGCGCGTCGTGAAGCCCTTTTCCATCAGCGCTGCCTGCCGGTCGAAATTGACCTGCGCGAATTTGACCTCCTCGCGCGCCGCGGCGATGTCGACGTTCGAGGTGTTGGCGCTGGCCGACAGATTGCCGACTTCGACCTCGGCGGCGTCGATCGCCGCGGTCGCCTGCGCGACGCTGAGCGCATAGGGTTCGCCGTCGATGCGGAACAGCAGCTGGCCCTTTGCGACCTGCTGCCCGTCGCGGACCGCAACCTCGGTAATGCGCCCGCCGACTTCGGCGGCGACCGAGACCTTGTCCATCTGGACATAGGCATTGTCGGTCGACACCGACCCGCCGCTGAGCAGCCACCAGCCCGCGCCACCCGCGACGAGGAGCGCGGGCAGGCCGAACATGAGGAGGCGCGTGCGCCAGCCGGGCTTTGCCGCGGCCTCGGCGGCGGGGGGGGGCACGGGGTCGGCTTTGGGTGCGGCTTTCGGCGGCGCGGCGGCTTCGGCGTCGGCGCGGGTGGGGGAGAGCTGGTCCATCAGGCGGGCTCCGCTTCTTTCGCGCAAACGCGGCGCGACAGGTTGGCGCGCACGCGCTCGACCAGATCGACGAGCTGATCGCGTTCGGCGGCGCTCAGCCCTTCGAGCGATTCCTCGTTCAGCGCCTCGACGGCGGGGCGGATGCCGCCGAGCAGGTCGGCGGCGCGCGCGGTCAGGTGAAGCTGCCAGGCGCGGCGGTCGGCGGGGTCGGCGCGGCGTTCGAGCAGCCCCGCCTCGACCAGCCGGTCGACCATGCGCGACAGGGTGATCGGCTCGACCTCGATCAGCTCGGCGAGCGGGCCTTGCCGGATTCCCTCGTGGCGTTTGAGGTAGGTGATGAGCCGCCATTGCAGCGCAGTGATGCCGCTGTCCCGCGCGCGCGCGTTGAAGGCGCGGCGGTAGAGGCGGGCGGTGTCGTTGAGGATGAAGCCGATCGTTTCCGTCATGGCATAGCATATAATAGCAATTGCTACTAAATTCAACGATCACATGGAGATTGGCAAGCTGCTCGAATATGGTGTAAAATTTCTTTACAATGCTTGCATGACGTCATTTTTCAGGCAGGATGCGCCGATGACATTGACCGCCGACCTTTTCTGGTCCTTTCGCTCGCCGTACAGCTATCTTGCGATCGGCCGCTATCGCGCGCTCGCCGCGAGCCATGACGTGACGATCAACCTGCGCCCCGTCTATCCGCTCGCGATCCGCCAGCCCGATTTTTTCGAGCGCAACCACCCCAATTGGCTGAGCTATACGATGCGCGACATGATCCGCGTCGCGCAGTTCCACGGCATCCCGTTCGGCCCGCCGCGCCCCGACCCGATCGTCCAGAATGTCGCGACGCGCGAAATCGCCGCCGAGCAGCCCTATATCTATCGCCTCACCCGCGCCGGGCAGGCGGCGGCGCGGCGCGGCAAGGGGCTGGGTTTTGCGCATGAGGTCGGCCAGTTGATCTGGGGCGGCGCGGTCGATTGGCACCTGGGCGACCATCTGGCGGGCGCGGCGCGGCGCGCGGGGCTGAACCTCGCCGAACTCGACGTCGAGGCGGTCGACGATGCCGCGGCGCTCGACAACGAGATCGCGGGCAACCAGGTCGCGCTGGAGATTGCGGGGCATTGGGGGGTGCCGACCCTGGTGTTCGAGGGCGAACCCTTTTTCGGGCAGGACCGGATCGAGATGGCGAAGTGGCGGATGGAGCAGAAGGGGCTGCGGGCGCGATAGGGGGGTGGGGCGTCGCCTATCTTAGGCTGTCGCTGAAGACGGTTTTTGGGTTGAGAGCGAATGGTCAATCAGTTTGAAATGGGCTTCGAACAAACGAAAGTCCTTTATCCTTCGCCCATTCCCTCAGACAATTGAGTTTTTGGTCAGACATGTTCCGGTCGACACTATACAGGTTGACCCAAGACTGCACTGTGTCGGCGGCGACGCTTCCATGTTCAAGTCCGCAGGCATTCTCCGCGAGGCGCGAGATATTGATCTCCTCAGCCGTCCGGCATCGGCCCACCGAACCATTCTGAAAGCGAAGTCTTTGCTTTTTAGCCCATGCTTCTAAGCATTTGAGGTCATCCGGCTTTCGGGGCTCTCTGTCGCTATATAGCCCTATGACATAATCGCCCGGTGTCCTTAATGCTGATACGCAGACACGTTCGGAGGCAATTCCGCATGTCTCGCCAGCGTCCCTTGCGAGCCTAATCTCCGGGGAAGGTGGTTCACAAGAAGTAAGCGCTATCGCACAACCTAGTGCCATGCCGAACCGGATATATTTCCGTGCCATACCTCATTGCCTATCACATTTTCGGACGGCTGCTATCGGTCGTTTTCAAATCTTCGTCATCCCGGACTTGATCCGGGATCCATAGCAACGCGGTCGTCATGGACCCCGGATCAAGTCGGGGGTGACGCCAGTGTAAAGCGTGCCGTGCGATGAACGCGCCAGAATATAGACACAGGGATGGCGTTCCATCGTCCGATGAAAAGACAAAGCAGGCCCCGGGTCAAGCCCGGGGTGACGGTGAATGATACGGCCGCTACCGGGCGATTCCAGACGTTCGTCATCGCGGACCCTTCGACAAGATCGGGACAGGCCCACCCCGCACCCCTTGCCCGGTTGCGCCAGCTCCGGTGAAGCGGGTAAGGCGGGGTCATGACGACTGAACCGCATTTTTTTGAGGCGCGCGACGGCGTGCGGCTGGCGTGGCGCGAAACGGGGCCGGAGGCGGGTGGCGGCCGGCCGGTCGTGCTGCTTCATGGCCTGTTTTCGAGCGGCGAGGTCAATTGGATCAAGTTCGGGACCGCGGCGCGGATCGCGGCCGAGGGCTACCGCGTCATCATGCCCGACCTGCGCGTCCACGGGTCGAGCGATGCGCCGCATGAGGAAGAATTTTATCCGCCCGATGTGCTGGTGCGCGACCTGGAGGATCTGGTCGCGCACCTGGGCCTGACCGATTTCGACCTCGGCGGCTTTTCGCTCGGCGCGCGGACCAGCGTGCGCGCGGTCGTTGCGGGGATGAAACCGCGCCGGCTGATTTTGGGCGGCATGGGGCTGGCGGGGCTCACGGGCTGGCAGCGGCGCGGCGCTTTTTTCAAGCGTGCGATCGCCGAGTATGAGACCGCGAAGCGCGGCGACGACACCTGGCTGTCGATCCAGTTCATGAAGACGATGAAGGTCGACCGCATCGCCGCGGGGCATTTGCTGGAAAGCTTTACCGACACGCCGCGCGAGGCGCTGGCGGCGCTGACGATGCCGGTGCTCGTCGTGTGCGGCGAGCAGGACCGTGACAATGGATCGGCCGAGGAACTCGTCGCGGTGCTGGCCGATGCGCGGCTGGCGACGATTCCGGGGACGCATATGTCGAGCGTGACCGAGCCCGAGCTCGGCGAGGCGATCGCGGCGTTCCTGACGGGTTGACCCGGCGCGCGGGGGGCGCCAAGCTGGCCCCATCGCGCCAGAGAGCGCAACCGGAATATCCAGAGGACGCACCCCATGAAAGCCATGATCTCGACGCTGTCGCTTGCCCTGTCGCTCGCGGTGGCGACCCCCGCCTTTGCGCAGGCGGCGCCCGCCGCCGCCCCCACCGTCGCCGACGCCGAAGCCTTTATCGCCGCGGCGGAGAAAGACCTGTTCGACTATACGGTCGAGGCGAGCCAGGTGAACTGGGTCAATGCGACCTATCTGACCGAGGACACCGACGCGATGGCGGCGCGGATCAACGCGGTCGGCACCGAAAAGGCGGTGAAATATGCGCTCGAGGCCGCGAAATATAGCGATGTTCCGGGGCTGAGCGCCGAAACGAAGCGCAAGCTGACCATATTGCGCACCGGCCTCGTGCTGCCTGCGCCGACGACGCCGGGCGCCGCGACCGAACTCAACCAGATCGCCACCGACCTGCAGTCGCAATATGGCAAGGGCCGCGGCACGCTGAACGGCAAGGACATATCGGGCTCCGACATCGAGGAGCAGATGGGCAATATCGAGCGGACGCCCGCCGAGCTCGCCGAGATGTGGACGAGCTGGCACGACAATGTCGGCGCGCCGATGAAGCAGGATTATGTTCGCATGGTCGGCATCGCGAACGAGGGCGCGAAGGAGCTGGGCTTTGCCGACACCGGCGCGATGTGGCGGTCGGGATATGACATGCCGCCCGAAGAATTCGCCAAGCTGACCGAAAAAATCTGGCAGGATATGAAGCCGCTTTATGTTGCGCTCCACACCTATGTCCGGTGGAAGCTCAACGAGAAATATGGCGATGCGGTGCAGCCCAGGACCGGGCCGATCCGCGCTGACCTGCTCGGCAATATGTGGGCGCAGGAATGGGGCAATATCTATCCGCTCGTCGCGCCGCCGGGAACAGGCGACCTGGGGTACGACATCGGCGAGCTGCTCACGGCGCAGGGCAAGTCGCCGCTCGACATGGTCAAGATCGGCGAGAATTTCTATTCGTCGCTGGGCATGGCGCCGCTGCCCGATACCTTCTGGAAGCGGAGCATGTTCACCAAGCCCGCCGACCGCGAAGTCGTCTGCCACGCATCGGCGTGGGACATCGACAACAAGGACGATATTCGCATCAAGATGTGCATCAAGGTGAATGCCGACGATTTCACGACGATCCATCACGAGCTGGGCCATAATTATTACCAGCGCGCGTACAAGGATCAGCCGCTGCTTTATCTGAACGGCGCCAACGACGGCTTTCACGAGGCGATCGGCGATTTCGTCGCGCTGTCGATCACGCCGCAATATCTGGTCGACATCGGCCTGCTCGACAAGGCGCAGGTGCCGAGCGCCGACAAGGACATCGGCCTGCTGCTGCGGCAGGCGATGGACAAGGTCGCCTTCCTGCCGTTCGGCCTGCTCATCGACCGCTGGCGCTGGGGCGTGTTCGACGGCACGATCCAGCCCGCCGATTACAACAAGGCGTGGACCGACATGCGCACCCAATATCAGGGCATCGTCCCGCCGTCAGCCCGCCCCGCCGACGCGTTCGACGCGGGCGCCAAGTTCCACATTCCGGGCAATACGCCCTACACGCGCTATTTCCTCGCGCGCGTGCTGCAGTTCCAATTCTATGAGGCGGCGTGCAAGCAGGCGGGGTGGAAGGGGCCGCTCCACCGCTGTTCCTTCTATGGCAACAAGGACGTCGGCGCGAAGCTCAATGCAATGCTCGAGATGGGGGCGTCGAAGCCGTGGCCCGACGCGCTCGAGGCCTTCACCGGCAAGCGCGAGATGTCGGGCAAGGCGATGGCCGATTATTTCGCGCCGCTGAAGGCGTGGCTCGACGAGCAGAACAAGGGCAAGCCGCAGGGGTGGTGAGAGGCCGCGGGTAGACATGAAGGGGCCGGGGAGGGGACTTCCCGGCCCTTTTTTGTTGGTGGACGGGAGAGAGGATAGCGTTTTTGGGGATGGCGAAAGGCCGTTCCTCCCCCGCAGGGGGAGGTGGACCACCCGAAGGGTGGTGGAGGGGTACAGGCCCGCACAGGCTGCGTTCGACCGATGGTGCCCCTCCACCACCTTCGGTGGTCCCCCTCCCCGTTCCGGGGAGGAGCGCAACGGCCGTTCCCGGCTACGCCTTCTCCGCCTCCACCGTCTGTTTGAACCGCGCGAGCCGCGCCGATGCCGCCGCCGCGTGGGGGCCGATCCAGCGGTCGTGGATGTCCTGGATCGGCATCGCGTTGAGGTGGTTCCAGCGTTCGCGGCCGCGGCGTTCGGCGATCACCAGCCCGGCCTCTTCCAGCACCTTCAGATGCTGCATCACCGTGCAGCGGTCGATGTCGGCGAAATGCGTGCAAAGCGCCCCCGTGGTCAGCGGCTGGTCGCGAAGATCGTCCAATATCTGCCGCCGCACGGGCGAGGCCAGCGCCTTGAAAACCGCATCATATTCGTCGTGAATTGACATGTTATGAAAATATAACATAATGGCGTGCGACTCAAGCGGAGAATGAGGCATGGAATTGAAATTCAGGGTCGCGGCGCGGATCGCGAAGCCGGTGGACGAGGTGTTTGAGGCGGTCGCCGATCCCGCAAAATTGTCGGCCTATTTCACCACCGGCGGCGCGAAGGGGCGGCTGGAGACCGGCGCGACGGTGACATGGGATTTCCACGATTTTCCCGGCGCGTTTCCGGTCTATGTGACCGAGGTGGTGAAGGACAAGCGCATTGTCCTCGAATGGCAGGCGAGCGAGGGCGAGCCGCACAATGTCGAGGGCGCCGAACCGCAGGATGCCGATTATCGCACCCGCGTGACGATGCGTTTCAAGGCGCTCGACGACGGGCGCACGCTCGTCGAGATCGCCGAGGAGGGCTGGCGCGAGAATCAGGGTGCGCTGGCCGCCTCCTATGGCAATTGCCAGGGTTGGGCGCAGATGCTCTGCGCGCTCAAGGCATGGTTGGAGCATGGCATCAACCTGCGCGACGGCATGTACGTATAGGGCGCGCTAGTCCCCGCCCGCGCGGTCGATCAGGTCCATGAAATCGCGCGCGGCATTGCGTTCGCCTTCGTCTTTGAACGCGACGTCGAGGTCGGGGGCGTCGCCGAGCATATACATCAGCGCCCACAGCGCGAAGCGGCGGCCGGGGTTGGTTTCCAGCCCGAAATCGACGCGCATCCGCTCGGTGCCGGCGGCGCGCGCTTCGGGAGGAATTGCGCCAAGGTCGGCGGTGCCGAAATAGCGGCGGAGCTGGTCGTCGAAATCCATGGGGATCTTCTTTGGCCGATTTTGGTCGGCTAGCAAGTCTGACCAGCGTCGATCCTGCCCCTTTCCCTCCCCCTTGATGGGGGAGGCAGCGAAACTTGCGAACTTGTTCGCCAGTTGCAGCGATGGGGGTGCGGTCGCGGCCTGAAGCGATGGTGCAAGGACGCACCGTCACCCCCATCCAACTCCGCCTAAGCCGCTTCGCGGCCAAGGCTGCGTATCCTTCCCCCATTGAGGGGGAAGGGGGTGGCGGCGTAAACCCGCCCGGTTGTCATTCGCGCGCGCCGCCGATAGGGCGGCGGCTGTGAAGACCAGCATCGAGATCGGAACCGACGCGGCGGGGCAGGACGTGCGTATCGACGTGCAGGAACTGCTCGCGACGCGCCTGCTCGTCCAGGGCAATTCGGGGTCGGGCAAGTCGCACCTTTTGCGCCGCATCCTTGAGGAAAGCGCCGCGCTGGTGCAGCAGGTCGTGATCGATCCCGAGGGCGATTTCGTGACGCTGGCCGACGCCTTCAGCCATGTCGTCATCAACGGTGGCGATTATGACGAGCGCGAGATTGCGGCGATGGGCGCGCGGATTCGCGAACATCGCGCGTCGATCGTCCTCAGCCTCGAATCGCTCGACATCGAGGCGCAGATGACCTGCGCCGCGGCGTTCCTCAATGCGCTGTTCGACGCGCCGCGCGAACATTGGTTTCCCGCGCTCGTGGTCGTTGACGAAGCGCAGATGTTCGCGCCGTCGGCGTCGGGCGACGTGTCCGACACCGTCCGCCGCGCGAGCCTGTCGGCGATGACCAACCTGATGTGCCGCGGGCGGAAACGCGGGCTGGCGGGGGCGATCGCGACGCAGCGGCTGGCGAAGCTCGCCAAGAATGTCGCCGCCGAGGCGAGCAATTTCCTGATGGGGCGCACCTTCCTCGACATCGACATGGCGCGCGCCGCCGACCTGCTCGGCATGGAGCGGCGGCAGGCGGAGGCGATCCGCGACCTGGAGCGCGGGCATTTCCTGGGGTTGGGCCCCGCGATCTCGCGCCGCCCGCTGTCGATCCGCATCGGCGCGACGCGGACGGCGACGCGGATGGGGACGCACAGCCTGATGCCGCTGCCGGTCGCTGACGGCGACGATATGCGCTCGATGCTCTTTGCCGAGGAGGAGGCGCCCGCCGCGCCGCGTGCCGTCGCGGTCGAACCCGAGCCCGTCGCGGCGGGCGAGCTGCTCGAACGGATCGCGGCGAGCGAACCGCTGCACACCGACGCCGCTGCGCCGCCCGTGCTCGACATCGTCGAGGCGGCCGCCGAGGCCGAGGAGGCCGACGCGGTGGTGATCGCAACCTTGGAGGCGATGCTGGACGATCCCGACAGCGCCTTTCAGCCCGAGGCGATGCTGTTCCAGGATTTTTCGGTGCGCTGCCGGATGGCGAAGCTGCGGAAAGTGCCGCTTGATCTGGCCGCCTTTCGCCGCCGCTTTGCGCTGGCGAAGGGGGGCGTGTTCGACCCCGCCGAGCCGCGCTGGCAGGGCGCGCTAGCGGTCGCCGACCGCCTGCCGCCCGACATGGTCGCGCCCTTTTTGCAGATCGCGCGCGCGGCGATGGAGGGCACGCCGTGCCCCGACGACGAGGCGCTCGGCCGCGCCTATGGCAGCCGCTCACCGGGGCGCATCCGCCGCCTGATCGACTATATGGAGAAACAGGGCGCGATCGTCGTGCGCGCCGATTTCGGCGGGCGGCGCTCGATCGGGATTCCGGAGCTGGGGCTTAGTACCGAGGCGGAATAGGCAGCGCGCCAAATCTGACCCATCCTGCCGCTCGCATCGAGCGAAGTCGAGATGCCCCTCGATCCTGTGCCGTTCCGATGGGTGTCTCGACTTCGCTCGACACGAACGGGATCGATACGGCGCCGATCTGATGCTCGCGATTTTTGCGCCTCAGTTCAACCCGCGGCGGCCGAAGGTGACGGGGCGCTGGCTGTGGAAAATCTGCGCGGCGTCGATCATCGCCGCGGTGCGAGCGCGGTCGAGCGCGTTGTAAAGCGGGCCGTGGGTCAGCTCATAAGGGAAGCGCACGCCCATGCGGTCGATTTCGGACCACATCACGACGGCATAGACGACCTGCCCGCCATAATGGATTTCGCAGCGCGAGCGCGCGGGCATCGCGGCGCCGGTGATTTGCGCGCCGCCCTCCGACAGATCGGTGATGCGGCCTTCGACGAGGTTCAGCACGCCGTTGACGGTGACGTCGATGGCGACGGGGGTGCGCTGATGGCTGCGCGGCGTGGGGGTACGGGGGGTGGTCATGGCGTGATGCTACGCTCATTATGGTAAATATTCCGGTAACGATGATCACGGGCGGCGGGCAATTTTGCCTTTCGGTTCGGGCGCGCTTGCCGCTATGGGCGGCGGCATGACTGACTTGCACCTTCATCCATTGCTGCGCGAGCCCGCGCAAACGTCCAAGGCCTGGCCGTTCGAGGAAGCGCGCAAGCTGGTCAAACGTTACCCGGACGGCAAGCCTGGCAATGAGGCGGTGCTGTTCGAGACGGGTTATGGCCCGTCGGGGTTGCCGCATATCGGCACGTTCAACGAAGTGTTGCGCACGACGATGGTGCGCCGCGCCTATGAGACGCTGACCGGCGGAGCGCCCACCCGGCTGGTGGCGTTCAGCGACGATATGGATGGGCTGCGCAAGGTGCCCGACAATGTGCCGAACGGCGATATGCTGCGCGAGCATCTGGGGCGGCCGTTGACCGCGATCCCCGACCCGTTCGGCAAATATGAGAGTTTCGCGCATCACAATAATGCGATGCTGCGCGAATTTCTCGACCGCTTCGGTTTCGATTATGAGTTTGTGAGCTCGACCGAGCGCTATCGGTCGGGGGCGTTCGACGACGCGCTCAAAAATGTGCTGCGCCACAATCAGGACATCCTCGACATCATGCTGCCGACGCTGCGCGCCGAGCGCGCCGCAACCTATTCGCCAATCCTGCCGGTGAGCCCCAAGTCGGGGATCGTGCTGCAGGTGCCCGTCACGGTGGTCGATGCCGAGGCGGGGCTGGTGGCGTTCGAGGATGACGGCGAGACGATCACGCATTCGATCCTGGGCGGCGGCGCCAAGCTGCAATGGAAGGTCGACTGGGCGATGCGCTGGGTCGCGCTGGGCGTCGACTATGAAATGTACGGCAAGGATCTGACCGACAGCGGCGTGCAGTCGGGCAAGATCGCCAGGGCGCTCGGCGGGCGCAAGCCCGAGGGGCTGATCTATGAGATGTTCCTCGACGACAAGGGCGAGAAGATTTCGAAGTCGAAGGGCAATGGCCTGTCGATGGAGGAATGGCTGACCTATGGCAGCGAGGAAAGCCTGGCCTTTTACGCCTATCGCGAGCCCAAGGCGGCGAAGCAGCTGCATATCGGTGTCGTACCGAAGGCGGTCGACGAATATTTGCAGATGCGCGGCGCCTATCCGGCGCAGGAGCCCGACAAGAAGCTGGGCAACCCGGTGCATCACGTCCATGCCGCGCGCGGGCAGGATGTGCCCGAGACGGTGCTGCCGGTGACATACGGCCTGCTGCTCAACCTTGTCGGGGTGATGGGCGCCGATGCGTCGAAGGAGCAGATCTGGCGCTACCTTGGCCAATATGTCGAAGGAGCGAACGCGGCCAGCTATCCCGAACTCGACCGGCTGATCGACAATGCGATGGCGTATAATCGCGATTTCGTTGCGCCGACGCTGAAGCGCCGCAAGCCCGCGGGCGGCGAAGTCGCGGCGCTGCGCGAGTTCGATGCACGGCTGGCCGCGTTGCCTGCCGACGCCTCGGCCGACGACATCCAGAATATCGTCTATGAAATCGGCAAAGACGAGGCGCATGGCTTCGACAATCTGCGCGACTGGTTCAAGGCGCTGTACGAAACCTTGCTGGGATCGAGCGCGGGGCCGCGCATGGGCAGCTTTATCGCGCTGTTCGGGATTGCGAACACGCGGCGGCTGATTGCGGAGGCGCTGGCGTGAAGGAGGACGGCATGGCCGGGTTTGAACTCGCACAGATCAATATCGCGCGCTTTCGTCTTCCGCCCGAACATGTCGCCAACCGCGATTTCATGGACGCGCTCGACGCGGTGAATGCCATCGCCGAGGCGAGCGACGGCTTTGTCTGGCGGCTGACGGGTGACGGCAATGACGCGACCGACGTGCCCGTCACCGACGATCCGCACCTCGTTGCGAACATGTCGGTGTGGCGCGATCTCGACGCGCTTGCCGCCTTTGTCTATCGCCAGCCCGACCATCTTGCGATCATGAAGCGGCGCAAGGAGTGGTTCGACCATATCGGCGTGTATCAGGTGTTGTGGTGGGTACCGGCGCGGCACCGTCCGACCGTCGCCGAGGGCATGGCGCGGATCGCGATACTGGAGGCGAAGGGGCCGACGGCGGACGCCGCCTTTACCTTCAAGCAACCGTTCGCGGCGCCCGACGGCACGCCGGCGCTGCCCGTGCAGGACGAATGTGCGTGAGCGGCATCATCGACATTTTCACGACCGGCGGGACGATCGACAAAGTCTATTTCGACGCGCTGAGCGAGTTTCAGATCGGCCCCGCGGCGATCCCCGACATGCTGCGCGAAAACAACGTCCATGTGCCGCACCGCGTGACGCAGCTGATGCGCAAGGACAGCCTCGAGCTGGACGATGCTGACCGCGAGACGATCCGCGCCGCGGTCGCCGCCAGCGATGCCGAGCGCATCCTCGTGACGCACGGCACCGACACGATGGTCGTCACCGGGCGCGTGCTGGCGGGAATCGAAGGCAAGACGATCGTGCTGACGGGGGCGATGCAGCCCGCGTCGGTGCGCGCGAGCGATGCCGAGTTCAACGTCGGCTTTGCGCTGGCGGCGGCGCAGACGCTGCCGCCGGGCGTCTATGTCGCGATGAACGGGATGATTTTCGACCCCCAGCGGACGGTGAAGGACCGCGCGGGCGGACGGTTCGTGGCCGAATAATCGCCTTGAACCCCTCCCCCTTGATGGGGGAGGTAGCGAGACTTGCGAGCTTGCTCGCTAGTCGCAGCGGTGGGGGTGCGGTCTCGGCCAGAAGCGACGGCTCGTTGACGCACCATCACCCCCATCCAACTTCGCCTAGCCGCTAAAGCGGCAAGGCTGCGTATCCTTCCCCCATCGAGGGGGAAGGGGGTTTCAGCCCACGGCCGTGACCTGCCGCAGCACCGCGGCGTAGCTCGGCGCGATCGTCATCGCGTCATGCTTGCCCGCGCGGCCGAGCGCGGCGTGAACCTGGGGCAACCGATAGCAGGGCACGCCCATGAACAGATGATGTTCGGCGTGATAATTCACCCAATAGGGCGCAACCGTCGCGCGCGCGAGCCAGCCCGCGCGGGTGGTGCGCGCGTGGCTGAAGGGGTCGTCGCTGCCCGTCGTCGTGCAGGCATGTTCGGCGATGTTGCGGATGCGCAGGTAAAGCTGGAAGGTGGTGGCGAGCGCGACAAGCCAGAGCAGGTAAGGCGTCCAGCCGTAGAGCGCGAGCGACAGCCCAAGCAGCACTGCCTGCACGATGAGGAACCGCCCGACCGCGCGCGTCACCGCCATCGCGCCCGCGACGTCGATCGTCGGTGACGTCATGCCATCGTCCGACTGCTTGTTGAACGGCGTTCCCGCCCTGGTGCTCGCGCCCGCCTTTTGCGCCGCCTCGCCGCGCAGCATCGCTTTAAGGCCGACGAGCGCGAAGCCGAACTGCGCGATGCGCTGTTTGAAAAACGTCTGTCCGGTGAGGTCGCGCACGACCTTGCGCCACAGGCTGGCGCGCGTGGTGGGAAAGGGTTTCGACAGCGACAGGTCGGGGTCTTCGGGCTGCTGCGTGAATTTATGGTGCTGGAGGTGATAGGTGCGATAGGCAATGAGGTCCGATCCGACCGCGGCGCCCGTCAGCCACTGGCCGAGGAAATTGTTGATCTTGCGATTGGGATGCAGCGCGCCGTGCGCGGCGTCGTGCATCAGGATGGCAAGGCCGAGCTGGCGCCCGCCGACAAAGACCACCGCGATAACCCAGGCGAGCGGGTTCTGTGACCAGGCGGCGAAGCCGACGAGCACGATGCTGACGATCCAGGCGTGCGCGACGATCCACAGACCGCGCCACGCCGAGGCGCGCGTAATCGCTGACCATTCGGTGCGGTCGAAAAAGCGGTCGGGCGGAAAGAGGCGGACGGCGGGCATAAGGCAGCATAACAAGTTGCGAAGCGAAACCCAACCCCTTCTATCGCGGCCTAGCCCTTGCGGAACAGCGCCTCGGCCGCGGCTTTCTGGCTCGCGGCGGCGGCCCGGTGCGCGCGGATGCGTTCGATTTCGGCTTCGAGCGCGGCGACGCGCGCGTCGAGTTCGTCGACCGACAGCGGATCGAGCGGCTGGCGGATGAGCGCGCTCAACACATCGTCGCGGCGGCGCGGAAGCTCGTCATCGTCCATGGCCATGCTCCTGAAATGACGCGCGACTGTTGACCCGTGTCGCGGCACTGTCAATAAGGCGCGGCAGGGGGTAAAAGCCGGATCCGGACCAGTGGGGGAATATCAAGCGTGACCAGTCTGCCAGCAGAAATGACCGCCGTCGCCATCAGCGCGCCGGGGGGGCCGGAGATGTTGCAGCCCGTGACGCGGCCGGTGCCGCAGCCGGGCGCGGACGAGGTGCTGATCCGCGTCGCCGCCGCGGGGGTGAACCGCCCCGACGTGTTGCAACGCATGGGCTTTTACCCGCCGCCGCCGGGCGCGTCGGACCTGCCGGGACTGGAAATCGCCGGGACGGTGGTCGCGGTCGGTCCGGGCGGCGATCCCGAAATGCTGGGACAAGCGGTGTGCGCGCTCGTCGCGGGCGGCGGCTATGCCGAATATTGCACCGCGCCGGCGGGCAGCTGTTTGCCGGTGCCGCGCGGCTTTTCGATGGCCGAGGCGGCGGCGCTGCCCGAAACAATCTTTACCGTGTGGCACAATCTGTTCGAGCGCGGCTATGTCGCCGAGGGCGAGACGGTGCTGGTCCACGGCGGCACCAGCGGCATCGGCACGACCGCGATCGGCCTTTGCAAGCTGTTCGACATCAAGGTGATCGTGACCTGCGGCAGCGCGGCGAAATGCGACGCGGCGCGTGCGCTGGGCGCCGACCTGGCCGTCGATTATTCGAGCGAGGATTATGTCGAGGCGGTGAAGGGCTTTACCGGCGGTGCGGGCGTGAACGTCGTGCTCGACATGGTCGGCGGCGATTATGTGCCGCGCAACCTTGAATGCCTGGCCGACGACGGCCGCCACGTCACCATCGCCTTTCAGCGCGGCGCAAAGGTCGAGATCGATATTGCGCAGGTGATGCGCCGCCGCCTGACGCTGACCGGATCGACGCTGCGCGCGCGCAGCGCCGAATTCAAGGCGCTGCTCGCCGACGAAATCCACCGCACATTGTGGCCGCGGCTGTCCGAAGGCGCGTGGAAACCGGCGATGGATCAGACTTTTGCGCTGACCGACGCCGCTGCGGCCCACGCGCGAATGCAGGCGGGCGCGCATGTCGGCAAGATCGTGCTGACAATCTGACCGGCGCGCTCAGCCGTCTTCCAGCGGCTTTCGGGCAGCCGACGGGCCATAGAAAAAGCGTTCTTCCATGATCCGGTCGCCGACCCAGCGTTGCAGCGACAATTCTTCCAGCCGCCGGGTCACGCCTGCTGCGTCGGTCATGTCGAAGGTCCAGCGAATGACCACCAGATCGCCGTCGACCAGATGCGTCGCGACGGGGTGTGTGTGCATCGTCATCCGTTCGAGCACCGCCGCCTCGTGCGCGACCAGCGCATCGCGCCCACGACGGGGTTCGGCGCCATTTTCCTGCATCGACGCATCGGGGTGATAATAATCCTCGATCGCGCCAACATGGTCGCCGCTGACCACGCGGTCGATAAACTCTAGCACGCGCTGGCGATCAGGCATGGTCGGCCCCCTCGCTGGCGGCGCGTTCGCTGTACGTCGCCGCATATGTCACCGGAAAGGCGACCGAGCGCGCGATAAAGCAATATTGATGGATCTCGTGGTGCAGCGCGTCGGCGCGTTCGATATCGCTGCCCGCCGCCAGCTCGATCGCCGGGCGCAGGGTCGCCTGCAGGAAGCGGCCGGCGCCGCTGCGTTCGGTTTCGCCGAGCCCGACCGGCTGGTCGCGATAGCTGTGGACGACGATCCCGGCGTTGGCGGCGAGATGGAGATACCAGAGCATGTGGCACGCCGACAGCGCCGACAGCAGCATATCCTCCGGGTTATAGAGCGCCGGGTCGCCGCCGAGCAGCGGGTCGTTCGAGCAATGGACCACGGCTTTGCCCGGCGCGGCGAGATCCCACGTCCGGTCATAGCTGCGATAGCCTTTAGTCCCTTCGCCGCGGTTGCCCGTCCAGACGATCTCGCTCGTATATTCGTGCTGCTTTGCCGGGACCGTATTTGTCACACCATTCTCCTTTGGATTGGAAACCGCGTCGCGGATGATCGCGGGTCATCGGGGTGCCCCACCCGGCCGACCAACAGGCCGGCGGATACCGCGTGGCGCGGCTGCTGTGCGAAGCGATCGTGCATTGGTTTCTCACGATTTTCGGCCGCGAGGATGGTGGGGGGAGCCGCCGACGCCGCGCTCTTACCGAAGCCCGTCGGCCCCGGCAAGAGCGCGCGGTGCGCCCGAGCGAAGGATCAGGACGGTTCGGGAATTTTGAGCTCGGCGAGCAGACGATCGACCAGCGCATCGACCGCCTGTTCGGCGGCGGCGATCGAGTCGGCCAGCCGCTGATCGCCGAACTCGTCATATTCGATCGCGATCGCGTGACTGTCGTGCAGGCCGATATAGGCGAGCGGCGCGGCGAGCCCCGATTCGACGAAATTATTGTTCGCCTGCCGCCCGCCGGGGTCGTAACCATAATCGCCGCGCGCCGAGAGCGTCACCAGCGTCTTGCCCGCGGGCAGCATCGGCCAATAGGGATCGCCGTCGCGGGTCCGGTCGAAGCCGAAGGTGAGGCCGACGCGCACGATATTGTCGAGCCACGCCTTCAGCGGCGCGGGCATGCCGAAATTATACATCGGCGCGCCGACGATCACGATGTCCGCCGCGACCAGTTCGGCGACGAGCCTGTCGCTTTCCGCCAGCCGTGCCTTTTGCGCCGCGTCGCGCTTTTCGGGGCGCGTGAAGGCCGCGGCCACCCAGTCGGCATCGACCGGCGCGGGCGGATGCTGGCCGACGTCGCGGTAGGTCACCGCGTCGGTCGGGCGCTGCGCGGCCCAGCGTTCGACAAAGCGCGCGCCGAGGCGGCGGGTGTGCGACCCGTGCGGATCGCGGCCCGACACGCCGGGGCGGGCGCTGGAATCGATATGGAGCAGGCGGAGGGCGGCGGGGTTCGATTCGAACATGGTGAAATCCTTTTCATCCATTGGAGAGGTGCTATCATGAATAATATGGATTATTTCAGCAGGTCGAACGCGAATCCGTCATCTCATGACTCAATCTGATTCATCTATATCGCAGCCGCGCCGCCTGCCGCCGCTCGCCGCCCTGCGCGCGTTCGAGGCGGCGGCGCGCCATGTCAGCTTTCGGCAGGCGGCCGAGGAACTGGGGGTGACGCCGACGGCGATCAGCCACCAGATCCGCCTGCTGGAGGACAGCCTGGGGTTCGCGCTGTTTGTGCGGCGCGCGCGCGGCGTCGTGCTGACCGACGCGGGGCGGCGATTGTTCCCGACCCTGCGCGACGGCTTCGATGCGTTCGAGCGCGCGATCTGGGAATTGTCGCCGCGCCCGCGCCGCGTCGCGGTGACGCTGAGCGCGACGACGCTGTTCACCGTGCGCCGCATCCTGCCCGCGATCGGCCGGTTCCGCGAGCGCTTCCCCGACTATGACCTGCGGCTTCATGCCTCCGACGACCCGGTCGACCTGATCGCGGGCGAAGCCGATGTCGCGGTCCGTTATGGATCGGGCGCGTTCCGCGGGCTGGTCGCCGCGCCCTTGCTCGCCGAACGCTTCGGCATTTTGTGCAGCCCGAGGATGGGAATCGCGCGGCCGGAGGATTTGCGCGGCGCGACGCTGCTGCACATCGAATGGCGGCGCGCGGGGAAGGCGCCCGACTGGCGCCGGTGGGCGCGGCTTGCGGGGATCGAGGGGCTGGCGGTCGATCGGGGGCCGCGCTTCACCGAGGATGATCATGCGCTGCAAGCCGCGGCGGCGGGCAGCGGCGTGGTCTTGTCGGGGCTGGCGCTCGCGCAGCCGGCGATCGACGCCGGGCTGCTCGTCCACCCGTTCGGACCGGTGATCGAGGGCGAAGCCTATCATGTCGTCACGACGCCCGACAGGCGCGACGAACCCGCGGTGCGCGCGGTCTGCGACTGGCTGCGCGAGGATGTCGTTTAGCGCGCCATCGGCCTGTGCTTGCGCGGGACGCGATTAAGGTCTAAACCTCCGCCGGACGGCCGCCCCGCGAGGGGCGGCCCTTATTATTTCCGCTTTTGGAGTTTCCGTCATGGCCAATGCCAATCCGACCCCGCTGATGCCGCATGCGACCGCCGCCTGGCTGGTCGACAACACCGGCCTGACTTTCGGCCAGATCGCCGAATATTGCGGCATCCACATCCTCGAGGTGCAGGCGATCGCCGACGAGACCGCGGCGACCAAATATACCGGCCGCGACCCCGTGCGCGCGCACGAGCTGTCGATGGAAGAAATCGAAAAGGGTCAGAAGGACCCCGACTACAAGCTCAAGATGAGCGTGCAGTCGCAGGACACGATCCGCCGCACCCGCGGCCCGCGCTACACGCCGGTCAGCAAGCGGCAGGACAAGCCCGACGGCATCGCGTGGATCCTGAAGAACCATCCCGAAGTGTCCGACGGCGCGATCGGCAAGCTCATTGGCACCACCCGCAACACGATCGGCGCGATCCGCGACCGCAGCCACTGGAACAGCGCGAACATCGTGCCGAAAGACCCGGTGACGCTGGGCCTCTGTTCGCAGCGCGAACTCGACGCGCTGGTCGCGAAGGCGGCGAAGAAGGCGGGGATCAAGGCGCCCGAGGATAACCGCCTGGAAGGCGACCGCGAAGCCTTGCTCGAAGAACTGCGCGCCGAACGCACCGCGGCGAACGAAGCACGCGCCGCCGAAGAGGCGCAGGCCGACGCCGACAGCGAAGGCTGAGGCATGGCGGGGGCGGACGAGGACAATATTCCGGCGGCCAGCGGTTCGCCGGACGCCTCGCTGACCCAGGATGACAGCTTTACCGCGACGAGCCATGCGGGCCTGACCTATCCGTGGGGCGAAGCGGCGCCGGGCGTGGGCGAGACGATCCGTATCGCGAACGGGATCAGCTGGGCGCGGATTCCGATGCCGGGCTCGCTCGGCCATATCAACAGCTGGCTGCTCGACGACGCCGACGAGCGGGGCGAGGGCGTCGCGGTGGTCGATACGGGCATCTGCCTGACGCCCTGTTCGGATGCGTGGAAGGCGCTCTATGCCGGCGCGCTCAAGGACAAGCGGATCACGCGCGTGATCGGCACGCACCTCCACCCCGACCATATCGGCCTTGCCGGCTGGATCGCGAAAAAGCAGGGCGTGAAGCTGTGGATGACGCGCGGCGAAATGCTGACCGCGCGCGCGATCGTCGCCGATTCGGCCGACAGCGCGCCCGACGAGGCGCTGGCGCAGTCGCGCGCCGCGGGCTGGGACGCCGACGCGATCGAGGCGCAGCGCGGGCGCGGCTGGAACATGTTCCAGCGCATGATCTTTACCCTGCCGCGCTCCTATGTGCGGATCGCCGACGGCGACATTCTGGACATGGGGGCGCATCGCTGGCGCGTCGTTGTGGGATCGGGGCACAGCCCCGAACATGCGTGCCTGTGGAACGAGGCCGAAGGCGTGCTGATCTCGGGCGACCAGGTGCTGCCGCGGATCAGTTCGAACGTGTCGGTCAACATCACCGAACCCGACGCCGATCCCTTGGGCGAATGGCTGGCGTCGATCGACAAGCTGCTGCGCACCATTCCCGCCGACGTCACCGTCTGCCCCGCGCATGGCGAGCCGTTCAAGGGGCTGCACGTCCGGCTGATGGCGCTGCGCGACGAGCATCGGATGCGGCTCTATAACCTTGCCGAAGCGGCGGCGAAGGCGCCGATGCGCGCGGTCGACGCCTTTCCGCTGCTCTTCAATCGCCCGATCGGCGAGCATAACCGCGGGCTCGCGAGGGGCGAGGCGCTCGCGCATCTGAAGCGGCTGGAGGTCGAGGGGCGGGTGAAGCGCGAGGATCGCCGCGGCGTGTGGTGGTATCACGGCGTCGCGTGAGCGCCGCTCAGCTGGCGTCGTGGAAAATCACCCCCAGCGTGTGCCGCTGCCCCGAACGGATCTCGCTGACGCCGTGGCGCATCGCGACGCGGTAATCGCCGCGCGACCGGCGCACCGGACGGACATTCACCGCAAAGATCACGGCATCGCCCTTCGCCAGCGGCACGACCGCAGCGCGCGACTGCATCCGCGGCCGCTGTTCGGTGAGAATGAATTCGCCGCCGGTGAAATCCTTGCCCGGCGCCGCCAGCAGCACCGCCGCCTGCACGGGAAAGACATGCTCGCCGTACAGATCCTGATGCAGGCAATTATAGTCGCCGGCGCCATAGCGCAGCAGCAGCGGCGTCGGCCGCCGCTGCCCCGCGGCATGGCAGCGCGCGAGGAAATCGGCGTGGTCGGCGGGGAAGCGCGCGGGCAGCCCCATCCGTTCGTGCCAGCGGTTCGCGAGTGGCGCGAGGCGCGGATAGAGGTGGCTGCGCAGCGCCGCGACGAGCGGCGGCAGCGGATAGGCGAAATAGCGATATTCGCCGCGGCCGAAGCCGTGGCGCGCCATGAGGATATGGCTGCGGAAGAGCGGCGGGGTGTCATAGGTGGCGGCGAGCGCATCGCATTCGCCGTCGCCGAGAAGCCCCGGCAGTATCGCCCATCCGGCGCCGTCGAGCGCGGTCGCTACAGAGTCCCAGTCGATCGCCGCGAGGCGGGCCGCGATGTCGGTTTCGATTGTCGTCGTCATTCGCGCGACATGACGTCCGCGCGGCGATGACGCGCCCCGTTTCTTGCGGCCAAAGGCGAAAGCTCAATCGCCGCGCTGCATGATCCAGCTGAACGCCATCGCGTTGAAGAGGGTGTAGAGGCCATAGAGCAGCGCTCCGGTCACCGCGCTGCGCGTTGCGATCGCCATCGCGCCGACGAGCAGCAGAAATTCAAGGACATAGGTCGCGTGCGGTCCGACCTTGTCGGCGAGCGGGCGGACCATCTGTTGCACCAGCGGGTCGTCGCATTCCATGAAGGCGCGGTGCATCGCGAAATTGCCGACCCCGGCGAAGAAAATAGCAATCATGGCAATCAGCATAGGATTGCAGATGGGGCGTTGGGGGTGGAAATGCCAGCGGATTTCGGCCTATGACCGGCGCGGTGCAGGCGTGCAGCGGTGCGTGCCGATTGGAATGCCGCAATTTCTTCCCCGGCGAAGGGCCCGTTCGATGACCTTTTTTCCGCGCCATGCCGCCATCGCCCTGCTGGTCGCGGGGGGCGCCGCGCCGGCCTTTGCCGCCCCCGCCGCACCGACGATTTCGCCGCTGATCGTCCCGGCGATGGTGCCCTCGCTGCTGCCCGAAACCACCCCGCTGCCGCTGCCCGACCCGGTGCGCGCGATGATCGCGGCGGCGATCGACAGCGGGCAAAAGCGCGACGTCGACACCGTCGTGTCGCTGGCCAAGGCGACCAATCCGCGCTCGATCGGCGACATCGACGCGATGCTGGCGGCGGCCAAGGCGGTGCGCGAGGGGGGCGAACAGCCCGACCCGGTGCGTCAGATGCTCGCCGCAGCGATGGCGAGCAAGAAGGACGGCGATGTCGAGGCAGTGGGCAAGCTTGCCAGGACGACGCTGCCCGATCAAGCGGCCAAGATCGATGCGCTGCTCGCCGAATATCGCGCCGGCCGCGCTGAGGAGCGCGCCGCCGAAGCCGCCGCGGCGCGTGCGAAGCTTGCGCAGGCGAAATTCTGGCAGAACTGGAAGGGCGAGGGGCAGATCGGCGCGTCCTATAGCACCGGCAACACCAAATCTTCGGGGCTCAGCGTCGGCATCGCGCTCGCGCGCAAAGGGATCGACTGGAACCAGCGGTTTCGTGCGCAGGCCGATTATCAGCGGACTGGCGGCCGCACCTCGGTCGAACGCTATCTGGTCGAATATGAACCGCAGATCGAGGTGAGCGAGCGCGCCTTTGCCTATGGGCTTGGCCGCTGGGAACGCGACCGCATCCTGGGGTTCGGCAAACGCTGGAACGCCTCGGCGGGGCTTGGCTACAAGCTGATCGCCGACAAGAAAATGGCGCTCAGCGTCAAGGCGGGGCCGGCGTGGCGCGACACCGATTATATTCCCGGGCGCGGCGTCGACGACAGCGAACTGACCGGGCTCGCGGGGCTCGATTTCGGCTGGCAATTGTCGCCGACCTTGCGGCTGACGCAGGTCGCATCGACGATCGTCGGCGGACGCAACACATCGACGAGCGCGCTGACCGCGCTGAATGCCAAGCTGACCGGGGCGCTGTCGGCGCGCTTTTCCTATTCGGCGGAGATCGACACCGATCCGCCGCCGGGGGTCGAAACGGTCGACACGATGACGCGCTTCACGCTGGTTTACGGTTTCTGATCGAGCTCAGTCGAAGACCTCGGCGCCGCCGATCGTTTCGCCTTCGGCGAGCAGCCCCGCGCCGGGGACATGGTTGAATTCGATGCGGATGCCGTCGGGATCCTCGAACAGCAGCGAATAATAGCCGGGCGCCCAGGGTTCCTCCTGCGGCGCGTGGACGAAGCGGATGTCGCTGCGGTCTTTCAGAAAGGCGTAGAGCCGGTCGACCGCGGCGCGATCGCGCATCCGGAAACAGGCGTGGTGGAGGCCGGGCGCCCCCTGATCGAAACGCTTGCCGATATTTTCGGGGCTGGGCGTGCGGATGCCGATCGCGGTACGCCCGCCGACGCCATAGAGCATGGCGTCGCTGTCGAGCACGATCTTCAATTCGAGATAGCGAATGACGTCGCGCCAGAAGGTGGTCGAGCGCGCGAAATCGCCCGCAGTCAGGATGACATGCGCGACGCCGTTGAGGTCGTTCATCTTATCGCGGCCATCACATAGAGGAATTCGGCGAAGCCCATCGTCGCATCGACCAGCCCCGCGACCTTGGGGTTGGTCGAATCGATGAGGAAATATTCGTCGGGGGCGTGCGCGCCCGACCCGTGGCCCAGCCCGAAATGCCCCGCCGGGATCGACACCGGCGGCGCGGTGAAGGTCGCGCCCGGCCAGCTTCCCGCGATGCGGGGGTTGAGGCTGGTTGTGATGCCAAGCCTTTCATAGGTGGCGAGTTCACTGCGGATGAGGCGGCTGTTTTCATCGACCTCGGTAGGGTCGTAACCGCCCGACACATTCATTTCGACATCGGTGAAGCCATGTTTGTCGAGATGCGCGCGGAGCTTTTGCTCGGCCTCGGCGCGCGTCTGGTTCGGGACGAGGCGCAGGTCGAGCTTGGCGACCGCGCGGCCGGGCAGGATCGTCTTGCCGCCGGGGCCGGTATAGCCCGCGACCAGCCCTTCGATATTCACCGTCGGTTCCTGCGCCAGGCGGGTAAGCGCATGTTCAAAGCTCAAATCGTCGATCCAGTGGGTAATGCCCAGCGCCGCCTTCATCTCCGCTTCATTGCCCGCTTTTGCTGTCTCGCGGATCAAAGCCTTTTCCCGCTCGGTGAGCGGGCGGACATTTGCGAACCAGCCCTCGATTGCCGGCGTGTTGCCGTCGGGCGTCACCAGCGTCTGGAGTGCCTGCACCAGCCGCCACGCGGGCGAATCGACCATCGCCTTGAGGCTGGAATGCACATCCTTTTTCGGCCCGCGGCCCCATTTCTCGCCGCTCGCGACGAGTTCGAGTTCGATGATTCCCTTCGACCCCAGGCTGACCGTCACGTTGCCGGTCTGGCCCTGCGACGCGAAGGGGATGAAGATGCCTTCGCATTTCCGGAGCGCGGCCAGCACGTTGGGTTTGGTCGCGATCTGGCGGAAGTGCGGCGAGCCGATCTCCTCCTCGCCCTCGCAGATCAGGACGATGTTGACCGGCAGCCTGGCCTTGGCGGCGCGGATCGCGTGGAGCGCGGCGAGGAAGGCGGCTTCCGGGCCCTTCTGGTTCACTGCGCCGCGGCCCATGATCGCTTGGCCGAAACCGGGGCGGTCGACCATCCGGCCCTCGAGCGGCGGCGACGACCATTCGGACGCGTCGAACTGTTTGACGTCATACATGAAATAGATGCCGAGCGTGCGCGGGGCGCCGACGTCGATGGTGCCGAAGACGCCGGGATGGCCGTCGGTGGGGACGATCTCGACATTGGTGAAGCCCGCATCGCGCGCGAGCTCGGCCATATAGGCCGCGCCCTCGGCCATGTTGCGGTTCTCGGCGGCGATCGAGGGGAGCGCGATCCAGTCGCGGATGCGCTTGATCGAGGCGTCCTTGCCGGCTTCGGCGGCCTTGCGGATCGCGGCCATCGGGCCATTGGCGGCGAGTGCGGGCAGCGGGCGCATCAGCGCGGCGCCCGCGCCCAGCATGGCGGCGCCGCGGATCAGCGCGCGGCGGTTGGGTCGGTCGGTTTGGCTGAAGTCCATGGCTCGTCCCCTGCGGTGATAATGCTCGGGGAGTGTTCTTCAATTTGAAGGCGGTGGCAAGGATGCACCGGCGAGATCCCGGCCTGCGCCGGGATGACGATTTCTAAAACCGACCTCTCATCCACACGTCATCCCGGCGAAGGCCGGGATCTCGCCGGTGACGTTGAAAGCCGTCAGTTCAGTATCGTCTCAAACAGATCGTTCCACTCGGGATTGCTCTCGGTGATCAACCGTCGTTTCCAATCGCGATGCCATTGTTTGAGCGCCTTTTCGCGGGCGATGGCATCCGCCATTGTTGCGTGGAACTCCACGTAAACGAGCTTGCGGATGTTGTAGCGTCGGCAATGCACTGACCCTTGGCCCGCGCGATGCTGCATCATTCTGGCCGCGATGTCGCTGGTTACACTGATGTAGAAGAGCAGGTTGCCGCGGTTGGTGAGGATGTAGACGCAGGGCTGGCGCATAATGCGACCCTAACCCACATCGTCATCCCGGCGAAGGCCGGGATCTCGCCGTTTCGGAGGTTTCGGATCGAGAGGGCGAGACCCCGGCCTTCGCCGGGGTGACGGCAGTGGGGGCTAGCCTGAGGCCTTCTCCAGCAACCCCTCGTCCCTGATCCGCTGCTGCCACAGCTTCGGCGCGTTGACGTGGACGTTCTGGCCTTCGCTGTCGACCGCGACGGTCACCGGGAAATCGCTGACCTCGAACTCGTAGATTGCTTCCATGCCGAGGTCGGCGAAGCCCACCACCTTGCTGCCCTTGATCGCGCGCGCGACGAGATACGCCGCGCCGCCGACGGCCATCAGATAGGCGCTCTTGTGCCTGGCGATCGCCTCTGTCGCGGCGGGGCCGCGTTCGGCCTTGCCGACGCAGGCGAGCAGGCCTTGGTCCAGCATCATGTCCATGAATTTGTCCATGCGCGTCGCGGTGGTCGGGCCGGCGGGGCCGACGATTTCCTCGCCGACCGGATCGACCGGGCCGACATAATAGATGACGCGGCCCTTGAACTCGACGGGCAGCTCCTCGCCCTTCGCCAGCATGTCGGCGATGCGCTTGTGCGCGGCGTCGCGGCCGGTGAGCATCTTGCCATTGAGGAGCAGGCGGTCGCCCTGTTTCCAGCTGGCGACGACTTCGGGGGTCAGATTGTCGAGATCGACGCGGATCGCCGCCGTGTCGGGCTTCCAGTCGATCTGCGGATAATCGGCGAGTTTCGGCGGTTCGAGGAAGGCGGGGCCGCTGCCGTCGAGCGTCACATGCGCGTGGCGCGTCGCGGCGCAATTGGGGATCATCGCGACGGGCTTCGATGCCGCGTGCGTCGGCCAGTCGGCGATCTTGACGTCGAGCACGGTGGCGAGGCCGCCGAGGCCCTGCGCGCCGATGCCGAGCGCGTTGACCTTTTCATAAAGCTCGATGCGCAGCTCCTCGGTCGGGTTCGCCGGCCCGCGCGCGAGCAGTTCGGTCATGTCGATCGGGTCCATCAGCGATTGCTTGGCGAGCAGCATCGCCTTTTCGGCGGTGCCGCCGATGCCGATGCCGAGCATCCCCGGCGGGCACCAGCCGGCGCCCATTTGCGGGACCATTTCGAGCACCCAGTCGACAATCGAATCCGACGGGTTCATCATCTTGAACTTCGATTTATTCTCGCTGCCGCCGCCCTTCGCGGCGACGTCGATCACGACCTTCGCGCCGGGGACCATTTCGACGTTTAGCACCGAGGGCGTGTTGTCCTTGGTGTTGACGCGGCTGAACGCGGGGTCGGCGAGGATCGAGGCGCGGAGCTTGTTTTCGGGGTGGAGATAGGCGCGGCGCACGCCCTCATCGACAACTTGCTGAAGGCTGCGGGGCGAATCGAGGCGGCAGTCCATGCCCCATTTGATGAAGACGGTGACGATGCCGGTATCCTGACAGATTGGCCGGTGCCCCTCGGCGCACATGCGGCTGTTCGACAATATCTGCGCCATCGCGTCCTTGGCGGCGGGCGACACTTCGCGTTCGTATGCGGCGCCGAGCGCGCGGATATAATCCATCGGATGAAAATAGCTGATGTACTGGAGCGCGTCGGCGATCGTTTCGACGAGGTCGTCTTCGCGGATGATGACGGTGTTCATGTGCAGCCTTTCGCCCTTTTGATGGGATTCGGCGTCTCCCTAGACCCGGCGGGCCGCGACGCAAAGGGGTTTGGCGCGCGCGCAAAAGGCGAAAATCAGCGCAATGTGATGTTGTAACCTTGGTCATGTTATGCCATATCCCGCTCAGCAATTGCCGTAACGGAGAATCGGGTGACCCAAGTCGCCAGCCCTGCCCCTGTCCTGACGCGCCTCGGCGCGCTGGTTAGGGCTGCGCGCGGTTCGCGGCCGTTGACGTCGCTGTCGGGCGACCAGCTGGCGATGGGGCTGTCGGGGCTGTGCCTCGTTCACTGCCTTGCGACGACGATCTTCTTCGCCTCGATCGCCTCGGTCGGCGGCGTGTTCCTCGACAATCACCTGTTCCACGAAATCGGGCTGATCGTCGCGATCGGCTTTGCGCTCATCACGCTCGTCGCGGGCGTGCTCAGCCATGGCTTCATGATGCCCTTCACGGTCGGCAGCTTCGGGCTCGGGATGATGGCGGGCGCGCTGGCGCGGCCGCACGACGGCAGCGAAGTGATCGCGACGATGATCGGCGTCGCCGTGGTCGCGCTCGGCCACGACCTCAACCGCCGCGCGCGGGGCTGACCCGGTATCGAAGCGGAACGGCCCGCTGCTTGCGGGCACCCCGTAAAGAGCCTACATTGGCGATAGTCAGCGCGCGATTTGCCGCGCGATAGGAGCCGCCATGGGCAAGCATGATCATCCGCACGTCGAAGCCAGCGGCGCCTCGCTCGCCAGGGCGGCGCAGGCCGCGCTCGAAGGCGCGGGCGAGGCGTGGACCGACATGCGCGCCGAGATTTTCGACGCGGTCGCCGAAATCGGCAAGCCTGCGAGCGCCTATGAGATCGCCGACATCGTCTCGCAAAAGCGCGGGAAGCGCGTCGCGCCCAACAGCGTCTATCGCATCCTCGACCTGTTCGTCGCGAACAACCTCGTCCGCCGGGTCGAGAGCGCCAACGCCTTTGTGGCCAACAGCCATCCCGGCTGCCTGCACGATTGCATCTTTCTGATCTGCGACACCTGCGGCACCGCGGTGCATGTCGACGACGACAAGCTGTCGACCGGGGTGCGCGCCGCCGCCGAAAAGACCGGCTTCGCCGCCGAGCGTCCGGTGATCGAGGTGCGCGGCAAATGCGCCGAGTGCCAATAGGGTGAGCCGCGGCGCGCTGCCGCTGACCGGCTGACGGTCGCGCTCGCAATTCGGCGCGACATCGCCTATATCGGCGTCATGTACGACTATGTTTCCATAAGCGCCGACGACGCGGCCGCCCCGGCGCGCGTTCGCGACGGCACGATCAAGCTCCACGATGAAGCGGGCTTTGCCGGGATGCGCAAGGCGGGGCGGCTGTCGGCCGAAATCCTCGACGCGCTCGTCCCCTTCGTCCAGCCGGGGGTGACAACCGCGGCGATCGATGACCTCGTCCGCACGATGATGCTCGACGGCGGCGGCATTCCCGCGACGCTCGGCTATCGAGGCTTCACGCACAGTTGCTGCACCAGCATCAACCATGTCGTGTGTCACGGAATCCCCGACGACAAGCCGCTGCGCGACGGCGACATCGTCAATATCGACGTCACCAGCATCGTCGACGGCTGGCACGGCGACACCAGTCGCATGTATCTGGTCGGCGAGGTGCCGATCAAGGCGCGGCGGCTGGTCGAGGTGACGTATGAATGCCTGATGCTGGGCATCGAACAGGCGAAGCCCGGTAACCGCATGGGCGACGTCGCGCATGCGATTCAGACCCATGCCGAGCGCCACCGCTATTCGGTGGTGCGCGATTTCTGCGGCCACGGGCTTGGCCAGATGTTCCACGATGCGCCCGAAGTCGTCCACGCCGGGCGCCCCGGCACCGGGCCCGAACTCAAGCCCGGCATGTTCTTCACGATCGAGCCGATGATCAACACCGGCAAATATGCGGTGAAGATGCTGAACGACGGCTGGACCGCGGTGACGCGCGACCGCTCGCTGTCGGCACAGTTCGAACATAGCATCGGGATTACCGAGACGGGCTGCGAGATTTTCACCGCGAGCCCGAAGGGTTTGAACGCGCCGCCCTGGGCCTGATTCCTTCTCCCTCGATGGGAGAAGGATACGAAGCCTTGCGCCCTTGGCGCTAGGCGAAGTTGGATGAGGGTGACGGTGCGTCGCGGCACCGCCCGTTTCAGGCCGGAACCACACCCCCACCGCTGCGACTAGCCAGCAAGCTGGCAAGTCTCGCTACCTCCCCCATCAAGGGGGAGGAACATCAGCCCCCTCCTCCCACCCCCCAAATTCCCGCTTGCACCCGCACCGCTTCGCGCGCAGTCTTGACGTTAACGTCAAGTATAGGCGTCGAACGGGAGAGCGATATGGCGAAACGGGTCTGGACGGCCGCGCTGCTGGGCGGCGCGGCGCTGGCATTGGCAGCGTGCAACGCATCGAAGAATGAAGACATCGCGGCCGGATCGCTCGACGACGCTGAAAAGGCCAGCGAGGCGCTGCTCAAGACCGGCGGCAATGGCGACGATTGGGGCGCGATCGGCTTCGGCTATGACGAGCAGCGATTCAGCCCGCTCACCGACATCAACGACAAGAATGTCGGCGAGCTGGGCATCGCCTGGTTCGCCGATCTGGAGGATGCGCGCGGACAGGAAGCGACGCCGGTCGTCGTCGACGGGGTGATGTATGTGACGCACGCCTGGTCCAAGGTCAGCGCGTGGGACGCCGCGACGGGCAAGCCGCTGTGGAAATATGACCCCAAGGTGCCGGGCGAGCGTGCGGTCCACGCCTGCTGCGACGTGGTCAACCGCGGCGTTGCGGTGTGGGGCGACAAGGTTTTTGTCGGCGCGCTCGACGGGCGGCTGATTGCGCTCGACAAGAAGACCGGCAAGGAATTGTGGTCGACGCAGACGTTCGACGCCGACCGGCCCTATACGATCACCGGTGCGCCGCGCGTCGTGAAGGACATGGTGCTGATCGGCAACGGCGGCGCCGAATTCGGCGTGCGCGGTTATGTCACCGCCTATGATGCCGACACGGGCAAGGAGCGCTGGCGCTTCTATACCGCGCCCAATCCGAAGAAGGAAAAGGACGGCGCAGCGAGCGACGCGATTTTCGCGAGCAAGGGCAATGCCACCTGGTCCGACACGGGCGAGTGGCAAACATCGGGCGGCGGTGGCACCGTGTGGGACGCGATCGTCTATGACAAGGATCTCGACCAGGTCTATCTGGGGGTCGGCAACGGCAATCCGTGGAACCATGGGACGCGATCGAACGGCGAGGGTGACAACTGGTTCCTGTCGTCAATCGTCGCGGTCGATGCCAGCACCGGCGCGTATAAATGGCATTATCAGGAAACGCCCGGCGAGACGTGGGACTATACCGCGACGCAGCCGATCATCCTTGCCGAACAAGCGGTGGACGGGAAGCCGACCAAGGTGCTGTACCATGCGCCGAAGAACGGATTTTTCTTCACCATCGACCGCGCCACCGGCAGGTTGATCGACGCCAAGCCGTTCGTCGACGGGATCAACTGGGCCACCGGCTATGATCTGGCGACGGGCCGCCCGATCGAGAATCCCGAGGCGCGCTTCTACAAGACGGGCAAGCCCTTCATCGCGATCCCCGGCGCATTGGGCGCGCACAACTGGCACCCGATGAGCTATAATCCCGCGACGGGGCTCGTTTACATTCCGGCGCAGCAGATCCCGCAGGCCTATCTCGCCGACATGAACGAGCTCGACCGGCGCAAGGTCGTCGGCTTCAACATCGGCACCTCGCTCACCGGCACGATGCTGCCCGACGACAAGGCGGCGTATCGCGCGGCGGTTGCGGCAACGACGGGCCGCCTCGTCGCCTTCGATCCGCGCACGGGCAAGGTGGCGTGGGGCGTCGATCATCCCGCGGCGTGGAACGGCGGCACGATGACGAGCGCGGGCAACCTCGTGTTCCAGGGGACGAGCACGGGCCGCTTCCGCGCCTATGCCGCTGATACGGGGCGGCAATTGCTCGACCTCGACATGCAGTCGGGGATCGTCAGCGCGCCGTCGACCTTTCGCGTCGGCGGGGTGCAATATGTCGCCTTCCAGACGAGCAAGGGCGGTGCCTTCCCGCTCGTCGCCGGGGTGGCGGGCGGCGCGACGCGCAAACTGCCCAATATCCCGCGCCTCATTGTCTTGAAGCTCGGCGGCACGGTAGTACTGCCTGCACTGCCGCGGGTGGCGACGCTCGCGTGGAACCCGCCGCCGCAGTTCGGGACGGTGGCGCAAGTTGCTGCGGGCAAGGCGCTGTTCGGGCGTTATTGCATCGTCTGCCACGGCGACAGCGCGATCGGCAACGGCTTCACCCCTGATCTCCGCGTCTCGGCAACGCTTGCGAATGCCGAGGCGTGGAAGGCGGTGATCATCGACGGCGCGCTCAAAGACCGCGGCATGGTGAGCTTTGCGAAGGTGCTGAGCCCGCAAGATGCCGAGGCGCTGCGCGCCTATGTCATCGACCGGTCGATCTGGACCAAGGCGAATCTGCCCGACGCATCGGCGCCGGTGGGGCGGTGAGCCAAACCATGCCCTCCCCTTCAGGGGAGGGCAGCGAAACTTGGCAGCTTGCTGCCTAGTTGCAGCGGGTGGGGCCCATCGGCCTTGCGCAAGGCCGATGGGCCCCACCCCAACCCCTCCCCTGAAGGGGAGGGGCTTTGCGATAGCCCATCTGCCGCTTTTTTAGGCACCGGACTCGCTCGATTGCTTACCCCTTGGGCAATGCCGCAATTTCCTGTCACAAATCTTGCTGAAAGCTTGCGATTCGCCAATTGGCACGGCTCTTGATTGGTGCAAGATGACGGGGCCTCGCAGCGACTCACGGGTTGCGAACCGGACCAGGCGGGCCTGATCCGGCTTTGAGTGCGAGCGACGAGACAGACCCAGTGGGGGACGAAAAGCGTGAAGAAGATTGAGGCGATCATCAAGCCGTTCAAGCTCGACGAAGTGAAAGAGGCGCTGCACGAAGTCGGCGTCAGCGGCATCACCGTCACCGAGGCCAAGGGCTTCGGTCGGCAAAAGGGCCATACCGAACTCTATCGCGGCGCCGAATATGTCGTCGATTTCCTGCCCAAGGTGAAGCTGGAGGTCATCGTCGAGGATTCGATGGCCGAGCGGGTGGTCGAGGCGATCGCCGCCGCCGCGCAGACCGGCCGCATCGGCGACGGCAAGATCTTCGTCATCCCGGTCGAGACGGCGCTGCGCATCCGCACCGGCGAGCGCAACGAGGACGCGCTCTGACCGCCCCGCACCCATTTTATCCCAGCAATCCCCGGCACGCCGGACCATTACGCAAGAAGGAAGCATAGACCATGGCTACGAAGCCCAAGGACATCATCGCGCGGATCAAGGAAAACGACATCGAGTGGGTCGACCTGCGCTTCACCGACCCCAAGGGCAAGTGGCAGCATCTGACGATGTGCGCCGGGGTGATCGACGAGGATGCGCTCGAAGACGGGCTGATGTTCGACGGATCGTCGATCGAGGGCTGGAAGGCGATCAACGAAAGCGACATGATCCTGAAGCCCGACCTCGACGCCGTCTATGACGATCCCTTCTCGGCGACGCCGATGCTGGTGATCTTCTGCGACATCGTCGAGCCGTCGACCGGCGAAGGCTATGCCCGCGACCCGCGCACGACCGCGAAGCGCGCCGAGGCCTATCTCGCCTCGACCGGCATCGGCGACACCGCCTATGTCGGCCCCGAAGCCGAATTCTTCATGTTCGATGATGTCCGGTTCGAAACCGGATATAACAAGTCGGGGTTCGAGATCGACGACATCGAGCTGCCGACCAATTCGGGCCGCAGCTATGAGGGCGGCAACCTTGCGCACCGCCCGCGCGCCAAGGGCGGTTATTTCCCCGTCGCGCCGGTCGACAGCGCGGTCGACATCCGCGCCGAGATGGTCTCGACGATGCTCGAAATGGGCCTGCCGTGCGACAAGCACCACCATGAAGTCGCCGCGGCGCAGCACGAGCTGGGCCTGACCTTCGGCACGCTGACCCAGACCGCCGACCGCATGCAGATCTATAAATATGTCGTGCACCAGGTCGCGCACGCCTATGGCAAGACCGCGACCTTCATGCCCAAGCCGATCAAGGACGATAACGGATCGGGGATGCACACGCACATCTCGATCTGGGAAAAGGGCAAGCCGCTGTTCGCGGGCAATGGCTATGCCGGCCTTTCGGACATGTGCCTCTATTTCATCGGCGGCGTCATCAAGCACGCCAAGGCGCTCAACGCCTTCACCAACCCGACGACGAACAGCTACAAGCGGCTCGTCCCCGGTTTCGAGGCGCCGGTGCTGCTCGCTTATTCAAGCCGCAACCGCTCGGCGTCGTGCCGCATTCCTTACGGTGCGGGCGCCAAGGCGAAGCGCGTCGAGTTCCGTTTTCCCGATGCGATGGCGAACCCCTATCTCTGCTATGCGGCGCTGCTGATGGCGGGGCTCGACGGCATCCAGAACAAGATCCATCCCGGCGACGCGATGGACAAGAACCTCTATGACCTGCCGCCCGAAGAACTGAGCGAAGTGCCGACCGTGTGCGGCTCGCTTCGCGAAGCGCTCGACAGCCTGACCGCCGATCACGACTTCCTGCTGAAGGGCGACGTGTTCAGCAAGGACCAGATCGAGGCTTATGTCGAGCTGAAGTGGGACGAAGTCTATCGCTTCGAACAGACCCCCAGCCCGGTCGAGTTCGACATGTATTACAGCGCCTGATCCGCACGCGGGTCAGCGGCGCTGGCAAAGGGCGTCCGGTTCGGGGGAGCCGGGCGCCCTTTTTCGTGGCGCGTTGACGTGCGAGGTAGTTGCGCGCAGCGTGCCATCCGCGACATGGCCGCCGATGACGGTGGGCAGGCGAAGGGAGATGGCGGTGATGATGCGTTTGGCGGCTCCGGCGCTCCTGTTTCTGATCGCGGCGTGCGGCGCTCCGGCCCAACCGGCGGGGTCCGCCGCCACCCCTGAAGGCTATCGCGAAGCGGCGGCGGCCTTCGACGCCGCGATCGCGGCCAAGGATCAGGCCGCGTTGCAGCGGCTGATCGCCGACGATTTCCTGTGGGTCCGCGGCAGCGGGGCGATGGGCGACAAGGCCGCGTTCATCGCCGCGCTCGCCGCACCGTCAATCCGTATCGAACCCTTCCGGCCCGCCGAGCCGCGCTGGATCACCAGCAGCGACTCGGCGTTGCTCGCCGCGACCAACACGCTGCGCGGTACTGCCGATGGCGAGCCGTTCGTCGACCGGCACCGTTTTGCCGATCACTGGCTCTGGCGCGACGGCACATGGCAGCTCGTCTATGCGCAGGTCACCCCGGCGCCCGAAGCGGCCGCCGCGGATGCCGAGGGTGCCGACTAAACTAGAGCGCGATGACATGATATTGACCCACCGTGACGGAGGCAATTTTGGCCGAGTGCGAGGCGCGAGGAGCGGCGCGATGCGGGACATCGTGCCCCCCAAACTTTTTGGCTCGCAACGTGGTAATCGGCCAAAATCGGCCCGCCCCGGAGGGGTTGCCCCCTGAAGCCCGCCGGACAGCGGCGCGTCTCTGGACCGGGCAACCAGCCCGTCTTGCGAGACGCTTCTTGCCGACGAACTTCAGGGGGCAATCACGGTGGGTCAATATCAAGTCATCGCGCTCTAGCGCGGCGAAATCGTCGATCGCCGTCCGCCCCGATGGCGGCGTCGAACAGCGCCCGCGAGCCCGCCGCGCTCGCGAACAGGCTCGCCATGCGCAGCGCCAGCGGCAGGCTGCGGCGCTTACGCCTTTGTTAAACAGCGCGGTTTATCCCCCAGCGGGTTTTCCGAGGGGGCCTGGCCATGATTCGTCACCTGATCCTGATTGCCGCGCTGCTGGTTTCGGTGGGTTGCAGCAAGGTCATCGAACTCACCAATTTGACCCGGACGGTGGCGGCACCGCGCGAGGAAGTCTTTGCGAAGATGTTCGGCGACGGCAGCGCCTTCAGCAGCCTGCCGCTGGTCACCAATGGCGGCTCGACCCGGCTTTACGAACTGGTAGCGCAAAAGGGCGAACCCGGCTTCGAAAAAATGGTGCCGAAACAGCGGCCCGACGCCCAAAAGATCAAGATTGCCGTCGCGATGGAGATCCCGCGCGAGGCGCACCTCATTTACAGCGTCGATGACGGCGCGCTCAGCACCGGTCTCAAATTCACCTTCGAGGAACTGGCGCCCGACCGCACGCGCGTGACCTTTGCCATCGACGAGCTGACCGGCACCGGTTCCGACGGCCTGACGGTCAACCGCGTTGCGCTGCACCGCATTGCGCGCGAAGCGCTAGCGCGGCTGAACGAATTCGACGAGGCCAAGGAACCCGCCTGACGCGCCTTGCCGCGCATGCGATAGGCGAAATCTACGCGGACTCAGCGCTTGCGTGACGCTGCAAGGCAACGCGGCTCAGATGCGCAACTTCCTCGCGAAGCGATTCCGGTTGAATCACTTCGAACGAATCCCCGAGTGACAAGAGCTCGCGTGCGGCATGCTCGACGCTCTCGATGGGTATTTCCGCCGTGCGCCATTCGCCCTCGTCGTCCGATGGCTGCTGAAAGGCCTGTGCGATGGCGCTGCCGAGTCGATCGAGTCGATGCAGCGCGTCGGTTTTGACCCGCAGCGTCGCCCGCATCTTGTGAAGCTGCATTTCGAAGGCATCGCAGCGGTCCGTCCAATAATCTGCGAGCGAGAAGCGGTCGGGAATGGCAGCGGTTTTGCCCGTCCTCCGGACCCACGCGACCGACGATATTCTGAAGGTTGTGACGCGGCCCTTGGCCTGTGCGACGAGATACCAGCTGCCCGCCTTGAGGACGAGGCCGAGCGGCTCGACCACCGGCCGGGAAATCTTCCGCCAACTCCCGTACTCCATCTGGATCTGGGCGCCATCGACCACCGCTCGGGCAACGGCCGCAAGATGCTGCGGAACCGGCCTGCGACGATACCAGGGATCGGGGTCGAGATGGATGCGATTGCTCAGTCCTGTCCCTGATAAACCCTTCAGCGACGCGGCGACCTTTCGGTGCGCAAGGTCTGCCTGCATATCGAGCCCGAACACTTCGATGGCTTGAGGAAAACCGGCAAGCAGCAATGCGCTCGCTTCGTCGAGCGTCAGCCCGGTGAGCCCTGTGCGATAGCCGTCGTGAAACTGGAACCCGCCTCCCGGACCGCTCTCGCCATAGACCGGCACGCCTGCTGCACTGAGCGCGTCGATGTCGCGATAAACGGTTCGGATCGAAATTTCGAACTCTTCGGCAATTTCGCTCGCGCTCATCCGTCCGCGCGCCTGCAGAAGCAAAAGCAAAGCGAGGAGTCGACTCGAACGCATTTATTCCACCTAGCCGAGAATCGCTGACAAATCTTGTCAGTGATCCTCTCCTATACCGTCCGCATCACGCAAAGGAGACCGAATGATGAGTGGCAATGATGTGGGTCGGCGCGATGCGCTCGGCCTGATGGTGGCAACGGGCGCAGCCGCCGTAGCAGGAACGACAGCTGCGAAAGCAGCGCCGCAACATGCCCCGACCGAAAGCACCGGCAAACGCGGTTCGGTGACGGATTGGGACTGGTTGGTCGGAAGCTGGGATGTGCAGCACCGGAAATTGCGCGAGCGGCTGGTCGGCAGTCAGGATTGGTTCGAGTTCGCGGGAACGTGCATCAACTGGCCGGTGCTCGACGGACGGGGCAATGTCGACGACAATGTCTTCTACACGCCCGACGAGACCTATCGCGGCCTGGGTGTTCGCGCCTTCGACCCCGAAACCGGGCTGTGGGCAATTTGGTGGCTCGATTCGCGCGCGCCTTCGATATTCGATGTCCCGGTCAAGGGGGGCTTCGAGAACGGCGTGGGTATTTTCCTCGCCGAAGACAGCTGGAACGGCACGCCGGTGACAGTGCGGTTTCGCTGGTCCGAGATTACAGAGCATTCCGCGGTCTGGGATCAGGCCTTTTCCACCGACGATGGCAAAACGTGGGAAAGCAATTGGGTGATGCATTTCACGAGAAGCCGGAATTGATCGGCAGCGAATGAATGCGGGGTCGGGTCGATGCATGTGGACGGAATCGGCGAAGCCATCTGGCATGTCCTGCCATGGTAAATGGGGGCGGTTGCGAGCCCGTCCCGCCGGTGGCAAGTTGCGCTTGGGGTGGGCTTGATCGCTAAAGGCTGTTCGTCGATGCAAAAGCGCTTTCTCGCCGTCCTGATCCCGCTGGTTCTCGCGTCGTGCGGCGGTGGGGGAGGGAGCGATACGCCGCCGCCCACGGCCAATGCGCCGCCCGCCTTCACCTCGCTTCAGACTGCCAGCGTCGCTGAAAATATCACGAACGCCTATCAGGCGACCGCGAGCGATTCCAATGGCGACGCGCTGACCTTTACGATCGACGGCGGCGCCGACGCGGCGCGCTTCGCGATCACGGCGGCGGGCGCGCTGCGTTTCAATGCCGCGCCCGATTTCGACCTGCCGGGCGATGCCGATGGCGACAATGTCTATGCCGTCGTGCTGCGCGTGAGCGACGGGCAAGCGAGCGCGACGCAGGCGGTCAACATCACCGTCACCAACAGCCGCGAAGGCATCGCCGTCGCGCGCGTGGGGACGGGGTTCAGCCAGCCGCTTTACGTGGCGCCAATCCCCGGCGACAGCCGCGTTTATGTCGTCGAGAAGGGCGGCAACGTTTATCGATTCGACCCCGCGAACGGCAGCCGGACGCTGGTGCTCGACATCACCGACATTTCGACCGACGGCGAACGCGGGCTGCTGGGGCTTGCCGCCTATCCCGATCATGCAACGTCGCAAAAGCTGTTTGCCGTCGCAACCGCAACCAATGGCGACGTCCAGCTCCGCAGCTATACGCTTGGACTACCGCAATCCTCCACGAGCTACCTGACCGCGCTCAGCATCCCGCATCCCGGCGCGAACAATCATAATGGCGGCTGGGTTGGCTTTGGGCCCGACGGATATATTTATGTCGGCGTCGGCGACGGCGCGGTTGCCCCCGGCAACGCCCAGGACAGCAACAGCCGCCTCGGCAAGATATTGCGGCTCGCGTTCAATCCCGACCCCTTTGCCGGCGCTAGCCCGCAATATTTCATGCCCGCGCCGGGCAATCCCTATATCGGCGGCGGCGGCGACCCCTATGTCTATGCGCTCGGGCTGCGCAATCCGTTCCGCGCCTCCTTTTCCGGATCGACGCTGATTATCGGCGATGTCGGGCAGGGCGCGATCGAAGAGATCGATATGGTGACGACGGCCCAGCCGGGGCGCAATTTTGGTTGGCCCTTCCGCGAAGGAACGCAAAGCTTTTCGGGCACCGCGCCCGGCGGACTGACCGATCCCGTCGCGGAATATGGCCATGGCAGCGGCCCGCGCCAGGGGCGTTCGGTCACCGGCGGCTATGTCTACCGCGGGCCGGTCGCTTCGCTGCAAGGCCACTATGTCTTTGGCGATTTCGTGTCGGGCAATATCTGGACGGTGCCCTTTGCCGATCTGGTGGTCGGCCAGACGCTGCCGTCGTCGCGCTTTGCGGTGCGCAATGAGGATTTTGCGCCCGACGCAGGGACGATCAGCAACATCGCCTCCTTTGGCGAAGACAGCGCGGGCAATCTGTTCATCGTCAGCATCGGCGGTGACATTTTCATGGTGCGGCCGGGCTGACGCCTTGCCCTCGTCCCGCGGGCGGGGCACATGGGCCGACGATAATATGCAATCCGGGAGTCCTCCATGAAATCGCTGTCCTTCGCCGCCCTGCTCGCGCTCCAGCTCGCCTTCGCGCCCGTCGCCGCGGCGAAGCTCAGCAAGGCCGAAAGCGCGATGGCGGCGACCGTCGCGGCCGAGCAGGAGCGCAGCGTCGCGCTGCTCGAAAAGCTGGTGAACCAGAACAGCGGCTCGCTCAATTTGGGCGGCGTCGAAAAGGTCGGGGCGATGATGCGCGCCGAGCTGGAGCCGCTGGGCTTTACCGTGACGTGGAAGCCGATGCGCGGCACCGGCCGCGCGGGGCATCTGATTGCGACGCATGAGGGCAGGCCGGGCGGCAAGCGCCTGCTGCTCATCGCGCACCTCGACACGGTGTTCGAACCCGATTCGCCCTTTCAGCGCTTCGAGCGCATGGGCGACAAGGCGAAGGGTCCGGGGGTCGGCGACGACAAGGGCGGCATGGTCGTCGTCGTCGCAGCGCTGCGCGCGATGCACAAAGCGGGGACGCTCAAGGACGCGAATATCGAATTTCACATGACGGGCGATGAGGAGGATGCGGGCGATCCGGTCGAAAAGGCACGCGCCGACCTGATCGCCGCGGGCAAGCGCGCCGATGTCGCGCTGGGCTTCGAGGGGCTGATCCGCGACGGCGGCGCCGACATGAGCTCGATCGCGCGGCGCTCGTCGGAGAGCTGGACGGTGACCGCGACGGGAAAGACCGGGCACAGTTCGGGCATTTTCAGCGCCGACGCGGGCGACGGCGCAATTTACGAGCTGGCGCGGATCATCCACCGCTTTCGCACCGAGCTGCCCGAACCGAACCTGACCTTCAACGTCGGGCTGGTCGCGGGGGGCGAGCAGGTATCGCTCGACGAGGGCAAGATCCGCGCGAGCGCGAACGGCAAGACCAATATCATCGCCGCGACCGCGATCGCGCGCGGCGACCTGCGCACGCTGTCGGCCGAGCAGGCGGCGCGGGTGAAGGCCAAGATGGCGGCGATCGTCGCCGATCATGCGCCGGGCACCGGCGCGAGCCTCGCCTTCGATCCCGGCGGCTATCCGGCGATGGCGCCGACCGACGGCAATCGCGCGCTGCTCACCCGGCTCAACGCCGTGAACCGCGACCTTGGCCTGCCCGAAATGGCGGCGCTCGACCCGCTGAAGCGCGGCGCCGCCGACATCAGCTTCGTCGCGCCGCATGTCGACAGCCTTGCCGGGCTGGGCGCCTATTCGACCGGCGACCATGGTCCCGAAGAGACGGTCGACATCCCCAGCATCGCGCGCCAGGCGACGCGCGCCGCCATATTGATGTCACGCCTTTCTGCTGAAACGCGTTGATGACGAAAGTGGGTGTGGCGCTTGATTCATTCGCTGCCGCCATTAGGTAGCAATGCGAGACGGATTCACCGCCGATGGGAGACAGGACATGAGCACCGAAACGCACCTCAAGCAGAATTACATCGGCGGCCGCTGGGTCGACAGCAAGGGCGGCAAGCCGCACGACGTCATCAATCCCGCGACCGAGGAGCCGGCGTCGACCGTCGTGCTCGGCACCGCGGCCGACGTCGATGATGCCGTCGCCGCGGCGAAGGAGGCGTTCAAGAGCTTCTCGCAGACGACGCGCGAGGAACGGCTCGACCTGCTGAACCGCATCGTCGAGGAATATAAGAAGCGCGCAGGCGACCTTGCCAAGTCGATGGCGGCCGAAATGGGCGCGCCGGTCAGCTTCGCGGGCACCGCACAGGTCGGCGCGGGCATTGGCGGTTTCCTGGGCACCATCGCCGCGCTGAAAGATTTCAGCTTCACCGAAAAATATGCCGCGGGCGTCATCGCCTATGAACCCATCGGCGTCGTCGGCATGATCACTCCGTGGAACTGGCCGCTGAACCAGATCGCGCTGAAGGTTGCGCCGGCGCTGGCGGGCGGCAATTGCATGATCCTGAAACCGTCGGAGGAATGCCCCGGCAATGCGGTGATCTTTGCCGAGATCCTCGACGCGGCAGGTGTCCCGCCGGGCGTGTTCAACCTGGTGCAGGGCGACGGCCCGACCGTCGGCAATGCGATCAGCGCGCATCCGGGGATCGACATGGTGAGCTTCACCGGATCGACCCGCGCGGGCATCCTCGTCGCCAAGGCGGCGGCCGATACGGTGAAGCGCGTCCATCAGGAGCTGGGCGGCAAGTCGCCGAACATCGTCCTGCCCGACGCCGATTTCGAAGCGGTGCTGCCGCCGACGGTGCAGGGCGTGCTCGTCAACACCGGGCAAAGCTGCATCGCCCCGACGCGCATCCTCGTCCAGAAAGAGCGCGAAGCCGAAGCCGTCGGCGTCATCAAGGCGATGTTCGACGGCACTTCGGTCGGCGACCCGATGAGCGAAGGCGGCCATATCGGCCCCGTCGTCAACAAGGCGCAGTTCGACAAGATCCAGGGCCTGATCCAGTCGGCGATCGACGAAGGCGCGACGCTGGAGACGGGCGGCACCGGCCTGCCATCGAACGTCAATCGCGGCTATTATATCAAGCCGACGGTCTTTTCGGGCGTCACCCCCGACATGCGCATCGCGAAGGAAGAAGTGTTCGGCCCCGTCGCGACGATCATGGCCTATGACACGCTCGACGAGGCGGTCGATATTGCCAATGACACCGAATATGGCTTGTCCGCCGTGATCTCGGGCGACCCCGCCAAGGCCGCCGCCGTGGCACCGAAGCTGCGCGCCGGCATGGTTGCGGTCAACGCCTGGGGCCCCGGCCCCGGCGCGGCGTTCGGCGGTTACAAGGCGTCGGGCAACGGCCGCGAAGGCGGCGTGTTCGGGCTGAAGGATTTCATGGAAGTGAAGTCGATCAGCGGCATTCCGGCGTAACAGAAACTACGCCCTCCCCTTCAGGGGAGGGCAGCGAGACTTGCCAGCTTGCTGGCTTAGTCGCAACGGGTGGGGGCCATCGACCTTGCGCCAGGCTTCGGGCCCCCACCCCAACCCCTCCCCTGAAGGGGAGGGGCTTTTGATTCCCGCTACCACCCGCTATGCGCCCCGCATGATCACCCGCTCTCCGCTCGCTCCTGCATCCTTCCCTGACCTCCCCGAAATCGCGGGGGTCACGCGCCGCGTCGCGCGCGCGCGGTACAAGGATTGGGACCGCTGCGACCTCACTTATGTCGAGCTGGCGCCGGGCACCACCGTTGCAGGCGTGTTCACGCGCAACGTCTGTTGCTCGTCCGAAGTCGAGATGGGGCGCGAACAGGTGAAGGGCGGCGCCGGGCGCGCGCTGATCGTCAACGCGGGCAACAGCAACGCCTTCACCGGCTATCGCGGGCGCGAGGCGGTCGAGGCGATCATGGCGCAGGTGGCGGACCATCTCGGTTGCGCGGCGGGCGAGGTGTTCGTGAGCTCGACCGGCGTGATCGGCGTGCCTTTGCCGAAAGACAAGGCGCGCGCGGGCGTCGAGGCGGGGCTGACGGCCGAGCCTTGCTCGTGGGAAGCCGCGGCCGAAACGATCGGCACGACCGACACCTTTGCCAAGGGTGCGGCATCGAGCGCGATCATCGACGGCCGCACCGTCCATGTCGCAGGAATCGTCAAGGGATCGGGGATGATCGCGCCCGACATGGCGACGATGCTCGGCTATATCTTCACCGACGCCGCGGTCGCGCCCGCGTTGTTGCAGGACATGCTCAGCGAGGCGACCGGCGGGACGTTCAATGCCATCACCGTCGACAGCGACACCTCGACCAGCGACACGGTGCTGCTCTTCGCCACCGGGCAGGCGGGCAATGCGCCGCTCACCACGCGCGACGATCCCGGCGCCGATGCGCTCTACGCGGCGATCCGCGAAGTCGCGCTCGACCTTGCGCAACAGGTCGTGCGCGATGGCGAAGGCGCGTCGAAATTCATCGAGGTGCAGGTGAGCGGGGCTGTCAGTGACGACAGCGCGCGGCGCGTCGCGCTGTCGATCGCCAATTCGCCGCTCGTGAAGACCGCGATCGCGGGCGAGGACGCGAACTGGGGCCGCGTCGTGATGGCGGTGGGCAAGGCGGGTGAGCCGGCCGACCGCGACCGCCTCGCGATCCGCTTCGGCGACCATTGGGTCGCGAAGGACGGGCTGCCGGTCGATGGTTATGACGAGGCGCCGGTCGCAGCGCACCTGAAAGGCCAGGACATCCGCGTCGGCGCGGACCTTGGATTGGGCGAGGGCCGCGCGACGGTGTGGACGTGCGATTTGACGCATGGATACATCAGCATCAACGCCGATTACCGGAGCTAATAACATCTTTCGTCATTGCGAGGAGCGAAGCGACTCGGCAATCCAGAGTGTGCGTAAACCGCTCTGGATTGCTTCGCTTCGCTCGCAATGACGATGGTTAGAATTAAAGCGCGCCTTCGAGCCAGCCCTTGAGCGCGCTTTTCGGTGCCGCGCCGACCTTGGTGTCGGCGATCTCGCCATTTTTGAACAGGATCATCGTCGGGATGCCGCGCACGCCATATTTGCCCGGCGCGTCGGGATGGTCGTCGATGTTGAGCTTGGCGATCACGACCCTGCCGGCGAGTTCGTCCGAAATTTCTTCGAGCGCGGGACCGATAATTTTGCACGGGCCGCACCATTCGGCCCAGAAATCGACAAGGACGGGGGTGTCGCTGTCGAGCACGTCGGCCTGAAAGCTCGCGTCGGTGATGGCTTTGGTACCCATGGTCTGAACTCCTGAAACTCTGTTGTCCCCAAGCTAAGGCGTCGGCGCGTCCGGCTCAAGGGCTGAGCCCGGCAAATTCGCCTTGGTTGCCGCCAAGCCGGGCTTGTGCGCGTCGAGCAGCGCATCGTCGAGGCCGATCAGTCGCGGCGCGGCGGTATAGAGCAGCGCCGCCGCGATGCGCCGACCCGGAAAGATTACGCGCAGCGCGTCGCGATAGGCGGCCATCTGGCGCAGATAGGCGGTCTGGACTTCGGCAGGATTCGCGGGGACATGGCGCCCGGTCTTATAGTCGATCACCGTCACCGCGTCGTCGGTCACCAGCAGGCGGTCGACGATCCCGGCGACGACGGCGCCGTCGACAACCGCCGACAGCGGCACTTCGGCGAGGCTGCCGGGACCGAACAGCGGCGCGTGCGCGGGATCGTCCAGCACCGCCAGCACCTCATCGACCATCGCCGCGCGCGCCGACTCGTCCAGCGCAGGCGCCTGCACCGCCAGCCAGTGCATCGCCGCGGCGCGGCGGCGTTCGGGCGCGACCGGCGGCAGCCGCTCGAACAGCGCGTGGAGCAGCAGGCCGCGCGTCACCGCGGCGCCGCGCTCGCCCCCCTGCGGCGGCGCGGCGACATCATCCTCGCCGAGCGCCGACGGGGCGAGCGGGCGCGGCGGGCGTGCTTCCTCGGGGGCAGGCTGCGTCGCCCAGGCGGGGATCGAAAGCGCCGGGGCCGCGGCAACGGGCGTCTCGCGCCGCCGCGCCCACGCCTTGGCATTCGCGGCATGGACGCGCTTCTGCCCCCAATGCGGCCCGGCGTCCTGCCAGCCGAGACCCATATCCTCCATCACCCGGTCGACCGCGCCGTGCCAGCATTGGTCGGGGACCGAGCGGTCCTCCACCTTGGTGACGCCGGTGACGACCAGCAATTCCTCGGCGCGCGTCATCGCGACATAGAGCAGGCGCCAATGTTCCTCGATTTCGGCGCGGGCCTTGGCGTCGTGCGCGGCGGCGATCGGCCCATGGCGTTCCTCTTTGGGCAGCGCAAAGACGGGCAGTCGGTCCCAGCCTTCAAGCACCAGGTCGAAACCGCGCAGGCGCTGGTCGGGGTCGTCGGTGGCGTCGGCGAGGATGACGATCGGCGCCTGCAAGCCTTTCGAGCCGTGGACGGTCATCACGCGGACGACGTCGCTGCGCGCTTCGGTCTGGCGTTTGATGTCGGCGCGGCTTGCCTCGATCTCGCTCAGAAAGCCGAGCAGCGAGGGCGTGTGCTGGCGCTCGAAGGCGAGCGCCTGGTTCAAAAGCTCGTCGATCGGGTCGCGCGCCTCGCGCCCCAGCCGCGCGTAAAGCCGCCGCCGCCCCTGCATCGGCCCCGACAGGATGCGGTCGAGGAAGCGGTGCGGCGTCGTGAAATCGGCCATGCCGAGCAGCTGGCGGAGCGCCGCCATGGTTTCGGCGGGCACTTCGGCTTCGCGCGTGCGGAGTTGCTCCCAGAGCGCGCGCTTGCCGCGCCCGTGCGCAAAGGCGAAGAGATCGTCCTGCGACCAGCCGACCAGCGGTGAGACGAGCAAGGCGGCGAGGTTGAGGTCGTCGAGCGGCTGGACCGCGAAGCGCATCGCGGCGAGCAGATCCTGCACGCCGAGCGGCTGCGTGAGCGCGAAGCGGTCGACGCCGGCGACGGGCACGCCGAGCGACTGCAACCGCGCGACGATGCGCGCGGCAAGGTCGCGGCGGCGGCGGACGAGGATCAAAATGTCGCCCGGCGCGACGCTGCGCCCGTCCTTGCCGTGCAGGATCCAGTCCTGCACCTCGTCGGCGATCGCGCGCGACAGGCGGAGGCTCGCGGGGTCGTTTGCGGGGGCGAGCCTGTCGGCGGCGGCATCCGGGGCATCGTCGTCCGCCGCTTCCTCGCTCTCGCCTTCCACCGCCAGCGCCTTGCCGACGGGTAGCGGCTGCCACAGCTCGACGCGGCCGGGGTGCGCGCTGCGGAAGGGGAGGTGCGGCGGCTCGTCGCTCGCCAGCCCCATCAATTCGGTGCCGCCATCGGCGACCCACGCATCGACGATGTCTAGCACCGCGGGGCTGGAGCGATAGTTGGTGACCAGATCGACCGCGGCAAAGGGCTGGCCGCCGTCGGCGGCGCGCTCGCCGAACCGGATGCGCGCCGCCTCGAACGCCGCGGGCTCGGTACCCTGAAAACCGAAAATCGCCTGTTTGCGGTCACCGACGGTGAACATCGTGCGGACGCGCTCGTCCTTGGCGCCCGCGCCGGCGAAAAATTCCCCGGCGAGCGCGGCGACGATCGCCCATTGGCGAGTATTCGTATCCTGCGCTTCATCGACCAAGATATGATCGGTGCGCTGGTCGAGCTTGAAGCGCACCCATTCGCCAAACTGGCCGAGGCGGAGCAGCGACCCGGCGATCGCGATCAGGTCGTCGAAATCGGCCAGTCCGCCCTCGCGCTTGGCGAGCGCATAGGCCTCGGCAAAACGGCCGCCGAAATCCCATGCCGCCGCCAGATCGTCGGCGGCCGCCATTGCACGCGCGGTGCTGAGCAGCGCCTGCGCCGCCTCGACGATCGCCACCGCGCTGTCGATGCAGCCGGTCATGCGCCCCTTGTCGCCCGCAAAATCGGCGCGCAAATCGCCCTTGCCGGTGAGGAAACAGCCGAGCAGCTCGCCAAGCATCGCTGCGCGCTGGGCGGGGTCGGCGGCGAGCCACCGCGCCATGGCGTCGGCGCAGCCGAGCCCGGTCCTGGTGCCCCAGCTCGTTCCGCTCGCCGCGACCGCGCGGACATGCGCGTCGGCGATCGCGCCCGCCGCGAGTTCGGCCGCGAGCCACGCGTCGCTGTCGCCGCCCGGCAGCCCCAGCGCGGTGCGCAAATCGGCCCCGCGCGGCGGCAGGATGCGCGTCTGGAACGGCGCGGCAAAGGCGTGGGCGCAGCGCGTCAGGAACGTCATCGCGGCATCCTGCCCCATCCGCCGCGACAGCATCGCCGCCGCAGCCCGCATCGTCTCGCCATCCGGTCCCGGTTCGGCGAGCAGCTTCGACAGCACCTGCCGCTGCAATTCGGCGGCCTCGCCCTCTTCGAGCGCGCGGAAGCCGGGCAGGATCTTCGCTTCGAGCGGGAAGCTCGCGAGCAGGGTCTGGCAGAAGCTGTGGATCGTCTGCACGCGGATCGCGCCCGCCGCGCTGTCGATCACCGTGGCGAACAGCGACCGTGCGCGATCGAGGATGCCCGGCTCCTGCCAGTCGGCGCCGAGCGCGTTGAGATCGAGCCGGAGGTCGCCGTCGCTCATCCGCACCCAGAGCGCGAGCCGTTCGTGGATGCGGTGCGCCATTTCGGCGGCACCCGCCTTCGTGAAGGTGATGCAGAGGATCGCATCGGGCGCGACCCCCGCGAGCATCAGCCGCAGCACGCGCGCCGAGAGCACCTGCGTCTTGCCCGTCCCCGCCGACGCGCCGAGCCAGACGTGCTCGTCGGGCCGGGCGGCGGCCTGCTGCGCGGGATCGAGGTCGTGGAGCCGTGTCATGGCGCGCCTCCGTCGTCCCGATCGCCGCCGCGCCCGAACCATTCGTCGCGGCGCATCAGCTGGTCGTAATCGGTAAAGCGCCGCGCTGCGTCGCCCGGCGCGAACGGGCCGTCGCCGAGCAGATAGGCGGCGGTGAGATCGGCAAAGGCGTCAAAAGCGCGCGCGACCGCCTCCTCAGCCGTCTTGAGTTTGCGGCGACTGCCGTGCGTCGGCGCGATGCTGCCGTCGATGCCCTTGGCGCGATCGGGCTTGAGGCTCCAATATTCGAGCGCATGGACCGGCCCCGCGGCGACGCCGTCGATCTTGCCCATTTCGGCGAGCAGGCCGAGCAGGCCGAGCTGGTTGTCGAGGCCTTCGGCGGCGGCGTTGCCGCTCGGCGCGGCGCCGGTCTTGTAATCGACGACCGCAAGGCTGCCATCGGTGAGGCGATCGATGCGGTCGGCCTTGCCCGTCAGGCGGGTGCCGCCAAGGTCATGGACGCCGCTGGCCTCGCTCGCGACGGGTTCGCGACCCTCGGCGCGCGCCTCCCACACGCGCGCGGCGGCCCAGCGCAGCGCGGGTTCGATGCGCGGAAACCAGAAGGCGCGCGCGAGCGCATCGAGCGCGGGATCGTCGTGGAGGCGCGCCAACTCGGCCTCGAGCGCCGTCGGCGTCGCCCCCGCGCGCTGCCAATCCTCCATGAATTTGTGAACGCGCGTGCCGAGCCAGCGCGGATCGGGTCCCGCGCGCAGCGGGTCGAGCACCGACAGGCGGAGGATGCGTCCGGCGTAAAAGGCGTAAGGGTCTTTGGCGAGCAGGTCGACGCCGGTGACGCTGATCTGGCCGGGCCGCGCGTCGGCGGGCGGGCATGGGCGCGGCATCGGTGCCGGTTCGACCGGCCCCGGCGACACGTCGAGCGCGGCGGCGAGCGCCGTCACCGGCTGTCCATCGAGCGTCGTTTCGGGGAGTTCGCCCGCGAGCGCCGCGAGCCGCAGCCAGAAGCGCGAGGCGACCGCGGGGTCGCCGCCGCTGCGCATCGCGCGCGTCACGACCACTTCGCGCGCGGCGAAGGCGCCCGCGAAATCATGCGCCGCCATCCCCTGTTGCCGATCGGGCGCGGCGAGCCCCAGCATCCGGCGGATACCGGGCGCGAGCCAGGGATCGGGGCTTTGCTGCGGCGGCCAGCGTCCCTCATCGAGCCCGCCGAGGATCATCAGGTCGGCGCGCTGGAGCCGTGCTTCGAGCAGGCCCCAGATGAACAGGCGCGGGTGGCCACCATAGGGCGGCCGGACATTTTCGCCCGACAGCAGGTCGGCGAGCATCGCAGGGAAATCGGCGGGGGCGACGCGCGCGGGGCCGTCGTCCTTCGCGAGCGCCCAGCGGTCGAACAGGTCGGCGAGCGCGCGTCCGGTGTGGCCGGTCCACGCGCCATCGCCGGTCAGCCAATCGAGCGCGGCCTGCAACGCGCCAAGCAGGGTGGCGGGCGGAACGGCATGGCCCGCCGTAAAGGGCGCGAGCGCGGCGCCGAGACCGGCGGCGACTTCGTTCCACCAGTCGCCGATCTGCTTTGCTTCGCCATGGCCGCGCGCCTTGGGATCGGCGGCGCGTTCGGCGATCCGCGCGGCGATCCCGCCCCAGCCGGGCACGAGGCCGGGGCCGCGCAGCACGAGGTCGAGCCGCCGCACCTGATCGAGCCAGCCGCGCCGCGTCTCGCCCGCGCGCACCAGCGGATGGCCGAGCAGCGCGATCAGCCGCACCGGGTCGAACGCCGCGGCAAGTTCGGCGAGCTGGAGCAGCAGCGCGCCGGGCGGCGTCTGGCCGAGCGGCTGGCCCGCGCTGTCGTCGACCGCAATGTCCCAGCGCGCGAGCGCCGCCGCGACGCGCGATGCCAGCGCGCGGTCGGGGGTGACGAGCGCCGCGGTGCGCCCCGGCGTTTCGAGCGCGTGGCGCATCATCAGCGCGATCCCCTGCGCCTCCTGCCCGTCGTCGGCGAAGGTCGCGGCGCTGACGCCGGCGATGCCGGGGCGGACGTCGCCCGCCTGTTGCCAGCGCGCGGTATAGGCGGCGGGCGCGAAGAGCAGCGAGGTGAAGGGCGCGCGCGCATCGGGGCCGTCGACGGGCGATTTCGCGTCCCATTCGCGGACCTCGCCCCGCGACACGCCCATGCGGCCGAGCAGCAGCTTGAGATGATATTGCGGGTGGGTTTCGAGCGGGCGTGCCGGATTTTCGGGGTCGGGCTTCACGGGTCCGAGCGCGTCCCATTCCTCGGATGCCATGCCAAGGTCGAGCCCAGGCAGCACGACCATGCCCTGCGGCAAATCGGCGACGGTGCGCAGCAGCCGCGCGATCGCGGGCGCGGCGGTGGTGACGCCCGCCGCGACGACGAAGCGCGCGGGCGGCACGGTTCGCCAGTTCCGGCTGACGCGATCGAGCAGGCGGTTGCGGCGGTCGGCGCGATCGATATGTCCCGTCGCGGCGAGCAGCGCGGGCCAATGCTCGACGAGCAGCGACAGCCGACGCCACGACGCCTGCCAATGGCCCGCCAGGTCGCCGAGCGCGCTTTCGATGTCGGCCAGCCGCGCGGGCGCGACTTCCTCATAATGCAGCTGGTCGATCACGCGCCCCAGCCCCTCGGCAAGCTGAAACGCGGCGGCGCCGGTGACCGGGTCTTCGCCCGGCGGGTGGCGCGTCTCGATCAGGCGGGCGAGCATCAGGCGGCGTTTCAGCGCGTCGATCGCCGGCGGAATGGTGTCGCTTTCGTCGATCGGATCGAGCGCAAGCGCCACCGATTCGTCGAGGTCGGCGTCGCCGATCACCACCAGCCGCGGCATCAGCAGCCCCGCGCCGCCCGCGCGCACAAACGCCGACTGCACCGCGCTTTGCGCACGGTTGCTCGGCAACAGGATCAACCCCTCGGCCAGCCCCAGCGCGCCGTCGGCGTAGCGATCGATCAGCCCGGCGACGAGGGCGTCGGCGAAGGCCCGCTGGACGGGGATGGAAAAGAGGGTGGGGTGGCCAGTCACAGCCATTTGGATTCCCTCGTCATCCCGGCGAAGGGCGGGATCTCGCCGGTGCGCGGATTCGCGACGGCGAGATCCCGCCCTTCGCCGGGATGACGATCTGTGTCAAACCTCACCCAATGCCGCTTCGGTCGGCGCGATCGCCGCCGGGGTGCCGACGTCGAACCATTGTCCCATATGCGACAGGCCATAAAGCCGCCCCGCCGCGATCGCGCGGTCCCACAATATGTTGGTCGAAAAGGGGCCTTCGGGCGCGCCGTCGAGCAAGCGCCGCGAGACGAGCTGGATGCCGGTATAGACGAAGGGCGCGATCCGCCCCGGTTTGCGGCGGCTGAGCTTGCCGTCGCCGTCCATATGAAAATCGCCGCGGCCGCGATGCCCCGTCGCGCTCGCCTGCCGGATGACGAGCAGCAGCGCATCCATCCGTGCGTCGTCCCAGTGGCGCGCGAGGTGGCGGATGCTGTCTTGCGGCCCGTCGGTCCAGATATTGTCGCTGTTGACGATCAGGATCGGATCGCCGGTGAGCAGCGGCAGCGCCTTGACCATTCCGCCGCCGGTTTCGAGCAATTGCCCGCGCTCGTCGGAAATTGCGATCGTGAAGCGACGCTTTTGCGCCGCGAGATGCGCCTCCAGCGCATCGGCGAGATAATGGACGTTGACGACGACATGGCCGATCCCCGCGGCCTCGATCCGGTCGAGGCTGTGGTCGATCAGCGGCTTGCCCGCGACGCGCACCAGCGGCTTGGGGCGCGTCGCGGTCAAGGGACGCATCCGCTTGCCGAGCCCCGCCGCCATCACCATCGCGCTTTCGATCGTCGCCGTCACAACCCCATGGCCTTCCAGATCTCCGCCCGCTTTGCCGCGGGGATATTGGCGTCGAACCATTGCCGGACGGGGACAAGCGCCGGATGCGCAAGGTCGCGTTCGAGCAGGCCCCACATGCGCGGCTGGAACTGGCGGTAATGCGGCTTGTTGTCGCGTTTCCACAGGCGGACGAACACGCCGAGGATGCGCGTGTTGCGCTGCGCGGCGAGCGCCCAATAGGCATCCTCGATGTCGCGCCCGGTCGCTTGCCGGTAGCGCGCGAGCATCGCCGCCTCGACCGCCGGGCTGACGTCGCGCCGCGCATCTTCGAGCACCGAGGCGAGGTCATAGGCGGGATGACCCACGAGCGCGTCCTGAAAATCGAGCAGGCCGTATTGCGCGACGCCGTCCTGCCCGGCGACGAGCATGATATTTTCGGCATGAAAATCGCGCAGCACGGTGACGCGCGGCAGGCCGTCCTTCTCTACCGGCGTCAGCGCCGCTTCCCACGCGGCGCGGAATGCATCGCGGTCGATGGCGATGTCCAGCGCGGGGCAATACCAGTCGGCGAACAGCATCACCTCGCCCAGCCATTGCTCCAGCCCATGCACCGGCAGCCCCGGCATCGGCGACCGCGCGTGGAGGTGGATCAGCAGGTCGGTGACGCCGCTGTAATAGGCGGTTTCGCGGTCGAGTGCGGCATCGACCGTCTCGCGCAGCCGCACGTCGCCGAAATCCTCGATCAGCAGCAGGCCGACTTCCAGATCGCGCGCAAGGATGGTCGGCGCGTTGAGGCCGGCGCCGCAGAGATATTCGGCGACCGCAATGAAAGGCCGCGGGTCTTCGTGCGGCGGCGGCGCGTCCATCAGCACCGCGCGCCGATCGCCATCGACGACCCGGAAATAGCGGCGGAAGGACGCATCGCCCGCAAGCGGCAAAATCCGGGCATCGCCCCAGCCATGCGCCGCGAGGAAGGCGGGCGCATGGGCGGGCGGAATCATCGGAGCGGCCATCGGGCCTCCCAAGCGGGCGGCACTGTTGCTGTCAAGGCACGCGCGTCGCCCTCGCCCGAAATCGTCAGTTCGAGCGCACCTGGCCAGCCGTCGCCGCCCAGTCGCTCGGGCCATTCGATCAGCAGCGCGCCGTCGTACAGATAATCATCGAGGCCGAGTTCGATCAGCTCGCCCGGTTCTTCGATCCGGTAGAGGTCGACATGCGCGATGGGCAGGTCGACCTCGGGCGGCGCATAAGGCTGGACGATCGCAAAGGTCGGGCTGGGCGCTTCGCCCGCGAGCCCGCGCGCCTTCAGCATCGCGCGCGCGAGCGTCGTCTTGCCCGCGCCGAGATCGCCCGACAGCAGCACGACGTCGCCGGGCGCGAGCGCGCCGCCGATCGCCGCGCCGATGGCGTCGGCCTGGTCGAGATTATAGGAGAGGGCGAAGCTCATCGGACCAGCTTCCGTGTCCGTGCCCCTGCCTTCGCCTTCGCAGGGATACAGTCAGAAAGGACGCCCATAAGGATCGTCACGCCCCGCGCGGCAGGCTGACGCGCACCAGCGTTCCCTGTCCCGCCTCGCTCACGACTTCCATCGTCCCGCCGTGCGCGGCGACGAGCTGGCGCGCGAGCGCGAGGCCGATGCCGCCGGTGTCGGTGCCCGCCTGCTGCCCCTTGGCGACCGCGGCGGCGGCTTCGGGCATTCCGGGGCCATTGTCGGAGACGATAATGTCGATCCCGCGCTTATCGCCGTCGGCGTGGAGCAGCACGCGGCCGGCCGATTTGCGCGCCGGCGCGGTGAAGCGCACCGCATTGTCGAGCAGCCCGGCGACGAGGCGCGACAGCCGCAGAGCATCGCCCTCGATCTCGCCGAGGTCGGCGGCGATGTTGCCGACCAGCTCGACCTTCTCGGCATCGGCGAAGGGCCGCGTGTCCTGTAGCGCCTTGTCGAGCAGCGCGCGGACGTCGACCGGCGCGCGCTCGATCGCCAGCGTCCCCGCCTCGCCCTGCGCCAGGTCGAGCACATTGTCGATCTGGCGGCTGAGCACCGCGACCGAATCCATGATCGCATCGACATAGGCGCGCTGCTGATCGCCCAGCTTGCCGGCATAGCCCGCCTGCAACATCTCGCCGAAACCGCCGATCGACGTCAGCGGCGTGCGCAGTTCGTAACTCATCCGCGACAGGAAGGCGGTCTTGGCCTTGTCGGCCGCCTCCAGCGCTTCGTTGCGCTCGCGCAGCGCGCCCTCCACCTTCCGGCTCGCGGTGATGTCGATCATGATGAGCAGCGCATTGCCGTCGGGCAGCGGGATCGAGGCGAAGTCGAACCAGCGCCCGTCGGCGAAACCGATTTCGCCGCCGCGCTGTTGCCGTTCCAGCGTCGCGGCGCGGATGACTTCCTGCACGACGCTGATCTGGTTCGGCTTCACCAGCCGGTCGGCGAGTCCGCCCATCAGCACGTCGACGCGCGGGTGCGCGGCGAGCGTCGGTTCGTCGACGCCCCAAAGGCGGCGGAATCGCTGGTTCCAGAGGTGGAGGCGCCCGTCGGGGGCGAACACCGCCACCGCTTCGAACAGATTGTCGAAGGTCGCGGTGCGCACGCGCAGCAGCGTGTCGCGCGCGCCCGCGAGCTGCACCTGTTCGGTCTTGTCCTCGGCGATCAGTAACAGTCCGCCATCGGGGGTCGGCTGCGCGACGACGTGCAGGTGCGTGCCGTCGCGTAGCAGCCAATCCTCCTCGCTCGCGTGCGGCAGCGCGAACCAGCCGACATGCGTCTGCCGCCATTCGGGATAGTCGCGCACCTCGGGCGTCCGCCCGCGCTCGCGCCATGCGTCGAGCAGGCGCGCGAACGCTCGCGCTTCCGCCACATCTTCCGGCTCCAGTCCGAACAGGCGGCGAAAGGGCAGGTTGGCAAAGGCAAGGCCCTGATCGGGGCCGAATTGCGCGACCGCCGCCGACAGCCGGTCGAGCAGCTCGCGCTGCGTATCGACGAAGCGGCGGTGTGCGCCGCGTTCGCTTTCCAGCTCCTGAATGTCGATCGCATAGCCCGCGATGCCGATCACGCGGCCCCCCTCGGGCGCGAGCGGCACGTCGACGACGCGCATGATCCGGCGCTCGCCCTCGATCGTCACCGGAATGGTGCGCAGCTCGGCCGATCCTGCCGCGCGCGCGGCTTCGGCGGCGTCGGTCGCGCTGACCCCGGCGACGGTTTCGCACAGCTCGATGCCGCCGTCGATCACCGCGGCGGCGCTCTTGGCCTCGACCGCGCGGACATAGGCGGCGTTGACGAGCGCGAGCCGCAAGTCGGTGTCGCGAAACCACATCGGGAAGGGCGCGGCCTCGATCAGCCCCGACAAGGCCTCGAACGCCGCCATCGCTTCGTCGCGCTCGCGCCGGGCATGGGCGAGTGCCTGCTGTCCGTCGGTCGCATCGCTCAGCCACAACAGCACGCTGCCCGGCCCGCCGACCGCTTCCGGCGCGGCGGCGCCGTGGACGATGATCGTGCGGTGGCTGCCTTCGGGTTTCAGGCTGAGCTGAAACGGCTTGGCCCCGCGCTGCGCGCCGAGGATCGCCTGGCGCAGCGCGTCGTGCGCCGCCGCGTCGAGCCCGCTGCCGATCCCGCGCAGCTCATCGAAGTTGCGCGGGCCGCGGTCAAGCCCCAGCCAGCGTCCGAGCCTCTCGCTGGCCTCGATCCGCCAGTCGGAGCGCACGATCACCGGCAGCTGCGGCGACGCTTCAACCAGGCTCGCCAGCCGTTCGGCCTGCCCGGCGACGAACGCCGAACGCCGCTGCATCGCGATCCCCCGCAAGGTCGCCCACAGACCAGCCAGCAACCACAGCGCCGCGAACAGGCCGAGGGTGAAGAGCAGCGTCGGGGAAAGCGTGTTGCTCATCCCGTCTTATGTCCTCGCTTGTCCGGCTGTACCGCGCACATGATCGTTTGCCCTAAAGGCGATGAAGTCATGTTTCAATCGGATGTCGGGGCGGGTCGGCGCGCAGCATCGTCTGATGGCCGACAAAAGCCTCCCCCTTCCAGGGAGGGAAGGCTGGGGCGGAGCCCATCTGAGGGGCCCCGCCCGTTGCGACTAAGCGAGCAAGTTCGCGAAACTCGCAGCGCTCCCCCCCCCCCCCGAAGGGGAGGGAATCAGCATCAATAGCGATAATGATCGGGCTTGAACGGGCCTTCGACCGGCACGCCGATATAATCGGCCTGCTTCTGCGTGAGCTGGCTGAGCTTCACGCCCAGCTTTTCGAGGTGCAGCGCCGCGACCTTTTCGTCGAGGTGCTTGGGCAGGACATAGACGTCGTTCTTATACTGCTCGCTGCGCGTCCACAGCTCGATCTGCGCGAGTGTCTGGTTGGTGAAGCTCGCCGACATCACAAAGCTCGGGTGGCCCGTCGCATTGCCGAGATTGACCAGACGGCCCTTCGACAGGATGATGATCTGCTTGCCGTCGGGAAACTCGACCAGGTCGACCTGCGGCTTCACTTCGGTCCACTTGTAATTGGCGAGCGCCGCGATCTGGATCTCGCTGTCGAAATGGCCGATGTTGCAGACGATCGCCATATTCTTCATCGCCGCCATATGTTCGGCGGTGATCACGTCGGCGTTGCCGGTCGCGGTGACGAAGATGTCCGAACGCTTGACCGCTTCGTCCATCGTCACGACCTCGAACCCTTCCATCGCCGCCTGCAGCGCGCAGATCGGGTCGATTTCGGTGACGAGGACGCGCGCGCCGCCGTTGCGGAGCGACTGGGCCGAACCCTTGCCGACGTCGCCGAAGCCGGCGACGGTGGCGACCTTGCCCGCGAGCATCACGTCGGTGCCGCGGCGGATCGCGTCGACGAGCGACTCTTTACAGCCATAAAGATTGTCGAACTTCGACTTGGTGACGCTGTCGTTGACGTTGATCGCGGGGAAGGGCAGCTCGCCCTTCTTGGCGATGTGATACAGGCGGTGGACGCCGGTCGTCGTTTCTTCGGACACGCCCTTGATCGCCTTGACCGTCTTGGTCAGATAACCGGGATTGGCCGCGACGAACGCCTTGAGCGCGCGCTGCATCTCGATCTCTTCCTCATTCTCGGGCGCGGGCATCGTTTCGCCGGCTTCGAGCTTCGCACCCCACAGCGCGAACATCGTGGCGTCGCCGCCATCGTCGAGGATCAGGTTGCAAGTCGTGCCATCCTCGACACCCCAGTCGAAGATGCGGCCGACATAGTCCCAATAATCGGCCAGGCTTTCGCCCTTCACCGCGAACACCGGCACGCCCGTCGCGGCGATCGCGGCGGCGGCATGGTCCTGCGTCGAGAAGATGTTGCACGTCGCCCAGCGAACTTGGGCGCCCAATGCGGTCAGCGTCTCGATCAGCACCGCGGTCTGGATCGTCATGTGCAGCGATCCGGTGATGCGCGCGCCCTTCAGCGGCTGTGCCGCGCCATATTCGGCGCGCAGCGCCATCAGGCCCGGCATTTCGGTTTCGGCGATGTTGATTTCCTTGCGCCCGAAATCGGCAAGGCCGATGTCGGCAACGACATAATCACGAGTGTCGGCGGCGAGAGTGGCCACGGGGAATTCTCCATATTGGCATGAACGACCGCAGGCGAGCGGCCACGATAAGCTGTGTAATTTTCTTGCGCGTCCTAGCCGAAAGCGCGCCGCCGATCAAATATAAACTTTTCTTTATATCGTAATCCCGACACCGCCCGGCGACCGGCTTCGGACACGCGAATCGGCGCGCGGCCGGAGGCCGCACGCGAAAAAAAATTTTCCGGCCGCAATTGTGACAAACCGCGCCGCACTTTTGTGACACGGAGTCGCAAAGTCCAAGATTCTGAAAATCTTGAATTATAATGCGCCTAGCGATGAGAATAATTTGCTATTGTGACACCAGTGTTACAAAGCACCGAAAACATTGACTTTTCATGTCGCACGAGAGAAAATAGGCAAAAGTTTTCTGGGAGATAGTCGAGATGAAAAAAATCCTGCTGCCACTGATCGCACTGGCTTTCGCAAGCCCCGCCGCGGCGCAATCGATCGTTGTCGTCACCGCGCCGCAGGCCGATTCGCAGACGCTGCCGGTCGCTTATGCCGAACTGAAGGCCGGCGAGAATCAGGCCGCGGTCGACAAGCTGACCGGCGAAACGACGCTCGACGCGCGCGATCCTTCGCGCCTCATCAATCTTGGCACCGCTTATGCCCGGCTGGGTCGCACCGCCGATGCCGCCGCCGCCTATGACGCCGCGATCGGCAGCCCGATCCGCTACGACGTCGAACTCGCGAGCGGCCGCTATGTCGATTCGCGCTGGGCCGCCCGCACCGCGCTCGCCAACCTGGAACAGGACCGGCCGCTGCTCGCGCTCGCGCGGTAACAAGCATCGTCGCCCCCGCGCAGGCGGGGGCCGCGAGAGGCCTTGCACGACTTCGAAAACGGCCCCCGCCTGCGCGGGGACGACGGCAGGGCCTCAGGCTTCGCCGCCCTCGGTTGTCAGCAGGCGGGCGTCCACTCCCGCCTCGGCAAACGCCGCCTGCCACCGTTTGGCGGGCGGCGTGTCGAACAACAGGGCGTCGCTGCCCGGTGTGACGTGCCAGCCGTGGCGCACCAGTTCGCCCTCCAGCTGCCCCGGCGACCATCCCGCATAGCCCAGCGCGACCAGCCAGCGCGAAGGTCCGCGTCCTTCGCCGATCGCGCGCAATATATCGTGCGAACTCGACACCATCCAGCGATCGCCAATCTGCACCGCATTATCGCCGCCCCAGTCGAGGCTGTGGAGGACGAAACCGCGCGAAGGTTCGACCGGCCCGCCCAGAAAGACGGGCTGGTCGAGCGGCGCGTCATGTTCGATCTCGAGCTGATCGAGCACCGCGCCGACGGTCATCCCGTCGATCGGGTCGGCGACGCCGATTCCCATCGCGCCCTCTTCGTCATGGCTGACCATCGCGATCACCGAATGCTCGAAGCGGGGATCGCCGATCCCGGGCAGCGCGAGCAGCAGCTGGCCGGTGAACCAGGTGGGGGCCGTGTCCATCGCGCCATCATGCCGCGCGGGGGCAGGGCGGTCCAGTGTCTTTGGGGCGTGGGAGTTGGTTTTGGGGTGGGGGGCTGCCGGTCCTCTCCCGCAGGGGGAGGGGGACCACCCGAAGGGTGGTGGAGGGGTACAGGCCCGCATAGGCCGCGTTCGACCGATGGTACCCCTCCACCACCTTCGGTGGTCCCCCTCCCCGTTCCGGGGAGGACCGCAACGGCCGAAACCGCGCGCAACCGGCCATTCCGTCCAAATTCCTGTGCGGCTGCCCCCGCCATCCTTGACTCGCGCACGGCGCGCCCCAATGTCACGCCGACCAATATCCCCTCAACGAAAAGGATGCCACGATGACGATCCAGCCCGGCGACAAGCTGCCCGACGCGACCTTTGTAAAGGTCACCGAAAACGGCCCCGAACAGGTCAGCAGCGCCGATTATTTCAAGGGGCGCAAGGTCGCGCTCTTCTCGGTCCCCGGTGCTTTCACGCCGACCTGCTCGGCCAAGCACCTGCCGGGCTTCGTCGACAAGGCCGATGAACTGAAGGCGAAGGGCGTCGACGAAATCGCCTGCACCGCGGTCAACGACGCCTTTGTCATGGGCGCGTGGGGCAAGAGCGCCAATGCCGGTGACACGGTGACGATGCTCGCCGACGGCAATGGTGCCTTCGCCGAGGCCGTGGGCCTCACCATGGACGGCACCGCCTTTGGCATGGGCAAGCGCGGCCAGCGTTTCTCGATGATCGTCAACGACGGCGTCGTCGAACAGCTGAACGTCGAAGCCCCCGGCGAATTCAAGGTATCGAGCGCCGATCATATGCTGGAACAGCTCTGAAGATCGGGAGGGGCGGCGCGATTGCGCGCTGCCCCTCCGCTCTTCGTCACCCCGGACTTGATCCGGGATCCACGGCGGCGCTGAAGTCATGGATCCCGGATCAAGTCCGGGATGACGAGTGTTAGGGGCCGCGGCGGCGTGTCCCCCCTTCCCTTTTGTCATATTTTCGTGCAACAGCGACGCGATGACATCCAGATCATCGCAAGAAACCACCGATCCCGCTGCGCGCGTCGACGCCATCATCGCCGACCTTCAGGCCGCGTTCCGCGCATCGGTCTCCAACCTCAAATCCGCCATCGCCGCCTATGTCCGCGACCGCACCCTGCCGCCCGCCGATGCCGCGGCGACGGGGCTGTTCGACTATCCCGCGATCCGCCTGACGACGACGGGCGAGCAGCGCGAGGGGCAGAAGGGGCATAACCTGTCCTTCGGCCGCTTCGAGCGCGCGGGCACCTTCGTCACCACGGTGACGCGCCCCGACCTGTTCGCCGATTACCTGCGCGAACAGCTGATGCTGCTTGCACGCCATTATGACGTCGAGCTTGAGGTGACGCGCACCGGGCAGCAGATACCCTTTCCCTATGTACTCGACGCCAGCGACGGGTCGGACATGGGCGGGGTCACCCCACTCGAGCTCGCGCGGCATTTTCCGACCACCGAGCTCGCCGACATCGGCGACGAGCTGGCCGACGGGCTGTTCGGCGCCGATCCGACCGCGTCGCAGCCGCTGGCGCTGTTCGACGCGCTGCGCACCGATTTCAGCCTCGCGCGCCTCCGCCACTACACCGGCACTGCGCCCGAGCATTTTCAGCGCTATATCCTCTTCACCAACTATCATCGCTATGTCGACGAATTCGTCGCCTGGGCGGGGGCGCAGGTGGGGCAGGGGCGCTATGCCGCGCTCGCGGGCGCCGCGGGACTTTATGTCGACCAGCCCGGCGTCAACGCCAGCGCGCTCGTCGCCGACAGCGCGTGGCGGCGGCACCAGATGCCCGCCTATCATTTGATCGCCGAGGATGGCGGCGGCATTACGCTGGTCAACATCGGCGTCGGTCCGTCGAACGCCAAGACGATCTGCGACCATCTCGCGGTGCTGCGGCCCGAAGCGTGGCTGATGATCGGCCATTGCGGCGGGCTGCGCCCCAGCCAGCGGATCGGCGACTATGTGCTCGCGCATGCTTACCTCCGCGACGATCATATCCTCGACGCGGTGCTGCCGGTCGCTATCCCGATCCCGCCGATCGCCGAAGTGCAGCAGGCTTTGGCAAGCGCCGCCGAGTCCGTCTCGGGCGCCACCGGCGCCGACCTTAAGCGACGGATGCGCACGGGCACCGTCGTCACCACCGACGACCGCAATTGGGAGCTGCGCTACACCGACAGCGCGCTGCGCTTTTCGCAGTCGCGCGCGATCGGCATCGACATGGAATCGGCGACGATCGCCGCGCAGGGTTATCGCTTTCGCGTCCCCTATGGCACGCTGCTGTGTGTCAGCGACAAGCCGCTCCACGGTGAACTCAAGCTGCCCGGACAGGCGAACCGCTTTTACGAGGAAGCGATCGCCGCGCACCTTCAGATCGGCATCCGCGCGTGCGAAACGATGCGCGACGAGGGCGCCAAGCTGCACAGCCGCAAGCTGCGCGCGTTCAACGAACCGCCGTTCCGTTAACCATAAAACAAGCCTGTCATCGTAATTTCACATGCGCTGCCGCTTTTCCCTTGCGGTGCGGCGACGGCATCGCCACGTTGTGTTCCTAAGGGGGCCGCTCTCCCCGGCCTGGTCCCCGCAAGGAGATGAAGACCATGCCGTCCTTTTCGGAAAGTCTCGAAAAGACACTCCATAACGCGCTGAAGGCCGCTTCGGAGCGTCACCATGAATATGCGACGCTCGAACATCTGCTCTTCGCGCTGATCGACGACGATCATGCCGCCGAAGTGATGCGCGCCTGCGGCGTCGCGCTCGACGACCTGCAATCGGCGGTCGTCCATTATCTCGACACCGAACTCGACAGTTTGAAGGTCGAAGGGCACAGCGACCCCAGCCCGACCAGCGGATTCCAGCGCGTCGTCCAGCGCGCGATCCTGCACGTCCAGTCGTCGGGCAAGGATGAGGTGACGGGCGCCAATGTCCTCGTCGCGCTCTTTTCCGAACGTGAAAGCTATGCGGTCTATTTCCTCCAGCAGCAGGACCTGACGCGGCTCGATGCAGTCTCCTACCTCAGCCACGGCGTCGGCAAGGGCGGCAAGCCCTCGCCGCAGGCCGAGCCCGAGGAAAAGGAAGAAACGAAGGACAAGGACAGCAGCGGCAAGACCAAGAAGGAAACCGCGCTCGACCAGTTCACCGTCAACCTCAACGAAAAGGCGAAGGTCGGCAAGGTCGATCCGCTGATCGGCCGCAATGCCGAGGTCGACCGCACGATCCAGATCCTCTGCCGCCGGTCGAAGAACAACCCGCTCTATGTCGGCGATCCCGGCGTCGGCAAGACCGCGATCGCCGAGGGTCTCGCGCGCAAAATCATCGAGGGCGACGTGCCCGAGGTGCTGCTGCCCGCGGTGATCTATTCGCTCGACATGGGCGCGCTGCTCGCCGGCACGCGCTATCGCGGCGATTTCGAGGAGCGACTGAAACAGGTCGTGACCGAGCTTGAAGGCCTGCCGCACGCGATCCTGTTCATCGACGAAATCCACACCGTCATCGGCGCGGGTGCGACGTCGGGCGGCGCGATGGATGCCTCGAACCTGCTCAAGCCCGCGCTGTCGGGCGGGGTGATCCGCTGCATCGGCTCGACGACGTACAAGGAGTTTCGCAACCATTTCGAAAAGGACCGCGCGCTGCTCCGCCGGTTCCAGAAGATCGACGTGGTCGAACCGACGCTGGAGGACACCAAGAAGATCCTTGCCGGGCTGCGCAGCGCGTTCGAGGCGCACCATCAGGTGCGCTACACCCCCGACGCGATCAACGCCGCGGTCGACCTGTCGGCGCGCTACATCAACGACCGCAAATTGCCCGACAAGGCGATCGACGTGATCGACGAGGTCGGCGCGATGCAGATGCTCGTCGCCCCGTCGAAGCGCAAGAAGACGATCACCGCGAAGGAGATCGAGGCCGTGATCGCGACGATGGCGCGCATCCCGCCCAAGTCGGTGTCGACCGACGACAAGGCGACGCTCGCGAGCCTGGAGACCGACCTCAAGCGCGTCGTCTTCGGTCAGAACACCGCGATCGAGGTGCTGTCGTCGGCGATCAAGCTGTCGCGCGCGGGCCTGCGCGATCCCGAAAAGCCGATCGGCAATTATCTGTTCAGCGGGCCTACGGGGGTCGGCAAGACCGAGGTGGCGAAGCAGCTCGCGTCGATCATGGGCATCCCGCTCCAGCGCTTCGACATGAGCGAATATATGGAACGCCACTCGGTCAGCCGTCTGATCGGTGCGCCGCCGGGCTATGTCGGTTACGATCAGGGCGGGCTGCTCACCGATGCGATCGACCAGAACCCGCATTGCGTGCTGCTGCTCGACGAAATCGAAAAGGCGCATCCCGACCTGTTCAACATCTTGCTTCAGGTGATGGACAATGGTCGGCTGACCGACCACCACGGCAAGACGGTCGATTTCCGCAACGTCATCCTGATCATGACGACCAATGCGGGCGCCAGCGACATGGCGCGCGAATCGATCGGCTTCGGCCAGTCGACGCGCGAGGATGTGCAGGAAGAGGCGGTGAAGCGCATGTTCACCCCCGAATTCCGCAACCGCCTCGATGCGATCGTGCCGTTCGGCTATCTGCCGCCCGAAGTCGTCGCGCGCGTGGTGGACAAGTTCATCCTCGAACTCGAGCTGCAACTCGCCGACCGCAACGTCCATATCCAGCTCGACGATGCGGCGCGCGAATGGCTGACCGGCAAGGGTTATGACAAGCTCTACGGCGCGCGTCCGATGGGCCGCCTGATCCAGGAAAAGATCAAGCAGCCGCTCGCCGAGGAACTGCTCTTCGGCAAGCTGGTCCATGGCGGCGAGGTCAAGGTGAAGATGAAAACCGGCGAGGATGCCCATGTCGGCAATCCGCTGGCCTTCGAGATCACCCCTGCGGCGCCAAAGGCGAGCAAGGGCAAGGCGAAGGCCAAGCCGGCGAAAGCGACCGAATAGCGCGTTCGCGTTTCCGGACGGATCGACAAGAAATCGTGTATCCCCGCGAAGGCGGGGAGCACGACGGCTTTTCCGGAGCGTGGTGCGTTAAATGCGCGTCATCCCCAAATCCGTTCGTGCTGAGCTTGTCGAAGCATCGTCCTTCTTCTTGCGGCATCAAAAGAAAGAACAGCCCCCTTCGACTGCCTGCCAAGGCAGGCGCTCAGGACAGGCTTCGACAAGCTCAGGGCAAACGGGTCATATGTTAGGTTCGCCGCTCTAACTCTGCATCGCGAAGAGGGCTGTAATTACCCCGTCTCGGCCCGCAGCGCCTTGCGGTCGAGCTTGCCGATCATCGTCTTGGGCAGCGCGTCGCGCACCTCGACCGCGATCACGCGCTCATGCTTGCCGATCTGTGGGTTGAGCCAGGCGGCGAGCGCCTCGCCCGTAACCTCGAACCCTTCCTCCAGCGTCACGAACGCCTTGGGCGCTTCGCCGCGATAGGCGTCGGGAATGCCGAGCACGATCGCTTCCTTGACCGCAGGATGCTCGTAAAGATGCGCCTCGATCACGCTCGGATAGACTTTGAAGCCGCCGACCGCGATCATGTCCTTCAGCCGGTCGACGATGCGGATATAGCCGCCCTCCTCGACCACCGCGACATCGCCGGTGCGCAGCCAGCCGTCGGCGGTGAAGCTGTCGGTGTCGGCTTCGGGCCGGTTCCAATAGCCCTGCATGATCTGCGGGCCTTTCACGGCGAGTTCGCCGGGCTCGCCGTCGGGGGCGTCCCTTGACGGGTCTTCCTTGTCGAGCAGGCGGATGTGCGTTGCGGGGAGGGGCTGGCCGATCGTGCCGGGACGGACGGGGCCTTCATAGGGATTGGTCGCGACGACCCCCGAACTTTCGGTCAGGCCATAGCCTTCGACCAGCGACGCGCCCGTCGCGGCGACGAATTTCTCGCGCAGCTCGGCGGGCATCGGCGCGCCGCCCGAGATGCAGATGCGCAGCGAAGAGAAAGCGGTGCGCGCCAGATCGGGATGGTCGAGCAGCGCCTGATACATCGTCGGGACGCCGGGGAGCGCGGTCGTCTTGGTGCGGTTGATTGCCGCCAGCGCCTGCTTGGCGTCGAAGCGCGGCAGCATGGTGATCGACCCGCCGTTGAGCACCGTGCGGTTGAGCACGCAGGTGTTGGCAAAAACGTGAAAGAAGGGAAGCACGCCGAGGATGCGATCCTCCGCATCATGGTCGGGATCGATCGCATTCACCTGCCGCGCGTTGGCGGTGAGGTTCTGATGCGTCAGCTTGGCGCCTTTCGGCGTTCCCGTCGTGCCGCCGGTATATTGGATCAGCGCGACGTCTTTTTCTGCGTCGATCGCGACCGGCTCGGGCCGCCCGTCATTGTCGGTGAGCGCCGAGAAGCGGATGACGCGCGGATCGTCTGGCAGGGGTGCAACCTCGCCGCGTTTGAACAGGCGATAGAGCAGCGACTTTGTCCGGGGCAGGCCGCCCGCCACCGACCCGACGATCAGCCGGCCCAGGCTCGATCCGTCGAGCACCTTGAGCGCGGTGGGCAGCAGCGCCGCGGCGCTCAGCGTGAACAGCGTGTCGGTGCCCGAATCCTCGACCTGCGCTTCCAGCTCGGCGACCGTATAGAGCGGCGAGAAATTGACCACCGTCGCGCCCGCCATCAGTGCGCCATAATAGGCCGCGACATAATGGGGGACGTTGGGAAGGAACAGGCCGATGCGGCTGCCCTTGCCCAGCCCCAATATTTGCAATCCGCGGGCGACGCGCGCGGCGCCCTGCGCAACCTCGGCATAGCCGAACTGCCGCCCCATGAAGTCGAGCATCGGCGCATCGCCCTTTCGCGCGACGCTCGCCGCGAGCATGTCGGGCAGCGACAGCGGCGCGAAGGACTGATCCCAGTCGGTGGGGTGGTGATAATCGGTCGACCAGGAAAAATGACTGTCCATTGGGGGTGGCGATCCTCTCGAAGTGATTTCCTTACACTAGGGTCAGCAAGGCGCGATTGGCAACCGGGCTTGCTTGCCGCGCGCCGCCGGGACGGCTAGGCAGCGCATTATCGTTTTCGCCAGGGGTTTTTGCCATGCCGCAACTGTCACCGCGCCTCGCCGCGCCGTTCGTCCTCCTCGCTCTTGTCGCGGCTGTGCCCGCTGCGGCAAAGGACAAGGATCAATCGGTAACACCTGCGCAGATCCGTGAGCTTTACGCGTGCCGCGACCTCGCCGATGCCGCCCAGCGGCTCGCCTGCTTCGATCGCGAGGTCGGCGAATTGTCGGCGGCCGACGCGGCGCGCGAAATCACCTTCACCGACCGTGAGACCGCCAAGAAAGCGCGGCGCGGGCTGTTCGGTTTTTCCTTTCCCAAGCTCGGCGGGATTTTCGGCGGTGATGAGGACGAAATCCGCGAGATCGAAACCACGATTCGCGCAGTCAGCGCGGACGGTTCGGGCAAGTATACGCTGGTGATGGAAGATGATGCCGTTTGGAAGCAGATCGACGGCACTGTCCTGCCACGACAACCCAAGCCCGGGCAAAAGGTCAAGATCAAGGCCGCGATGATGGGCAGCTATTTTGCTTCGATCGAAGGCAGTCGTTCGATCCGCATGAAGCGCGACCGCTGATCGCGGCGCCGGCGGATCTGGCCTTCGCAGAGCAGGATGGCGCATAACATCGCCGTTCCGGGACCGGGCTGCCCGCCCTTCGTGTTGCTCGACGATGCACGGTCCGACGGAGCCGCGGCGGCGCGGCTGTTCGTCGATCCGGTCGATATGCTGGTCGCGGAGTCCGCGGCCGACGTGCCCGAACTCCTGCGCGGCCTGGAAGCAGCGCAGGCGCGCGGCCTCCACGCTGCGGGCTATCTGGCCTATGAGGCGGGGAAGGGGCTCGCGCCCGCATGGCGCGGCACGGTCGACGGTGCGGCCGGTGCGATGCCGCTCGGCTGGTTCGGCCTGTTCGCCGATGTGCAGCGGATCGACGCCGGCGACGTCGAGCAGCTGCTGCCCGATCCCGCGTCGGCGTGGGTCGGCAAGGTGGCGCCGCGGATCGCGCGCGCCGATTATGTCGCCGCGGTCGAGGCCGTGCTGGCCTTCATCCGCGCCGGCGACATTTATCAGGCGAACCTGACTTTCCGCGCCGATGTGCCGGTGGCGGGCAATCCGCTCGCCGTTTACGCGCGGCTGCGGCGGACGGCGCGCGCGGGATATGGCGGCTTCATCTGGACGGGCGAACAGGCGATCGCATCGCTGTCGCCCGAACTTTTCTTTGCGCTGCGCGATGGCGCAGTGATTGCGCGGCCGATGAAGGGGACCGCAGCGCGGCGGGTCGATCCCAACGACGATGCGGCGGCGGCGCGCGAACTCGCCGAAGATCCGAAGCAGCGCGCCGAAAATCTGATGATCGTCGACCTGATCCGCAACGACCTGTCGCGCGTCGCCGAGCCGGGGTCGGTGGCGGTTCCCGACCTGTTTCGCGTCGAAAGCTTCCCGACGATCCACCAGCTCGTGTCCGATGTCAGCGCGCGCCTGCCCGCGGGAATGAGCGCGGTCGATGTGCTGCGCGCCGCCTTCCCCTGCGGGTCGATCACCGGCGCGCCCAAGGTGCGTGCGATGGAAATCATCGACGCGCTGGAGAGCGAATCGCGCGGGCTTTATACGGGGTCGATCGGCTTCATCGAGGCCGACGGCGATGCCGCGTTCAACGTCGCGATCCGCACGCTCGTCTTTCCCGGCACCGCTGCGCAAGGCGGGTTGCAGGACGCGCCGTCATGCGCCACGCTGGGTCTGGGATCGGGAATCGTTGCCGACAGCGTGCCGGGCGAGGAATGGCGCGAATGTCTGGCCAAGGGGGAATTTGTGGGTGCAGCGGGCGAAAGCTTCGACCTGATTGAAACGATGTTATTCGACCCCGTCGAGGGGGTTCAGCGCCTCGAGGGACATCTGGGGCGGATGAAGGCGAGCGCCGCGGCGCTCGGCTTTACCTTCGACCGACATGCCGCGCGCAACAGCCTGCAATCGGCGACCTTCCGTTTGCGCAGCGCAGCGCGCGTGCGGATGCGGCTTGCGCCGTCGGGGGCGCTTGCGGTCGAGGTGTCGCCGCTGCCGCGGCTGGCCGAACTGCCCGTGCCGGTCGCGGTCTGCCCGGCGCCGATGGGGCCAGGTGATTTTCGCGCCCTGCACAAGACGAGCCTGCGCGCACCCTATGATATGGCGCGGCAGGACAGCGGCGCCGCCGAAGTCGTGTTCGTCGACGAACCGGGCTTTGTGACCGAGGGGAGCTGGAGCAACATCTTCGTCGAGCGCGACGGTGTGCTGCTCACCCCGCCGCTCGCGCTCGGACTGCTGCCCGGCGTGCTGCGCGGCGAATTGATCGACAAGGGGCGCGCGGTCGAATCGCATTTGCGGCTCGCCGATCTCGCGCACGGCTTTTTCATCGGCAACAGCCTGCGCGGGCTGGTGCCGGCGCGGCTCGCCGATGGTGCGGGCGACACGGCGGGCTGAATCGCACCCTGCATAGGAAATTATCGCGCCGCCGCCTTGCGATTTGCGGGCGGAGGCTTTAGGCGCGGCCGCGCGCAATTTCCTGTCCATCCGCTCGCGAAGGAACGCCTCTCCATGTCGCTGAAGCCGCATATCTCCGCCGCCCTCGGGCGCATCCAGCCCTCCGCCACGCTTGCGATGACCGCGCGCGTTACCAAGCTGAAGGCCGAAGGCGTCGACGTCATCGGCCTGTCGGCGGGCGAACCCGATTTCGACACCCCCGATTTCGTCAAGGAAGCGGCGATCGAGGCGATCCGCGCGGGGCAGACCAAATATACGCTCGTCGACGGCACCGTCGCGCTTAAGGAAGCGATCCGCGGCAAGTTCCGCCGCGACAACGACCTCGACTATGGGCTCGACCAGATCACGGTCAATGTCGGGGGCAAACACACGCTGTTCAACGCGCTCGTCGCGACGGTCGATCCCGGCGACGAGGTCATCATCCCGGCGCCCTATTGGGTGAGCTATCCCGACATCGTCGCCTTTGCGGGCGGCACCCCCGTCGTCATCGCGGCATCGGCGGCGCAGCATTACAAAATCACCCCGGCACAGCTCGACGCGGCGATCACGCCCCGGACGCGCTGGGTGATCTTCAACTCGCCGTCGAACCCGTCGGGCGCCGCCTATTCGCCGGAGGAGCTCGATGCGATCGGCGACGTCATCCGCCGCCATCCGCACGTCATGGTGATGACCGACGATATGTACGAACATGTCTGGTACGCCGACTTTGCCTTTTCGACGCTCGCGCAGCGCTGCCCCGACCTGATCGACCGCATCCTCACCGTGAACGGCTGTTCGAAAGCCTATGCGATGACCGGCTGGCGCATCGGCTATGCGGGCGGTCCCGCGTGGCTGATCAAGGCGATGGGCAAGCTCCAGTCGCAATCGACGTCGAACCCCTGTTCGATCGCGCAGGCCGCCGCCGCCGCCGCGCTCGGCGGGCCGCAGCAGTTCCTCGACGATCGCAACGCCGCGTTCCGCAAGCGCCGCGACATGGTCGTCGCGATGCTCAACGACGCGCCGGGGCTTAACTGTCCTGTCCCCGACGGCGCCTTTTACGTCTATCCCGATGCATCGGGCTGCATGGGCAAGAAAACGCCCTCGGGCCAGCTGATCGACAGCGACGAGGTGCTGATCGACTATTTCCTCGATTCGGCGCGCGTCGCCGCCGTGCACGGCGCCGCCTTCGGCCTGTCGCCGGCGTTTCGCGTTTCCTACGCGACCTCCGAAGCGGTGCTGAAGGAAGCGTGCGTGCGGATCCAGCAGGCGTGCGCGGCGCTCAGCTGAAACCGCATTCCCTGCCTCCGGTCATCCCGGCGCAGGCCGGGATCTCGCCGGTGCGTTAGGGTGCGAGGGTGAGATCCCGGCCTTCGCCGGGATGACGAATAATGCGAGCGATATTTTTATACCGATCGGTCTTGAAATCGCCGCGACTGGTCCTATTTGAACCTGAACGACGGTTAAGCGCCAGGTTCACCGGATAGTAAGTCATTCCGCCTAGAGTGACCGCTATCACTGAACGGATGGCAGGGGCGCGTCATATCGTCGGTGTAACCAGGGCGGCCTCGGCCGCGAAACAGATAATATGACACGAGGCCCCTATGCTCTCCTTTCTTCGTTCGGACTGGTTCCTGACCATGCTCGCCGGCTTTGCGATCGGCGCGACCTATATCGTGCTGAACCAGCCGGCGGTGCCGATCCCCGCCTGATGCAGGGGCGCAGCCGCCCGATGCTGCGCGCGCTGACGGCGCTCGTCGCGGGCGCACTGCTCGCGCAATGCGCGCCGGCGCAGGCCGAAAGCGTCGTCAAGCTGCCCGCGGCGCTCACCGACCCGGCCGTGCCCGCGAAGCGCGCGAGCGCAGTGCTCGCGGGCGGATGTTTCTGGGGCGTTGAGGGCGTCTTTTCGCATGTGAAGGGCGTGATTTCGGTCGAATCAGGCTATCATGGCGGCAGCGCCGCGACCGCGCGATACGAGCTGACGCACGACGGAAAATCGGGCCATGCCGAGGCGGTGCGCATCGTCTATGATCCCACACAGGTCAGCTATGGCACCTTGCTGCGCATCCTGTTTTCGGTGGTCGCCGACCCGACGCTGAAGGACCGGCAGGGCCCCGACGTCGGGTCGCAATATCGCGCGGCGATCGTGCCGCTCGACGCGGCGCAGCGCCAGGTCGCGACCGCCTATCTGGCGCAGATCGGCCGCGGCGGATATTTTGCCAAGCCGCTCGTCGTGCCGATCGAACGCTACAAGCGCTTTTATCCGGCCGAGGCGAACCATCAGGATTTCATGCGCCGCAACCCGCGCAACCCCTATATCCTGCGCTGGGATGCGCCCAAGCTGGCCGCGCTCAAGCGTCTGTTTCCCGCCATGGTGCGCGCGACTCCGGCCCCCTGACCGCGGTTTCCAGCGCGGGTTCCGCAACTGGTCGCGGCGAAAGAATCGTTCGTCGCAAATCGCTGGTCCGGCCGAGGCCGCTGCGCAACCACCAATCGAACCGGTGGGGTCGGGGTCATATAAGTCGCAAGTGCGGGGTTCGAATGAAGTTTGAGTTTTCCGGCAGGCCGCTCCTCGCGATCACGATGAGCGCCGCGGTGCTCGCGGGTTGCGTCAGCAGCGCCGCCGTCATTCCGGTGCCGCGCGCGCAGGCGCCGCAACAACAGCAACAGCAATCTCAGGCAGTGCGCGGACCCAGCGGATCGGTGACGGTGCCGCTCGGCCAGCCGGTGCCAGCCGCGACGCCGCGCACTGCGGGGCCGATCGACCCCGGTTTTCGCCGCGCACCCGGCGGGCTGCAAGACCGCATCCATGCGCTGTGGCGCGCCTTTCCCGGCAAGACGGGCATCGCGGTCCAGCGGATCGACGGCGAATGGACCTTGTCGCAGCGCGGCGGCGACCTGTTTCCGCAGCAAAGCGTCTCCAAACTGTGGGTCGTGCTCACCGCGCTCGATGCCGTCGACCGGGGGCGGTTGACGCTCGACCAGCGCGTACGCATCGGACCCGAGGATCTCACGCTCTTTTACCAGCCGCTCGCGGCGCGCGTCCGCGCCGAGGGATCGGTGACGATGAGCGTGCGCGAGCTTATCGAAACCGCGGTCACGCGCAGCGACAATACGGCGAACGACAGCTTGCTGCGGACCGTCGGCGGGCCCGAAGCGGTCCGGCGCTTCATCGACGGCAAGGCGCTCGGCGCGATCCGTTTCGGCCCCGGCGAGCGGCTGCTCCAGGCGGGGACCGCGGGCCTCAAATGGCAGCAGGCCTATTCGGTCGGTCGCAATTTTGAGCAGGCGCGCGCGGCGCTCCCCGATTCGATGCGGCTGGCGGCGCGCAACGCCTATCTCGCCAATCCGCCCGACGGCGCCAGCCCCGCGGCGATCGCCAGCGCGCTGACGCGGCTCGCGCGCGGCGCGCTGCTGTCACCCGAATCGACCGAATATGTGCTCGATGTGATGAGCCGGACCAAGAGCGGGCCGCGGCGGCTCAAGGCCGGACTCCCGGCGGGCTGGAAATTCCTGCACAAGACGGGAACGGGTCAGAATTACAAGGGCGCGACCGCAGGCTATAACGACATCGGGATCGCGACCGCGCCCGACGGCACCCGCTATGCGATCGTCGTGCTGCTGGGCGACACCACCGCATCGGTGCCCGCACGCATGGAATTGATGCAGGCGGTATCGGGCGCTGTCGCCGAATTTCACGGAAAATGACGCCCCCATGAAAAGCGCCATCCTGCCGGTCGCCGCGCTGGCGCTCCTCCTGTCGGCCTGCGCGACGCCCGAAACGCGGCTGCGCACCGGGCTCAACAATGCGGGGCTGTCGAAAGCGATGTCGGCGTGCATGGCCGAACGCATGGTCGACCGGCTGTCGCTGCTTCAGCTTCGCCGCCTTGCCTCGCTCGGCAGCCTCAAGGACAAGCATATCACCGACCTGTCGCTGTCGCAGTTCCTGCACAACGTGCGCGCGCTCAAGGATCCGGAGATATTGGCGGTGTCGACCAGCTCGGCAGCCGTCTGCGCGCTGCGGTAACGATAGGCGCCGAGCTTTGGGCCATCCAAGATAAACTGGGCGTGGCAGGGGTAGCCTTGCTGCGCAACTTGTGCTTATGCGGCGCCAACTTCTCCCTCTTGAAGAGTCGAAAGGCCCGGCAGACCTCATGAACATTCACGAATATCAGGCGAAAGAACTGCTCGCGAAATTTGGCGTCGCCGTGCCCAAGGGCATCGCTGCGATGAGCGTCGAGGAAGCCGTCGCCGCGGCGAAGCAGCTGCCCGGTCCGCTCTATGTCGTGAAGTCGCAGATCCACGCCGGCGGCCGCGGCAAGGGCAAGTTCAAGGAACTCGGCCCCGACGCCAAGGGCGGCGTCCGCCTCGCCAAGACCCTTGAGGAAGTGGAAGCGCACGCCAAGGATATGCTCGGCAACACGCTGGTGACGATCCAGACCGGCGAAGCGGGCAAGCAGGTCAACCGCCTCTACATCACCGACGGCGCCGACATCAAAAAGGAATATTATCTTGCGCTCCTCGTCGATCGCGCCACCAGCCGCATCGCGGTGGTCGCCTCGACTGAAGGCGGGATGGACATCGAAACCGTCGCGCACAACACGCCTGACAAGATCCATACGATCGTCATCGATCCCGCCACCGGGCTGATGCCGCACCATGGCCGCAGCGTCGCCGCGGCGCTCGAGCTGGAGGGCGACCTTGCCAAGCAGGCGGCCAAGGTGCTGACCGGCCTCTACAACGCCTTCATCGCGACCGATGCCGAGCAGATCGAGATCAATCCGCTTGCGGTCTGCGAAGGCGCGAACGGCGACGAACTTCTGGTGCTTGACGCGAAGCTCGGCTTCGACGGCAATGCGATGTTCCGCCACAAGGACATCGCGACCTTACGCGACCTGACCGAAGAAGACCCGGCCGAGGTTGAGGCGTCGGAATATGACCTCGCCTATATCAAGCTCGACGGCAACATCGGCTGCATGGTGAACGGCGCGGGCCTCGCGATGGCGACGATGGACATCATCAAGCTGAATGGCGCCTTTCCGGCGAACTTCCTCGACGTCGGCGGCGGCGCGAGCAAGGAAAAGGTCACCGCGGCGTTCAAGATCATCCTGAAAGATCCCGCGGTCGAGGGCATCCTCGTCAACATCTTCGGCGGCATCATGAAGTGCGACATCATCGCCGAGGGCATCGTCGCCGCGGCGAAGGAAGTGAACCTTTCGGTCCCGCTCGTCGTTCGCCTCGAAGGCACGAATGTCCAGCAGGGCAAGGACATCCTCGCGAACTCGGGCTTGCCGATCGTTGCGGCGAATGACCTGGGCGACGCGGCGAAGAAGATCGTCGCCGAGGTCGCCAAGGCGGCGTGATAATAACTCCTCTCCCGCAGGCGGGAGAGGGTAGGAAGACTTGGCAGCTTGCTGCCTAGTCGACTTGGTGTGGGCCTGCGGCGTCGCATGTGCCCACTCCGCTGCGACTAGCGGGACAAGCCCGCAAGTCTCGCTGCCTCTCCCGCCTACGGGGGAGGCGGGACTGTTGGTTGACGTTTACGTAAACGCCAATTATGGCGCAGTGCACAAATTTGCTTGAGAGGAGCCAAGAGCCCATGAAAATCCTCGTCCCCGTAAAGCGGGTGCTCGATTACAACGTCAAGCCGCGGGTGAAGGCCGACGGCACCGGCGTTGACCTGGCCAATGTCAAAATGTCGATGAACCCGTTCGACGAGATCGCGGTCGAAGAAGCGATTCGCCTCAAGGAAAAGGGTGTCGCGACCGAGATCGTCGCGGTGTCGGCCGGTCCGCAAAAGGCGCAGGAAACGCTGCGCACCGCGCTCGCAATGGGTGCCGACCGCGCGATCCTGGTCCAGACCGACGATGAGGTCGAGCCGCTGGCGATTGCAAAGATCCTCAAAAGCATCGCCGACGCCGAAACCCCCGGCCTCGTCATCCTCGGCAAGCAGGCGATCGACGGCGACAACAACCAGACCGGCCAGATGCTCGCTGCATTGACCGGCTGGGCGCAGGGCACCTTCGCCAGCGCGGTCAATGTCGACGGCGACCATGTCAGCGTGACGCGCGAAGTCGATGGCGGGCTCGAAACGGTGAAGCTCAAGCTTCCCGCGATCGTCACCACCGACCTTCGCCTCAACGAACCGCGCTACGCCTCGCTGCCGAACATCATGAAGGCGAAGTCGAAACCGCTCGATACCAAGACCCCCGCCGATTATGGCGTCGACACGACGCCGCGCGTCAAGACGGTCAAGGTTTCGGAACCGCCCGTCCGCTCGGCCGGTGTCAAGGTCGCCGATGTCGATGAACTGGTTGCCAAGTTGAAAGCCATGGGAGTGCATTCATGAAAACGCTCGTCTGGGTCGAACATGACGGCAAGGCCGTCAAGGACGCTACGCTCGCGGTGGTCACCGCCGCCTCGAAGCTTGGCGAAGTCCATCTGCTCGTCGCCGGTTCGGGCGTCGATGCGGTTGCCAAGGAAGCCGCGCAGATTGCAGGCGTGGGCAAGGTGCATGTCGCCGACAATGCCGCCTTCGATCACAACCTGCCTGAAAATGTCGCGCCGCTGGTTGCCGAACTGATGTCCTCGCACGACGCCTTCGTCGCACCCGCGACGACGACCGGCAAGAATATCGCGCCGCGCGTCGCCGCGCTCCTCGACGTGATGCAGATTTCGGAAATCCTCTCGGTCGAAGGCCCCAAGACCTTCACCCGCCCGATCTATGCCGGCAACGCGATCGCGACCGTCGAATCGTCGGACGCCAAGCTCGTCCTCACCGTTCGCGGCACCGCCTTCGAAAAGGCCGCCACCTCGGGCGGTTCGGGCGCGATCGAAGCTGTTTCGGCCGGCGCCGATGCCGGCATTTCGAGCTTCGTCGGTGCCGAAATCGCCAAGCAGGATCGCCCCGAACTCACCTCGGCGAAGATCATCGTGTCGGGCGGCCGTGCGCTGGGATCGAGCGAGAAGTATCAGGAAGTTATCGTTCCGCTCGCCGACAAGCTGAACGCCGCGCTCGGCGCCAGCCGCGCCGCTGTCGATGCGGGCTATGTCCCCAATGATTATCAGGTCGGCCAGACCGGCAAGATCGTCGCCCCCGAAGTTTATTTTGCCATTGGCATTTCGGGCGCGATCCAGCATCTTGCGGGCATGAAGGATTCGAAAACCATCGTCGCGATCAACAAGGATGAGGATGCGCCGATCTTTCAGGTCGCCGACTTCGGCCTCGTCGCTGACCTGTTCAGCGCCGTTCCCGAACTGACCGGCAAGATCTGACCCGCCGCGCCATGGCCGGCCATCATCCTGGCGTGCCGGGCCTCGGCGATGCACCGTTCAACGCCGGTGGTCGCCGGTCCGCACGCTCCGGGGCGGAGAGCGAGGCCGATGAGGATGACGACGACGGCCTCGGCAGCGACCATGGCCGTGCGCTGGTCCTGGCCAGCGTCGCGCGCGACGCCCGCCTCGACAAGAAATTCCTGCTGCTGATTACCCTCTCGGCGGCGATTGCAACGCTAGGGCTGCTGCAAAGCTCGGCGCCGGTCGTCATCGGCGCGATGCTCATCTCGCCGCTGCTCGGCCCGATCATGGGCATCGGCTTTGGCCTCGCGACGCTCGAAAGCAACCTTATCAAGCGGTCGCTGGTGACGATGGCCGCGGGCATGGCGGTCGCCATCCTTGTCGCCATGGTGCTGATCTGGCTATCGCCGATCCGCGACGTCACGCCGGAAGTTCGCGCACGGACGCAACCCACCTTGCTCGACCTTGGCGTCGCGGTCGTCGGCGGGATCGCCGGCGTCTATGCGATCATGCGCAAGCTGTCGGGGGTGATGGTCGGGGTCGCGATTGCGACGGCGCTGGTGCCGCCACTATCGACGATCGGCTTCGGCCTTGCGACCGGACGCTTTGATTTCGCCGTCGGCGCGGCGCTCCTTTTTCTGACCAACACGCTGGCCATTGCCTTTGCCGCGACGATTGTGGCGCGGTTCAACCGCTTTGGTCCTTCGCTGACGCCGCAGCATACGGTCATGCAGGTCGCCGGGATCATCGTGACGCTGGGCCTGTTGTCGATTCCGCTCGCACTCACGCTCAACAGCCTGGCGGGTGAGGTGCGCGCGCGCTCGGTGGTGCAAACCGAATTGCGTGGCCTTCTCGACGAAGGCGACCGCGTCGACAGCATGAATGTCCGCATGGAGCGCGACGCGGTGGCGGTCGATGGCGTGGTGCTGGTCGATCGCTATGCCGCCAAGCTCGATACCGAACTTGCAGCGCGAATCCGCAAGGAACTCGATCGCGAAGCGCGGGTCAGCATCGTCCAGCTCCGGCAACAGACCAACGCCGCGGTGCAGGTGGAAGAACAGCTCAACCGGCGCCTCGCGACCCTCGAACAGCGCGAGGAGGACGCACGCGCGATCCTCGCCGGCCTGACCGTCGGCGAACTCGTGCGCCGCGACCGGGTGCTGGTCGACGCGCAGGCGCGCCGCGTCATCGTCCAGCGCGACCGCGAGGCCGAGGGCGAACAGGTCGCCGCTGCGGTCGACCGCATCATGGCGGCGGTGCAGGCCGGCTACCCGCGGTGGCTCATCCAGAACGGCGCGCTGACGGCGGCCGAAGAGCCGGAAGCACCCGAAGAGGACGCCACGGTTGAATCAGGACCCTAAGCGGCCGTTTCGGGATGCGCCGCAGTCTCGGCAAGCCGATCGAGCCAGTCGCCGACCAATGCGGCGAACAACGGCTGTTGGTCGATGGGAAGGCCATGTTCAGCGCGGTCGAGCGTCGCGAAGGTAGCGCGCGGCATATGGGGCATCAATCGCCATGCGTCGCGATAACCGACACTCGCGTCCAGCCGCCCGGTCAGGATCAGCGACGGCCGATCGAATGACGGCAATGCGTCGACGCTGAAATCGCGCAGGCGGTATCGCGTCTTGTCGGCGCGAATCGGTGAAAGGAAAGCCGTGTCGGCGGCCGCGATCGCGGGCAGCACCGCTTCGCGCATCTTGGCTCACATTGCCGCCAGATAGGCGGGCGTCTGGATCATCAGCGGCCCCATCGTTTGCCGCTCTGCGTCGGACAGGGTCCGGGTCAGTGCGGGATCGACGATGACGGGATGCGGCGCTTCGACGTCGCGGCGGTCATCGTCGGGTTCGATCAAGGGAGCGCGCAGGAGAATACCATCGACGCGGATGCGTGGCCGTAGCAGCGCACCGAGCGCCAGCAGCGCGCCGGCAGAGGTCCCCGCAAGGACAATCGGACGATCGCCCAGTGTCGCTTCGATCCAGGCGAGTACCGCGTCCAGCATGTCGTCCAGGTTTTCGATGCGGGGATCGGCGGGGCTGCGGCCCATGCCCGGCAGGTCGATATAATGGCGCCGCCACCCCGGACGCCGCGCGAAGATCGGTTCATGGACGCGAAACTCGTCCCGGTGATCCATCGACCAGCCGTGCAGGAAGATGATGTCGCGGCCGCTGCCCTCGGAGCGGCTCCAGATTCCGGTCGCGGATTGGGCCGCCGCAGCGTCCAGCGCGGTCGTTCCCGTCGCAATCAGCGCTGCTGCACCCGCCGAAAACTGTCGCCTGTCGATCATCATTTTCCCTTTCGGATGGATTGGGCGGGGCGACGGGAAGGAGCCGCTGCGACTGGTGCCGTCGTCGAAATGGCATGTCAATTACGCGCCTGATAGTCGCCGCCCGTACCGACGACCTTTTGCACGGCTGGGACGACGGTGGCCGAGGAGCTCGAAGACGAAGCGCCCGCCGCACGCTCGCGGCCGAATAGGCGCCTGCGCATCGGCACCGTCCGTCATCGGCCGGTCACATTCCTGTCGCTGAACGAACGCGGAGGTCCAACATGTCGCAGCCCGATAAACGCGCCCTGCTTGCCGATGGCCTGGCGGCCGGTGACGACGATGCCGCGCTCCAAGCGCGGCTCGTCGCTGCGGGCGTGTCGGCGGCGGCGGCGAAATATGAAATCGACCGGCTCGCGAAGGACCCGATGGCTGCGATGCTGCGGCGGCAGGCGGCGCGCATGGCCAAGCAGCAATGGCTGCTGGCGAACCAGCACCGCCTGGCGATCGAGGCAGAGGGTGGCTTTGCGCTAGATACGCTCGACCGGCCCGACGTCGCCGCCTTTTATCGCCAATATTATGAGGCGAACCGTCCCGCGAAACTGACCGGCATCGTCGATCACTGGCCTGCGCTGGCGCGCTGGTCGCTCGATCATTTCGCCGCCGTCGCCGGCGATGCGCTGGTCGAAGCGCAGGTCGAGCGCGAACGCGACCCCGATTATGAACTCGCGAAAGACGCCCATCGCCGCCTCGTCCGTTTCGGCGAGCTGATCGACTGGCTGCGCAAAGACGAGCCGAGCAACGACGTCTATCTCACCGCCTATAACAGCGGCACCAACGCTGCGGCGCTCGGCGCTGTGTGGGACGATCTGGCACCGATCGACATTCTCGATGCGCGGGGCGGGCGCGACGGCTTTTTCTGGCTCGGCCCCCGGGGCACGCTGACGCCATGGCACCACGACCTGACGAATAACCTGCTGGTGCAGGTGGTCGGGCGCAAGCGCGTGCGCATGGCGCCGCCCTGGGCATCGGACCGCATGAAGAACAGCCGCCATTGCTTTTCGGACTGGGCCAATGAACCGCTGCCCGCCGGGTCCGGCGATGCCGACACGCCACCGGTGCTCGAAACGGTCATCGGACCGGGCGAGGCGGTTTTCCTCCCCGTCGGCTGGTGGCACCAGGTCGAGGCGCTGGATTTGTCGGCGAGCATGAGTTTTACGCGCTTTCGCCGGCCCAATATCCATGTCGAAGACTATCAGTCGTGGGGCGCGTTTTAGTCGATATTGATATAAACTCTTCTTTATATGTGATTTTTATTCTTGCGCTCTATTTTGGTTGCGTCTAACGGCGCCGTCCCCGGCCAGTCGGCGGGGCGGATGTCAACGGATCGGGGTTTCGCGAAGCCCGCCCGCAACGACCGGCGCTGTCGGCTCGCTGTACGGATACCGCCACGTTTGGTCAGGTTCGCGGACGTAGCTCAATGGGAGAGCGCCGGTCTTCGGGACCGGAGGTAGCGGGTTCGAATCCTGTCGTCCGTGCCATTGGTTAGCTCAGTGGGAGAGCACAAGGTTTAGGTCCTTGGTGTCGCGGGTTCGAATCCTGCACCAAACCGGTCCTTTGCACGACCAACAGCCTGATAAGCTGTAACAGTCTCGAAACTGTCTTTGCAATTAATGGTTCGGGGGCTGGCTTGCCGAAGATTGGTACCGATCTCGCTCCTTGCCCTCTGGCACCGGGTGGGACCGGCTTCCGGTCCGAAGCCATGCCGGAAGGTTTGGCAGTCGACGATGGTTGCGCTGCGCCGATGCCGGGTTGCGGGGTTTTCGAACTCCGTCGCCTCGCACCGGACGCCGCGCTGCCCGCTCGCGTGCTGCCCGCCTGCTGCCATGCCGCCAGCCCCCGGGCCTATGGCTCGGGGAAATCGATGAACCGCAAGAAAGAAAGGAAATCGGCGTGACGTGACGCAGATTTGAGAATGGTGAATGAAATGATGAAGCAACTGATCGATAGCCTGATGGGCCGCAAGCGCGTGCTCATCGATGAAACCGAACGCGCGGTCTGGCTCTACAAGGGCGAGGTCCGCGGCATCCTGGGTGCCGGCGAACATGTGCTGAAGAACCGCGACGGTTCGCTGCGCGTCGAACGCCAGCCGCTCGCCCGAATGGTGTTCGAGTCGGCCTATGAGCAAGCGGTGCTGGAGAAGCTGCCGGCGGATGTGGTGACGCATCTGACGGTGGTTCGCACGGCCGAGAATGAGATTGCTGTCATCGAACGCGATGGAATCATCAACACCATTCTCGGTCCGGACGCCAAGCTGATTTTGTGGACCGACGCGGGGCCGTGGAAGGCTAGTGTCGTCGACATCGGCGCGAGCCCGCGGGTCGAAGACAAGCTGCGCCAGCGTCTGCAAAAGGCGGGCAAGGCGCAGTTCGTCACGATGATCGAAGTCGACGAGGGCAAGACGGCGCTCGTCAGCATCGACGGTCGCATGACCGAACGGCTCGAACCCGGCGTCTATGGCTACTGGAACCCGGGTCGAAAGATCGTCGCTAAGTTGGTTGACCTGACCCGTCAGTCGCTCGACGTCACGGGCCAGGAAGTGCTGACGCGCGACCGCGTCACGTTGCGGATCAACATCAGCGCGGACTATCGCGTTGCTGATCCGCTACTCGCGGTCACCAGCGTGAAGGACTTCGCCGATGCGCTTTACCGGGCACTGCAGCTGGCCTTCCGCAAGACGCTCGGGGCACTGACGCTCGACCAGATCCTCGAAAAGAAGGTGACGGTCGATGCCGAGGCGGCGGACAAGGTCCGCGGCGACATGGCGGCGATCGGGGTCGAGGTTTCGGACATCGCGCTCAAGGACGTGATCCTGCCGGGCGAGATGCGCGAGATCCTGAACCAGGTCGTCGCGGTGCAGAAGGAGGCGGAGGCGAATGTCATCCGCCGGCGTGAGGAAACGAACGCCACCCGCTCGCTGCTCAACACGGCGAAGGTCATGGCCGAAAACCCGGTCATGCTCCGCCTGAAGGAGCTTGAGGCGCTCGAAAGCATCGCGGGTAAGGTCGAGCGGCTGACGGTGACCAACGGCACCGAAGGCCTGCTCAACGACCTTGTGCGGCTGCGCGACTGAAGGGAGAGGGGCCGGTGAAAGCCGGCCCCTCTTCACTGCCGGGATCGCTCACCGTTTCCGCACAAACTCCGCGCGCAGCACCAGCCCCTTGATCCCCGCGTGGCGGCAGTCGATTTCCTGCGCGTCGCCGGTCAGGCGGATCGACTTGATGACGGTTCCGACCTTCAGCGTCTGACCCGCGCCCTTGACGGTCAGGTCCTTGACCAGAACGACCGAGTCGCCGTCCGCGAGCAGGTTGCCCACCGCGTCGCGCACCTCGGGGCCCGCCGCCGCGGCGGCGGCGCGGTCGCGCGCGTCGCCAGCGGACAGCCACTCGCCGCTCGCCTCGTCATAGACATAATCATCGTCGTCGCCGCTCATCGCATCATTCCGGTTTGCGGAAACGCAGCGCGAACTGGTCGGTCTTGCCGCGGATCGCCTCGTCGAACACATTGGCCGTGCGCGGATCGTCGGCGCGCGCGTAAAGGTCGCTTTCGGCTTCGAGCGTAAAGCCCGCCTCGGTCAGCGCGGCGACCACCGCCGCCTTGTCGATCCGGTGCAGGCTGTCGGACAGGGCCGTGCTGCTGCCGTCCGCCGCGCTATGGTCGACGACGACCAAAGTGCCGCCGGGCTTCAGCGCGGCGAACAGCGCCGCGCTCCCCTTGGCGCCCGTGCCTTCGGGAAAGGGTTTGAGATACAGGTCGTGGAAATTCTGCACGGTGATGATCGTGTCGAGCGGTTCGGGAAAGGCGGGCGCCGCGAACGGTCCGGCGACCGCATCGACATTGTCATAGGCGGCATCGACCGCCGTTTGGTCGTCGCCATATTGTTTCCGGAAGGCGATGAATTCGGCGGGCTGGAAGCCATAGACCTTGCCCGCCGGGCCGACCGCGGCGGCGAGCAGACGCGTGACATAGCCGCTGCCCATCACGAAATCGCCGACCTTTTCGCCTGGCGCAATCTCGGCAAACGCCAGCAGTTCGGCGGGCTTGCGCGCGGCGTCGCGGGTCCGGTCGGCGGCGGGGCGTGCCGGATCGGCGAGCGCCGCGGCATAATCGGGGGCGGCCGTCTGTGCGGCGGCGAGCGGGCTCGCGGCGAGCAGAAGGGCAAGGGTGAGCGAACGGATCATGGCATCGACTCCTCTGGTGTATCGCACCGCTATAACAGCTCGGCGCCGACCGTGCGCGCTTTATCGCACCGCGCGACCGGCTGTTTTTTTGGCTTTCCTACTTTGCCTGCGGGTGCCAGCCTCTTTCCAGCCGCCCAATGACTTTCCTGGCTTAAAGCCACAAAGGAGACAGTTTGGCGCCGCACGTGCGTATCCTTTGTCGCCTTAAGCCGCTTCGACAGCCCTTGGCATCGCGCGAATCCATGATAGGTTTCGTCGTGAAACGAAAAATCGGCCAAAAGATTCGGGAGAGCGGACATGTATGATCTGGTGATTCGCGGCGGCACCGTCGTCGATGGGTCGGGCGGCAAGCCCTTTGTCGCCGACGTTGCGATCGATGGCGATCGGATCGTCGCGGTGGGCGAGAAGCTCGGCGCGGGGCGCGACGAGATCGACGCCGGCGGCAAGATCGTCACCCCCGGCTTCGTTGATGTCCACACGCACTATGATGGCCAGGCGACGTGGGATGCCGAGATGGCACCGTCGAGCTGGCACGGCGTTACCACCGTCGTGATGGGCAATTGCGGCGTCGGTTTTGCCCCCGCGCGGCCCGACCGCCACGACTGGCTGATTTCGCTGATGGAAGGGGTCGAGGACATCCCCGGCACCGCATTGGCCGAAGGCATGACGTGGGATTGGGAAACCTTCCCCGAATATATGGACGCGCTCGAAAAATTGCCGCGCACCGTCGACGTCGCGTGCCACGTCCCGCACGGCGCGGTGCGCGCCTATGTGCTCGGTGACCGCGAGAAACCTGGCGCGGTCCCGACCGACGCCGATGTGGCGGAAATGTCGCGCATCGTCGAGGAAGGCATCCGCGCGGGCGCGCTCGGTTTTTCCACCAGCCGCACCGTGCTCCACAAGTCGGTCGACGGCGAGCTGGTCCCCGGCACCACCGCGACGGCGGAGGAGCTGATCGCGATCGGCCGCGCGATGGGCCGCGTCGGTTACGGCGTGTTCGAAATGGCGAGCGACCTGAAGCGCGAGTGGAACGAGTTTCAGTGGATGGGCGACCTCAGCCGCGAGACCGGGCTGCCGGTGACCTTTGCCGCGCTGCAATCGATTGCCAAGGAATTGCCGCTGGAGGAGCAGATTGAGGAAATGCGGCGCCAGAATGCCACCGGCGCCAACATCGTTGCGCAAATCGCGCTGCGCGGCAACGGCATCATCATGGCGTGGCAGGGGACGGTGCATCCGTTCCGTTTCAAGCCCGCATGGAACGAGATCATCGACCTGCCGTGGGATCAGCAGCTTGCCCATCTGAAAGACCCGGCGTTCAAGGCGCGGATGATCGCCGAGGAGAATGTCTGGCCCGAAAGCGACATCATCGATTTCCTGAAAATCGTCGCGCTCGGCTGGCCGGTGCAGTTCGAAATGGACCCCGACTTCAATTATGAGCCGAAGATGGACGAAAGCATCATGGCGCGCGCCACCGCGGCGGGGGTCTCGCCGGGCGAATATGCCTATGACCTGTTGATGAAGGATGACGGCAAGGGCTTCATCTATTTCCCGATTTTGAACTACCGCGACGGCAACCTCAATTTCCTTGAGGATTTGCAAGCTGCCGACGACACGGTGAACAGCCTGTCCGACGGCGGTGCGCATTGCGGGACGATCTGCGACGCCGCCAGCCCGACCTTCATGCTCCAGCATTGGGTGCGCGACCGAGCGGGCAAGCGCATCGCGCTCGAACATGCGGTCAAGCGCCAGTGCCGCGACACCGCGATGCTCTATGGCCTCGAAGATCGCGGCCTTCTCGCGCCGGGCTATCTCGCCGACCTTAACGTCATCGACATGGACAGGCTGAAACTCGGCAAGCCCTGGCTCGCCTTCGACCTGCCCGCGGGCGGCAAGCGCCTGCTGCAAAAGGCCGACGGCTATGTCGCGACGGTGAAGTCGGGCGAAGTCACTTTCCGCGATGGCACAATGCAGGGGCCGACCCCCGGCGGCGTGATCCGCGGGCCACAGCGCGTCGAAATGGCGATGGCGGCGGAATGACCGCAAGCGGATCGTCATCCCGGCGAAGGCCGGGATCTCGCTGGTGCGTCACAATCCTGGGGTGAGATCCCGGCCTTCGCCGGGATGACGTCGTTTATATGGGCGGCAGTTTTCGATCACCGCGCCAGCAAATCCGACGGCAGCGTCGGTTCGCTGACGATCCGTTCCATGCGGCGCCACATTTCATCGCGGCTCGGCCGCCCGCGCTCAACATGCGCGCGCACCATCGCTTCGCCGAGGCCATAGTTGATGACATAGCTGCGATACTGGTCGGTGAAGCGCACCGACTGCTCGGCGCGCGGCTGCGAGACGAGCAGATATTTCTGCGTCAGCGCCACTGCGGTCGGCCGGTCGATTTCGCCATCGAGATATTGCTGCGCGATCGTCAGCCGCGCCCCCGATGCGCGCTTGATCGCAGCGAGCAGCTGCCAATACCGGTCGTCGTCGGGCACCGCGATCCCGGCGATCGGCATCAGTACGTCGCGCTCGGTCGCGGCCTTGGCTTCGCCCGGAAAGGACAGCTCGATGCCGTAATTGGCGCTGCCCTCGGCGATCAGGCTTTGCGGGCTGTAGAGCGGATAGACGCTGAACTCGGCCCAGCCGCGCTCCTTCACCAGTTTTTCCTCCAGCTTCATGTTGAGGAGGTGGTGGCCCGGATAGCCCTCGTGACAGCCAAGATCGAGCGCGCGCGCCAGGCGGATCGGCAGGTCGGTGTTGACCTGAATCAGGCTGTGATAGCGGCCCTCATAATAATTATAACCGCTCCAGCTCTTGTCGGTGACGAACTCCAGCCGAAAGCTCTCGTCCGCTGGCATCGGGATATGCGCCACGCTGCGCCCGCGGCAGCGTGCGATCGCGGTCTCGAACGTCGATTGCAGCCGGTCCTTCGGAATGGTGAAGGCGTCGAGATAGGCCTCGACCCGGTCGGCGAGCGCGCCTTGGCCGGGCATGAGCGCTTCGATCTTCGCCAGTTCGGCGTCATAGCTTGCGAGCGGCTTCAACTGCGGGCGCACGCCGAAGAGCCGCTCCGCCTCATCGACGAAGGCGAAGCGTGTCCCCTCCATCATCATCAGCCGCGTTTCGGCGGCGCGAAGCTGGGCGCCGAGGAACGCCGCGCGCCGCTTGGCGAGCGGGTCCGCCAGGTGCCGCACGGTGCGATCGGTCTCGGCCATCAATGCGCGCGTCGCGGCGAGCAGCGCGGTCTTGTCCCGCGGCGCCGCTTCGGCCGCGGCCTTGAGTTCGGGCGGGCCGTAATAAGCGTCGATATAGCCCGGCTCGTGCGTGCCGATTTCGAGCGAGAGGCGGAGGTAGGAGGCGGCGATCTTGTCCAGCGCGTCGGCGGCCGCGGCCGTCCGGCGCACCTCGAGTGCGGCTATCCCCGGTTCACCCGATGGCACGTTCGCGGGACCGGCGGCGCATCCCGCCAACATTGCGGCGGCCAATAGGGAGAGCGGGAACAGCTTTGACATGGCGGTGGATCAGCGAGCCGTTTCGGATGTGTCGCGCACATCGCCATCGGTGGAAATTTCGCCATGGGAGGCGGCCTCGACGGTGTTGTGCTGCGGATGCAGCGGGGCGAAGCGGAGCACGGCAAAGCCGACGAGCGCGGCGGCGAGCGATCCCATCAGGATGCCGATTTTCGCTTCCTCGATCAGCAGCGCGTTGCCCGGAAAGGCGAGGCCGCCGATGAACAGGCTCATCGTGAACCCAATACCGCAGAGCATCGCGACGCCGTAAACCTGCAGCCAGGTCGCGCCGCGCAGCCGCCCCGCAATGCCCAGCTTCACGGCCAGCCAGACGCTGCCGAAAATGCCGATCTGCTTGCCGAGGAACAGTCCCGCGGCGATACCGAGCGGCAGGGGCGCAAAAATCTGGTCGATACCCAGCGCGCGCATGTCGACCCCGGCATTGGCGAACCCGAACAGCGGGACGATCGCAAAGGCCACCGTCGGATGCAGCGCATGTTCGAGCCGGTGGAGCGGCGATGTCTGGCTGTCGGGGGCGCCCGGGGTGCGCTCAAAGGGAATCGCCATCGCCGCGAGTACGCCGGCGATCGTCGCATGGACGCCCGAAAGCAGCATCGCGTACCAGAGCAGCAGGAAAAGGGTCATATAGACGAGCAGGCTCTTCACCCCGCTGCGGTTGCACGCGAACATGATGCCGAGGATCGCCGCCGCGGCGCCAAGCGCAAGCAGGTTGATCTTGGCGGTATAGAAAAGTGCGATGATCGCGACCGCGCCCATGTCGTCGACGATCGCGACGGTGACGAGAAACAGCTTGAGCGACGTCGGCGCGCGCTTGCCGAGCAGCGCGAGCACGCCCATCGCAAAGGCGATGTCGGTCGCCGCGGGGATCGCCCAGCCCTGCGCCAGCCCCGGCTCGCCGCCGACGAAGGCCATATAAAGCGCTGCGGGCACGGCCATGCCGGCGGCGGCGGCGATGAAGGGCAGGCGCCGCCGATCCCAGCTCGCGAGCCGTCCATCGACGAACTCGCGCTTGATCTCCAGCCCGACGAGCAGGAAGAACACCGCCATCAACCCGTCGTTGATCCACAGATGGACCGTCATGGGGCCGAGCTTGTCGGTCAGCACCGGCCCGGTCACCGCATGAATCAGGTCATGATACAGTCCCGACAACGGCGAATTGGCAACAATCATCGCCAAAATGGCCGCGAAAATAAGCAGCATCCCGCCCGCGCTTTCGCTTTCGAGGAAATCGCGTAGCGCGGAAGGGGGCGGAAAACTGCGGGCCATGGGTCGTTATTTCCTTGATTCGTCAACGGTTTTGACAATTGTCCGGCGGCGGGCGCGCCGCTTTACAAATTTGCCTTGTTCATTAGCACTCTTGCCAAGGATGGCGCCATGCCATCGGTGGGGCAAGGCTGGCAAGTGGGGCTATCGACCGCATGGCTGGAATGGCTGGTCCTGATGACCGGCCGCGAACTGATGCTCTTCGCATCGGTGGGCATCTTGCTGATCGGCCTCGACGATCTGCTGCTCGACGCCCTGTGGCTGGCCACGCGCGGACATCGCCGGAGCCAAGTTGCTGGCGCCCCGCCGATCGAGGGACGCATCGCCGTTTTTGTTCCGGCATGGGATGAGGCGGCAGCGCTACCCGCAATGCTTCGCCGGACCCTCGCGGCATGGAACGGAGAGGATTTTCGGCTTTATGTCGGATGCTATCCCAACGATGCCGCGACGATCTTTGCGGTTTCGCCGTTGGTCGCGCGCGATCCGCGTCTGCGTCTCGTGATCGGCGAATGCGAAGGGCCGACCACCAAGGGCGACAATCTGAACCGGCTCTGGGCGGCGCTGTGTGCCGACGAACGCGCGGAGGCGTCGCGCTTTGCCGCGGTCGTGCTCCACGATGCCGAGGACCATGTCCACCGGCACGAACTCGCGCTTTATCGCCAGCATCTCGCCCGTAACGCGATGGTCCAGATTCCCGTCATGCCGATTATCGACCCGCGCGCGCGTTGGGTCGGGGGGCATTATGCGGATGAATTTGCCGAGGCACATGGCAAGGATCTGATGGTGCGGTCGCGGCTTGGCTTGCCGCTGCCCTCGGCAGGGGTCGGCTGTGCGCTCACGCGCAACACGCTGGCGCTGCTTGCGATCGAGCGGGGCGGGCAGCCTTTTCGCGACGACAGCCTGACCGAAGATTATGAGATCGGCATGGTGATCGGTGCTTATGGACTGGGCACGCGTTTCGTCGATGCGGTCGATCCCGGGGGCGAGCGCATCGTCTCGCGCGGGGCCTTCCCGGGCCGTGCCGATGCCGCGGTTCGGCAAAAATCGCGCTGGATCGCGGGGATTGCCCTCGCGGGCTGGGATCATCTGGGATGGCCGGGCTCGCGCTTGCGAGATGTGCAACGCTCGGCTGGGCGCGACCTGCTCGCGCGCTGGATGCTCTGGCGTGACCGCCGTGCGCCGCTGGCGGCGCTCATCCTGCTCGCCGCCTATGCAGGGCTGTTTCTCATCGCGGCGGGACTGGCGGGGCATTTTTTGCTCGGCTGGGATGCCATCGAACCGGGTCGAGCGTTGCCATGGCTCCTCGCGCTCAACGCGCTGCTGCTCGGCTGGCGCATGGCGCTGCGCGTCCATTTCACCGCGCGCCGTCATGGCTGGCGCGAGGGACTGTTTGCGGTGCCGCGCGCCTTTGTCGCTAACGTCGTCGCGATGCTCGCGGCGCGCCGTGCGGTCCTGCTTTATTGGCGGATATTGCAATCGGGCGAGGTGGTCTGGGACAAGACCGATCACAGCGAAGCCGAAGCCGTGGTCGCCGACGCGCTGGTCCGGGTGCCGACGCGATGATGATGATGCGCCGGGCCGATGCGCGCCGCGACGCCCCCGCGCTGCGATTTCTGTTCGGGTGCGTCGGCGGCTGGGTTTTGCTGCGCGTGATGATGCTCTGGAACCCTGCGATACCCGCGGCGCCGCCGGCCGCTCGGGCACCGTGGGTCGCGTCCTCGCCCGTTGTCGGCACCGGCGGCGGTCGAGCCATCGTGTCGCGCGCGGTGACGCCGCCGGCTCCCGCAAGTCCGCGAAGCCGCGCGGCGCAAACGAACCTCAGAATCGGTCCGTTTCGCGGCGCATCTGCCGCTGCGACCCTCACCGGCAGCGGTGGAATGATGGTGGATCGCCACGATCTTCGCCTTGCGCTGATGGCGCGGCTGCTGCCGTCGCCGCCGCGAGGCGATGCTCGGACGGCGGCGGCTTTTGCTGAGCCGCCGTGGCATATCGCGACACGGCGCGCCGACCCTGCGCAGGGCGAGCCCTTCTGGATGCGAAGGCAGATGTCGGGCTGGTCGACGGCTGCCTGGCTCTATCTTCGCGACGGGTCGGGCGAGGCACCGCGCGGGATCGGCTCGTCGAGTCAGTTCGGCGGCAGCCAGGGCGGCGTGCGGCTGGCCTATGGCTTTGGTGCGACGGGGCGGCTGCGCGCCTATACGCGGGCGACGATGGCTCTCGAGCGACCGCGCCAGCGCGAGGCGGCCTTCGGACTGGCCTTTGCGCCGCTCGCGCATCTGCCGATAGACGTGGCGATCGAACAGCGCGTTGCCGTCGGGCGCGAGGGCCGAACGGCGCTCGCGGCGATGGCCAGCGGCGGGGTCTCCGACGTCGGACTTCCGGCAGGTTTCCGGCTCGATGCCTATGCGCAGGCGGGCGTTGTCGGCGCACGACGCCGCGATGCTTTTGCCGATGGCGCGGTGGTGATCGACCGCGGGCTTGGACGCGAAGATGCCTCGCTGCGCCTCGGCGCGCTGGCAGCGGGCGCGGTCCAGCCCGATGCAGCGCGCGTCGATGTCGGGCCGCGGCTGACGCTGCGCCTGCCCGATGTGGGGCAGGGCAGCCGGATCGCGCTCGACTGGCGGCAGCGCGTTGCCGGCGATGCGCGGCCGGCAAGCGGCTTGGCGCTGACGCTTGCGGCCGACTTCTGACCGCCAGGAAAAATAGCCGCCGCCGCCGATTCCCCGCCGCGAAAAAATGCTCTAGGGTCATTGGACTCGGCGCAGTTTTGCGCCGCGAACGCAGTTTTCGGGGCCTTCGTGGATCTTTACCTTCCAGTCGCCAATCTGTCGGTCAATGCGCTGGTCATCATCCTGCTCGGGGGCGGTGTGGGGTTTCTGTCGGGCATGTTCGGCGTCGGCGGCGGTTTCCTGACGACGCCGCTCCTCATCTTCTATGGCATTCCGCCGACGGTTGCGGCGGCGTCGGCGGCGACGCAGGTGACGGGTGCCAGCGTTTCGGGCGCGCTCGCGCACCTCGAACGCGGCGGGGTTGACCTCCGCATGGGGGCGGTGCTCGTCGTCGGCGGGCTTCTGGGGTCGCTCATTGGCGCGGTGCTTTTCGAACTGCTCACCGCCTGGGGCCAGATCGATACGGTCATCAACATGCTTTATGTGGCGCTGCTCGGCTCGGTCGGCGGCATCATGGCGCGCGAGGCCTGGGGCGCCTTGCAGAATATGCGCGCCGGCCTTCCCGCGCCCGCGCGCAAGCGGCGCCATCATCCGATGGTTGCCAACCTGCCGCTGCGCTGGCGCTTCTATCGCTCGGGCCTTTACATCTCGCCGCTGGCGCCGCTGATCCTCGGCATAGTGGTCGGGATTTTGACGATGCTGCTCGGCGTCGGCGGCGGTTTTATCATGGTGCCGGCGATGCTCTTTCTGCTCGGCATGGGGACGCAGGTCGTCGTCGGCACGTCGCTGTTCCAGATATTATTCGTGACGATCGCGACGACGATGGTCCACGCGCTGACGACCGGTGCGGTCGATATTGTGCTCGCCGGGCTGCTGTTGCTTGGCAGCGTCACGGGGGCCCAGATCGGCGCGCGCTTTGCGCAGAGCGTCAAGCCCGAATATCTGCGCATGGCGCTGGCGGTCATCGTCCTGCTCGTCGCGGCGCGCATGGCGGTCGATCTCTTTATCCGCCCCGAAGAAATCTATACCGTGCAATGATCGTGGTGCGCGCCTTGATCCTGTTGTTCGCGCTGGCGCTGCTTCCGCTCACCGCGGCGCGTGCGGCCGATCCGCGGCTGGTCCCCGACGTGTCGAGCCGTGCGATCGACATCCAGTACAGCTTTACGGGCGAGGAGTTGCTGCTGTTCGGGGCGATCCTCTATCCCGGCCAGCGCCTGCCCGACGACCGCGCCGACATCGTTGTCGTGCTCAAGGGGCCGGTGCGGCCGATCGTGTTGCGCGAAAAACGGCGCGTCGCGGGAATCTGGGTCAACGCCAGCAGCATCCGCCTGCGCACCTCGCCCAGCTTTTATGCGATCGGCTCGTCGCGGCCGATCGACAAGCTGGTCGATGAACGCACCGCGGCGATCTTCGAGCTCGGCCTCGCCAACCTGTCGATGTCGCCGACCGGCTTTTCGGAAGCCAAGACGCTCGAACGCTTCGAGGCCGGGCTCATCGACCTTTATACGCGCGTCGGGCTTTTCGTCGAAAATCCCGCGGCGGTCGAGATTACGGAAGGCGTGCTCTATCGCGCGCGCATCCCGGTTCCCGCGCGCGTTCCCGTGGGCACCTATCGCGCCGAAACCTATTTGATCAGCCGCGGCCGCGTGCTCGCGGTCGCGTCGCGCGACGTCCAGATTCGCAAGACAGGCTTCGAACGCTTCGTCGCGCTCGCGGCCGAGGAGCACGGCTTTCTCTATGGCCTGTCGGCGGTGCTCCTGTCGCTGGGCCTCGGCTATGCCGCATCGGCAATTTTCCGCCGCCGCTGAACTATCATAAGCGCTTTGTTTACCCTCGTCTGCGATAGCCCGAGCCGGGACCACAATAGGCGGGGGCTTGGTTTATGGACACGCAGGGCGGATTTGGCGCCGGGGATTCGACGGCGGTGCAGCATGTGCGCCTGGCGGGCGGCGGCGTCGCGGCGCCCGTGGCACCGGTTACGACCCATCACCGCGATGACCTGATGATCGGCGAAGTCGTCGATATTTCGGGGTCCGCATCGCGCATCCTGCTCGACGCGGCGACGATCGGCAAGCTGTCGTCGTCGAGCGATGCCGCGGTCGCGATGGCCGGACAGGTCGGCGCGCAGGTCAAGGTTCGCGTTGGCAACATCTGGCTGATCGCCAGCATCCGCGACCAGCAATTGCACGAACGCGGCGAAGGGCTGATCGCCGCGACGATCGACTTCCTGGGCGAAGGTGAAGAGGAAAAGATCACCGGCCGCATCCACAATTTCCGCCGCGGCGTGACGCGCTACCCCGTTCCGGGCAGCTCGGTTTTTGCCGCGACCAGCGCCGACCTCAAGCAGATTTACGCCGCCGACGAGCGCGCGCATGTCGAGATCGGCACCGTCCACCCGACGAAGGATGTCCGCGGCTCGCTCTATGTCGACGCGATGCTGGGCAAGCATTTCGCGCTGCTGGGATCGACGGGTACGGGTAAATCGACGAGCGCCGCGCTGATCCTCCACAGGATCTGCGAACTCGCGCCGCAGGGTCATATCGTGATGATCGACCCGCACGGCGAATATTCGGCGGCGTTCAAGGGCACCGGCGCGCTGTTCGACGTCGATAATCTGGCGATGCCTTATTGGCTGATGAATTTCGAGGAACATTGCGAGGTATTCGTCACCGCCGAGGGGCGCGACCGCCAGACCGACTGCGACGTCCTCTCGCGCTGCCTGCTCCAGGCGCGGACCAAGAACCGGCTGGCCGAGGGCATGACCAAGATCACGGTCGATTCGCCGATCCCGTACCTGCTCTCTGACCTGCTCAGCATCCTGCAAAACGAGATGGGCAAGCTCGACAAGGCGACCTCGTCGGCGCCGTTCATGCGCATCAAGGGCAAGATCGAGGAAATGCGCGCCGATCCGCGTTATAATTTCATGTTTTCGGGGATGCTCGTCGCCGACACGATGGCGAATTTCCTCGGCAAGATTTTCCGCCTGCCGTCGGACGGGCGCCCGATTTCGATCATCGACGTGTCGGGCGTGCCCAGCGACATCACCGGCGTCGTCGTCGCGGTGCTGTCGCGCCTGACCTTCGACTATGCGATCTGGTCGCGCGGCGAACCGCAGCGCCCGATCCTGCTCGTGTGCGAAGAAGCGCACCGCTATATCCCGTCGAAGGACATCGGCCAGGGACAGGCGGTTCGCAAGATACTCGAGCGCATTGCCAAGGAAGGCCGCAAATATGGCGTGTCGCTGGGGCTTATCACCCAGCGCCCGTCGGACCTTGCCGAAGGCGTGCTGTCGCAGTGTGGCACGATCATCTCGATGCGCCTCAACAACGAACGCGACCAGCAATTCGTGAAAGCGGCGATGCCCGAAGGCGCGCGCGGCTTTATCGATTCGATTCCCGCGCTGCGCAACCGCGAATGCATCGTCTGCGGCGAGGGCGTGTCGATCCCGATCCGCGTCTATCTCGACACACTCGAGGAAGACAAGCGGCCGGCGTCGAGCGATCCGATGTTCTCGAAACTGTGGCGCGAAACGGGCGGCGAGGCCGAGATCATCGAGCGCGTGGTGAAACGCTGGCGCAGCCAGGGACGGTAACCGCGTCCGCGATCCGGTCGGCGCGGGGGCAATCCTCCCAAAGTTCAGGAAAGGTCAGCCTTGCGCGACTGCTGATATGTTGCGCTCGGCGGACGCGCCGTGCCCGACTTCTGTGCCGATCCCCAGGCCGGGTAGCGACCGCCGTTATCGACATGTGAAATCGACATGCGAAAGAGCCAGCATGAAGGCTGGCACAGCCGGGGCATGTAGGACAGCGTTTTTTTCGCGGCGGATGTGCGGTTTGGTGTGGGGCGTTGCCGATCCTCCCCCGCAGGGGGAGGGGGACCACCCGAAGGGTCGTGGAGGGGTACAGGCCCGCATAGGCCGCGTTCGACCGATGGTGCCCCTCCACCACCTTCGGTGGTACCCCTCCCCGTTCCGGGGAGGAGCGCAACGGCCACTTCTGGTCGTTTCCAGCCATTCGTCATCCCGGATCAAGTCCGGGATGACGATGAAGGAGAGGGCGGCTGCGGGTCGGCTCTTGCCGTTCCAACCTGCCCAGGCCGTCAGCTCTTGGGCGGCTGCCACAATTCGATCGGATTCCCCTCGGGATCGTGAACGCGCGCAAAGCGACCGACCGCCGGGTCGTCCCATTCGGGCTTGGTGATGACCTCCTCGCCCGCCTCGCGAAACGGGGCGAGCACGGCGTCGAGGTCGTCGACGCGCAGGTTGATCATGAACTGGCGATCGGCGGCGAAATAATCGGTATCGGCCTTGAAGGCCGAAAAGACGAGCGGCCCAGCGGCCGTTGTCCACGTCCATTCGTCGACCGGCCCATTGTCGTCGGCGTTGCATCCGGCGCCGACGCCGAGCCGCTCGCGATACCAGGCGTTCAGCGCCTCTGGGTCGCGCGCGCGAAAGAAAATCCCGCCGATTCCTTTGACATGTCCCATTGCCACCTCGCTTCTTTGAAAGGCGACAGCCTAGACCGCTCGGCTCAGCGTTTCCACTCTCCGCTCTTCGAAAATTCGTCGCGGACCTGTCCAGATTGGTTGAGTCGGGGGTCGACATAGCTTGGCGCGGCGGGAGCAGGCACGCCCGGCACCGCGGGCGCGATGGCGTCCGGAAGCGGCGCCGCCGCACTGCCGGGCAATGGCGCCGCCGCGCCGGTGAGCGCGGGAAGCGGGCCGGCGCCGGGGGCAATGCCCTGACCCTTCAGGATCGCGAGTTGCTGCGCGACGGGCAGATAGGGGCCCGGCACCGGCTCACGGCCCGCATAGGGCGCGCGAAAGGCGTCGGGCATCCCCCAGCGGCCGCGCCAGCGATGAAAGATATGCGCGCCGACGATATTGGTCATCACCAGGCTTTTGCCCCAGCGCGGCCAGATGGCCTGCGTGTGATAATGGGTGGCGAGCCCGACCTTTGCATAAACCTGACCGCCGAGCGCCGCCGATGCGACGCGGCTGGCGCGCAGCCAGTTGGCGCGGCTGGGCGCGCGCGCCATCGCGCCGTCGCAGCTGAAGGTGAACTGGCACACCCCGGCGCGCTGCGATCCCTGGAAAACGACGCCGCACACGGTGCCCGGAAAGCTGGGGTGGCGGACGCGGTTGATGATCGTCTGGGCGACGCCGCGCATCCCGTCGTCGCTTTCGGACGCGGCCTCGTAATAGATGGCGGAGGTCAGGCAATAATGCGCGCGCTCGCGGTCGAGCGCGGTCAACCCCCGAAAGACATAGGGTTTGGCGGGCGGGCCGGCAAAGGCCTCCTCGCGCAGCAGTGCGGGGTCGGCGGGCGGCAGCGCGGCGGCATCGCTGTAACCGACGCTGTTAGGATCGGGCAGCGTCGGGTCGATCTTCAGCGCCGCCTGATAATCCTCGGCGGTCATGATCGCCCAGCGTTCGGGATCATAGGGTTTGAAATCGAGCGGCACCGATACGCTGTAGGGGCCGAAGAACTCCGGCGCGCGAAACTGCCCGCTCGAGAGCAGAAAGGCGAGGCACGCGACCACCGACACCGCGCCGATCGCTGCCCAGAAGGCGCGTCCCGGCCCCGCCGGCGGTTCGGGCAGCGGGTCGCGCCACGTCGAGCGGGCGGTCAGGGACAATTCGGGCTTCATAGGGGCGGCATGATTCCTTGCGCCACGCCTGCACGGTGCAGGCGCTGCCGGGCCATCCTATACATGGAAACGCCAATAAACCGTTGCCGTTAACGCATATCGAGCGCGACGACGAACAGGATCAGCGCCGCGGTCGATGCCAGCGTGCGGACATGGTTCCACGCGGTCCATTCTTTCAGATAGCGCGCCCAGAGCGCCTGCCCCGCCTCGGTCTGCGGGTCGCTGGCATCGAGCGCATTGTTGCGCGGGACGTTGAAGAGCATCGTTACCACGAACATGCCGGTGAAATAGATCACGCCTCCGGCGAGCGCCGCGCACGCTCCCGGCTGGCCCCAGTGCATCGCGCCGAGGATCGCGAGCGCCAGGCTCGACAGGCTGGATCCCACAAACAAGGGCATGAACAGTGAGCGCAGAATGACGCGGTTGATGCTGATCATCGCGGCGGGCCCGGCGGGCGCGCCGGTGCGCGCAAACGCCGTCATCGCGAAGGCCGAGAAGGTGAAATAAACGCCCGCAAGGAGACCGCAGGAGACGATCGAAAACCAGAGCAGGGCGGTGACAAGCGGGGCGGTCATGAGCGACTCCGGATCGTTGGTTGCCGTCTCCTAACCCATTTATATGGCAATGCGAATATTGCGGATCGCTCCGCGGGTCAGGGCGGCGGAATGGCGACCGCCTCGCCGCTGTCGTCGCGGACATTGCCGCTTGCGGCGACGATGTCGCCGGGCGCCGAATTGTTGAGGACAAGGCCGTACCGCTCGTCGCGCCCGAACCGATTGTCGATGATGTGCTGGTCATCGCCGGGGGCGAGGCGCAGCACATAGCCGGCGCCGTTCAGATAGTTGCCGACGACGCGGATCAGGCTGTTGCCGCCGTTCGCATTTTCGAAAAAGATCGCGGCATTCAGCGCGTCGTCGCCGCACACCTGGCGCCACGGCCCCATGTCGATGGCGTTGTTTTCGAGCGTCAACGCCTCGACGCCGCGCACCTGGATGCCGTCGGCGTGAGCGCCGCACGCGGGCTGCGGACCGTGCAGGAAATTATTGCGGATAATCAGGTTGCGGATGCGTCCGGTATCGGAGGTGATGTGGATGAGGTCGCTTGTCGATCCATGGACATTATTGCCTTCGAGCACGACATCCGCCGCGCCCGAGATGGAGATGCCGCCGCGGATCTCGCACCGTTCGATTCGCGACCGCGGCCCCGACAGCTGGATGCTGACCTGTGAAAGGCAGTTGCGCAGCACGACGTCGGCGCCTGCGAAATGATAAAAGCTGCCGTCGGACGGCCTTGGGAGGTCATAGCCGTCGATCACGAGATTCGATCGCCCGTCATAGGCGGGGCCCGACCAGGTACGCAGCGTCACGCCCGCGGGCACACCGGTGTTGCTGGCATCCGGGCGCGGGCTGGCGGACGGCGGCGTTGGCGTTGGTGCGGGCGTCGGGGCTGGTGTTGGTGTCGGGGCCGGCGTTGGTGCAGGCGTCGGTGCGGGCGCTGGCGTCGGGGCCGGAGTCGGCGAAGGGGTGGGCCCGGGCAATTGTACCGGGGGCGGCCCTTCGTCGCCGCTGCCCCCACCGCATCCGGCGAGCGTCAGGACGAAAAGGAGCGCGGTACCGCGCTTGAACCGGGATTTCGGCATGATCGTGTATCTCCAGCGGCAAAGGCGCGTCGCCACGGCCGCGAGCTAGCCGGCCAAATAGCCGGTTCTCAACTATCTGTGAGGTCATAATTATATGAAATATAACGATAAGATGGCTAATATATCTTAACCATCATGGTCTGGCGCGGTGCATCGGATTGCGGGGCGGTTCCGCCTTTTCCAATCCGCTGTCCGGTCTGACGACCAGCGCGCGGCAACCCGCGATGATGCGGCGTTTCCTGGCGCCGCATCCCGCTTTCCCTCTTGCCGACTCCGCTGCATCGGCTTATATGCGCCTCACTTCTTGACATGGTTAGCCAGTTGGGACGTCGGGGCCGCGGGCCGCGGCGGCTGTTCCTGCATGGCTTTCCGGTCGTCCGAACCGGGAATATGAATTGGTCGATTTCGACGCCCTCAATGCGATCATCGCGCCCGAAGCCGAGGCGATGGGCCTTGCGCTCGTGCGCGTCGCTTTTTTTGGCGGCGACAGCGATCCGACGTTGCAGGTAATGGCCGAGCGGCCCGAAACGCGCCAGCTGACGATCGACGATTGCGCCGACCTGTCGCGCCGTATCTCGGCTCAGCTCGACGCGCTCGAGGAAGCGGGTAAGGACCCGATCGACGCCGCCTACCGGCTCGAAGTCTCGTCGCCCGGCATCGACCGGCCGCTGACGAGGCCCGCCGACTTCGCCGACTGGGCGGGGCATGAGGCGAAGGTGGCGCTCAAGGAAAAGCTGGACGGCCGCCAGCGCTTCAACGGCACGCTCGTCGGCATCGACGGCGATACCGTCACGATTTCGGATAAAGAGGGTGTGGAGCACAAGCTGCCGTTCGATGCGATCGACACGGCGAAGCTGGTTCTCACCGACAAATTGATTGCCGCAACCGTTCCGCTCTCTGTCGAGGGCGCCGACGAAATGGAAGAAGAAGGACAGGACTGATGGCCACTGCCATTTCCGCCAACCGCGCCGAACTGCTCGCGATTGCCAACAGCGTCGCCAGCGAGAAGATGATCGACAAGACGATCGTCATCGAGGCGATCGAAGAAGCGATCCAGCGTGCGGCGCGCGCCCGTTACGGCGCCGAGAATGACATTCGTGCGAAGCTCGACGTCCAGACCGGCGACCTTCGCCTGTGGCGCGTCGTCGAAGTGGTCGAGACGGTCGAGGATTATTTCAAGCAGGTCGATCTGGCCGCGGGCCAGAAGCTGCAAAAGGACGCCAAGATCGGCGACTTCATCGTCGACCCGCTGCCCGCGGTCGATCTGGGCCGCATCGACGCGCAGTCGGCGAAGCAGGTGATTTTCCAGAAGGTCCGCGAAGCCGACCGTGAACGCCAGTATCAGGAATTCAAGGACCGTGCGGGTGAGATCATCACCGGCGTCGTGAAGTCGGTCGAATTCGGCCACATCGTCGTCAACCTTGGCCGCGCCGAGGGCGTCATCCGCCGCGACCAGCAGATCCCGCGCGAACTGATGCGCGTCGGCGACCGCGTCCGCGCGCTGATCCTGTCGGTGCGCAGCGAAACGCGCGGCCCGCAGATTTTCCTCAGCCGCGCACACCCCGACTTCATGAAAAAGCTGTTCGCGCAGGAAGTGCCCGAAATTTACGACGGGATCATCGAGATCAAGGCCGCGGCGCGCGACCCGGGCAGCCGCGCCAAGATCGGCGTTATCAGCTATGACGGCAGCATCGACCCCGTCGGCGCGTGCGTCGGCATGAAGGGCAGCCGCGTCCAGGCGGTCGTCCAGGAAATGCAGGGCGAAAAGATCGACATCATCCCCTGGTCCGAAGACACGGCGACCTTCGTCGTCAACGCGCTTCAGCCCGCAACGGTGCAGCGCGTCGTCATCGACGAGGATGACAGCCGTATCGAAGTCGTCGTTCCCGACGACCAGCTGAGCCTCGCCATCGGCCGCCGCGGCCAGAATGTCCGTCTCGCCAGCCAGCTCACCGGCAGCCAGATCGACATCATGACCGAAGCCGACGCGAGCGAAAAGCGTCAGCGCGAATTCGTCGAACGCTCGACGATGTTCCAGGAAGAACTGGACGTCGACGAAACGCTGGCGCAGCTGCTCGTCGCCGAAGGGTTCGGCGAACTCGAAGAAGTCGCCTATGTGCCGGTCGAGGAACTCGCGAGCATCGAAGGTTTCGACGAAGAACTCGCGCAGGAGCTGCAGAGCCGCGCCGCCGAAGGACTCGAGCGCCGCGAAGAAGCCGCGCGCGCCGAACGCCGCGAACTGGGCGTCGAGGATGCGCTCGCCGAGATCCCGCACCTGACCGAAGCGATGCTCGTCACGCTCGGCAAGGCGGGGATCAAGACGCTCGACGACCTTGCCGACCTGGCGACCGACGAACTGATCGCGAAGAAGCGCCAGGACAATCGCCGCGGCCCGGCGCGCAGCGAGCGCGCCGAGGACAAGGGCGGCGTGCTTGGCGAATATGGCCTGAGCGAAGAGCAGGGTAACGAGATCATCATGGCGGCGCGCGCCCACTGGTTCGATGACGAACCGGCGGAAGCTGCGCCTGAAGCTGAGCCCGCGGCTGAGCCGCAAACCGGGGAGGCCGCCGATGCGGACCCCGCACAATGATCAGCTGAGCGAACCAGACCGCGCTGGTCGGCGCGGCCAGCATGTGCCTGAACGGCGCTGCGTCATCACCGGCGAGGTCTCGCCGGCCGAAAGGCTCGTGCGCCTGGCGCTCGGGCCCGACGGCACGATCGCGCCCGACGTTCATGGCAAGGCGCCGGGACGCGGGGCGTGGATCGGTGTCGACCGCGCGACCCTCGAAGCCGCACAGGCAAAGGGCAAGCTGAAAGGCGGGCTGGCGCGCGCGCTTCAGGACGGCAATTTCACCATCCCGGAGGACCTCGGCGCGCGCATCGAAGCACAGCTTCAGCGCGCCACGCTGGACCGGCTGGGGCTGGAATCGCGATCGGGCACCTTGCTCAGCGGCAACGAAAAGATTGAAACCGCGGCGCGCAAGGGGCAGGTTCGCCTGCTCCTCCACGCCCATGATGCGGGCGAGGATGGCCGCAAGAAGCTCGCGCAGGCATGGCGTGTCGGCGAGGATGACGAAGGCTCGGGCCGCGAAGGCCTGGTCTTGCCGGTGGACCGCGGCACCCTATCTATGGCATTGGGGCGCGAGAATGCGGTGCATCTGGCAATTACCGATGCGCGCGCCGCGACACGGGTGCTCGCGCATTTGAGCCGCTGGCAGTTTTTCACCGGATGGAGTAGGGACGCGACCAACCGCGATTCCGACCCGCACACCGCGTCAGTTTCTGGCGAGGAAAATATTGGGGCGCTGCCAACCAGCACCGCCGCTTCGGACGCGTTTTGAAGGAATGATGGTTTTCGATGAGTGACGAACAGGACAAGCCGACCCTTAGCCGCAAGCCGCTGGGCCTGAAGCGGACGGTCGAGGCCGGACAGGTGCAGCAGCAATTCAGCCACGGCCGCCGCAATACGGTGGTGGTCGAGGTGAAGCGCCGCCGCGTGCTGGGTCGGCCGGGCGAGGCTGCACCGGCACCCGAAGCCGAAGAGGTCAAGGCGGAGCCCGCGCCCGCACCGGCCGCTGCTGCGCCCAAGCCGGCGCCGCCGAAGCCTGCCGCGCCCGACAGCCTGATGACGCGCCAGGAGCGCCAGGCGCAGTTGCTGCGCGAGGCCGAAGAAGCGCGCATGACGGCGCTTGAGGAAAATCGCCGCCGCGAAGAAGCCGCACGCGCGCGTGCCGCCGAGGAAGAAAAGGCGCGCGCCGAAAAGCGCGATGAACAGGGAGCGCCCGAGGCCGCCGAGCCGGCGCCCGCCCCGGCCGCGGAGCAGGAAAAAGCTGCCGATGCAGCGCCCGCCGCTGTCGAGCGTCAGGCGGAGCCCGCGCCGCGGCCCGCGACGACCAGCGCCGCCCCGGCGCCGCGCCGCTTTACCCCGGTCGAAGCGCCGAAGCGCCCCGAACCCAAGCGTCCCGAGCCCAAGGCCAGCCGCGGCGCGGAAAATCGCCGCCAGTCGGGCAAGCTGACCGTCACGCGCGCGCTCAACGACGACGAGGGCGCGCGCGCGCGCAGCCTCGCCGCGCTGAAGCGCGCCCGCGAGAAGGAAAAGCGCTCGCACACCACCTCGTCGGGTCCGCGTGAAAAGCAGGTCCGCGAAGTCATCGTTCCCGAAACCATCACGGTGCAGGAACTGGCGAACCGCATGGCCGAAAAGGGCAGCGATCTGGTGAAGGCGCTGTTCAAGATGGGCAGCCCCGTCACGATCAACCAGACGATCGATCAGGACACCGCCGAACTGCTCGTCACCGAATTCGGTCACGAGATCAAGCGCGTCAGCGAAGGCGACATCGACATCCGTCACGACGAGGATGTCGACGATGCCGACCATCTGAAGCCACGCGCGCCGGTCGTCACGATCATGGGCCATGTCGATCACGGCAAGACCAGCCTGCTCGATGCGCTGCGCGGCGCGAATGTGCAGGCGGGCGAAGCCGGCGGCATTACGCAGCATATCGGCGCCTATCAGGTGACGACTCCCGACGGATCGCTCGTCACCTTCCTCGATACGCCGGGCCACGAAGCCTTTACCGAGATGCGTCAGCGCGGGGCCAATGTCACCGACATCGTCATCCTGGTGGTGGCGGCCGACGACGGGCTGAAGCCGCAGTCGATCGAGGCAATCGCTCACGCGAAGGCCGCGGGCGTGCCGATCATCGTCGCGATCAACAAGGTCGACAAGGAAGGCGCCAACCCGCAGCGCGTCCGCGAACGCCTGCTCGAACATGAGCTGGTGGTCGAGGAAATGGGCGGCGACGTCCAGAATGTCGAAGTGTCGGCGCTGAAGAAGACCGGCCTCGACAAGCTTTTGGACGCGATCGCGGTGCAGGCCGAGATCATGGAGCTCAAGGCCAATCCCGACCGCAATGCCGAAGGCACGGTGGTCGAGGCAAAGCTCGACAAGGGCCGCGGCCCCGTCGCGACGATCCTCGTCCGCCGCGGGACGCTCAAGGTCGGCGACATCTTTGTCTGCGGCGCCGAAAGCGGCCGCGTCCGCGCGCTGATCGACGACAAGGGCCAGCAGATCAAGGCGGCCGGGCCGTCGATGCCGGTCGAGGTGCTTGGCCTCGGCGGCGTGCCGATGGCGGGCGATACGCTCACCGTCGTCGAGAATGAGGCGCGCGCGCGCGAAGTCGCCGCCTATCGCCAGGAACAGGCGCTTCGCAAGCGGACGGCGCAGGCGCCGGTCAGCCTCGAAGGCATGTTCGAGGCGCTCGCCGACAAGGCGAACGTCATCCAGTTCCCGGTGGTCATCAAGGGCGATGTGCAGGGGTCGGTCGAAGCGATCGTCAACGCGCTGAACAAGATATCGACCGACGAGATCAAGGTCCGCGTGCTCCAGTCGGGCGCCGGTGCGATCACTGAGAGCGACGTGACGCTGGCGGCGGCGAGCAATGCGCCGATCATCGGCTTCAACGTCCGCCCGAATGCCAAGGCACGCGAAATCGCCAAGCGCGAAAAAGTGCGCTTCCTGTATCATGACGTCATCTATCACCTGACCGATGAAATCCGCAAAGAGATGGCGGGCGAGTTGGGTCCGGAGCGGATCGAAACCGTCGTCGGCCGCGCCGAGGTCAAGGACGTCTTCCCCGCCGGCAAACGCGACAAGGCGGCCGGCCTGCTCGTGCTCGAAGGCGTCATCCGCAAGGGGCTGTACGCCCGCCTCACGCGCGAGGACGTCATCGTCTCGGCCACGACGATCGCGTCGCTCCGCCGCTTCAAGGACGATGTCGCCGAAGTGCGCGCGGGCCTCGAGTGCGGCGTCGTGCTGTCGGATACGAACGACATCAAGGCGGGCGACAATCTCGAAGTGTTCGAGGTCGAGCTTCGCGAGCGGACGCTGTAAGGGCGTCCGCCACGCGGCAGCAGGGAAAGCGCCAGCATGGCTCGCTATGTCGCGCTGTTCGGCAGCATCAATGTCGGTGGCAACCGGCTGAAGATGGTCGATCTGCGCGCGGCGTTCGAGGCCGAGGGGTTCTCCGACGTCGAAACAGTCGTCGCCAGCGGCAATGTCATCTTCTCGCACCCCGCGCGGCCGACGCGCGGGCTGGAGGAAAAGCTGACGCTGATGGTCGACGACCGTTTCGACATGACGTGCGCCGCGCTGGTACGTAGCCGAGACGAGCTCGCCGCTGCAATCGCCGATAATCCCTTCGCCGGCACGAACGAGGACAGGTTCGTCCACACCATGTTCCTCGACGGCCAGCCGACCCAGGCGCAGTTCGACGCGCTGGCGGCGGACAAGTGGATCAAGCCGAACGAGCGCCTCGCGCTCGGCGACCGCGCGCTCTATATTGATTATGGGGACGGCGTCGCCGACAGCAAATTGACCGGGCGGCTGATCGAACGGCAGCTGGCGCACAAGGGCACGGCGCGCAACATGCGCTCGATCGCGCGCATCGTCGCGAAACTGGACGAACTGGAAAAGAGGGCGGCATGAAAGCGGCAGAGAGCAAAGGCCCGTCGGTCCGCGTGCTTCGCGTGGGCGAACAGGTGCGCCATATCCTGAGCGAAATCCTCGCGCGCGGCGACGTGCACGATGATATGCTGACGAAGCATCCGGTCAGCATTACCGAGGTCCGCATGTCCCCCGACCTGCGCCACGCGACGGCCTTTGTGAAGCCGCTGCTCGGCAAGGATGAGGAGGCCGTGCTGAAAGCCTTGCGCACGAACACCGCCTATCTGCAGCGCGAGGTCGCCAGCCGCATCCGCATGAAATATGCCGCGAAGCTTAAATTCCTCGCCGACGAAAGCTTTGACGAGGCGAGCCACATCGACAAACTGCTGCGCGATCCGAAGGTGGCGCGCGATTTGGGTGGCGGCGAGGGCGAAGCCTGACCGTCGCCCCCGCGAAGGCGGGGGCCGCTATCGTCAGTATCCAACCGTAGCAGAAGGCTGCCAACGGCCCCCGCCTTCGCGGGGGCGACGGTTATTTCTTCGCCTTCTTGATCCCTGCCGCCGTCTCTAGCTCGACCAGCGCGTCCTCCAGATAGTCGATCATCCGCTGCGCATGCGGAACGCTGCGGCGGCAGGCGGTGATGCCGAAATCGATATTCTTGAAATTCGACACCTGGGTAATATTCATCGCCATGCCGTCGACCGGGATGCTCGCGGGATACATGCCGTCGAGGCGCGCGCCGTTCCAGTACATCTGCTCGCGCGGTCCGGGGACGTTGGAGATCGTTGCCGAATAGGCCGGAAATTTGTCGGCGGTGCGGGTGAGCGCGGTGAGCATCATCGGGAAACTGGTGATCGCGGTGTAAAGCTGGATCTGCTGCGCGGTCATCGCGCGCAGCTGCGCCTTGGCCGAATTCATCGATTCCTGGATCGCCGCCATCCGCGTCGCCGGATCGTCGATATGCGTCGCGAGGTTCGCGGTGACCGACGCGACCGAATTGCCCGAATCGACATCGTCCTTGGGGCGGATCGACACCGGCGCCATGGCTTTCAGCGGCTTGTCGGGAAGCTCGTTCAGCGACTGGAGATATTTGCGCATTGCGCCCGCGCACATGCCGAGCACCGCGTCGTTGATCGTCCCGTCATAGGCCTTGCCCATCGCGCGCACACGCTCCAGCGACCAGCTTTGCGCGACGAAGCGGCGCGCGCCGGTGATGTTGCGGTTAAAGCTGGTGCGCGGCACGCCGGCAAAAGGCGTGACGAGGCCGTCGCCGCCGATGCCGAACATCGCGGCGAGATACTGGTTCATCGCCTTGGTGACGCCGACGCTGTTGCCCCATTGCTCCTTCAGGAAATCGCCGATCGCCTTGATGTCGGTCAGGTCGGGACGCGGCGGCTTTTTCGGCGGCGGAAAAAGCCGCTTATAGGCTTCATAGGCCTCGACCGAGAGCGGCGAAGCGGTGCGCCGCTCCTCGGGGTCCGCCGACAGCATCGAATTATAGAAATGGATGCTCGCTGCGCCGTCCATCAGCGCGTGATGCACCTTCTTGAAGGTCGCGATCTGGCGGTTCGGCAGGCCGGAAATCAGCGTGATTTCCCACAAGGGCCGCGTCCGGTCGAGCAGCCCTGAATGGAGCCGCGAGGCCAGTTCGAACATCTCGCGGTAGCGCCCCGGCTTGGGCAGTGCGGCGGCGCGGACATGATAGTGCATGTCGATGTCGCGGTCGGGTGTCAGACGGATCGGGCCATATTGGCCGAAAGGGGTAAGCTTCAGCACCTCACTGAACGGTCGCCGCAACCCCTCAGACTGGCGGAGCAGTGTGAGCTGGTCGTTAAGCCACTCGGTCTCGTCGACGCCGTCGGGCAGCGTATAGAGGTTGATGCCGCCGATATGCATCGGCATCTCGCGACTTTCCCCCCAAAGGAACATCGCATCGGTCACCGGCATCAACCGCATGGCAGCTCTCCCCGCTCAAAAAAATGCTGCGCCTTTTGCTGCAGCATGACAGCGGGGGTGGCCGAGTCAAGCAAGCTGCCTGGTCAGGGCGCGGTGGTCGGCACCGGGATATGCACGCTCGCGCCCGGCCCGAGCGGCAGGTCGAGCGCGACCCAGCCGATCACCAGCGCGGTGCCGGTGACGAGCAGCCCGATCGAATAGGGCAGCATCGTCGCGGCGAGGCTGCCCAAACCGAAATTCGGTTGCCAGCGCTGGCAGAAAATCAGGATCAGCGGGAAATAGACCATCAGCGGGGTGATGATGTTGGTCGACCCGTCGCCGACGCGATAGGCCGCGGTCGTCATTTCGGCGCTGATCCCGAGCAGCATCAGCATCGGCACGAGCACCGGCGCGAGCAGCGCCCATTTGGCGCTTGCCGAGCCGACGAACAGGTTGAGCGCCGCGGTCAGCAGCACGATCGCCGCGAGCAGCACCGGCGCGGGCAGGTCCATCGCCTTCAGCCCGTCGGCGCCATGGACGGCGAGGATCAGCCCGAGGTTCGACCAGGCGAACATCGCGACGAAATGCGCCGCGGCAAAGGCGAGGACGAGATAATAGGCCATGTCGCCCATCGACTCGCTCATCATCTTGACGAGGTCGCGGTGGTTGCCGACGATCCCCGTCGCGCGGCCATAGGCCCAGCCGGCGAGCAGGAAGAGCAGGAAAAAGCCCGCGACGAGCGACTGGTAGAAGGGGGTGAAGCGCCCCTCGGGCGGGCCGTCCTCGGCGATCAGCGGGGTGCCGGGGCCGAGCGTGAAGAGCAGCCACAGCCCGATCACGAAAAGGATCGCGAGCCCCGCATGGCGGAGCCCCTTGCGTTCGCCGTCGCTGAGCGGCCGGTCCTGTTCGCCGATGTCGCCCTTCGCCGCGAGTCCGGCGGGGACATAGGTGCCAAGCCGCGGTTCGATGATGCGGTCGGTGACGTACCAGATGACCGGCAGGAAGATGAACAGCATCACCGCGATGAAATACCAGTTGCCGGCGATATTCGCCTGCCAGTCGCCGAACACCGTTTCGACCGCGGCCTCGGTAATGCCGAACAGCAAGGCGTCGAGCTGGCCCGGCAGCAAGTTTGCCGAAAAGCCGCCCGACACGCCCGCGAACGCCGCCGCGATCCCCGCGACCGGATGGCGCCCGGCGGCATGATAGATGATCGCCGCCAGCGGGATGAGCACGACATAGGCGGCGTCGGCGGCGAGGTTGCCCATCATCGCGACAAAGGCGACGAGCGGGGTGAGCATCCACGTCGGCGCGCCGCGCACGCTCGCGCGCATCGCGGTGCCGAACAGGCCGCTGCGCTCTGCGACACCCGCGCCAAGCATGACGACGAGCACATAGCCGAGCGGATGGAAATGGGTGAAGGTCGCGGGCATTTCGACCCACAGGCGCGCGATATTGTCGGCGCTGAGCAGGCTGACCGCGGCGATGACCTTTTGCCGTCCGGTTTCGGGATCGACCTCGGTCGGGTGCAGCGCCGACCAGCCCGCCGCCGACGCGATCGCCGAAATGACGATCAGCGCGCCGACGAGCCACAGGAACAGCACCACGGGATCGGGCAAGCGGTTGCCCACGCGTTCGATCCATCCCAGCACGCCCTTTTGCGGCGGCGTGGCGGCGGCGGTGCTGTCGGTCATCCTTATTCCCTTTTTTGATCGGCTTGTTGTTCGTGTAACGGTGACTATAGCCGGGCCATGGCCAAGCTCTACTTTTATTATGCCAGCATGAACGCAGGCAAATCGACGACGCTGCTGCAGGCGGACTTCAATTATCGCGAGCGCGGCATGGAGACAATGCTGTGGACCGCGGCGCTCGACGACCGCTACGGGGCAGGGCAGGTGACGAGCCGGATCGGATTGATCGCGGAGGCGCACAAGTTCGATCCCGACAGCGATTTGTTCGCGGCGGTGAGCGCCGAGAATGCTGGGCGTCCGCTCGCCTGTGTGCTTGTCGACGAGGCGCAGTTCCTGTCGCGCGAGCAGGTGCTGGGGCTCGCGCGGCTCGCCGACGAGGCGAATATCCCGGTGCTCTGCTATGGCCTTCGCACCGATTTTGCCGCCAACCTGTTTCCGGGCTCGGCGGCCTTGCTCGGCCTTGCCGATGCGCTCGTCGAACTGAAGGCGGTGTGCGAATGCGGGCGCAAGGCGACGATGAACCTGCGTGTCGACGAAAGCGGGCGCGCGGTGGTTGAGGGCGCGCAGACCGAAATCGGTGGCAACGACCGCTATGTCGCGATGTGCCGACGGCATTTCATGGCCAAGCGGCGCGAGGCGGCGGCCGATGCTTGACCGGCTTTATGTCGAGCTTGCCGACGGCGACCTCCGGCTCGTCAAGCTGGCCGAGGCGCACCGCGAGGCGTTGCGCGCCGCCTGCGCCGCCGATCCCGACATCTGGTCGATCTATTCGTCGAGCTATGACCCGGACCATTTCGACGCGAGCTTTGGCGCGCTCATCGGCCATGAAAGCCGAATGCCCTATGCGATCGTCGATGGCGAGGGGCTCGTCGGCATGACCGCGTGGCTGCGCCCCGACGTGTCGGCGCAGACGGTCGAACTGGGCAATAGCTATATCCACCCCGCCGCGCGCGGCACCGGGCTCAACCGGCGCGTGAAGCGGCTGCTCCTCGATCATGCCTTTGCCGTCGGCTTCCGCCGCGTCGAGTTCCGCATCGATGAGCGGAACGGGCGGTCGCAGGCGGCGGTCGCCAAGCTCGGCTGCACCAAGGAGGGCGTGCTGCGCGCCGAGCGGATCACCTGGACCGGGCATGTCCGCGATACCGGGCTGTGGTCGATATTGGCCGAGGAGTGGGTGGGGTAGCCTTAATCCGTCATCCCGGCGAAGGCCGGGATCTCGACCTTGCATCATCACGCGTCGGTGAGATCCCGGCCTTCGCCGGGATGACGGCAGTGGATAAGGTCAGCACCCGTTCAGGCACCACCTGCTAGGCGAGTCGCAATGAAGAACCTCGCACTCTCCCTGGCCGCCGTGCTCCTTCCCCTTTCGGCGCCGGCGGCCGCCGAGCCTGCGCAGGAACCGCGCGCGCTCGGCGTCGAATCGAGCATTGCGTTTCCCAGCGACAGCTCGATCCGCAACTGGCGCGCCGACGACGGCCGCGGCGTCTGGATTCAGGACCGCCGGGGCGACTGGTATTATGGCGCCTTTGCGGGATATTGCCGCGACATCGACTTTGCCCACGCAATCGGCGTCGAAACGCGCGGCACCTCGCGGCTCGACCGTTTTGCGACGATCATCGTGCGCGGCGAACGCTGCCCGCTCGCCTCCTTCGTGACCTCCGCGCCGCCGCCGTCGAAGCGCGACAAGTCGAAGGACATCATGGGCGAAAAGCCCGCGGCAAATTGACAAGCGCGGCCCGGCGCGCCTAGCGCCGCGGCGATGAACGGCTGGATCATTCTCGATAAACCTGTGGGGCTAGGTTCGACGCAGGCGGTCGGCGCGGTCAAGCGCGTTTGCCGCGAAGCGGGGCTGGGCAAGGTCAAGGTCGGCCACGGCGGGACGCTCGACCCGCTGGCGTCGGGGGTGCTGCCGATCGCGCTGGGTGAGGCGACGAAGCTGTGCGGCCGGATGCTCGATGCGAGCAAGGTTTATGACTTTACCGTGCAGTTCGGGACCGAAACCGCGGGCCTGGATGCCGAGGGCGACGTTGTCGCGACAAGCGACGTGCGGCCGGCGTTGGCGGAGATTGATGCGGTGTTGCCGCGCTTCACCGGGCCGATCGAACAGGTGCCGCCGGCTTACTCCGCAATAAAGATCGATGGCGAAAGGGCCTATGACCGCGCGCGCAAGGGCGAAGCGGTCGAGATGAAAGCGCGGGGGGTGACGGTCCATAGCTTGGCGATCCTCCCCGGCACGGGGAGGGGGACCAGCGAAGCTGGTGGAGGGGCACAGGCAGGCGAACGCGACCCCGACACGTCGGGCAAGCCGCCCGTACCCCTCCACCATCCTGCGGATGGTCCCCCTCCCCGTGCCGGGGAGGATCGGCTTGAATCCATCACCCTCACCGCCTACGTCTCCAAAGGCACCTATATCCGCAGCCTTGCCCGCGACATCGCCCATGCTGTCGGCACTGTCGGCCATGTCACCGTGCTTCGCCGCACCAAAGCCGGGCCCTTCACGCTCGAACAGGCGATTTCGCTGGACAAATTGAACGCTTTCGGCCAAGGGGCCGCGCAATCAGAAGTATTTCTGCCGCTCGAGGCAGGGCTGGTCGACATCCCGGCTCTGAACCTTTCCCCGGAAGCGGCAGGGGCGATCCGTCAGGGTCGTGTCTGGACCGGGGTAAGCGCGGATGACGGGCTCTATTGGGGAAGGGACAGCGATATGCGTCCCGTCGCCCTGGTGGAGGCTTTGGCGGGAACGCTGAAGGTCGTCCGCGGCTTCAATCTTTAAGCCATGATGTTCGAGGAAAGAAATATATGTCGATTACTGCCGAGCGCAAAGCCGAAGTCATCAAGGACAATGCCCGCGAAAAGGGCGACACCGGTTCGCCGGAAGTTCAGGTTGCGATCCTCACCGACCGCATCAACACGCTGACCGATCACTTCAAGGCGCACCACAAGGACAACCACAGCCGCCGCGGCCTTTTGATGATGGTCAACAAGCGCCGCAGCCTCCTCGACTATCTGAAGAAGAAGGACGAGGGCCGCTATCAGGCGCTGATCGCGAAGCTGGGTCTTCGCAAGTAAGAATTCGAGGGCGGCCCCGGACTTCCGGGGCCGCTGTCATATTGGTCCCGCGCAATATTGCCGGGTCACAGGGCCGCTCCCGCATTCGGCGGGACCGCCATTGGGGCATCAAAGCGCCCCGCACCGCCCCGGGCCGGATTGCCCGGACATGAGAGGCCCCGCCCGGCATAGGGCCCGGCGGGCGAAGGAAACTACATGTTTGACGTGAAAAAAGTATCGATCGAGTGGGGCGGTGAAACGCTGACGCTCGAAACGGGCAAGGTTGCCCGCCAGGCCGACGGCGCGGTTGTCGCGACGCTCGGCGAAACGATGGTCCTGGCCGCGGTCACCGCCGCCAAGACGGTCAAGGAAGGGCAGGACTTCTTCCCCCTGACTGTCCACTATCAGGAAAAATATTCGGGCGCAGGCCGCATCCCCGGCGGCTTCTTCAAGCGCGAACGCGGCGCGACCGAAAAGGAAACCCTGGTTTCGCGTTTGACCGATCGTCCGATCCGTCCGCTGTTCCCCGAAGGTTTCTATAACGAAATCAACGTCATTGCCCAGGTCCTGAGCTATGACGGCCACAACGAGCCCGACATCCTCGCGATGGTCGCCGCTTCGGCCGCGCTCACCATTTCGGGCGTGCCCTTCATGGGGCCGATCGGCGCCGCGCGCGTCGGTTATGTCGATGGCGAATATATATTGAACCCGACCGACGCGCAGGTTGCCGAAGGCGACCTCGATCTGGTCGTCGCCGCCACCTACGACGCGGTGATGATGGTCGAATCCGAAGCCAATGAGCTGTCGGAAGAGATCATGCTCGGCGCCGTGCTGTTCGCGCACGATGCGTGTAAAGATGTCGTCAAGGCGATCGTCAAGCTGGCCGAACAGGCTGCCAAGGATCCCTGGGACATGGCCGAACAGGCCGATCTGACCGCCGCCAAGGACAAGCTGAAGAAGCTGATCGGCAAGGACATCGCCGCCGCCTACAAGCTGACCGACAAATCGGCCCGCTCGAACGCGCTGAACGAAGCGCGCGCCAAGGCGAAGGAAGCTTTTGCCGACGCCGCGCCGCAGGACCAGATGGCCGCCGGCAAGCTGATGAAGAAGCTCGAAGCCGAAATCGTGCGCGGTGCCATCCTCAAGGACGGCAAGCGCATCGACGGACGCACGACGACGCAGATTCGTCCGATCGTTGCCGAAACGCACTTCCTGCCCCGCGCGCATGGCTCGGCGCTGTTCACGCGCGGCGAGACCCAGACCATCGCGACCTGTACCCTTGGCACCAAGGACAGCGAGCAGATGATCGACGGGCTCAACGGCCTCAGCTACTCGAACTTCATGTTGCACTATAACTTCCCGCCCTATTCGGTCGGCGAAGTCGGTCGTTTCGGGGCGCCCAGCCGCCGCGACATCGGCCATGGCAAGCTGGCATGGCGTGCGCTGCACGCGGTGCTGCCGACGAAGGACGAGTTCCCCTATACGATTCGCATCACCAGCGACATCACCGAGTCGAACGGCTCGTCGTCGATGGCGTCGGTTTGCGGCGGTTCGCTGGCCATGATGGACGCCGGCGTTCCCATCAAGCGTCCGGTTTCGGGCATCGCCATGGGCCTGATCCTCGAAGGCAAGGATTTCGCGATCCTGTCGGACATTCTGGGTGACGAAGATCACCTCGGCGACATGGACTTCAAGGTGGCGGGCACGTCCGAAGGCATCACCACGATGCAGATGGACATCAAGATCGCGGGCATCACGCGCGAGATCTTCGAAGCCGCTCTGAACCAGGCGAAGGAAGGCCGCGCGCACATCCTCGGCGAAATGGCGAAGGCGCTCGGCGAAGCGCGTACCGAGCTGTCGGCGCATGCACCGCGCATCGAAACGATGCAGATCGACAAGGCGAAGATCCGCGACATCATCGGCACCGGCGGCAAGGTGATCCGCGAGATCGTCGCGACCACCGGCGCCAAGGTCGACATCGACGATGAAGGCCTCATCAAGATCTCGTCGAGCGACCTCGACCAGATCGAGGCCGCGCGCAAGTGGATTTCGGGCATCGTCGAAGAAGCCGAAGTCGGCAAAATCTATGATGGCAAGGTCGTCAACCTCGTCGATTTCGGTGCGTTCGTGAATTTCATGGGCGGCAAGGACGGTCTCGTCCATGTCAGCGAAATCCGCAACGAGCGCGTCGAAAAGGTCGCCGACGTCCTGTCCGAAGGTCAGGACGTCAAGGTCAAGGTGCTCGAGATCGACCCGCGCGGCAAGGTCCGCCTGTCGATGCGCGTCGTCGACCAGGAAACCGGCGAGGAACTCGAAGACACCCGCCCCGCGCGCGAACCGCGCGAGCGCGGCGACCGCGGTGATCGTGGTCCCCGCCGCGACGGCGGCGACCGTGGCCGTGGCGGCCGCGACCGTGGCCCGCGCCGCGACGGCGGCGGCGACCGCGGCCCGCGCCGCGAACGCAGCGAAGACGGACCCGAGGATCAGGGCCATGTGCCCGATTTCCTGAAGGACTAAGTCTTTCGATTAGCGAACAGAGAAGGGGCTGCCGAGAGGCGGCCCCTTTTTCGTTCCGGGGGAATGTCGGTCTTGGGCGAGAAGCGGCCGTTGCTGATTGGCGCTAGTGTCCCCTCCCGCAGGCGGGAGGGGCAGCGAGGCTTGCCAGCTTGCTGGCTAGCCGCAGCGGGGTGGGCCCTCCGCCGTCGCTGCCCACCCCCGGCCCCTCCCGCTTGCGGGAGGGGAGATTACGTCCGCTTTCGGCCGACTCCGGACGCGAGGAAGGGGCCGCTCGCGCAGCCCCCTCCTCATCCTTTCCCGCGCGTCAGCCGAACAAGCGCTCGGCATAGAGTTCGCGCAGCCGGACCCAATTGTCCCAGTGCGGCGCCGGCTCGGTTCCGCGCGTGCGCGCCTCGAGCACGTCGAGATGCGCGTGCCAGCCCGCGCTGACGTTGAGCAGGACGCTCTGATCCTCGATGCGCTTGTGGACGACGGTAAGCAGCACTTCCCCGTCTTTTTCCTCAAGCGTGAAGGTCACCCCGCCGGTGCTGCCCCAGCTGATTGACAACAGCCGCGGCGGATCGATCGCGAGAACTTCGCACAGCATCCGGTGGTCGCCGCTCACGCCCTCGGGCGGCGTCCCCGGCGGATCGGTGAGTTCGTTGTTGCGCCAGACGAGTTCGACCGGCGCGCCGACCTCTTGTTCCATCGCCCCCGACGCCATCCACTGGCGGCGCAGTTCGCTGTCGGTGAGATAGGTCCAGACCCGGTCGATCGGACCGGGCAGCATACGGGTAATCGTCAGCGTCGCCGGTTCGGTCAGCGTGCCGAAACGGTCCTGGTCAAGCGTCGTCGTCATCGTCATTCTCCTTGATTGTCGGGGAAACGGGTTGTTGGGGAGGCGGCGTCGGCGCGCCGCCAAGCAGCCGTTCGAGCGTGTCGAGACGACCGGTCCAGAAGCGGCGATAGATGTCGAGCCATTGGTCAGCACGCATCAGCGGAACAGGATTCAGGCTGCACATATGCGTACGACCGCGAACGTCGCGGCGAACGAGCCCTGCCTTTTCGAGCACCTTGATATGTTTCGACGCCGCCGCGAGCGACATCGCGAACGGCTCCGCCAGCGCGCCGACGCTGCGCTCGCCATCGGCGAGCTCGCCCAGCATCGCCCGCCGCGTCGCGTCGCCAAGAGCCTGGAAAATGGTGTCGAGCGTGTGCGAATCATGTTCAACCATATGGTTGAATATGATGCCTTGCGATTGATTGTCAACCGATCGGTTGAATTATTGGGAATCGCCCTGCGCGATGCGATTCCCGGCGTCCTCGCGGTAGAGCGTCCAGTCCGCGGGGCATTTGTTCACCGCCCTTGGCAAACCCTGCATGCCCTCGGTGACCCAGCAATCGTTGAAAATCGAGCAATAACAGGCGCGAACCTTGAGCTTCCATCGCTCCTTGTTGAGCGTCTGCCAGACTTCCTCGGACGAGGGGGTTCGCGGAAAATTTACGAACTCAATCGTTTCGCCGGGCCGCACGGCGATTCCGGTCGACGGCGAGGTCGAGAAGCGTATCCCGCGCGGTTCAGCGCTTGTGCAACACGCCTTCAACAAGTCGAGCGGGGTGGCTATCGGTTTGCCTTCGTAACGGATTTCGATCGGACCGAGGATCGCCGGTCCGACACCATTATTCGTCAGCGTCAACGCAATATCCTGATTGCCCTCTTCGTCCCCGTTGCTCGTCCCGAAGGTCACGAAGGGCATGACCCCGCCGGTCTGCATCTTCTGTGTTGCGTCGGCCTGAACGAAGGCAAAATAGGCCAGCGCGAGCGACGCGATCAGCGCGGGCAGGCCGATGACGAAATGCGCGATCGTGATGATCGGCAGGTAACGCAGAAAGCGCGATCCGACCTCGGCCGCCATCGCGGGCGCTGGCTGCGGAACGGTATCGCGATCGGGGGTATTGGGCATCGGCAAAGCTCTCCTGACCGTGCAGGGCCTAGCGCGCCTTTCGCCATATTCCAATCGGGCACTCACCGCGCGGGTGCGCTGACCCGATGATCCGAAACCGCTCGCATCGAGCGTATGCTTGCGTTTATGATCGGCGCCATGCTGAATCTCATCACCGCGCTGATCTTCGCCGCCCAATCGCCGTCCGTTCCCCCGCAGGCGACGCAATTGCCGCCGCCTGTGCCGTCCGTGCCCGAGCCCGCAACTCCGGTCATCGAGACCGACGCACGGCCCTATGTGGCCCTTTCCACCGACTTGGGGACGATTACCGTGCGGATCGAGGACAAGCGCGCGCCGGTCACGGCCGCCAATTTCCTGCGCTATGTCGATGCGAAGCGCATGGACGGGTTCAAATTCTATCGCTCGACAAAGAGCTGGGGCCCGGCGAACCAGCTGATCCAGGCGGGCAACCGCGGCGACGCGCGCAAGAATTTCCCGCCGATCGCGCACGAGCCGACGACCAGGACCGGCCTCACCAATTGCAAGGGCGCGCTGTCGATGGCGCGGCTCAACCCCGGCGATGCGACGACGGACTTTTTCCTGCTGCTCTCCGACATCAAGGGGTTCGACGCCGACGCGCCCGGCGGCGACGGCGCGGGGTTTGCGGTGTTTGGAGAGATTGTTGCGGGCGCCGATGTCGCCGCGGCGATCTTCAACGCGCCGATATCGCCCACCGCGGGCGAAGGGGTGATGGTGGGCCAGATCCTCGATCCGCATGTCACGATCCGCACGGCGCGGCGCGTCCCTGCGCCCGCCGATGCGCCAAAAGGCTGCGTCGTCAAAGCGGGATAATCCGCCCCCGACGTGGCGCCAAAACCCGACAAGGCGCCCCATCATTTATTTTGCGTTCATCCGCGCTGTGGCTATACCGCGCGCATGACTCAGCTTGTCCCTTCGCGCGCCACCGCGCGCCTGCTCGCCGCCGCACTCGTCATCACGCCCATGCTGGCGGCCTGCGCCGGCGGCGGGGTCAAGCAGGATACGCGCTATGTCGCGCGCGACGTCAACACGCTCTACCGCGCCGCGCAGGATCGGCTCGACCGGCGGCAGTATGGCCTCGCCGCGGCGCTGTTCGACGAGGTCGAGCGCCAGCATCCCTATTCGCCCTGGGCGCGCCGTGCGCAGCTGATGAGCTCGTTCAGCTATTATATGGACCGCGAATATACCCCGGCGATCGAGGCGGCGCAGCGCTTCCTCGCAATCCATCCGGGCAACAAGGACGCGCCCTACGCCTATTATCTGATCGCGCTCAGCTATTATGAACAGATCAGCGACGTCACGCGCGACCAGCGGATCACGCAGCAGGCGCAGGCGGCGCTCGGCGAAATCGTCCGCCGCTATCCCGACAGCCGCTATGCCGCCGACGCGCGGCTCAAGATCGATCTGGTGCAGGACCATCTCGCGGGCAAGGAGATGGAAATCGGCCGCTTCTATCAGCGCAGCTCGAACTGGCTCGCGGCGTCGATCCGTTTCCGCGAGGTCGTCGACAAATATCAGACGACCAGCCACGCGCCCGAGGCACTATATCGTTTGACCGAATCCTATCTCGCGCTCGGCATTCCGGCCGAGGCGAAGAAATCGGCGGCGGTGCTGGGTGCCAACTATCCGGGCAATGAATGGTATGAGCGCGCGTACAAGCTGATGCAGCGGCACGCGCCGAGCGCGTGATGCCTGGCCGTCGCCCCCGCGAAGGCGGGGGCCGCCAGCAACCATTCACTACGCCGACAGCGGCCCCCGCCTTCGCGGGGGCGACGTGCGACTACCGAATAGATTCGTATTTTGTTCTGCGGTAAGGACGGCGCGTGCTGACCGCATTGTCCATCGCCAACATCGTTCTGATCGAACGGCTCGACCTCGATTTCGAGGCCGGGCTGGGCGTGCTGACGGGCGAGACGGGGGCGGGCAAATCGATTCTGCTCGATGCCCTGGGCCTCGCGCTCGGCGCGCGCGCCGACAGCGCGCTGGTGCGGCAGGGGAGCGGGCAAGCACAGGTCACCGCCAGCTTCACGCCACCCGCCGCGGACAGCCCGCTCGCCGCGCTGCTCGCCGACAACGATCTGACGCAGGAACCGGGTGAGCCGCTGCTCGTTCGCCGCACGCTGAAGGCCGACGGCGGTAGCCGCGCGTTCCTGAACGACCAGCCCTGTTCGGCGGCGCTACTGCGCGAGGTCGGCGGTCATCTCGTTGAAATCCACGGCCAGCACGACGATCGCGGACTGCTCGCGCCCGCGGGGCACCGCGCGCTGCTCGACGCCTATGCGCGCGCCGACACCGCCGCGGTCGCCGCCGCCCACGCGGCATGGCGCGCCGCCGAGGCAAAGCTCGCCGCTGCGCGCGCCGCGATTTCCGAAGCGGAGCGCGACCGCGAATGGCTCGAACATTGCCTCACCGAATTGCGGACGCTTGCGCCGCAACCCGGCGAAGATGCCGAACTCGCCGAAGCGCGCGCGGCGATGCAAAAGGGCGAGCGGCTTGCCGGCGATCTGGGCGCGATCATGGAGGCGTTCGAGGGCAGCGAAGGCGGCCCGGCGCTGCTGCGCGGCGCGGCGCGGCGGCTCGACCGGCTCGCGGGCGACCATGTGCTGCTCGCCGAAGCGCTCGCGGCGCTCGACCGCGCGATCATCGAGGCCGACGAGGCGGAAACAAAACTGCATGAGGCGGCGCGCGCGATGGAATATGATCCCGAACGGCTCGAAGCGGCCGAGACGCGGCTGTTCGAACTGCGCGCGATGGCACGCAAGCACGGGTGCCAGCCCGACGATCTCGCCGAACTCACCGGCACGTTCGCCGCGCGACTCGACGCGATCGAGGGCGGCAGCGCGGGGCTTGCGAAGCTTGAAGCCGCGGTCGCCGAGACTGCCGCCGCCTATACCCACGCCGCGACCGCGCTCTCCGACCAGCGCACGAAGGCGGCGGCGCGGCTCGACTCTGCGGTTGCCGGCGAGTTGGTCCCGCTCAAGCTCGACGCCGCGCGCTTCCAGACGCTCGTCGAGCGGCTTCCGGCCGACCGCTGGGGCGCCGATGGTATGGACCGCGTCGAATTCCTCATTTCGACCAACCCCGGCGCGCCTTTCGCGCCGCTCGCCAAGATCGCATCGGGCGGCGAACTCTCGCGCTTCATCCTCGCGCTCAAGGTCGCACTCGCCGAAGAGGGCGGTGCCGACACGATCATCTTCGACGAAATCGACCGCGGCGTCGGCGGCGCGGTCGCGAGCGCGATCGGCGAGCGGCTGGCGCGGCTCGCCCAGGGAACAGGGGACGGCGCGGGCAAGCAATTGCTGGCCGTGACGCACAGCCCGCAGGTCGCGGCCAAAGGCGCGTTCCACTTCATCATCGCCAAATCGAGCGAAGGAACCGTGACGCGCACCAGCGTTCACACCCTCGACGACGCCGGCCGCCGCGAAGAAATCGCGCGGATGCTGTCGGGCGCCGAAGTGACCGAGGAAGCAAGGGCACAGGCCGAGCGGCTGCTGGAGGTGGCGGCGTGACTTCTCCCCACCCCCTCGACCGCCCCGTCTGGTCGATGCTCACCGGGCGGCAGGCGCATCTGGCCGAAGGCGATGCGCGGGCGCTGCGGATCGACCGCGGCTATGGCGTGTTCGGGGTCGCCGCCGATACCGGAGCAGAGGCGCAGGCGGCGCTGGCCGGGCTGGTGCCCGATGACGGCGAGCTCTGGATGGTCGAGGGCGAGCCCTGGCCGATGCCGCCGGGCGTGCGCGAGGTAAAGCGCGCGGTGCTGGCGCAGATGGTTGCCGAAGGACCGCCGCCCGCGGCGCGCGACGGTGAACCGCCGATCGTCGCGCTCGACGATACCGATGCGCCCGAAATGGCTGCGCTTGCCGACCATGCCAAGCCCGGACCATGGGGTCCGGCGACGCACCGCTACGGCCCCTTTTTCGGCGTCCGTGAGGACGGCCGTCTGCTCGCGATGGCGGGGCAGAGGATGCTGATGCCCGGCATGGCGGAGGTCAGCGGCGTCGCGACCTGGGCCGATTGCCGCGGCCGCGGGCTGGCGCGCGCGCTGATCGGCCATGTCATGCGCGAAATGGTCGCGCGCGGCGAAACGCCTTTCCTGCACAGCTATGCCGACAATGCGGGCGCGATCGCGCTCTATGAATCCTTGGGCTTTCGGATTCGGCGCGAGGTGCATGTGCTGGTGATCGCGCGGTAGCGGCGTTTTCAAGCCCCTCCCCTTCAGGGGAGGGGTTGGGGTGGGGCTATGAGTCGTACGAAACGTAGCGATGTCATGTTGAGCTACGCTCACAAGATGCGCCGCCAACCCACGGAAGCGGAAAAGCGGCTGTGGCGTCATCTTTCGAGTGCCAGATTGGGCGGGCATAAATTTCGCCGGCAGGCAATCCTTGGCCCCTATATCGCCGATTTCTATTGCCCTCAGAAAAGGCTGGCGGTGGAGGTGGATGGCGATACGCATATTCTTGAGACCGATGCTACAAGAGATGAAGCGCTGCGAAACCAAGGTATCGAGGTGGTGCGGATTAGGAACGAGGATGTGCTGACGAATATGGATGGCGTGCTGCGATATTTGTTGATCGAACTCGACCGCCGTGCGGATCGATGGCCCCACCCCAACCCCTCCCCTGAAGGGGAGGGGCTTTAAGATGAAGGACGTCGAATCGCTGACCGAAGCCGAAGCCGCGAATGAGTTGATGCGGCTCGCGAAAACCATCGCGCATCACAACAAGCTCTATCATGCCGAGGACAGCCCGGAGATTTCGGACGCCGATTATGACGCGCTGGTCCGCCGCAACAATGCGCTGGAGGAGGCCTTCCCGCATCTGATCCGCGCCGACAGCCCGAACCGGCTGGTCGGCGCGGCGGTCGAGGCGTCGCCGCTCGCGAAGGTGACGCACGCGCAGCGGATGATGAGCCTCGACAACGCCTTTGCGGCCGAGGACGTCGAGGAGTTCGCCGCGCGCGTTCGGCGCTTCCTCAATCTGGGCGAGGGCGAGCAGGTTTCGTTCACCGCGGAGGACAAGATCGACGGGCTGTCCTGCTCGCTGCGGTATGAAAAGGGCGTGCTGGTGCAGGCAGCGACGCGCGGCGACGGGACGGTGGGCGAAGATGTCACGCCGAACGTGCGGACGATCGCCGACATTCCGGACGAGCTGGCGGGCGACATCCCCGACATCTTCGAGATCCGCGGTGAGGTCTATATGGCGAAGGCCGATTTTGCGGCGCTCAACGCGCGGCTGCTCGCCGAAGCCGACGATCCCGACAAGGCGCGCCAGTTCGCCAATCCGCGCAACGCCGCCGCGGGTTCGCTGCGGCAGAAGGATGCGAGCGTCACTGCGTCGCGCCCGCTGCGCTTCCTCGCGCACGGCTGGGGCGAGGTCAGCGCGTTGCCCGCCGACACCCAATTTGGGGTGATGAAGGCGGTCGAAAGCTGGGGGGTGCCCGTGTCGCCGCTGCTGCGGCGCTGCGATGGTGTTGCGGACCTGCTCGACCATTACCGGACGATCGAGGCCGAGCGGGCCGAGCTGCCGTACGACATCGACGGCGTTGTCTATAAGGTCGACCGGCTCGACTGGCAGGCGCGGCTGGGGTTTGTTGCCAAGGCGCCGCGCTGGGCGATCGCGCATAAGTTTCCGGCCGAACGCGCGCAGACGACGCTGGAGGCCATCGACATTCAGGTCGGGCGCACGGGGAAGCTGACGCCGGTCGGGCGGCTCACCCCCGTCACCGTCGGCGGGGTCGTCGTGTCGAATGTGACGCTGCACAATCGCGACGAAATCGCGCGCCTCGGCGTGCGGCCGGGCGACCGGATCGTTGTCCAGCGCGCGGGCGACGTGATCCCGCAGGTCGTCGAGAACCTGACCCGCGACGAGGATCGTACGCCCTATGTCTTTCCCGACCATTGCCCGGTGTGCGGCAGCGAGGCGGTCGCCGAGGAGGGCGAGGTCGATGTGCGCTGCACCGGCGGGCTCATCTGCAACGCGCAAAAGTTCGAGCGGCTTCGCCATTTCGTGAGCCGTGGCGCGCTCGACATCGAAGGGCTGGGCGAAAAGAGCATCGCCGAATTTCTGGAACTCGGCTGGCTCGACAAGGGGCCGGCCGACATCTTTCGCCTGAAAACCTACCGCGCCGAGCTGCTCGGGCGCGAGGGGTGGAAGGAAAAGTCGGTCGACAATCTGTTCGCGGCGATCGAGGCGAAGCGGCAGCCCGACGCCGCGCGCCTGCTCTTCGGGCTTGGCATCCGCCATGTCGGCGCGGTAACCGCGCGCGATTTGCTGAAGGGCCTTGGCGACATCGCCCGGCTTCCCGAAAAGGCGGCCGAACTACAGGGCTGGGTCGAAGCGAATCCGCGGAGCGAGGGCGAATCCGACGGCAAATATGCGGCGCGCTGGCTCGACGCGATCAAGGCGATCCTCGAGGTGCGCGCCGACGGCATCGGCCCCGCGGTGGCCGAGGCGCTCGGCGACTTTTTTCACGAACCGCACAATCGCGCGCTGTGGGACGATCTACTGAGCGAGGTGTCGCCGCCGCCCTATGTCGTCGAAACGCGCGACAGCGAAGTATCGGGTCAGACCGTCGTCTTCACCGGCAAGCTGGAGACGATGAGCCGCGACGAAGCCAAGGCGCAGGCCGAGGCGCTGGGCGCGAAAGCCGCGGGCAGCGTCAGCGCAAAGACCGACCTTGTCGTCGCCGGCCCCGGCGCGGGATCGAAGCTCAAGCAGGCAGCAGCGCTCGGCATCCGCGTGATCGACGAGGCCGAATGGGCGGCAATCGTCGCCGCAGCGGGCTGAGTATCCTCCCGGTGGCGAAGCCATGAGAGGTGGCGGCGCGAATATATCCAGCCGCGCTACGGGCAGGAGGTGCGCGTTTCGATCCGGAGGTCGGGAATATCCCCCGGATTTCACCCGCGCGCGATCCCGCGCGGCTCAGGGGCATCGCGGCGATCATGCTGCCGCATGTGGCGTGCGGGCTCGGCGTTGCGGCAGGGTGCTCAGCGCGCCTATAGCGGGGGCATGACCCTTGTCCTTCGCCTGCTAGTCGCGCTCGCCGGGCTGTTGCTGACGCCCGCCGCAGCGGCGGAGGCGCGGGGGCCGGTCGTACTGGCGGCGGCGAGCCTGCAGGAATCGCTCACCGATGTGGCGGATGCCTGGGCGGCGAAGGGGCATCCCCGGCCCGTATTGTCCTTTGCCGCCTCGTCGGCGCTCGCGCGGCAGGTCATCGCCGGGGCGCCCGCCGATCTCCTTCTCTCGGCCGACGAACCGTGGATGGATGCGGCGGCGAAGGCGGGAAGGCTCCGCGCGGGGACGCGTGCAACGCTGATCGGCAACCGCCTCGTCCTGATCGCCCCCGCACGCAGCACCGTCCGGCTGACCCCGGCGCGCGGCTTTCCGCTTGCCCGCGCGCTCGGTTCGGGCCGTCTCGCGATGGCTGATCCTGCCGCGGTACCCGCGGGCCGCTATGCCAGGGCGGCGCTGACCCATTTCGGCGTCTGGGACAGCGTCGCGGCGCGGATTGCGCCCGCCGAAAATGTCCGCGCCGCGCTGGCGCTGGTCGAGCGCGGCGCCGCGCAGCTCGGCATCGTCTATGCGACCGACGCGCGCGCGTCGAAAGCAGTGCGCATTCTCGGCACCTTTCCCGCGGCGAGCCATCCGCCGATCCATTACCCGGTGGCGGTGCTGAAGGCGTCGCGGCACCGTGATGCCGGGGCCTTCCGCGCCTTCCTCCTGTCCAGACAGGGCCGCGCGATCTTTGCGCGCCACGGCTTTTCGGCACCGTGATGCTGTCGGCGGAGGAATGGGGGATCGTCGCGCTGTCGCTCAAGGTCGGCGGACTCGCGGTGCTTGCGACGCTGCCGCTGGCCTTCGTCATCGCATGGGCGCTCGCGCGCCATCGTTTCCCCGGCCGGATGCTCGTCGATGCGTTCGTCCACCTGCCGCTCGTGCTGCCGCCGGTCGTCACCGGCTGGCTGCTGCTTGTCGCTTTCGGTCCGCTGGGGCCGATCGGGGGTTGGCTCGAACGCTGGTTCGGCGTCACCTTGATGTTCCGCTGGACCGGCGCGGCGCTCGCGGCGGCGATCATGGCGCTGCCCCTGATGGTGCGCGCGATGCGGCTGTCGATTGAGGGCATCGACCGGCGGCTGGAGGGCGCGGCGCGCACGCTCGGCGCGGGGCGCTGGCATGCGTTTCGCACGGTCAGCCTGCCGCTCGCGCTCCCCGGCATCCTCGCCGCGCTCGTGCTCGGCTTCGCGCGCTCGATCGGCGAGTTCGGCGCGACCATCACCTTCGTCTCGAACATTCCGGGCGAAACGCGCACGCTGCCGCTCGCCATCTATTCGGCGCTACAGGTGCCCGGCGGCGAGGCGATGGTGACGCGGCTCGCGCTGCTCTCGGTCCTGCTGTCGCTCGGCGCGCTGCTGGCCTCCGAATGGCTGGTGCGGCGAAGCCATGTGGGAAGGCGCGCGCATGACGATTGAGATCGACGTCGAAAAGCGCCGCGGCGACCGCGTCATCGCCGCGCACTTTAGCGCCGGTCCGGGACTGACCGCGCTGTTCGGCCCGTCGGGCGCGGGCAAGACGAGCATATTGGACATGGTCGCGGGGTTGCTGCACCCCGACCGCGGCCATATCCGCATCGGCGAGCGCACCTTGTTCGACTACGCGACCGACCTCCCGCCCGAAGCGCGGCGTATCGGCTATGTCTTTCAGGATGGGCGGCTGTTTCCGCACAGGCGCGTGCGCGCGAACCTGACCTATGGCCACGATCTGGCGCCCCCCGCGCGCCGCTGGATGACGACGGACGAGGCGGTTCGGTTCCTGGGGATCGATCATCTGCTCGACCGCTGGCCGCAAAGCCTGTCGGGTGGCGAGGCGCAGCGCGTCGCGATCGGCCGCGCGCTGCTCAGCGGTCCCGACATATTGCTGATGGACGAACCGCTCGCGTCGCTCGACGCCGCGCGGCGCGGCGACATCATGGCGGTGATCGAGCGGATTCGTGACGACCTTGGGCTCCCGATTCTCTATGTCAGCCACGACCGCGCCGAGGTCGATCGGCTTGCAACGTCGGTCGTCGCGATCGGCGAATAAAGTTTCACTTGAAACCATATTTGTGGTAGAAGCGTGCCCATGGAAAGCCAGTTTACTCACGTCCACGACACGCCGCCGCCGGGCGCCGCGGCCGACTGGACGATCGCGCAGGATTGGGACGCCTTCACCGCCGACGAACATGCGATGTGGGACCGCCTGTTCGCGCGCCAGTCGGCGATGCTGCCCGGCCGCGCGGCCGAGGCTTTTTTGCGCGGCATCGACGTGCTCAAGCTCGAAAAGCCGGGCATCCCCGATTACCGCGAACTCAACGCGCGGCTGATGGCGGCGACGGGGTGGCAGGTCGTGGCGGTGCCGGGGCTGGTCCCCGACGACGTGTTTTTCGACCATCTCGCGAACCGCCGCTTTCCCGCGGGCAATTTCATCCGCACGCCCGACCAGCTCGATTACCTGCAGGAACCCGACGTTTTCCACGATGTGTTCGGCCATGTCCCGATGCTCGCCGACCCGGTGTTCGCCGACTATATGGTCGCCTATGGCGAAGGGGGCCTGCGCAGCCTGAAGTTCGATGCGCTGAAACAGCTGGCGCGGCTTTACTGGTATACGGTCGAATTCGGCCTGATCCGCGAGGCTGGCGGCCTGCGCATCTATGGCGCCGGTATCGTCTCCTCCTACGCCGAAAGCGTCTTTGCGCTCGATAGCGACAGCCCGAACCGCATCGGCTTCGATCTCGCGCGCGTGATGCGCACCGATTACCGGATCGACGATTTCCAGCAGAATTATTTCGTGATCGACAGCCTCGATCAATTGCTCGACGTGACGGTGAACACCGACTTCGCGCCGCTCTATGGCGCGAACGCTGCGCTGCCGCCGATCCCGATCGCCGACATATTGCCGGACGACGAGGTGATTACGCACGGTTCACAGGCTTATGCTCTGGGCAAGCAACCCGCCTGAATCCGTTCGTGTCGAGCGAAGTCGAGACACGTTGAAGGCAAATATGATCGATGGGCATCTCGACTTCGCTCGATGCGAACGGGATTTAGGAACTCACGATCACCAGCTCCCGAAACTCGCATCCGCCGGGTTTGCCCGGTGGAACGCGCGTTCCTTGCGCCGCCAGCCATAGCGGCGGCGCTTGACGAGCAGCAGGCACGGCCACTCGGCGCTGCCTCCGCGCCCCGCCAGCCGGAACCCCTGTGCGCGATAGGCGGCGAGCACCGGCTCCATCTGCCGCGCGATCAGCCCCGCGAGGATCGCATGGCCGCCGGGCGCGGTCGCCGCGGCAATGTCGGGGGCAAGGGTGATGAGCGGCCCGGCAAGGATGTTCGCGATGACCAGGTCATAAGGCGCGCGGTGGCGGATCGCGGGATGATCGGTCCCCGGTGCGACCGCGAGCGCGAGCCGCCCGCCGCCGCGCCCCAGCGGCACGCCGTTGATCGCGGCATTGTCGCGAGTGACAAGGATGCTCGCGGGGTCGATGTCCGATGCGATCACCCGCGCGCGCGGCCACAGCGTCATCGCGGCAAAGGCCAGCAGGCCGGTGCCCGTGCCGATGTCGGCAATGTTGCGCGCGGCACCGCCCCGGCGCGCGAGCCGGTCGAGCATCGACAGGCAGCCGGCGGTAGTGTCGTGCCCGCCGGTGCCGAACGCCTGGCTCGCGTCGATTACGAAGGGCGTGGTCCCCGCGGGAACATCGCCCGCGTGGCTGCTCGTGTGGACATAGAATCGCCCCGCCTGCACCGGCTCCAGCCCCTGCTGCGACAGCGTGACCCAATCCTCTTCGGGCAATTCCTCGACAATGGGTTTTTGGCCGCTGGCACTCGGAACGAGCGACTGGAGCAGCTTCAGCAACGCCGCGTCGGGCTTGTCATCCAGATAGGCGTCGAGCTGCCAGTGCCCGCTATCCTCGTCGATCTCGCGCGTCACGACGACAGGCGGTTCGGGCAGTGCATCGAGCGCGGGAATCTCGCCCGACAGCGCCTCGGCCTCGGCGCGCGTGCAGGGGAGGGAGACGATCCAGCTCATTCAGCGAACATAGCTCGCGCCGTTGACGTCTAGCACCGCGCCGGTCATCGACGCGGGCGCCTGCATCGCGCACCAGCGCGCCATTTCGCCGACCTCATCGGGCATCGCGACGCGGCCCAGCGGGATGTCGGCGAGCAATTTGTCGCCGCCGCGGCTTTCCAGATACTCGTCGGCCATGCCCGTCATCGTGAAGCCGGGGCAGATGGCAAAGGCAAGGATGCCGTCCCTGGCATAGGCGCGCGCGATCGTTTTGGTCATCGCGACCATGCCCGCTTTCGATGCCGCATAATGCCAGTGTGCGGGGCTATCGCCGCGGTACGCCGCGCGGCTCGCGATATTGACGATGCGCCCGCCCGATCGGCGCTCCTGCCAGTGCAGCACTGCACGGCGGCAAAGCTGCGCGCTCGCGGTCAGGTTGATCTGCATCGTGCGGTTCCAGTTCGCCAGCCAGTCGGTATCGGCCGCGTCGATCGGGTTCGCCTCGAACACCCCGGCATTGTTGATGAGTATGTCGATGCGGCCATCGAGCCGGTCGAGGCTTGCCTGCCACAGCCGGTCGGGGGTTGCAGGGTCGGAAAGGTCGCCGTCGGCGCTCGACAGCGCGACCACCTTCGTTGCGGTGGTGGTCAGCGCTTCGGCGATCGCCGCGCCGATGCCGCGGCTTGCGCCGGTGATGAGGATGTGGGTTTGCATGGCGCGGCTTTAGGCAGCGGGGCTAGGCTTGCCAAGCGGGCGCATCCCCAAACTCGTCATCCCGGCGAAGGCCGGGATCTCGCCGGTGCGTAAGAGGGCGAGGGTGAGATCCCGGCCTTCGCCGGGATGACGATGAAATAAGTGAATTTACGCCACCCGGCGGCTGAACTCGCTCGCGGCCTGTTCCAGCTGCTGCAACCGTCCGCCCATCTTGGCGAATTCCTGGCTCAGCACGCTGATCTCGCTTGCGACCATCCCCGAATCGTTGCGGATGCTGGCGATCGTCGATGACATGCTGTCGGCCGCCAGCGCGGTTTCATCGACCGCCGCGGTGATCGACGTGACCGTCTGCGCCTGCGCGTCCATCGCGTCGCGGATGCGCTGCGCCGAACGCTGCACTTCGACGATCGTCTGCTGGATCGACTGGTTTGCGCTCACCGACCCGCGCGTTGCCTGCTGGATCGCGGTGATCTTGCCTGCAATATCGTCGGTCGCGCGCGCGGTTTCGTTGGCGAGGCTCTTCACCTCCTGCGCGACGACGGCAAAGCCGCGGCCCGATTCGCCCGCGCGCGCCGCTTCGATGGTGGCGTTGAGCGCGAGCAGGTTGGTCTGCCCCGCAATCTCGCGAATCAGGCCGAGGATCGACTCGATGGACTCGGCGTGATGCGACAATGTTTCGGACATGGCGACCGCTTCGCCGGCCTGTTCGGATGCGCGCGTCGCGACACTCGCCGAAGCTTCGACTTCGCTGCGCGCATCCTCGATCGCGCGGATCAGCCCCGCGGCGGTCGATGCGGCCTCGCGCATCGCCATCGCCGACTGTTCGGACGCCGCGGCAACCTCGCTCGTCTTGGCGATCATGCCTTTCGCCGCCTGATCGGCCGAAGCGGCCTGTTTGGCCAGTTGTTCGCGCACCCCTTCGGTATCCTGCACCAGCGTCGCGATCGAGCGGTCGAAATCACCCGCAAGAGCCTGCCGCTCGCCCGAGAAAACCGCCCGGTCGAGCTTGGTCGCATAGCGTTGCATGATGTCGAATTCGAGCAGCGCAAGCCGGTTGATCGCGCTGGTAAGCCGTGTCAGACGCTCGGCGTCGCCCACGCACGCCTCGACGACATATTCGATCGTCAGCCGCTGGCTTTCGGCAATGCACGACATCACCGACGCGAGCGGCATTTTGACCCGCCGCGCCATATGCGTGTTCTGGCACGCGATCGTCGCGACATCCTGCCCCGCCGCGTCGGCATATTTGACCGACGTGTGGCGCGCGCTGCCGCGGACATAGCTGTCGTAAAGCTCGCCTTCGACGCGGCGCTCCATATTGGGCAGCGCGTTGAAAGCGTCCCAATAGGCGCGCGCGACGGCCTCTTCGCGGCCCGCGACGATCGCATGGATTTCGGCCGCGCTCGCCGCCAGTCGTCCGTCGAGATCATAATAAGGGAAACGTTCCGACATCAAAATCGGATCGATCTGCTGCTTGTGAATCGGATTTTCCTTCACCATGATCCCCATCCCTGGTCGATCCAAAGCCGCGCGAGTCTGCCGCCCGCTTGCGTCTCATGAAACTGGTGAACGGGATATGCGGCAGGACTGGTAAATTGACCGTTAACCCGGCGCAGGCACCGGATAACCCTCGAACGCCTTGATCGTGCGCAGCGCAAAGGCGCTGTGCATCGCCGCGACACCGGGCAGGCGCGACAGGCAATGGCGGTGCAGCCGGTCGAAATCGGCAACACTGCGCGCCGCGACGCGCAGCCGGTAGTCGGAGGCGCCCGACAACAGCTGGCATTCCAATATCTCGTCGAAACTTTTGACCGCGCTCTCGAACGCCGTCAGCGCTTCCTCGCTCTGCGACGTCAGGCTGATGTCGACGAAGACATCGAGCCCCAGCCCGATGCGTTCGGGCGACAAGCGCGCGGCATAGCCGGTGATGATTCCCGCCGCCTCCAGCGCGCGGATGCGGCGATGACAGGCCGAAGGCGACAGGCCGACGATCTCGCCCAGTTCGGCGGCGGGTTTTGGTCCCTCGCGCTGCAGCAGATGGAGCAGCTTTCGGTCGATCCGATCGATCATTATGCGCGAAACCCCTGAATGACGCCAAAATCTTGCACGTTCGTGCCGAATCCAAGGATCATATGCAAGCACCTCGCGGGATTTTGCTGCTATTCTTGTCTGAAGGCTTCGCGCGCCCATCGGGTGCGCTGCAAGCAAGCATATTCTGGAGAGCGACCATGATCATCGGCACCCCCAAGGAAATCAAGAATCACGAATATCGCGTCGGCCTGACCCCCGAAAGCGCACGCGAACTCGTCGTTCACGGCCACCGCGTTCTGGTGCAGACCGGCGCGGGCGAAGGCATCGGCGCCCACGACAGCTTCTATGAACAGGCGGGCGCCGAGATCGTCCAGACGGCGGAAGAGATTTTTGCCCAGTGCGACATGGTGGTGAAGGTCAAGGAACCGCAGCCGGTCGAGCGCGCGATGCTGCGCGAAGGGCAGATTCTCTATACCTATCTTCACCTCGCACCCGATCCCGGCCAGACCCGCGACCTGATGAAGTCGGGCGCGGTGTGCATCGCCTATGAAACCGTCACCAGCCCGCACGGCGGCCTGCCGCTGCTGAAGCCGATGAGCCAGGTCGCGGGGCGCATGTCGATCCAGGCCGGTGCGACCGCGCTGGAGAAGGCGCATGGCGGCCGCGGTGTGCTGCTCGGCGGTGTTCCGGGCGTCGCGCCGGGCAAGGTGTGCGTGATCGGCGGCGGCGTCGTCGGCTTCAACGCGGCGCAGATGGCGGCGGGGCTGGGCGCCGACGTCACCATCCTCGACCGCGATCCCGAAGTGCTCGAACGCGTCGGCACCTTCTTTGAATCGCGCGCCAAGACGCGCTTTTCGAACCGCGCCAATCTGGCCGAATGCGTCGCCGAGGCCGATCTGGTCATCGGCGCGGTGCTGATCCCCGGCGCCGAAGCGCCGAAGCTTGTGACGCGGGAGATGCTCGGCACGATGCAGGCAGGCTCGGTGCTCGTTGACGTTGCGATCGATCAAGGGGGTTGTTTCGAAACCAGCCATGCGACGACCCACGCCGACCCGACCTATGTCGTCGACGGCATCGTTCATTATGCGGTTGCGAACATGCCGGGCGCGGTTGCGCGCACCAGCACCTATGCGCTCAACAACGTCACCTTGCCGCACGCGCTGCGCATCGCCGACCTTGGCTGGAAAGAAGCATTGCGCCGCGATCCGCATCTTTTGCAGGGTTTGAACGTATGGAATGGTAAGGTGACGTTCGAAGCCGTAGCGGAAGCGATCGGAACCGATTATGTGCCTGTCGAACAGGCACTCGCCTGAAGACAAGGACCATAGAGCAAGATGACCGACCAAGCCCCGCCGCCCACTGACGACGAAGCCGAGGAAAATGAAGTGCTGCGCGCCGCGCGCGAGCTGCGGCAACAGCGCGAGGCCGCCGACGCCGCCGAGGCCGCGGACCAGGAAGCGACCAAGGCGAAACGCGGCTGGAAAACCGCTGCCGCCGCGGGGCTGGGCATCGGCTCGGCGGCGGTGATCGCCGCGCTGCTCTATGTTAATCGCGACAAGCTCAAATAAACCCGCCGGACTCCGGCGAACGAAAAAGGGCGGCCATTGCGGCCGCCCTTTTTCGTTGATGTCGCCAATCAGGCCGCCTGTTTCAGCGCCTCGATTGCCGAGGTCGCGCGGGCGATTGCTTCGCCGTCCATCATCTGCTGGTCGGCGGCGATGATCGTGACATCGGTGATGCCGACGAAGCCGAGGACGTGGCGGAGGTATCCGGTCGCAAAATCATAATCGCTGCCGACCGGCACGCCGCCCGATGCGACGACCAGCCAGGCCTTCTTGCCCTTCAGCAGCCCTTCGGGACCGGCTTCGGTGTAGCGGAAGGTGCGGCGGGCGCGGGCGATCAGGTCGACCCAGGCCTTGAGCGCCGCGGGGATCGCGAAATTATAGACGGGCACGCCGATGACGATCGTGTCGGCGGCTTCCAGCTCGGCGATCAGCTCGTCGGAGCTGGCAAGCGCGGCCTTCTGATCGTCGCTGCGCTCGGTCTCGTCGGTGAAATTGGCGCCGACCCAGCTTTCGGTCAGCAGCGCGGGCGGGGTGAGCGCCAGGTCGCGGCGCACGACATGCGCGCCATAGCCCTGTTCGACCAGCCGCGTGACGAGCTGGTCGGTCAGCTGGCGCGTGGTCGATCCGCTGGTGCGGGCGCTGGCATCGATACGAAGGATATTGGACATCATATTGCTCCTTGGGTTCAAGCGGAGAGGGGGGTGCCGCGAGCCGGGGGCAGCTCGCGGCACCGGGTGGGCCGCCGTCAGGGAGGGACGTCGGCGGCCCGGGGGGCTTCGTTACAGGCTGTCGACCAGCACCAGTTCGGCGTCGTCGATCGCCTCGACCTCGACCCGCCCGACATCGCGCAGCGCAATGCCGTCGCGCGGATCGGCGTCGCGGCCGTTGACGCGGATGCGGCCCTTGGCGGCGACCAGATAGGCGTGGCGTCCGGCTTCGAGGTCATAGGAGACGCTCTCACCGGCGTTCACCGTCGCCGCGGCGACGCGGGCGTTGGCGCGGATCGGCAGCGCGTCGGTGTCGCCTTCGATCCCGCTTGCCAGCGTCACGAACTGGCCCGACCGGTCGTTCTTGGGAAACTGGCGTGCGCCCCAGCCGGGGTTACCGCCCGCCTGATCGGGGATGATCCAGATCTGGAACAGCGTCGTTTCCTCATCTTCGAGGTTGAACTCGCTGTGCGTCACGCCCGTCCCGGCGCTCATCACCTGAACATCGCCCGCGGCGGTGCGGCCGGCGTTGCCCATGGAGTCGCGGTGGCTGATCGCGCCGGTGCGGACATAGGTGATGATTTCCATGTCGCGGTGCGGGTGCGGGGGGAAACCCGACTGTGCCGCGATCCGATCGTCGTTCCACACGCGCAGCGCGCCCCAGCCCATGCGGTCGGGGTCGTGATAGTTCGCGAAGGAAAAATGATGGCGGGCGTCGAGCCAGCCATGGTCGGCGTGGCCCAGCGTGTCGAATTTGCGAATGTCGATCATGGCCTTGTCCTTTCTCTGCCGCCGCTGGGCCGGAGTGCCCGGCGGCGTTCATGCGTTGAGGACAAAATAGGGATTGGGATCGTTTCGAAAATAGCATAGATGGAAAATCATCGTTTCCATTTTGGAGCTATTGTATGGCGCTTCCCGATTATGAAGGCTGGGCCTGTTTCGTCGCTGTCGCCGACGGCGGCAGCTTTACCGCCGCCGCCGCCGCGCTTGGCCTGTCGAAAGCGAGTGTATCGAAAGCGGTGACGCGGCTCGAAACCGCGCTCGGCATCACCTTGCTCCACCGCAGCTCGCGCGTCGTTGCGGTGTCGACCGCGGGCGCGGGGCTGCTGGGGGAGGCGCGCGCGATGGTTGCCGCGGCGACCGCGGCGACCGAGGCGGCGCGCGGCGACCGGCTCGACCTCGCGGGCCCGATCCGGCTCGCCGCGCCGATGAGCTTCGGGATCAAGGTGCTGGGTCCGGTGCTCGCGGCCTTTCTCGATCGGCATCCCGCGGTCGAGATCGACCTGCTGCTCAGCGATGCGCGCAACGACCCGATTGCCGAGGGCATCGACCTGACGCTGCGCATCGCGCCGCTTGCCGATTCCAGCCTGCTCGCGCGCACGATCGCGCCCGTCGCGGCGTCGCTCATCGCCAGCCCCGCCTATCTGGAAAAGCGCGGCACGCCCCGTCATCCGCTCGACCTCGCGCGCCATCGCCTCATTGGTTACGGCCATCGCCAGCGCGCGATGCCGCTCCATTTTTCCCGCAAGGGCGAAGAGGCGACGGTGCTTCCCACCGGCCCGCTGTTTACGAACAATGGCGATGTGATGGTGCCGATAATCGTCGCGGGCGGCGGTATCGCGGTGCTGCCCGACTTTATCGCCGCCGACGAACTCGCCGCCGGAACGGTGGTGCCGATCCTCACCGACTGGTCGCTGCCGCAATCGCATCTGCATCTTCTTTCGCCGCCGTCGCGGCTGCGTCCGGCGCGCGTCCGCGCCTTTTCGGACCATCTCGTCGACACGCTCAAACTCTCGTGCAGCGGCGCCAACGAGCGCTATGCGATGCTCCACAAGGGGTGAAGCGGCGGGGCGCGACTGTTGCAAATAAGGCGCGACTCGTGGATTCCCGCGGGTTAAATCAAAATTAACCTTTTCCCTTCATTGCTTTCATGGTTAATGTTCCGGCAGTCCTGCAACGGGGGTTGGTCGGTGACATCCTTGGTGGTCGCGCGATCGGTTCGCGGGATCATCGTGGAAACAGTCAAGGGGTGCCCAATGCGCGTACTGCTGATCGAGGACGAGCCGACGACCGCGAAAGCGATCGACACGATGCTCACGACCGAGGGCTTCAACGTCTACACAACCGATCTGGGCGAAGAGGGCCTCGATCTGGGTAAGCTCTATGATTATGACATCATTCTGCTCGACCTGAACCTGCCCGACATGCATGGCTATGACGTGCTCAAAAAGCTGCGCACCGCCAAGGTGCAGACGCCGGTGCTAATCCTGTCGGGCATTTCCGAAATGGACAGCAAGGTGCGCTCGTTCGGCTTTGGTGCCGACGATTATGTCACCAAGCCGTTCCACCGCGACGAGCTGGTCGCCCGCATCCATGCGGTCGTCCGCCGGTCGAAGGGGCACAGCCAGAGCGTCATCAAGACGGGCAAGCTCGCGGTCAATCTCGACACCAAGACGGTCGAGGTGGACAGCATCCGCGTGCATCTGACCGGCAAGGAATATCAGATGCTCGAGCTCTTGAGCCTGCGCAAGGGCACGACGCTCACCAAGGAAATGTTCCTGAACCACCTCTATGGCGGGATGGACGAGCCCGAACTGAAGATTATCGACGTCTTCATCTGCAAGCTGCGCAAAAAACTCGCGCTCGCTTGCGGCGGCGAAAATTACATCGAAACGGTCTGGGGCCGCGGTTACGTCCTTCGTGACATCGACGACGAAGGCAATGAGGTGCGCCGCGTCGCCTGACGCCCCGCGCATCGCATGCACAAGTTAACCGAGGGAAACCGGCGCGGAGCAATCCGCGCCGGTTTTCCTTTTGGGGCGGGATGGCGGCTAACGACCGATTGCGGACTGAAGCGATCCTCCCCCACCGGGGGAGGGGGACCACCCGCAGGGTGGTGGAGGGGTACAGGAGGTCATACGCAGCGCTCGGCACCGCGTACCCCTCCACCATGCTTCGCATGGTCCCCCTCCCCGTTCCGGGGAGGAGTGCTTCCGTCCGCTCCCCACCCCGAAACGCTACCCCGCCAAAGAATAAGGGCGGCCGTCCTTTCGGACGCCGCCCTTGATCCTGTATCGTTCCGAAAGCGCGGTTTACGCGTCTTCCAGTTCCTCGTCGGTCATCACTGGACCCGAATCCTGGCCCTTGGCGTCCAGGTCGCGGTCGACGAATTCGATGATCGCGATCGGCGCGGCGTCCGACGCGCGGATGCCGGCCTTGATGACGCGGGTGTAGCCGCCGTTGCGGTCCTTGTAGCGGTCCGCGAGCACGTCGAACAGCTTAGCAAGCTGCGCTTCGTCCATCAGGCGGCTCATCGCGAGGCGGCGGTTGGCGAGGCCCCCGCGCTTCGCCAGCGTGACCAGCTTTTCGACATAGGGACGCAGTTCCTTCGCCTTGGCGACGGTCGTCGTGATCTGCTCATGCTTGATGAGCGCCGCCGACATGTTGCGGAACAGGGCCGTGCGGTGCGCGCTCGTGCGCTGCAGCTTCCGGCCACCCGATTTATGACGCATGATTTCTTCCTTCGTTTGTCAGAGGGGCCGTGTGAGGTACCCCAAGCCAGGTCGATTGCGGGCCGACCCATTCCCGGCCCCGTCGCCCCCGCGAAGGCGGGGGCCGCTGGAGGCATAGCGCAAGGATGCAGGCGGCCCCCGCCTTCGCGGGGGCGACGTGCTGTTATCCGAGAAGTTCCTGCTCGAGCTTCTTGGCCATCTCTTCGATGTTTTCCGGCGGCCAGCCGGGGATGTCCATGCCCAGGCGCAGGCCCATCGACGACAGCACTTCCTTGATTTCGTTCAGGGACTTGCGGCCGAAGTTCGGCGTACGAAGCATTTCGGCCTCGGTCTTCTGAACCAGATCGCCGATATAGATGATGTTGTCGTTCTTGAGGCAATTGGCCGAGCGGACCGACAGTTCAAGCTCGTCGACCTTCTTCAGGAGGAAGCGGTTGAGCTGGTTGACGTCCGACTCGTCGGCGGTCGTCGAGGGCGCCGCCATGCCGATCAGGCCGCCGTCGTTCATCGCTTCTTCGAAGTGGACGAAGACCTGGAGCTGGTCCTGCAGGATGCGCGCGGCGTAAGCGACGGCATCTTCCGGCGTCACCGTACCGTCGGTTTCGACGGTCAGGTTCAGCTTGTCATAGTCCAGTTCCTGGCCGATGCGGGCATTGTCGACCTTGTAGGCGACCTGGCGCACCGGCGAATAGAGCGAGTCGACCGGGATCAGGCCGATCGGCGCATCGGCCGGACGGTTGGCGGTCGCGGGGACATAGCCTTTGCCTGTGTCGGCGACGAGTTCCATGTTCAGCGTCGCACCGTCGTCGAGGTGGCAGATGACATGGTTCGGGTTCATCACCTTGATGTCGCCCGACACCATGATGTCGCCGGCCTTGACCGTCGCGGGGCCGGTCGCCGAAAGCTGGAGCCGCTTCGGGCCTTCGCCTTCCATCTTGAGCGCGATCTGCTTGACGTTGAGCACGATGTCGGTGACGTCTTCACGCACGCCGGCAAGGCTGCTGAACTCGTGCAGCACATTTTCGATCTTGATCGACGTGATTGCCGCACCCTGGAGCGACGAGAGCAGCACGCGGCGCAGCGCGTTGCCCAGCGTCAGGCCGAAACCGCGCTCGAGCGGTTCGGCGACGAAGGTCGCCTTGCGCTTGCCGTCGCCGCCGGCCTTGATTTCCAGGTTGCTGGGCTTCTTCAATTCCTGCCAGTTCCGGATATTGACAGTCATGGATTTCCCTTTGCTTTGGGCGGGACGAATGGGGGTCGGCCATCGGTCCAGCGAGGATATGGTGCGGGCGGCGCCCCGGTGTTGGGGCGCGCCCGGAAAGACGTCAGACGCGGCGGCGCTTGGCCGGGCGGACGCCGTTGTGCGGGATCGGCGTCACGTCGCGGATCGACGTGATGTGGAAACCGACGGCCTGCAACGCGCGCAGCGCCGATTCACGACCCGCGCCGGGGCCCTTGACTTCGACTTCCAGCGTGCGGACGCCATGTTCGGCGGCCTTCTTGCCCGCGTCTTCGGCGCAGACCTGCGCCGCATAGGGGGTCGACTTGCGGCTGCCCTTGAAACCCATCATGCCGGCGCTCGACCAGGCAATCGCATTGCCCTGAGCATCGGTGATGGTGATCATCGTGTTGTTGAAGGTCGCGTTGACGTGGGCCACACCCGACGAGATATTCTTGCGTTCGCGCCGACGAAGGCGCTGCGGTTCACGAGCCATGATGAAATCCTAACCTAAATCCGTATTGCGGCCGGGGCGCAGCCGGTAAGGGCGGCCGCCGGCGCGGGAAAACCGACTTACTTCTTCTTGCCGGCGATCGGCTTGGCCTTGCCCTTGCGGGTGCGCGCATTGGTGTGCGTGCGCTGGCCGCGAACCGGAAGGCCCTTGCGATGACGCAGGCCGCGATAGCAGGCGAGGTCCATCAGGCGCTTGATGTTCATCGCCGTGTTGCGGCGAAGGTCGCCCTCGACCGTCAGGTCGGCGTCGATCGCTTCGCGGATCTGCAGAACTTCGGCGTCGCTGAGGTCCTGGATGCGGCGCGCCTGGTCGATCCCCAGCTTGGTGGCGATGTCGACGGCGGTCTTGCGGCCGATCCCGTGGATATAGGTGAGCGCGATGATCACGCGCTTGTTGGTGGGCAGGTTGACGCCCGCGATACGTGCCATGTGATTCTTTCTCCTGCTCCACAGGGCGCGCTGGCAAACGGCCCCATCTCAAAGCGTCTGATTTCCAACGCAAAAAACGGACCACGAACGCGCTGTTGCGCTTCGCCGTCCGGTCTGGCTGTCGGAATGGTTGCGCAACTAAGCTGAGTCGCCCGGAAAGTCAAGCGAAGCGCGGTCATTTGCGGCGGGGCCCCTTTGCGCCAAGGGCGCGGTCGCGCCGACCTGGCCCAAGCGGCGTCGCCCCGCCTGCCTTAAGGAGACAAAAGATACGCACGTTCGCGCCCGGAATGTCTCCTTTGTCGCTTTTAGCCGGTTCGGGCATGACCGGCAGGGGCGGGGATGCCATCCCTCGACCGAATAGGAAAGCGCTTTTCCCTCTTCTTCGGCCGATACGCGTGCTGGGATGACGGATGGCTGGAAACGGCCGATAGTTTCCGTCGCCCCCGCGAAGGCGGGGGCCGCTGTCGGTTTACGCAGCGACGCAGGAAAAGGCCGAGGGCGGCCCCCGCCTTCGCGGGGGCGACGGTTTATTGGAAGGGCAGTTAGCCACCCCAAAACCGCCCTCAACGCGGCGCCGTCAACTCCGCCGCGCGCTCTGCCAGACGACCGACGACCGCGCGGTGAATGCCCGGCGCGCAGGCGATCACCCCGAACGCCTGCGCGCGTGGGGTGTTGAAGACGAGCGGCGCGCCAAAGGCGTCGCTGACGGCCGCCCCCGCCTCGGTCGCAATCAGGGCGGCGGCGGCGACGTCCCATTCGAAACCCCAGCGCAAGGTCGCGACCAAATCGGCGCGGTCGTCGGCGACGAGCGCCATGCGCAGCGCGATGCTGTTCGGCTTCGTCACCATGATGAGGTCGCGGTCGATCCGGGGCAGGCTGTCGGCGGGAACGCGCGCGCCGTCGAAGATCATCCGGCGGCTGGCGCGCAGCGTGTCGCCATTCAATGTCGCGCCCTTGCCCTTTTGCGCGACCCACAATTCGTCGAGCGCGGGGGCATAGAGGACGCCGAGTTCGGGCTGGCCGTCGACGATCAGCGCGACCGACACGCACCAGCCGGGGCGGCCGCGGATGAAATCGCGCGTCCCGTCGATCGGATCGACGCACCACATGGCGCGGCACGCCAGCCGGTCTTCATTGTCGGCGGTCTCTTCGGACAGCCAGCCCGCTTCGGGCACCATCGCACCGAGCACCGCCTTCAGCCGTGCATCGACCGCGAGGTCGACGTCGCACACCGGGTTGTCGTGCGACTTGTGCCAGACATCGACCGGCCGCCCTTCGCCGCGCCAGCGCGCCATCGCCATGTCGCCAACCTCGCGGGTCGCAGCGATCACGGCTTCGAGATTGCGGCCGGGCATCGGGGTCTCAGCTCGACGCGACGGTCATGCCGTCGATGCGCAGCGTCGGGGCATTGGTGGCGTGCCGGAACTGGAGGTCGTTTGCGGGGACCAGCGCCGCAAACATGTCGACCAGATTGCCCGCCACCGTAAATTCCGCAATCGGCTCGGCAATCGCACCGCCGCGGATCACGAAGCCCGACGCACCGCGGCTGTAGTCGCCCGTCACCGGGTTGACGCCGTGCCCGATCAGCTCGGTGATATAGATGCCCTCGGCGACGCCTGTCATCAGCGCTGCCGGGCTCTCGGTCCCGGCGGCAAGGTAGAGGTTGCTCGCCGCGACGCCCGACGCGCCGCCGCCGCGGCTCGCATGGCCGGTCGGCGTCAGGCCAAGCTGCCGTGCCGACGCGCTGTCGAGCAGCCAGCCGGTGATATGGCCGTTCGCGACGATGTCGCGCGCCGCGCTCGGTAGCCCTTCGCCGTCGAAGGCGCGGCTGCGCAGGCCGCGCGGGCGGTGCGGTTCGTCGCGCACGATGATGCTGCTGTCGAACAGCGCCGTTTTTTCCTTGCCGAGCAGGAAGCTCGTCCCGCGTGCGATCGCGGGGCCGGCGATCGCGGCGAGCAGATGGCCGACGATCCCGCCGCTGACGCGCGGGTCGAGGAAGACGGGCAGCTTGCCGTTCGGCGCCTTGCCGGGGTTCAGCCGCGCGACGGCGCGGGCGCCCGCGCGCGCGCCGATGTCGGCGGTGCTTTCGAGATCGGTCAGGTGGTGCGCGCTGTGCCAGGCATAGTCGCGCTGCATCGTCGCGCCTTCGCCTGCGATCACGCTCGCCGACAGGCTGTGGCCGCTCGATCCATAGCCGCCGGCGAAGCCGTGGCTGGTTGCGAGCGCAAAGCGCGTGCGGCTGTGGCTCGCGCTGCCGCCTTCGCTGTTGGTCACGCCCGCGACGCCGCGCGCGGCGTCCTCGACGGCGCGTGCGGCTTCGCGCAGCGCTGTGGGGTCGGCTTCGCTCTGATCGTCGAGGTCGAGGTCGGGCACCGCGCCCCTGAACAGCAGTTCCTCGGGCGCGAGGCCCGCGTAAGGATCTTCGGGCGCTTCGCGCGCCATCGCGACGCAGCGTTCGACCAGCTTCGCAAGTTCGCCTGCGTCCATGTCGGCGGTCGAAACGCTCGCGCTGCGCTGTCCGACGAAGACGCGCAGCGAAATATCCTGCCCCTCCGACCGCTCGACATCCTCGAGCGCGCCGAGCCGCATCGTCACCGATGTCGCGGCGTTGCAGTAATAGAGGGCGTCGGCGGCGTCGGCGCCGACCTTGGTCGCGGCGTCGCACAGCATCTGGGCGCGGTCGAGGGCTTCGGAAACGGTGAGCATCGCCGCGCTCTATACGGCGCGCGGGCAGGGGTCAAAAAAAGTCTTTAGCCAGCGTCACGTCCGCGATGACGACGAATGCCGGGAATCAGCTGGTGATAGCGGCGACCGCGGCCATCGCGCCGCTGATCCACAAAAAGGGAAGGGTCAGCGCGGCGATCCACAGGCGGCGGACGTCGCGGCGGAAACGGGCATGGAGCCCCCAGCTCGCGAGCGCCTGACGGCTGAGGTGATACCAGCGGCGTTCGGTCGAGCGCGCGACCGGAACCGCAAGGACAAGCAACATGACCAGCGCGACGACGATGAAGGCCGAGGGCGCCCCCGCGGCGACCGCGCTCGTCACGAGCCAGATCTGGATCGCAGCAAAAGCAAGGAGGGCGGCGGCGGCGTGCCACGTCATTCGGCGGCCCAGGCTGCGTGCCGGTGGAACGCTTGCAGTCGCGCGGCGCCAAAGGCGCGGTCCGAACGTCGATGCCATGTTGTCAGCCTCCCCGGCCGGCGATTCCCAGAAGCGCCACGATTTGCCCCAAAAATTACCAAGTCAAGACAGGTTGGCAGCGATTCGTTAAATTTTTCCCTCAATTCGGCGCAAATCGGAGCCAAATCGCGCCAAAGCGCAAAATATGCTGCCAGATTGGCAGCATAAGCGGTTTCGGGGCGGGGCGGGAAGGCGTGAGCGCGCCTGGTCCGGGCGTCAGTCCTGCGGCGGTGTCGGCAGGGGTTCGGCGTCGGCTTCATCGGGGGCCGACTGCATCGGCGCTTCGCCATTCGCCTGGCGCTCCAATTCCGCGGCCGCCTGCTGGCGCTCGACGAGCGCGCGTTCCTCGGCGGCGACCGCGGCCTCGACCTGATCGGCAGCGGCGTCGATGCCCGCCAGGCGCTTGGCGCGTTCGTCGGCGATCATCGCCTGCCAGTCGGTCTTGTCGGCGGCCTGGCGTTCGGCCTTGGCGCCCGCGAGCAGCGCCTGCGTGCAGCCGGTGAAGCCGCCAAGCCCGGTCGGCGAGCAGCTGTCGGTGCCGAAGCGGCCCACGCGCTCGAGTGCGACGACCTTGTTCGCCCACGCTTCGTTGCGCACATCGAGCGGGTTGCCGCGCAGCATCGGCGGCACGCGATAGCGCTCGGTTTCGGGCAGGCGGTTACAGACGACGATTTCGTCGGCGCTCGATTGTTCGCACTTGTCGTCACCATAGACGATGACCTGATTGATCTTTTCGGCGTCGGGCGCCGCTTCCTGCGCCGCGGCGGGCAGGGCGGCGGCGCTCCCGGCGAGGATCAGCGCGAAAAGGGGGAGGCGGGTCATCGGATATTCCTTTGTCGTTTCGGGCGTGATGCCACGAGCTGGCTGCACCGACAATGAACATCTTTTCTCCGCTCGCATCGAGCGAAGTCGAGATGCCCATCGGTCAAGCGCGCCTTCTCGGTGTCTCGACTTCGCTCGACACGAACGGAATCGAGAGGTCGTTCTCCTAAATACGTTTCGACAGCGCGATGGCTGCACGGCAACCGGCGCGGATCGCCAGGCTGAGCAGCGGATAGCCGGGGGCGCTTTCGGCGCCGGCCTTGAGCGCCGCGTCCTTATGCTCCAGCTCTTCGGCGCGGAAATCGGCGACCGCGGTGCTGAGTTCGGGGTCGCTGTCGCCCAGTTCGCCCAGCTGATCCCGGTAATGGCGGTCGATCTCGGTCTCGACCGCGGCGGTGCACGCCATCGCGGCGCGCGGCCCCATCGCGGCGGTCACCGCGCCGAGCGCAAAGCCCGCGACGTTCCAGAACGGCTGGAGCGCGGTCGGGCGCACGCCACGTTTTGCGATCATCGTGTCGAAAAACTTGCGGTGACGCTCTTCCTGTTCAGCCATATGCGCGATTTCGCGCGCCATCGGATGCCGGTCGCCCATCACCGCGAGCTGGCCGGCATAGATGCGCGTCGCGCCATATTCGCCCGCCTGATCGACACGGATCATCGATGCGGTGCGCTTGCCGGGCCTGTCCTCAGTCATGCCGCCGGTGTGCGCCCGCGGCGCAGCAAGGTCAAGACGAGGATGGCGGCCGCGAAGGAGAAGATCGCGTTGAAACCGGCGAGCGAGATGCCGAACAACGACCAAGGCACCGCGTCGCAGCGGACGAGCGGCGCGTTCATGATCGAATCGAGCGTGATGGGTCCGCTGCTGCCCGTCGCGCAGCTGGTGATGCCTTCCCAGAAGCCATATTCGACGCCGGCGTGGAAGACGCCGATCGCGCCGCTCACCGCGATTGCGGCCGCGGCGAGCAGGGTGAGCGCGCGCATCGCCGTGTCGTTGCGGCGCAGCAGCAGCGCGAGCAGCGCCAGCACCATCGCCGCCTGATGCGGCCAGCGCTGCCAATAACACATTTCGCACGGATGCAGGCCAAAGCCATATTGCGACACCAGCGCCCCGCCATAGAGGAGGAGCGGCGCCGCGAAGGCGACGAGGGGGGCGGCAAGGCGCGATCCGAACATTAAACTGATCCTGAAATGTCGTCATCCCGGCGAAGGCCGGGATCTCACCCTATCGGTTTTATGCACCGGCGAGATCCCGGCCTGCGCCGGGATGACGAAAAGAAACTATGCGGGAGCGACTCAGTTGCGCCGCGCCGACTTTGCTGCGGGCTTGCCGGCCTGCGCCATGCGCGGCGTTCCCGGGCCGATCCGTCCGATCGTCTGCAACGCATAGTGGAGCTGGAAATCCTCGATGCCCTTGGCTTTCAGCTCTTCGGCGGTTGCGGTGAAGCGCGGGTCGGCCTTTTCATCCTTTTCGATCAGGCCGTCATCGACCTTTTTCTCGTTGATCAGGTGGCGGCGCAGGTCGCTTTCGCGGAACTTGGGGCGCGACGCATAATCGGGGTCGCTGAGCTGCGGCACCTGGATGTCGGGATCGATCCCGCCTTCCTGAACGCTGCGGCCCGAGGGCGTGTAATAGCGCGCGGTGGTCAGCCGCAGCGCGGTCACGTCGCTGAGCGGCAATATTGTCTGCACCGATCCCTTGCCGAAGCTGCGCTCGCCCATCACGATCGCGCGGCGCTGGTCCTGCAGCGCGCCCGCAACGATTTCGGACGCCGATGCCGAGCCCGAATCGATCAACACGACGACCGGCGCGCCGACCGCCAGATCGCCGGGTTCGGCGAAATAGCGTTCGATGTCGCCCTTGCGGCGTCCGCGCTGCGACACGATCTCGCCGCGTTCAAGGAACAGGTCGCTGACCCCGACGGCCTCGTCGAGCAGACCGCCGGGGTTCGACCGGAGGTCGAGCACCCAGCCGCGCGGTTTCTTGCCGAGCGATTTTTCGACCGCCATCATCGCGGCCTTGAGGTCGGTCGTCGCATCGGCCGAAAAGCTGGTGACGGTGAGCACGCCGACGTCGCCGCTGACTTCCCATTTGACGGGTTTCAGGTCGATGATCTCGCGCGTCAGCGTCATCTCGATCGGCTTGTCCTGTCCTTCGCGGACGATGGTGATGCCGATCGACGTCCCGGGCCGCCCGCGCATCTGTTCGACCGCCTCGTCCAGCGTCATGCCGAATATCAGTTCGTCGTTGATATGGGTGATATAATCGCCCGCCTTGATCCCCGCCTTGGCGGCCGGGGTGTCGGCGGTCGGTGCGATGACCTTGACGACGCCATCCTCCATCGTCACCGAGAGGCCGAGCCCGCCATATTCGCCGTCGGTCTGGGTGCGCAGGTTGTTAAAGCCGCGCGCGTCGAGATAGCCCGAATGCGGGTCGAGGCTGGCGAGCATCCCGTTGATCGCGCCCTCGATCAGCTTCGAATCCTCGACCGGTTCGACATAGTTCGACTTCACTTCCAGATAGACGTCCATGAAACGCGCGATTTCTTGCTGCGTCTTCGAATCGACACTGGCCATTGCGCCGGTCGCGAGCGGCACGAGCGCCAGCGTCGAAAGCGCGGCGGCGCCCTGCCACAGCGCAAAGCGGCGGCGCGGCGAAGCCGACGGGCGGGCGGCGGGCGTGGTCGAGTCGGTCATCACAATCTTTCGCTCAGGCGAGGGAAACCCGCCTTATAATCCCCGGCGCGCCATCCTCCTATGCATTTATGCGATCGTCAAGCATGGCATCCCGATCGGGGACAGCGCGCGAGCCGACAATGAACCGGGCGGATCAGCCGATCATCGCGACAATATCGACCGGGCGACCGCCGCGGCGCAGCTCGACGGTGATGCGGCTGTCGTCCGATGCTGCGCGGCCGACCGGCGCGCCGGGGCCCACCGTATCGCCGACGCCGACCGACAGCGCGATCATGCCGGTGAGCAACGAGACCCAGCCGCCGCCATGATCGATGATGACGATCTGGCCATAGCCGCGATAATCGCCCGCAAAGCTGACGCGGCCGGGGGCGGGGGCGACGACCTGGCCGCCCGGCTGTGCCGCGATGGTGATGCCGCGCGACCGCACGCCGCTTTCGTTCACTTCGCCCAGCCCCGCGACGATGCGCCCGACGACGGGCAGGCGATAGGCGCTGCCGGTGAGACCGGCCTCGCGCGCGGCGGGCGGGGCGATGGCGCCGGCCGGGCCGGCGGCGGGATTGCGCGGGCGCGGCAGCGGTCCCGCAAGCTGCCCCAGTTCGGCGCGCACCAGCCCGTCGGCTTCGAGTGCGTCCATCAGGTCGACGATGTCGCGCGCTTTTTCGCCCAGCCCCAGCGCGCGGTCGGCTTCGAGCCGCGCGCTGCTCATCAGTTCGCGCGAACGCAGCCGCCCCTCATTCTCCAGCCGCGTGAAGGCATCGCGCCGCGCGGCAAGCTGCGCCCGGCTGGCCGCCAGCGCGTCGAGCGCAATCGCCTGTTGCCGCCGCGCGGTGTCGAGCAGGGTCAGTTCGCGGCGGACGCCGACGGTGCGCTCGGCGATCACCGGCATCGCCGCGTCGAGCACCGCGCGGGCGTGGACCATGTCGCGGAGCGACCCCGGCTGCGCGAGCACGCTGACCGGCGGCTGGCGGCTCAATTGCTGGAGCGAGGCGGCGAGTTCGAGCAAAGGTTGCTGTTGCTCCGCCAGCCGCGCGCGCTGCGCCGAGAGGCGGCGGGTGACCAGCGCGACGCGCGCCTCGCCCGCGCTGATGTCGGCTTCGGCCGACTGGATGCGCGCGGCGAGCGCGGCGCTGCGCTTTTGTAACCGGTCGGCTTCGCTGACTGCGGCGTCGGCTTGTTTTTCCAGCAGCGCGCTCCGCGCCATTGCCGCGGCCGATTGCTCCCTTGCGTCGACCAGCTGCGCCCGCTCGCGCGTCGCAATCACCTGCGGATCGAAAATGTCGCTCTGCGCCAGCGCGAATGCGCCGCCCGCCATCAGCGCGGCGATCGCCAGTCCGGCCCGCGCGCGCTTCATTGCCGTCCTTCGCGGTGATAGGGGTGGCCTGCGACGATGCTGGTGGCGCGCCACAATTGTTCGGCGAGCATCGCGCGCGCCATCAGGTGCGGCCAGGTCGCGCGGCCGAACGCGATGACCTTGTCGGCGCCCTTGCGTTCGTCGGGGGTGAAGCCGTCGGCGGCGCCTAGGCAGAAGCGCGCCTCGCGCACCCCGCCGTCGCGCCAGTGTTCGAGCAGCTTTGCAAATTCGAGCGACGACATTTGCTCGCCGCCTTCGTCGAGGAGGATCGTGCGGCTATTTTCGACCGCGGCGGGAACGCGCCCGCCGGTGTCGGGAAGCTCCGAAATCTTCTGCGCCCAGGTCACGCGCTTCATATAGCGCTCGACCAGCTCGGCCTCGGGCCCGCGCCCGATGCGCCCGCGCGCGATGATGTGCAGCAACATAAACGTCCGCCTAGCCGGTAGGCGGGACGGACGTCAATTTGCTGCTGCGACCGGCGGCGCGTCGCCGAACGACCACATACGCTCGAGGTTGTAGAAGCTACGCACCTCGGGGCGGAACAGGTGGACGATGACGTCGCCGGCGTCGAGCAGCACCCAATCGGCGTTGGGCAGCCCTTCGACGCGAACCGGACGGCCCGCTTCCTGCTTGATCCGCTGTGCCAGCTTCTCGGCGATCGCCGAGACGTGGCGCGTCGAGCGGCCGCTCGCGATCACCATATGGTCGGCGATGCTGCTCTTGCCGGCAAGCGGGATCGAGATGGTTTCCTGGGCCTGGTCCTCGTCGAGCTGGTGGAGGATCAGCGCGTGGAGCGCGTCCACGCTGTCATTGGCAGGAGCGGCGCCGGGCGCGGCCCCCTGGGTGGCGGAGATCAAATGCGTCCTTTCTTGGTCGGTTCCACCAGCCATGAACGCGTGATCGGGTCGCGCAGCGCGCGGCCTTCATAGCGTTCGAACCAGCGGGGGTTGGCCTGCCGTATCGCAGTCGCGGATCGCACATCGGGCGAAAATCGCAAGAACACGAGGGCGGGCGGTCTCCAGTCTGTCCAATGGCTTTTCTGGTCTGCGGGCCGGACAAAGCGCCGTAGCCATCCCATCGCACGTCTTGCATGGGCGCGGCCACTATAGCCCGGACGCGCGATAACCGCAATCGGCATCAATCGCGCAATTCCCCGCCAGTCGCGCCATTGGGGCAGTTGGACCAGATTGTCGGCGCCCATGATCCAGATAAACTGGCGGTCGGGATAGCGCCGCACGAGCATTTTAAGCGTGTCGATCGTGTAGCGGGTGCCGAGCTCGGCCTCGATTCCCGTCGCGCGGATCGGCGCGCGCCGCGCCATGCGCCGCGCCGAGGCGAGTCGCGCGGGGAGGGGTGCCATGCCTGCTTTCGGCTTCAAGGGATTGCCCGGCGAAACCAGCCACCACAGCTCGTCGAGGCCCAGGGCGTCGATCGCTTTCAGGCTGATCGCGCGATGCCCGCCGTGCGCAGGGTTGAAGCTGCCGCCGAGGAGGCCGGTGGGGATCAATCTTGAGGCACCGGTCGCCAATCGTTGCGCTCGTGGCGCACACGCAACACCTCTATGCCATCGTCGACGATCCGATAAACGAGAACGTGCCGACTTTTCCGTGGTCGCCATTTGCGCCAGCCATCGAATTCCAACCGCTCCCCGCCATGCGGGTGGCGCAGCAACCAGTTTGCAGCGTCGATCAAATTTTTGATGATATGGCGGGCCAAGACGGCGCTATAATTGCTCGCCAGATAGTCTTCAATTGCGCGGAGGTCGTTGATGGCAGCCTCGGACCAGATCGCCCGCTTCATGCGGCGTCGCGCTTGGCCCGTTTTTCAGCGAACATTGCCTCGACCTGCTCTTGCGTGAAATAGCGACCTTCCTCGATGTCGCGCTCTCCCTCGCGCACGAACTCAATGAATTCCAACTCTTCCCGAACATAGCGTTCGACGGCCTTGGCAGTCACCCAGGCGCGGGTGCGATCAAGCTCTTTGGCGAGAAGGTCGATTTGCGCCGACAAACCGGCGGTAACGCGCGTGGTAACGACAGCAGACTTACTCATGCTGCGAACGTATCAGATGTATACAACGCACGCAACATGTGTTCCGCTTCAATTTGATCGCTATTTTGGGGTCGCTTTAGGACCGCGCCTGCCCGCTTCCCCGCACCAGCCATTTATACGTCGTCAGTCCTTCGAGCGCCACCGGACCGCGCGCGTGCAATCGCCCCGTCGCGATGCCGATTTCGGCGCCGAGGCCGAATTCGCCACCGTCGGCGAACTGCGTCGAGGCGTTGTGCATGACGATCGCGCTGTCGACGCCCGTCAGGAAACGCTCGGCGGTAGCCGAATCCTCGGTGACGATGGCATCGGTGTGGCGGCTCGAATGCGCGTCGATGTGCGCGAGCGCGCCGTCGAGGCCATCGACCATCGCGATTGAGACGATCGCGTCGAGATATTCGGTGTCCCAGTCGCCCGCCGATGCCGCATCGACATGCGGGCTGAGCGCCGCGACGTCCTTGTCACCGCGAACTTCGCAGCCCGCCTTGACCAGCGCATCGACGATCGCGAGCGGTGCGCCATAGGCGCGGTCGATCAGGATCGTCTCGGTCGCGCCGCAGATGCCGGTGCGGCGCATCTTGGCGTTGACCGCCAGCTCGACCGCCTTCGCCGGATCGGCGGCGCCGTCGATGTAGAGATGATTGATCCCGTCGAGATGCGCGAGCACGGGCACGCGCGCCTCGTCCTGTACGCGCGCGACCAGCCCCTTGCCGCCGCGCGGGATGATGATGTCGATCAGGCCCTGCGCGCGCAGCATCGCGCCGACCGCGGCGCGGTCCTGCGTCGGGACCAGCTGCACCGCATCGGCAGGCAGGCCCGCGTCGACGAGCCCCGCGGCGAAGGCCGCGTGAATCGCGCGGTTCGACTGCGCGGCCTCGCTGCCGCCGCGCAGGATCACGGCATTGCCCGACATCAGGCCGAGCGCCGCGGCGTCGGCGGTGACGTTGGGCCGGCTTTCATAGATAATGCCGACGACGCCGAGCGGGACGCGCACGCGGCTCAGCTCCAACCCGTTGGGCCGCACGGCGCGGTCGATCTCGCTGCCGACGGGATCGGCGAGCGCCGCGACCGCCTCGATCGCATCGGCGATCCCCGCAAGGCGCCCCTCGTCGAGCCGCAGCCGGTCGAGCATTGCGCCCGACAGGCCGTTCGTCCGTCCCGCGACCATATCCTCGGCATTGGCCGCCAATATCTCCGCCGACCGCGCGCGGATCGCTGCTGCCGCCGCCGTCAGCGCGGCCGCCTTTTCGGCGGTCGGCGTCTGCGCGAGCCGTTTCGCGGCGGCGCGCGCGCGCGCGCCCATATCGGCGATCAGCGCGGGGGCATCGCCGGGCAGCGGGGAAGGAGCGGTGAGCGTTTCTGCGGTCATGGCGCTTGCCTCTATCATGTTTCGCCGACTTGCCGAAAGTCCCGTTGCGCGGCGCGGCGCGCGCCACTAGTCAGGGGCGCATGAGCGGGGACATCGAAGGGATCGGGGCGGCGGTGACCGCCGGGCTGGCGGCGCGCGCGGTGGAGTCTGCGCATGGCGGCGAATCGCGTGGTCACGTGCCGCTGCGCTGCCTCAATTGCGGGACCAGCCTGACCGGGTCGCATTGCCACCATTGCGGGCAGCGCGCCGATGTGCACCGCAGCTTCGGCGCGATCGGGCACGACCTGGTGCACGCGATCTTCCATTTCGAAGGCAAGATCTGGAACACGCTGCCGCTCTTGGCATGGCGGCCGGGCGACCTGACGCGCCGCTATATCCACGGCGAGCGCGCGCGCTTCATCTCGCCGCTCGCGCTGTTCCTCTTCGCGGTTTTCCTGACCTATGCCGTACTCGCGATGATCGGCAGCGGGGGCGAATTCGGCGCCGCGCTGAGCAAGGCGGCCGACGAACAGACACGCACCACCGCGATCAAGGACAGCATCCAGCTGGAGGTCGACCGCATCGACGGCGAACTGGCGAAGGCCGACCTGGCCGACGAGCGGCGCAGCGCGCTCGAATCCGAACGCGATGTCCTGCAGCAAAGCGCCACCTACCTCGGCGTCGCGCGCGCGCGCAGCCGGAGCGAGCGAACGGCCGGTCGCGCCGCAGGGCCGCCGGTGCTCGACGATCCGCGCGACCAGGTGGCGACGAGCGCCGATTTCATTTCGCGCAACAATATCGATACCGGGGTTCCCTTCATCGACAATGGGTTCAAAAAGGCGTTCGCGAACCCCGCGCTGGTGCTCTACAAGCTCCAGGCGAACGCCTATAAATTCGCCTGGGCGCTGATCCCGCTATCGCTGCCCTTCATGTGGCTGCTCTATCCGTTCAGTCGGCGCTTCCACACATATGACCATTTCGTTTTTGTCACCTATTCGATCTCGTTCATGCTGCTGCTGTTCGTCGTCGTGCGGGTTTTGAACCTGACGATTTTCGGCGAGCTCGCGATCTTTTTCGCGATGCTTTACGCGCCCTTCCATATGTATCGCCAGCTGCGCGGCGCCTATCGCTCGTCGCGATTCGGCGCCTTTGTGCGCGCCAATCTTCTCCTGTATTTCAGCCTTTTCGCGGTGATTTCGTTCCTGTTCCTGCTGCTCGCGGTCGGGATCAGCGGCTGAATTCGCACGTCGGCGCAAAGCTGTAACAATGCGCGGGCAGAGACCCGCCGACACGATGCGCGGCAAGCAGGAGGATGAGGCCATGCACCCCAATTGGAGCGAAATCGACCGGCGCCTGCTGATCCAGCTTGGCACCGCGGGGCTTGCGGCGCTGGCACTGCCGGGCGCCGCGCGCGCGGCGATGGCGCAGGGCTTTACCCACGGCGTTGCGAGCGGTGAGCCCAGCGCGCATTCGGTGCTGCTCTGGACGCGCTATGCCGCGGCGAACGACACCGCGCTCACCGCCGAGCTGTCCGAAAGCGCCGATTTCGCGCGCGTTGCCGGTGGCGGCACCGTGACGGCGGCGGGCGAGCGCGATCACACCGCGAAAATCACCGTCGACGGGCTCGAGCCCGGCCGCTGGTATTATTACCGCTTCGTCGCGCCCGACGGCACCAAGTCGCCCACCGGCCGCACGCGCACGCTGCCCGCCGGGCCGACGAGCGCTTTCACGCTCGCGCTCTTTTCCTGCTCGAACCTGCCCTTCGGCTGGTTCAATGCCTATGCCCATGCCGCGGCGCGGCAGGACATCGACCTTGTCGTCCATGCGGGCGACTATCTCTATGAATATCCGGTCGGCAACTATCCTTCGGCGAAGGTCGCGCTGCCGGGCCGCGAGATCCAGCCGACGCACGAGATGGTGAGCCTGGCCGACTATCGGCTCCGCTATGCTTCGTACCGCGCCGATCCCGACCTTCAGCGGCTCCACGCGCTTTTTCCGATGATCGCGCAGTGGGACGATCATGAATTTACCAATGATGCCTGGAAAGGCGGAGCCGAGAACCATAATGAGGGCGAGGGCGAATGGGCCGCGCGGGCGGCGGTCGCCGAGCGCGTCTATCGCGAATGGATGCCCGTCGCCGACACGCGCTGGCGCGATTATCAGGTCGGCGACCTCGCGACGATCTTCCTGCCCGAAACGCGCGTCAACGGCCGCGACCGACAGTTCGAGATCGGGGAAATCATCGCTGGCGGCGACGATCCGGCGGCGCGGCTCAAGGCGTTCGCCGAAACCGATTATCGCGATCCGGCGCGCCAGATGCTCGGCGCCGAGCAGGAAAATTGGCTGTTCGACGGATTTGCGAAATCGACGAAGGCCGGAACGCGCTGGCAGGTCTGCGCGCAGCAGGTCGTGATGGGCAGCGTCTTCACGCCGTCCGAAACGCGCGACTGGTTCGCGGGCGACCAGCCCGACTATGTCCGCCGCCGCGTCGAAATGGGCCAGCTCGCGGCGAAGGCGGGGCTGCCGCTCAACCTCGACGCCTGGGATGGCTATCCCGCCGCGCGGTCGCGCCTGCTCGCCGCCGCGCAGCGGGCCGACGCCGATCTCGTCACGCTCACCGGCGACACGCACAACGCCTGGGCGTTCGACCTTGAAGCCGATGGCCGCCCCGCGGGCATCGAGATCGCGGGGCAAAGCGTCACGTCGCCGGGTTTCGAAGCCTATATTCCCGGCGTCAGCGACGAGGCGCGCGTCGCCGCGCTCCGCCGCTCGTCACCCCAGCTCAAATGGGCGAATACGCAGGACCGCGGCTATGTGACGGTGCAGATGACGCGCGAGCGCGTGACCGCGAACTGGCACAATGTCGAAACGATTCGCACCCGTTCGCCTGTGCTGAAGGGCACGCACAGCATGACGGCAACGCGCGGGCGGCGCGCTTATGACGCGGCCTGATCGCGGCAGTCGGGCGGCCATGACCGGTCGGGATCGGTGACAAGGTCGATCAGGAAAATTTCGCCCGACCGCGCGCCGTGCCGCTGGGCAAAGAGCAGCCGGTCGCCCTTGGGCGACAGCAGTGGCCCGACCTGAAACTGATCGGGATCGGCGGGGATGCGGCCGACCTCGATCCAGCGGTCGCCCTCGCGGCGATAGCGATAGAGATGCGACCGGTCGCCGCGGTTGGACACGGTGATCAGCGTCCGGCCATCGCGCGAAATCTCGGCCTCATAATCATGGCCCGCGGTGCTGACCGGCGGGCCGACGGTGGCGACGCTCCATTCGCCCGGCTCGACTTCGGTCGCGACATAGATGTCGCCGCCGCCTGCGCTGCCCTTGCGGCTCGATCCGAAATAGAGCCGCCCGGCGGCGTCGGTTCGCGGCAGGAGCTCGGCGGCGGGCGAGTTGACCGGTTCGGGCAGGCGCTGTGGCTCGCTCCACCCGCCATCGGCCGTCCGCTCGACATACCAGATGTCGAAATCGTCGGTTTCGGGCGCGTGGCGCGTGGAAATATAATAGAGTCGCTTTCCGTCGGGGGTAACGTACGGATCGGCCTCGATCACCGGCAGCGACATCGCGAACGAGGGCGCCGTCGGCGGACCCCAGGTGCCCTTTTCACAGCGTGACTGCATCAGGCGATAGGTGCCGAAATCCTTGTCCGCCGCAAGATAGATCATCGTCCGTCCGTCGGGGGTGAAGGTGGGTGAGGATTCATAGCCGTCGCTGGCGATCGCGACGGGGGTCCAAAGCGTTGCGGTGCCCATTGCCGACGTGTCGGCGGCGGCGCTGCACGCGGACAGCGCGGTGGCGCCAAACAGGATCGCGGCGCGGTCGATAAACGGCATGGACTTTTTCTCCGGCAAGACGCTAGCAGACGCGCGGCACTATTTGCCGAGCCGCGGATGCAACACCAGCGTCCGATCGGCGGCGCGGGCGCCACTATGGCGGCAGGGGAGGATTATGGACGCGATCGACCGGCAGATTGTGGCGATGCTTCGCGCCAATGCCCGCCTGCCGCTCAAGACGATCGCGGCGACCGTGGGGCTGGCGCGCAGCTCGGTGCGCGAGCGTTTGTCGAAGCTCGAGGCGGCGGGGACGATCGGCGGCTATCACGCGCGGATCGTCGATGAAGGCGGGATTGCGGCGATCCTGCAGCTACGGCTTAATCGCACGCCCTCGCCTGACATTGTCGCGGCGATCACCGGCATGGCGGAGGTTGCGCGCTGCTATTCGCTGAGCGGCGACATCGACCTGCTCGTCGAGATCGAAGCCGCCGATGCGGCGCAGCTTAATGCCACGCGCGACCGGATCGCGACGATCACGGGGATCGAGGATGTGACGACCGCGCTGATCCTGAAGCGCGACAAGGATCGTTAGGCGGCGGCAATGGCCTCGATTTCGAGCAGCCAGGCTTCGTCGTAAATATCGGCGATGATGATCGTCAGCGCGGGCGCGTGATCGCCGAGTACCTCGTGCCGGACCCGGTAATTCGCTTCGCGATACTGGCGGTCGGACAGAAAGACGGTGATCTTGACGAGGTCGTGCAGCGCCATGCCGCCCGCCCGAAGCTGCGTTTCGATGTTGCGCCACACGACCCGGCATTGCGATTCGAAGTCCGCAGGCACGTTGTTTGTCTCGTCGACCGGAACCTGGCCGCTGACGAACAGCCAGCGCGTTGGCGCCTCGACCAGATGCGCCTGGGCATAGGAAACGCCGGTGGGGTTGATCGCGCGGTTGGGCATGATGGGTCTCGCTTTGCCGAAGGAGGGGAGGATCAACCCGGCCAGCGTCGCCGCACAGATGGTGCGGCGATCGAATTGCGGTGGTCGCGGGCCGGATCGATTCATCGCCGCATCTAGCCAGCAGGCTCGCCGCCGCGCCAGCGTCCGATCGGCGGCGATGTCGCCGCAATGGCGGTCAGTTCATCATCGCTTGACATATTCATAACTCGATAGTTATGAATTACCCATAGCCAAAGAGTTATGGATAATATGAAACCGAACCCCGACCTTCTGTTCAAAGCGCTCGCCGATCCGACGCGGCGTGCACTGTTCGAGCGGCTGTGCCTTGATGGCGAGGCGACGGTGGGCGCGCTGACCACCGGGGCGGGGATTTCGCAGCCGGCCGTGTCGAAACATCTCGCCATCCTCAAGCAGGCGGGGCTGGTGCAGGGCCGCGGCGAAGGCCGCCAGACGCATTACAGCGCGCAGCGACGCGCGCTGGCGCCACTCATCGACTGGACGGGGCGCATGAACCGCTTCTGGGAAGCGCGGTTCGACGATCTCGAAGATTTGCTCAAGAGGATGGATCAATGACCGATACCGACGTGCGTAGCGTGACCGTGGAGCGCGAAATCCCGCACCCGCCCGAAAAGATCTGGCGTGCGCTGACGACGCAGCATCTGATCGAGGAATGGCTGATGAAGAACGACTTCGGTCTCGACCTCGGCCACCGCTTCCAGTTGCGCGGCGACTGGGGTCATGTCGATTGCGAGATCCTGGACGTCGAGCCGGGACGAAGCCTGTCCTACAGCTGGAATCATGCGCACGACGATCCGGCCTACCGCCTCGAAAGCACCGTCACCTTCACGCTCGAACCGACCCCCGCCGGAACGCTGCTGCGCATGGAGCAGGTCGGTTTCCGCCCCGACCAGAAACAGGCGTTCGGCGGCGCCAAGAGTGGCTGGCGCGTCCATCTCGAAAATCTCGAGAAAGTCGTCGCGCGGCTGGACTGATACGCAAACAGGGAGAGTAATGTGAATTGGAGTTCTTGGATCCGGCAGTTTCACCGCTGGACATCGATCATTTTCACGGCGAGCGTTATCGCCATCTTCGCCATGCTCGGCGCGGGACGGGAACCCGCCGAGTGGGTCTATTACCTGCCCCTGCCGCCGCTGTTTCTGTTGATGGTCAGCGGCCTCTACATGTTTTTCCGGCCCTATTTCAGGAAAGGCGTTCAACCGTAAGGCGGCGCTTCCTCGAACTCGGCGAACCAGGGGTAATCGTTCGCGACGCTGGCCGTGAAATGGGCGGGACGCTTTTCGAGGAAGCTCGACACACCCTCGGCGGCGTCGGGGCTGCGGCCGCGGGCAAAGATCGCGCGGCTGTCCCAGCGGTGTGCGCTCATCGGATGCGGCGCGCCGAGCATCCGCCATAACATGTGGCGCGTCAGCGCAACCGACACCGGCGCGCTGTGATCGGTCAGTTCGCGCGCCTTGGCGATCGCGGCGTCGACCAGCGCGCCGGGCGCGTGGACCGACTGGACAAGGCCCTTTTCATGCGCTTCCTCGGCCGCGATCAGCCGCCCCGAAAAGCACCAGTCGACCGCGGTCTGGATGCCGACGAGGCGCGGCAGGAACCAGCTCGACGCCGCTTCGGGCACGATGCCGCGCCGCGCAAAGACGAAGCCATAGCGCGCGGTGTCGCTCGCCAGCCGCGCGTCCATCGACAGGGTCATCGTCGCGCCGATGCCCACCGCGGCGCCGTTGATCGCGCCGAGGACGGGTTTCTTGCAGTCGAAAATGCGCATCGACACGCGCCCGCCCGAATCGCGGATCAGCGGGTGCGACCAGTCGATCGTGCCGTCGGCGGCGACCGGGCTCGCCGCCGTGCCATCGGGCAGGATCGCCTGTTTATCGGTGCGCTTGTCATAATCGAAGGTCGCGGCGCCCTGACCGAGATCGGCGCCGGCGCAATAGGCCTTGTCGCCCGACCCGGTGAAGACCACCGCGCGCACGCCGTCGTCGGCGTCGCATTCGTCGAGCGCGGCGATAATCTCCAGCATCATTTCGGTGGTGAAGGCGTTCATCCGGTCGGGACGGTGCAAGGTCAGCAGCGCGATGCCCTCGTGGCGGTCGAGGCGAATCTGGTCGAAGCTCATATCTCTCTCCCTTGGGTTTGGGCCATCGTTGCAAGCGATGCCGACGATGGCAAGCTCTTTACGTAAACGTAAACTCAACGTCGCCTCGCGAAGGCGGGGGCCGCTGGCAACCTTGTGCTGCGCCGATAGCGGCCCCCGCCTTCGCGGGGGCGACGTGACTGATGACGCGCCCGGCCTTTGCCGCTATAGGGCCCCCAACCGCCCCGGCGCCGCGCCTCCCTCGTGAGTCGCCACCGCCGGGGTCATTCATTTGGTTCCGACAGAAAGTTGACCGCCATGGCCCGTCGCCGCCAGATCTACGAAGGCAAAGCCAAGATCCTTTACGAAGGTCCCGAACCGGGCACGCTGATCCAGTATTTCAAGGACGACGCGACCGCGTTCAACGCCCAGAAAAAGGGCACGATCAGCGGCAAAGGCGTGCTCAACAACCGGATTTCGGAGCATGTGTTCACGCTGCTCGGCAACATCGGCGTGCCGACGCACTTCATCCGCCGCCTCAACATGCGCGAACAGCTGATCCGTCAGGTCGAAATCGTGCCGATCGAGGTGATCGTGCGCAACGTCGCGGCGGGCACGCTGTCGAAACGTCTCGGCATCGAAGAGGGGACGCAGCTTCCCCGCACCTTGATCGAATATTGCTACAAGGACGACGCGCTCGGCGATCCGCTCGTCGCCGAGGAGCATATCGCCTGCTTCAACTGGTGCAGCCAGGACGAGCTTCACGACATTCAGGACATGGCGATCCGCATCAACGACTTCATGAGCGGCATGTTCGCCGCGGTCGGCATCCGCCTCGTCGACTTCAAGCTCGAGTTCGGGCGGCTGTACGAAGGCGATTTCAGCCGCATCATCCTTGCCGACGAGATCAGCCCCGACGGTTGCCGCCTGTGGGACATGACGACGAACGAAAAGCTCGACAAGGACCGCTTCCGCCGCGACCTTGGCGGCGAGGTCGAAGCCTATCAGGAAGTCGCGCGCCGATTGGGCCTGCTGCCCGAAGGCGGCGACAACGCCGTGCTCGACCTGGAAAGTCACCGCAAGAAAAAGGGCAGTTGATCCGCAGGGACTGCTTTCAGCGCGGCGTGACGCGCGCTTGACCGCCAAGGGGCCGCCCGTCAAACCGGTCGGCATGACCATGTCCTTCGTCCGCCGGGCTTCGGCCGCGCTGTCGCCCGTCCTCCTTCTCGCCGCCGGTGCCGTTCCGCTCCATGCCCGCGAGACGTCGGCCGTCGCGGCGCCGGCGGCGGTCAATCCGCAAGACGATGCCGCAAGGGCATGGAACTTCGCCGCGAGCGACGTGCCGGTCGATCGCGAAACGATTTTCGGCGTCCTCCCCAACGGCATGAAATATGCGCTGCTGAAGAACAGCACGCCCAGGGACAGCGTCGTCATCCGGATGCGGTTCGATGTCGGCAGCTTTGCCGAGGCCGACGACCAGCGCGGGCTGGCCCATTTCCTCGAACATATGGCGTTCAACGGATCGACCAACGTGCCTGAGGGCGAGATGATCAAGCTGCTCGAACGCAAGGGGCTGGCGTTCGGCGCCGACACCAACGCGTCGACCGGGTTCGACGAGACGATCTACAAGCTCGACCTGCCGAACGCTTCGGACGATTTGATCGACACCGGGCTGATGCTGATGCGCGAGACGGCGAGCGAGCTGACGATCGACCCCGCCGCGGTCGACCGCGAGCGCGGCATCATCCTGTCCGAACGGCGCGCGCGCGACACCTATCAGCTGCGCAACCTCGTCGACCAGCTCGATTTCCAGATGCAGGGGATGACGGTCGCGAACCGCCTGCCCATCGGCATCGAGGAGGTGATCCGCACCGCGCCCGCGTCGCGCCTCCGCGACCTTTACGAGCGTTATTACCGGCCTGAGCGCGCGACATTGGTCATGGTCGGCGATTTCGACCCCGCGGCGGTCGAGACCAGGATCAAGGCGCGCTTTGCCGACTGGGCGGGGAAGGGGGCGGCAGGCGCCGATCCCGACATCGGCACGATCGACTATGCCCGCCCCGCGGCCGCCGACGATTTCGTCGATCCCGCGATCCGGGATTCGGTGACGCTCGCTGCGTTCCGGCCGTGGATCGACGAACCCGATACCAAGGCGAAACGCGCGCGCCTGCTCGCCGAAAATATCGGCGAGGCGATCGTCGGCCGCCGCCTCGCCAAAATCGCGCTCGATGAGGATTCGCCGATCCTCGGTGGATCGCTGTCCGACGCGAACGGCTGGAAGGTCTTCGATCAGGTGACGATCGGCGCGGTCGCAAAGGAAGGCGCGTGGCAGGAGGCGCTCGCGCTCGTCGAGCAGGAGCGGCGCCGCGCGATCGAGCACGGGTTTACCGCGGCCGAAGTCGCCGAACAGCTCGCCAACCAACGCACCGCGCTGCGCAACGCGGTGGCCGGCGCGGCGACGCGGCGCAGCGAGGCGCTGGCCGATGCACTCGTTGTCGCGGCAAAGGGCGAGGCGGTCTTTACCCGCCCCGAAACGCGCCTCACGCTGTTCGAGGCGGTGGCGCCCTCGCTCGACGCCGCCGCCGTCACCGCCGCCTTTCGCAAACGGATGGAGGGGCTGAGCGCGCCGCTCGTGCGCGTGACGACGAAGGCGCCGATCGCGGGCGGCGCCGACGCGATCCTCGCCAGTCTGCAAGCCTCGATGCAGGTCGCGGTCGCGCCGCCCGCGGAGGCGGCCAGCGCGGCCTTTGCCTATGATAATTTCGGCACGCCGGGCGCGATCGTCGCCGACGACCGGATCGACGATCTGGGCATCCGCCGCATCCGCTTTGCCAATAATGTGATGCTCAACATCAAGACGACCGATTTCCAGAAGGACCGCGTGATGCTGTCGCTGCGCGTCGACGGCGGGACGTTGCTCGCGACGCGCGACGATCCGACGCGCGTGTCGCTGATGAGCTCGTTCATGCTCGGTGGGCTGGAGGCGCATAGCGTCGACGACCTGCGCTCGGTGCTCGCGGGGCGGACGGTCAGCCCATCGTTCGGCGCCGCGATCGACGCGTTCGGCGGCTCGGCGACGACCTCGCCCGAGGATTTCACGCTCCAGGCGCAGCTGCTCGCGGCCTATCTGACGCACCCCGGCTACCGCGCCGACGGGCTCGCGCTCATCCGCCGCGTGCTGCCGCAGCAATATGCCGCGAACGACGCCACTCCGGCGGCGGTGATCGCGCGCGATGCGGGCGGCATCCTCGCGAACGATGATCCGCGCGCGCAGACGCCGCCGCTGGACAAGGTGATGGCGCTCGACTGGGCGCAGCTCAAACCCGTCATCGCCGACAGCCTCGCGAATGGTGCGATCGAGATCGGCGTCGTCGGCGACATAAGCGAGCAGGCGGCGATCGACGCCATCGCGGCGACCTTTGGCGCGCTGCCGCCGCGCCGCGCTGCCTTCGACCCGCGCACCGACGCGCGCATCCGCGACTATGCGGCCGATAGCAGCGAGCGCACGCTGATCCACAAAGGGCCCGCCGAACAGGCGGAACTCCGCGTCTATTGGCCCGCGCGCGACGACAGCGACCTGGCCGAGGCGATGCGGCTTCACCTGCTCGCGCGCGCGATGCAATTGAAGCTGACCGAGGAACTGCGCGAGCGGCTCGGCGAAAGCTACAGCCCCGGTGCCGCCGCCAGCCTGTCGGACGAGTTTCCGGGCTATGGCCACCTCTTTGCCGCGAGCAATGTCGATTACAAAGATCTGGCGACGACGCGCGCGGCGATCTTTGCCATCGCAAAGGAGCTGTGCGATACGCCCGCCGACCCCGACCTGATCGACCGCGCGCGGCGCCCGCTCGTCGAGGCGATGACCAAGGCGCGGCGCGAGAATGTCTATTGGCTGAACTATGTTGCCGAAGCGACGAGCCAGGCCGACCGGCTCGACCGCAGCCGCAACGGCATCGCCGAGGTCGAGGCCGCAACCCCCGCGGAGTTGCAGACGCTGGCGCAGCGCTATCTGACCGACGACAAGGCGCTGGTGATCAAGGCGGTGAGCGACAAGGCCGGGACGTAGGCGGCAGTTGATGATCGAAACCAGACCTTTATTTTATTGTCATCCCGGCCTTCGCTGGGATGACAATTGGGTTGTGGCGGTGTTGTCGGGATCGGGGTCAGGCGTCAAAGCCAGCCTTCGCGGCGATACCAGCGCACGGTTTCGGCGAGCGCGTCGTCGGTCTCGCGCTCGGGGCGCCAGAGCGTCGCGGGCGGGCGCGCGCCCTCCGTCACCACCCAGTCGGGATGCGCGATATAGCGCGCGCGGTCGGGGGTCAGCTTCGCCCGGCCGCGGCGGACGAACTTGTCAATCCGTCCGCCGGCCTTGAGCAGCAGCGCGGGGGTCGCGAGCGTCGGCACATAGGCTCGGCCGACCGCGCGGCCGATCGCGCGGGCAAAGCCGCGGTGCGACCAGCCGCCCGGCACGCCGTCGTCAGGCTCATAGACCTGGCCGATGCTCGCCCTGCCGTCGGCAGCGAGCGCGACGAGCAGGCGGGCAAGGTCGTCGACATAGATCGCCGACATGCGCCCCGACGGCGGCAGCAGCGCGATGCCGCGGCGGACCATACGGAACAGGTCGAGCATCTCGGTATCGCCGGGGCCGAACACCGCGGGCGGGCGCACGATCGTCCAGTCGAGCCCGCTGTTCTGCACGGCGGCTTCGGCGCGCTCCTTCGACCAGCCATAGTCGGAGAGGCCGGGTTCGCGCGCCGCGAGCGACGAGACATGGACGAAGCGCGTTACGTCGGCGTCGCACGCGGCGGCGATCACATGGGCGGTTGCGGTCGCATTGCCCGCTTCGAAGGCGGCGCGGGTCGGCACGTTGACGACGCCCGCAATGTGCATGACGACATCGGCGCCCGCCGCCATTGCGGCGAGGCTTTGACGATCGTCGAGCGCGCCCGCGATCCATGTCACGCCCTTGCGCTCGGGTTGCGGGCGGCGGGTGAGCGCGCGGACGTGCCAGCCCGCTTCGACCGCTTGGCGGAGCGTCGCGCCGCCGACGAAACCGGTTGCGCCGGTCATGGCGAGGGTGCGGCGCGTCATAAGACGTTCCTCCCCGGAACGGGGAGGGGGACCATGCGAAGCATGGGGGAGGGGCACGGGAGGTCGAACGCCGCGTTTGACTGCGCGTGCCCCTCCACCACCCTGCGGGTGGTCCCCCTCCCCCTGCAGGGGAGGATCACAACAGCACCATATGATCGCGGTGGACCATCGCGCTGCGCGGCGCATAGCCGAGCGCGGCTTCCTGCGCGTCGCGGCCAAGGCCGACGATCGCGGCCGCGTCGGCGGCGGGATATTCGGACAGGCCGCGCGCGACGACGCGCCCGTCGGGTCCGGCGATGTCGAGGATGTCGCCGCGCGCGAAGCCGCCCGACACCGCGGTCACCCCGGCGGCGAGCAGGCTCGCGCCGCCCGCCAGCGCCCTGACCGCGCCCGCGTCGATCGTCAGCCGTCCTTCGGCGGTCAGTCCGCCGGCGAGCCACGCCTTGCGCGCGCTCGCCCCACGCTCGGCGACGAACAGGCTGTGCCGCGCCTCGGCCGACAGCGGGCGGTCGATCCGCCCCGACGCGATGGCGAGATGCGCGCCCGCGGCGTTGGCGATGCGTGCCGCGGCGATTTTCGACACCATGCCGCCCGATCCCATGCCCGACGCCGATCCGGTGTCGGCCATCGCCTCGATCTTCGCGTCGATCCGCTCGATCCGCGCGATATGCACGGCGCCCGGCTGCGCCGGGTTGCGGTCGTACAGTCCGTCGATGTCGGACAGCAGGATGACGCCGCGCGCCGCGGCAGCCTGCGCGACGCGCGCGGCGAGCCGGTCGTTGTCGCCGAACCGGATTTCCTCGGTCGCGACGCTGTCATTCTCATTGATGATCGGCACGACGCCCAGGCTGAGCAGCCGGTCGAGCGTCGCCGCGGCGTTGAGGTAGCGGCGGCGATGTTCGAGGTCGCCCAGCGTCACGAGCATCTGCGCCGCGGTCAGCCCTTCGCCGCCGAGCACCTCGGCCCAGACCTGCGACAGCGCGATCTGCCCCGTCGCAGCGGCCGCCTGCGCATCCTCGAGGCTCGCGCGGCCGCCCTTGGAAAGCCCCAGCCGCCGCGCGCCGAGCGCGATCGCCCCCGACGACACCACCGCGACCTGTTGCCCGGCGCGCGTGCGCTCGGCGATGTCGGCGGCGATGCCCGCGAGCCAGTCGCGCCGCACCGCGCCATCGGGATCGACAAGCAGCGCCGATCCGATCTTGACGATCAGGCGCGGGCAGGTGTCGGGCGGAAACAGGCTCATGCCGCCGCCGATAGCGCGGCGGCGGCCCCGCGCCAATGCGAATGTAGGTCGATGCGCGCACTGACGCTGGACGTGGGGCGCGCCGTCCCATAGGTTTTGCGTGTGGAGGGGACCATGCAGCCACATATGACCGCCGCCGAGGTGCGGCATTTCGAATTGCAGCTAGCGGGGCTGGGATCGCTGCTCGAATTCGGCTGCGGCGGCAGTACGCTCGTCGCGGCGCGGCAGGTGCGGCGCATCGTCAGCGTCGACAGCGATCCCGCCTGGCTCGCGCGCGTGCAGGCGGGGATCGCCGCCGAGCCCGTCGAGTTCACCCCCGTCCATATCGACATCGGCCCGGTTGGCGAATGGGGCTATCCGGCCGATGAAAGCCGCCTTCGCGACTGGCCGCGCTATCACACGCAGGTCTGGCGCGGCATGGGGGGCAGCCCCGACGCGGTGTTGATCGACGGGCGCTTTCGCGTCGCATGTCTACTCCAGGCGATCATCCACTGCAAACCCGACTGCATCCTGCTGTTCCATGATTTTGCCGACCGGCCGCATTATCACACCGTGCTGCGCCATGTGGACGTGCTGACGCGTGTCGATACGCTGGCGGTGATGCGCGCCAGGCAGCAGGTCGACGGCAAGGCGGTGCTGCACGACCTGTTCGACCATTATCTGAACCCCGATTGACGGCGCGCGTCCGCTTGGGCACATCGCGGCGCATGTCGAAGAATATCGCCCCCGTCATCGAAACCGATCGCCTGCGCCTGCGTCCCGGACGCCTTGCCGACAAGGACACGCATATCGCGATGTGGGCCGACGCGCGCGTCACGCGCTTTATCGGCGGCGAACCGCGCGCGCCCGATGTCAGCTGGGGCAAATTTTTAAGCTCGGCGGGGCTGTGGCCGGTGATGGGATTCGGTTACTGGGTGTTCGCCGACCGCGCGAGCGACGCGCTGATCGGCATGGGCGGGCTGTCCTATTTCGGGCGCGGCATCGCGGAACTCGAAGGCGTGCCCGAAGCGGGCTGGGCGTTCGACGCAGACCATTGGGGCGCGGGCTATGCGACCGAGGCGATGACCGCGGTGCTCGGCTGGGCCGACGCGCACCTCGATGCACAGCATGTGCGCTGCATCATCGATCCGGGCCATGAAGCGTCGGAGCGGGTCGCGGCGAAGCTGGGGTTCCGGCGCATCGGCGAGAGCGACGCGCTGGGGCATGTGACGGCGATTTATTCGCGGCCAAGGGGTGGGTAATAAATCCTCCCCGGAACGGGGAGGGGGACCGCGAAGCGGTGGAGGGGGCCATCGGCATTGAGCGGCGGTTGCAGGACGCCACCCCCCTCCGTCAGCGCTTCGCGCTGCCACCTCCCCACAAGTGGGGAGGATAGGCTTTTTCAAACCAACTCCACCACCAGCACCCCGCCGTCGGCGCTGACCACGCGCACCTTCGCGCCCTCGGCCACGTCGGGGCCGCGCACCGGCCATTCGCCGTCGCCGACCTTGGCGCGGCCGCGGCCATTCTCGATCGCTTGGGTCACCATCAGCACCTCGCCGACCAGACGGCCGCCGCGAAGGTTGAGGTGCGGGTCGGTCGTGGTGATCGGGTTGGTCTTGAGCCAGCGGCGCCCGCCATAGAGCGCGATGAACGACAGGACGGCAAAGATGCCGAGCTGAAGCGGGACGCTGAGCGGCACGACCCACGCGATGACCCCGGTGACGACCGCCGCCGCGCCGATCCAGATGAGGAAGAAGCCGGGCGCGACGATCTCGGCCGCGGCGAGCAGGACGCCGAGCGAGAGCCACGCCCAATGCGGTTCCATATTGGTCAGCCAGTCGGGCATGTCAGGCGCCCCCCTTGCGTTCGAACGCATCCTTGGCGAGTTCGCCGATGCCTCCGAGGGTGCCGATCAGCTGCGTCGCCTCGACCGGGAACAGGATCGTCTTGCTGTTCGGGCTCGTCGCAAAGGCGTTGACCGCCTCGACATATTTTTGCGCGATGAAATAGTTGATCGCCTGCGCATTGCCGCTGGCGATCGCGTCGCTGACCATCTGCGTTGCTTTTGCTTCGGCCTCGGCTTCGCGCTCGCGCGCTTCGGCGTCGCGGAAGGCGGCTTCGCGGCGTCCCTCGGCCTGCAATATCTGGCCCTGCTTCTCGCCCTCGGCGCGCAGGATTTCGGACGCCCGCATCCCTTCGGCTTCGAGGATGTTGGCGCGCTTTTCACGCTCGGCCTTCATCTGCCGCGCCATGGCGTTGGAGATGTCGGCGGGCGGGCGGATGTCCTTGATCTCGACGCGCGTGATCTTGACCCCCCAGGGGGTCGTCGCGTCGTCGACGACGTGGAGCAGGCGAAGGTTGATCTCGTCGCGCTTCGACAGCGTTTCGTCGAGGTCCATCGACCCCATGACGGTGCGCAGGTTGGTCGTCGTCAGGTTCATGATCGACAGGTAGAGGTCGCTGACTTCATAGGCGGCCTTGGCGGCATCGAGCACCTGAAAGAACACCACCCCGTCGACCGCGACCATCGCATTGTCCTTGGTGATGATTTCCTGCCCCGGAATGTCGAGCACCTGTTCCATCATGTTCACTTTCCGACCCACACGGTCGAAGATCGGCATGATGAAGTTGAGCCCCGGCTGCGCGGTGTGCGTGTAGCGACCGAAGCGTTCGATCGTATAGGCGAAGCCCTGGCGCACGGGCGTCAACGCCCAGATCAGGAACACCAGCGCCAGAACCACCAGTGCGATTGCGAATTCCATCGATCATCCCCTCTTGCAATTGCGACGTTGCAAACCCGCCTTCCTTATTGCGGCAATGGCGCACCTGCGCCACAGAAAAGCGCATGACCGATTTCGCGCCCCGCTCGCTGCTCTATGTTCCGGGATCGAATGCCCGCGCGCTCGAAAAGGCCGCGGGTCTTGCGGCCGACATGCTGATTATCGACCTGGAAGATGCTGTGCCGGCCGAGCGCAAGGCCGAGGCGCGTGCGGCGATGCGCGCGGCGGTGGGCGCAGGCTTTCCGGGCAAGCGGGTGGCGGTGCGGATCAACGGCGCGGGGAGCGCGCATCAGGCGGCGGACATCGACGCCGTCGCGGGGCTGGCGATCGATGCCATCGTGCTGCCTAAGGTCGATGCGGTCGGCGACCTCGAGCCCGCGCGCGGCGTTGGCCTGCCGCTGCTCGCGATGATCGAGACGCCCGTGGCCATATATGCCGCGCGCGACATCGCCGCGGACGGCGCCGTCGCGGGGCTGATCGCGGGGCTCAACGACCTCGCGCACGAACTGAAGCTTCCGGGCGGGGTGGATCGCGGCGCGATGGGCCATGCGATTCAGGCGATCATACTCGCGGCGCGCGCGGGCGGCGTGTGGTGCTTCGACGGCGTTTATAATGCGATCGACGATGCGGCGGGTTTCGTCGCCGAGGCGGCCGACGGGCGGCGGCTCGGTTTCGACGGCAAGACGTTGATCCATCCGTCGCAGGTCGATCCGTGCAACGCCGCTTTCGCGCCGACAGCGCGCGAGGTCGCCGCGGCTGAAGCGCTGGTTGCGGCGGCGACGGGCGGGGCGCAGCGGCACGAAGGCCGGATGATCGAGGATATGCACGTCGCCGCGGCGCGCGCGCTGCTGGCGCGGGCGGGGCGGGCCTGACTCTCCCCTCCCGCTTGCGGGAGGGGTCGGGGGTGGGCCAGCAACGGCGCAGATGCCCACCCCGCTGCGAGTAGCGAGCAAGCTCGCAACTCTCGCTGCCCCTCCCGCTTGCGGGAGGGGAGGCCGCCGTTCGTCGTTCGACGAACCGTCTTGCCTGCCCGCGGCGGAAATGTCATGCCGCGCGCCCATGAACGCTGCTCCCTTCCGCGCCGCCATTGCGGCCGTCGCCCTCATCGCCATTTCCACCCCGGCTCTGGCCGCGCCCGCCAAGGCCGACGCGCCGATCACCGAGGCGGAGCTTGCCGCCCATATCAGGGTGCTGGCGGACGATGCGTTCGAGGGACGCGCGCCGGGCACCGATGGCGAGGATCGCACGATCGCCTATATAGTGGGCGAATGGGCGAAGGCGGGGCTGGAAGCCGTGCCGGGCAGCGCGACGCCGTGGCTCCAGCCGGTGCCCTTTGTCGAGACGCAGACGATCGGCGGGACGGCGGCGTTCAAGGTGAGCGGCCGCGATTTCGCGATGGGCAATGACGGCATCGTCGTGACCGGGCGCGATGCGTCGGTGGCGCTCGCGGGTCTTCCTGCGGTCTTCGTCGGCTATGGCATCGACGGCGCGGGACAGGTCAACGCCGACGTTAAGGGCAAGCTTGCGATCATGCTGTTCGACAATGCGCCCTTTGGCGACAAGCTGCCGCGCTATCGCGAGCGGCGGCAGATGCTCGCCGATGCGGGGGTGAGCGCGGTGCTGGTGATCGCGACCGACGCGGTGCCGTGGGACGCGCTGCGCGAAAGCGTCGGCAGCAAATCCATGCGCCTGGCCAGCGCCGAGGCGGGCGCTCCGGTCAGCGGCTTCCTGTCGGGCGCCGCCGCCGATGCACTTTTCAAAGCCGCGGGACAGGATGGCGCCGCGCTGCGCGAGGCGGCCAAGGCGGCGGACTATAAAGGCGCCGCGCTGCCCGTGACCGCGGATTTCGCGGCGCAGTCGGCGGTTCGCGCCTTTGCCAGCCACAATGTCATTGCGAAGCTGCCCGGCGCGAAGCCCGACGGCAAGGCGGTGCTGTTCCTGGGCCATTGGGACCATCTGGGCATTTGCGCGCCCGAGGGCGAGGCCGATCGTATCTGCAACGGCGCGGTCGACAATGCGAGCGGGATCGCGGTGCTGATCGAGGTTGCGAAGCGGCTGGGCAAGGGCGCGCGCCCCGACCGCGACATCTATTTCCTGGCGACGACCGCCGAAGAAAACGGGTTGCTCGGTGCGCGTTATTTTGCCGATCATCCGGTGGTTCCGCTCGGCGACATCACCGTGGCGCTCAACGTCGACACGATCGCGATTTCGCCGCGCGGCACGCCGGTCGCGACGATCGGGCGCGGCAAGCCCGCCTATGACGCCGTGGTGCGCGACGTGGTGACGACGCTCGGCCGCACGCTCGACGAAGATGGCGAGGCCGATCCCTTCATTCAGCGGCAGGATGGCTGGGCGCTGAGCGCGAAGGGTGTCACGTCGCTGATGGTCGGCGGCAGCTTTTCGGACATGAAGCTGCTCGAGGCGTTCCTCGGCAGCGACTATCACCGGCCGGCGGACAATTTCTCCGATCAGATCCCGCTTGGCGGTGCGGCGGAGGACGCCGACCTGCACGTCGCGCTGGGACGGGCGTTCGCCGATACCAAGCGGTGGCGCGGGGAATAATCCCCGGTCAGCGGGTCAGGACGAAATAGGCGACGTAAAACCAGCTGAAAATGCCGTGAATGATCGCCCACAGCACCGACTTGTGCGTCGTAAAGCTGATGGCGATCGCCAGCGCGCTGCCGAAACCGATGCCGTTGCGGATCGCTTCGTGACGGACGATGACGCGGCGCTCGGTCATGCCGCCTGCTTCGCCCGGTCGGCCATTTCCTGATTGAGCATTTCTGCCAGCAGGAAGGCGAGTTCGAGGCTCTGCCCTGCATTCAATCGCGGGTCGCAATGCGTGTGATAACGGTCGGCGAGGTCCATCTGCGTCACGTCCATCGCGCCGCCGGTGCATTCGGTGACATTCTGGCCGGTCATTTCGATATGGATACCGCCGCCATGCGTGCCTTCGGCGCGGTGGACGGCAAAGAAGCCGCGCACTTCGGCGAGGATGCGTTCGAACGGCCGCGTTTTATAGCCGTTGGGCGTCTTGATGACATTGCCATGCATCGGGTCGCACGACCAGACGACGGGATGCCCCGATTCCTTCACCGCGCGCACCAGTTTCGGCAGCTGCGCCTCGATCTTGTCGTGGCCGTAGCGCGTGATCAGCGTCATGCGGCCCGCGACATGATTGGGATTGAGCGTGTCGAGCAGGCGCAGCAGCACGTCGGGCTCGAGGCTGGGACCGCACTTCATGCCGACCGGATTGCCGATGCCGCGCAGATATTCGATATGCGCCGATCCCTCGAAGCGGGTGCGATCGCCGACCCACAGGAAATGACCCGAGGTGTCGTACCAGCCGCCGGTCAGGCTGTCCTGCCGGGTGAGGGCTTGCTCATAGGGGAGCAGCAGCGCTTCGTGGCTGGTGTAGAAGCTGGTACCCTTGATCTGCGGGACCGTTTCGGGCGTCACACCGCACGCTTCCATGAAGGCGAGTGCTTCGGAAATCCGCGCGGCGGTTTCCTGATATTTCTTCGCCCACGGGCTGCGGTCCATGAAATCGTGCGTCCAGGCGTTGACCTGATGCAGATTGGCATAACCGCCGCCGGCGAACGCGCGCAGCAGGTTGAGCGTCGCCGCCGACTGGTTATACGCCTTCACCATGCGCTGCGGATCAGGCTCGCGGCCCGCCGCGTCGAAGGCGATGTCGTTGATGTTGTCGCCGCGATAGCTCGGCAGCGAAACGCCGTCGATCTCTTCCATATCGGCCGAGCGCGGCTTGGCGAACTGGCCCGCCATGCGCCCGAGCTTCACCACCGGCATTTTCGACGCAAAGGTCAGCACCACCGCCATCTGAAGCAGCACGCGAAAGGTATCGCGGATGTTGTTCGGATGAAATTCGGCAAAGCTTTCGGCGCAGTCGCCGCCTTGAAGCAGGAACGCCTTGCCCTCTGCCACACGCGCGAGGTCGCTCGTCAGCTCGCGCGCCTCGCCCGCAAAGACGAGCGGCGGATAGCCCGCAAGCTCGCGTTCGGCGGCGGCGAGCGCATCGGCGTCGCGATAGGTGGGCAGCTGGCGCGCCTCGTGCGAGCGCCAGCTATGCGGTTGCCAGTTTTTCGTCATCTGCCTGTCATTTCATCTTCGAATCATGCGCCCCATGGCGCCTATGTCCGCCGGACGCAATGTTTGCGGGGCGAGCGAGGCGGAAAATTAGCATTATCGTGACATTTGCGCACCTATGCTTTTCTTCAGGACCATGAACTGGTAGTTTATTGCGATTTGGCGCGGCAATGGACGCGCGCCCAAGGTGCAGGGCTATCGACGACGTCATATACCCAGTGACCCCGCCGTGGGTCGGGATGCGAGCGATTGGCTATGGCGAGTTTCGACTCCGCGTGGTTCCTTTACGGGGCATTGCTGCTCCTCCTGGCGACGAGTTTTGTCGTGCGTATCGACTATGCTCGCATCGGCCTTGCCGCGGCAGCGTTGGTTGCGCTGCCGCTCACGCTGTTTCGCGCGTCGGACCCCGGTTACAGCCTGCTCGTCCTTGCGATCCTCGCGGTCAACATCGGCATCCTCATGCGGTTGTGGCTCCGCAGCGCGAAGGTGCGCTTCTCGCCCGAGGATGATGAACTGCGGCGTCGGCATTTTTCGGGGCTGGGCGCGCACGCCGCGCGCGGCCTGATCGACCAGGGGCACTGGATCTCGGCGAAGCGCGGCGAGGTGCTGATCCGCGAAAGCCAGGCGGCACCCAGCCTATTCTATCTGGCCGAGGGGCGCGCGGCGATCCTGCGCGATGGCGTCGAGGTCGGCCGCTTGTCCGACGGCGAGCTGATCGGCGAAGCGACGGTGCTCGACGGATCGCACGCGACGGGCACGGTCGTGCTGGGCAGCAATGCGCGGCTGTGGTTCGTCCCCGCGGCGGCGCTTCGCGCCTATCTCGCGGCCAATCCCGGGATCGCGGGCGAATTGCACGAAGGGTTCGCGCGCGCGCTGCGCGGCAAGCTGGCGAGCGCGAACACGCGCATCGCCGACCGCGCGCCGGTTTCTTGAATCGTCCTGCGGTGAAGCCTCGAATCTGCAACCGTCGCCTGCTAATCCCTTCGCCATGACGATGATTCTCTATGGTATTCCCAACTGTGACACGGTGAAGAAGGCCCGCCGCTGGCTCGATGAACAGGGTGTCGCACACCGGTTCCACGACTTTCGGAAAGACGGGCTGGAACCCGACCGCCTGCAAAGCTGGATCGATGCGCTCGGCTGGGAAAAGCTGCTCAACAAGGCCGGAACCACCTTTCGCAAATTGCCCGACGCGGCCAAGGCGGGACTGGATGCGGCATCGGCCAAGGCATTGATGCTCGAGCAACCGGCGATGATCCGCCGGCCGGTCGTCGAAGCGGCTGACGGGGTCAGCGTCGGCTTTTCCGCCGACGAATGGCAGGCGCGCTTTGCGGCATGACGCGCTGGTTTGTGGCCCTTCTGGCCCTCATGCTGCCCGCCGGCTGCTCGGCTGATCGGGTGATGGCGGAGCCCACGCTCGACGGCAAACCGCCGATCGTCATCGCGCACCGCGGTGCGTCGGGCGAGCGGCCCGAACATACGATCGCAAGCTATCGGCTCGCGATCGAACAGGGTGCCGATTTCATCGAACCCGACCTGGTTCTGACCCGCGACGGCGTGCTCGTGGCGCGCCACGAGAATGAGATTTCGGAAACCACCGACGTCGCCGACCGCGCCGAATTTGCGGGTCGCAAGGCGACGAAGACGATCGACGGGCACGCGGTGACGGGCTGGTTCACCGAGGATTTCACGCTTGCCGAACTCAAGACGCTGCGCGCGAAGGAACGGCTGCCGCAGCTGCGCGCAACCGCGTTCGACGGACAGTTCGCGGTGCCGACCTTTGAGGAGATACTGGCGCTGCTCGCCGAGGTGAATCGCGGCCGCGCCGCGCCGGTCGGCGTTTATCCCGAGACCAAGCATCCGAGCTATTTCGCGTCGATCGGCCTGCCGCACGAAGCGCCGCTGCTCCAACTGCTGGGCCGCTTCGGCTATCGCGGCCGGACCGCACCGGTGTTCATCCAGAGCTTCGAGGTCGGCAATCTGATGGACCTGCGCGAAAACAGCGACCTGCCGCTGATCCAGCTGGTCGATGCGAGCGGCGGCCCCGCCGACCGGCCCGATGCGAGCTATGCCGCCATGACGTCGCCCGCGGGGCTGAAGCTGATCGCCGCCTATGCCGACGGCATCGGCCCGAACAAGGCGATGGTCATCCCGCGCGGCGCGCTCGGACGGCTCGGCGAACCGACCAGCCTGGTGCGCGATGCGCATGAAGCGGGGCTGAAGGTGCATCCGTGGACCTTTCGCCGCGAAAATTATTTCCTGCCGCTGGGCGACAAGGGCGGCGTCAATCCGGCAGCACACGGCGACCTGGGCAGTGAGATCGAAGCCTATCTCGCCACGGGCATCGACGGCCTGTTCAGCGACAATGTGCGCGAAGCGGTAGCGGCGGTGGGAGCGGCGGCGCGCCGTTGACCGCCGCGCTGCGGCGCGACCGTCCGCGATTGCATTGGCAAAAGATGGTCGCATCGGCTAAGCCCTCGCGCCATGTCTACGCTCCCCAAAACGCTCACCCTCGACACATCCACCAGCCGCGCGAACCCGACGCCGCAGCCGATGAAGCGGCTGACGGTGCCCCGCATCCGCCAGCGCAAGGGCGGCGAGCCCATCGTGATGCTCACCGCCTATACGGTGCGTATGGCGCAACTGCTCGACCCGCATTGCGACATGCTGCTCGTGGGTGATTCGCTGGCGCAGGTCATTTATGGCCTGCCGCACACGGTCGGCGTGACGATGGAGATGATGGCGCTGCACGGCGCCGCGGTGGTGCGCGGCAGCTATCATGCCGCGGTGATCGTCGACATGCCCTTCGGCAGTTATGAGGCGAGCCCGCAGCTGGCGTTCGACAATGCCGCGCGGTTGCTCAAGGAAACCGGCGCTGCCGCGGTCAAGGTCGAGGGCGGCAAGGTGCTCGCGCCGACGATCGAATTCCTGACCCAGCGCGGCATCCCGGTGATGGGCCATGTCGGGCTGACCCCGCAGGCGGTGAACATCCTCGGCGGCTATGGCGTGCGCGGCAAGAGCGAGGAAGAGGCGCGTTCGATCGTCGAAGATGCGATCGCGGTCGCGCAGGCGGGCGCCTTTTCGATCGTGATCGAGGGCGTGCTCGAATCGATCGCGATCGAGATCACGAACAAGGTCGATTGCCCGACGATCGGCATCGGCGCGTCGGCGCAGTGCGACGGCCAGGTTCTCGTCACCGACGACATGCTGGGGATGTTCGAGCGTGTCCCCAAATTCGTGAAGCGCTATCAGGATATGGCGAGCGTCGTGAGCGGCGCGGTGCAGGATTATGCCAGCGAAGTCAGGTCCCGTTCATTCCCGACCGAGGATCAGATCTACGCCGGTTAAGGGCCACGCGTAGCGGACAAGTGAAACGCTTGGCCTTTCCCCGTGCCGTCGCTAAGGAAGCGGCCGGCCTTGTGCCGTCATGAAGTTTACGGAGGTTTGATTGGCCCTGAGCCCGACGAATGACGCCGCGCTGTTGCAGGAAGTCGACGAAGCCGTCCGCAAGGACCGGCTCGACACGATCATGCAGCGCTATGGCCGCTGGATCATCGGTGGTGTCGTCGCGATCCTGCTAGCGTTCGGCGGCTATCTTTACTGGAATCACCGGCAGGACGTCGCACGCGGCGAGCAGGCTGAACAGTTGGTTGCGGCGCTGGAAAAGCTCCAGACCAATCAGCCGCGCGCCGCGGCGAGCGAGCTCGAGAAGATCGCTGCGGAAGGCACCCCCGCCTATCGCGCCGCGGCGATGATGCAGCAGGCGAATATCAAGGCCGACGCGGGCGACCTCAAAGCCGCCGCCGCGCTGATGGCCAAGGTCGCCGCCGATACTGAGGTCGACCAGTCGCTCCGCGACCTGGCGCTGATCCGCCAGACCGCGTTCGAATATGACACGCTGAAGCCCGAGGCGGTGATTGCGCGGATGAAGCCGATGGTCGATGCCAAGGATCCGGCGTCGAGCTGGTTTGCGAGCGCGGCCGAGCTTTCGGCGACGGCGCATTATCAGCTCGGCCAGTTCGATCAGGCGGGCGCGCTCTATGGCCGGATCGCCAAGCTGCCCGACGTCACCAAATCGCTGCAATCGCGGTCGGTCCAGATGGCGGGGATGCTGGGCGTCGATGCCGTGGCCGACCGGGCCGCCGAGAGCGTCGCGGCCGAGCAAAAGGGGGCGGCAGCCGCCGCCGCCGAAAAGACTGAGGAAGCCAATTAACATGCGGAAAGCGCGTTTCGGACTTTATGCAGCGCTGCTGGCGCTGCCGCTGGCGGGTTGCGGGGTGTTCAAGGGCGACGGCGGGCCCAAGACGCCGACGGTCGGCAATCGCGTGTCGATCCTGTCGAACGATGCCAGCATCAAGGTCAATCCGGCAACCGCCGAAATCGCCGTTATCCTGCCCGAACCGGCGGTCAACGCCGCCTGGGCGCAATCGGGCGGCAATGCGTCGAAATCGATGGGCCACCCGGCGCTCGGCGCGACGCGCGCGAAGCTGTGGGAAGCGGACATCGCGGGCAGCACCAACAAGCAGCGCCTCGCCTCGTCGCCGGTGATCGCCGACAACCGGCTGTTCGTCGTCGACACCGATGCCATCGTCTCGGCCTTTGCCGCCGATACGGGCGCAAAGCTGTGGAGCGTGGCGATCGGCAGCGCGGGCAAGGATTTCCGGGATTCACTGTTCGGCGGCGGCGCGGCCATCGATGGCGATGTCGTCTATGCGACGAGCGGCGTTGGCGATGTCACCGCGCTCAACGTGGCCGACGGGTCGGTGCGCTGGAAGGTGCGGCCCGCAGGCCCGCTCCGCGGCGCCCCGACGGTGGCCTTTGGCGGTGTTTATGTGATCAGCCAGGACAACCAGATTTTCGCGCTCAACGCCGCCGACGGCGCGGTGCAATGGCAGGCGACGGCATCGCTGGAAGCGGGCAGCGTGTTCGGCGCGGCATCGCCCGCGGCGGGGCAGGGGACGATCGTCGCCGGCTTTTCCTCGGGCGAGGTGCAGGCCTATCGTTACGAGAACGGCCGCGACCTGTGGGAAGATGCGCTCGCGCGCACGTCGATGGCGCTGTCGGTTTCGACGCTGACCGACGTCGATGCCGATCCCGTCATCGACCGCGGCCGCGTCTTTGCACTTGGCCAGGGCGGCCGCATGGCGAGCTACGAACTGGTCACCGGCCAGCGGAGCTGGGAAATCTCGATCGCCGGCATTTCGACCCCCTATGTGGTCGGCGAATGGGTCTATGCGATGACCGACGACGGCAAATTGCTGTGCGTCGCGCGGTCGAGCGGCAAGGTGCGCTGGCTCCAGCAACTCGCGCGCTTCCGCGTCGAGACCGAGAAGAAAAAGAAAGACCCGATCCGCTGGACCGGCCCGATCCTTGCGGGTGGGCGTCTGATCGCGGTCAACAGCGAAGGGCTGATGCAGGAATTCTCGCCGACCGACGGCAGCCTGCTCGCCACCACCGAGTTCAAATCGTCGCTGTCGCAGTCGCCGGTGGTCGCGAACAATATTTTGTATATTCTGGCGGACGACGGACGTCTCACGGCCTGGCGCTGACCGCGTTCGGGCCGGGGCGGCCCGGATAGGATAGGAACCAAGTCATGTCGCGACATGCGACGATTGCCATTGTCGGCCGGCCCAATGTCGGCAAATCGACGCTGTTCAACCGGCTGGTCGGCAAGCGCCTCGCGCTCGTCGACGACCAGCCGGGCGTGACGCGCGACCGGCGCGAGGGCGACGGCGAGCTGCTCGGGCTGAAATTCACCATCGTCGATACCGCTGGGTTCGAGGATTATGAGGCGGCGACCCTGCCCGGCCGGATGCGCGTGCAGACCGAAAAGGCGGTGCGCGAGGCCGACGCCGCGCTGTTCATGATCGACGGCCGCGCGGGGGTGACCCCGCTCGACGAGGAAATCGCGCGCTGGCTGCGCAGCGAGGACACGCCGATCGTCCTGCTGGTCAACAAGGCGGAGGGCAAGCAGGGCGAAAACGGCCTGATGGAATCCTATTCGCTGGGCTTCGACAATCCGATCGCATTGAGCGCCGAACATGGCGAGGGCATCGTCGACCTGTTCGACGCGCTGCGCCCGATCGTCGAGGGGTTCGACGCCGCCGAAGCCGAGAGCCTGCCGCCTCCTGGCGTTCCTGGGGAAGATGGGGGCTATGAGGATGACGACGCGCCGCTCGGCCCGATGAAGCTCGCGATCGTCGGGCGCCCGAACGCGGGCAAGTCGACGCTCATCAACCGCATGATCGGCGAGGACCGGCTGATCACCGGGCCCGAGGCAGGGATCACGCGCGATTCGATCCGCGTCGACTGGCAGTGGGAAAAGGACGGCGAGGTCCACGAGATCCAGCTGTTCGACACCGCGGGGATGCGCAAGCGCGCCAAGGTTCAGGACAAGCTGGAGAAGCTCTCGGTCGCCGACGCGCTCCACGCGGTCGATTTCGCCGAGGTCGTCGTGCTGCTGCTCGACGCGACCAAGGGGCTGGAGGCGCAGGACCTGCGCATCGCCGACCGCGTGCTCCAGGAAGGTCGCGCGCTGATCGTCGCGCTCAACAAATGGGATGTCGCCGAAGACCCCTCGTCGCTGTTCAACGGCGTCCGCGCGGCGCTCGACGACGGGCTGAGCCAGGTCAAGGGCGTGCCGGTGCTCAGCATTTCGGGCGCGACGGGCAAGGGGATCGATACGCTGGTCCGCGCTGCCTTCGAACAGCGCGCGATCTGGACGAACCGCGTCTCGACCGCGCGGCTCAACCGCTGGTTCGAGGGCGCGGTGACCGCGAATCCGCCGCCGGCGCCGGGCGGCAAGCGGATCAAGCTGCGTTACATCACGCAGGCGCGCACGCGGCCGCCGACCTTCGTGGTGTTTGGGTCGCGCACCGACGCCTTGCCGGGCAGCTATGAACGCTATCTCGTGAACGGGATGCGCAAGGAGCTGGGGTTTCAGGGCGTGCCGGTGCGGCTCAACTTCCGCAATTCGCGCAATCCCTATGACGAATGACGCGGCGGCGCGGCTGGTCGATGCGCGCGGAATGCGCTGTCCCTGGCCCGCGCTGCGGCTCGCGCGCGCGATGCGCGAAGCGGGCGAGGTGCTGTTGATCGCCGACGACCCCAATGCGGCGCGCGAGGTTGCTGCGCTCGCCGCCGAGCATGGCTGGGCGGTGGGGGACGAGAGCGCCCAGGAGGGCGAGGGCCGCTGGCGCGTCCGCCGCTGACCCAAAATGAAGCAGCTTCGGAGGCAGCGGGCGCGGTTCGTAACGTCTTTTTTACCGGCTTTGGGCATGGGTCGTCCGGGACCACGACCGATTTGAACACCAAGGGACGAAAGCATTGGACGAAATCCTGGTCGATTGGGATGAGTTTCGCGCGACGCGCACTCAGCTGGGCGCCGCTTTTGTGCGCATTCTCGGCTATTTTCGCGAGGACGGCACCAAATCGGTCGCCGCGATCGAAGAAGCGATGCGCGCGCGCGATCCGCGCGGCCTCGTCATGCCCGCGCACACGCTGAAAAGCGAAGCGCGCCAGTTCGGCGGCGAAAAACTCGGCGCGCTGGCCGAGGACATCGAAATGTTCGCGCGCCACTGCGTCGAAACGCAGACGAGCCCGGAGGAATATCTGCCGCGCGTCGTCGCGCTGCGTCCGTTGTTCGAAGAAACGCTCGGCGCGCTCGAGCGTGAAGCCAACCCGCTCGTCCAGCGCCGCCCCGCGGGGTTCGGCCGCGCCGCCAGCTATTGACCGACCTGGAGTCTGTCCTGACCCTAATATCTCAGCCCGGATAGGCCTTCTTCATCGGCTGGAGTTGCCAGCGCGACAGGCTGCGCCACAGCCATTCGAACGGGCCATATTGGAAACGGTCGAGCCACGGCTTTGACCAGAGCAGCATCGCCGCCCACATGCCGATGCAAAAGAGATAGAGGGCGATCCGCGGCACGCTGCCGAACAGCCCGAGCCCATAGCCGTAGAAGATCGTCGTCATCACGATCGAGGTCATCAGATAGTTGGTGAAGGCCATGCGTCCCGTCGCGGCGAGCCGCGCGCGGACGGCAGGCGAGGTCCGGATGCGGATCAGCAACATCATCAGCGCGGCCCAGCCGATCGCCATGACGACGTCGAACGGCACCGACAGCGCGATCACCGATCCGAACACCGCGATCCCGCTGAAGCCAGCATTATATTGATAGGCGGCGAGCAGCACGAGGGGCGGCACGGCAATGGCGAAGCAGGTGACGGCCCAACGCCGATACCGCGCGCTTTCCCAATCGCCGGTGAGCATCCGCGTCTTGAACAGCGCCATGCCGATCAGCATCAGTCCCATCGTTTCCCAGATAAAGAGCCCGATCGAGACGAACGGAAAAGCTGCCATCTCGCCCGTGCGCTTTGCGGCAATCGAGGCATAGCTGCCGAGATGATGCGCGACCTCGGCGGCATAGGCGGGGCTCGCGGCACCCATGTCGCGGTTCATCTGGTCGATACCTTCCTGCATTCCCGCGGCCGCTTCCGCGGGAAGCCGTCCCGCTTCGGCGAGCGCCATCATCGCCCAGCCCGACGTGAAGAGCAGGAAGCCGACAGCGAGGAAGGCCACGGCCCAGAGGATCAGTGCCTTCACCGAAAGATTGCGGAACAAGAAGAGCAGGAGCCCGCATATCGCGTAAAGGAAAAGGATGTCGCCGAACCAGATCAGATAGAAATGGAGAAGGCCGAAGATCGCGAGCCAGAACATGCGCGAATAATGCGCTCCCGCGGCGCTGCGGCCGCTGGCGGTAGCGCTCTCGATCACGAGCAGCGTGCTTGCGCCAAACAGGATCGAGAACACGCCGCGCATCTTGGCGTCGATGAAGACGAAGCTGACAAACCAGGCCACAAGGTCGGCGCTGCCCGGCGGCGCGGCGGCGGCGGGGTTGGCATAGGCCTGAAAAGGCAATCCGAAGGCGAGGATGTTCATCGCCAATATGGCCATCACCGCGATCCCGCGGATCGCATCAAGATGTTCGTAGCGCGTCGTTCCCGCATCGGTCATCGCTTCGTGCCCCATAGTCATAGCCAGCTGCTGATCTGTTCCAGCGGTTTCTTGCGCATCGCGTAAACGGGCACGCTGGCATCGGCCGCCGGATGACCGGCGACGATCAGCATCACCGGCTTTTCATCGGCCGGGCGGCCGCAGATGTCGCGCAGGAACCCCATCGGCGACGGCGTATGCGTCAAGGTCGCAAGGCCTGCGCCGTGAAGCGCAGTGAGCAGCAGGCCGCACGCGATGCCGACGCTTTCGGTGACATAATAATTCTGGCGCGTGTCGCCGGGTTCGATACCGCCGCGTCGCTGCCCGAACACGATGATCAGCCAGGGGGCAATGTCGAGAAAGGCCTTGTCGGCGTCGGTGCCGAGCGGGGCGAGCGCCTCGAGCCATTCCTGCCCGGCACGGCTCGCGTAAAATTCGCGCTCCTCGGCCTCGGCGGCAAGGCGGATACGGTGCTTGATGTCGGGCGACGACACCGCCGTGAAGTGCCAAGGCTGGTGATTGGCGCCGCTGGGGGCGGTGCCCGCGGCGGCGATCGCCGCTTCGATCACGGCGCGGGGGACCGGGGCGTCGCTGAACATCCGGCACGTTCGCCGCGTCGCGACCTGGTCGCGAAACGCCTCCGCCGCGGCGATTCGCGCAGTATCGGTCATGACCGGCAGGGCGTCGTAAGGCGTCGTCGCATGCGCTTTCATGGCGCCGGTCTATCGGCGATCGAGCGATTGTGCCAGCGCTGTTTACTGACTATTGACATATATGTCAGTAATGCTAGATCGCAATCAGCAAGTGATTCCAAGCGAGACACGACATGGCCCCCACCATCTTCTCCCACCCCGACCGCAAGCCGCAGAAGTTCCGTCCGTTCAAGGCGTTCCAGCACTTCCGCAAGCTCATCAGGGACAAGGAGGACACCGAACAGGTGTTCCACATCTTTGAGAATCTGCCGCGCAAGGGATTCATGGACGACGCCCGCGCCTTCGTGACAAGCGAAAAGGGCCAGCGGCTGATGGCGAGCGAACCCTATCTGCCCGACCTGCTCGACGATCATGCGTGGATCGACCAGCTTCCCGAAGGCAGCGTCGGCCACGCCTATGTCACCTTCATGCGCCGCGAGGGCCTGTCGGCGGCGGGCCTCGTCGCCGAGGCCGACAAGATGGGCCGCCCCAAGTTCGACGATCAGGTGCAATGGTATGCGAATCGCCTGCGCGACACGCATGATCTGTTCCACATCCTGACCGGCTATGGCCGCGACGCGCTGGGCGAGCAGTGCGTGCTCGGCTTCACCTATGGCCAGACGGGCAATTACGGCAATTTCTTCATCGCCTATGCGGGCGGCTACGAACTCAAGCGCACGGTCAAGGGCGACGCGCCGGTGATCGGCGCAATCCGCCAGGGCCAGCGGCATGGCAAGGCGGCGAAAGCAATCATCGAACAGGATATTCGCGCGCTGCTCGCCGAACCGCTCGACGCCGCGCGCGCGCGGTTGGGGATTGGCGAGCCGACGCTGTATCACGAAGCGCACCGCGCCTATCGCAGCCGCGGGATCGATCCGTATAATTTCCTAGCGGCGAAGCCGGCGGCGGCCTGAGTCTCCTATATCGTCATCCCGGCAAACGGCCGGAATGACGATATTTGTTTAGCCCCGCTGGCAATCAAGCCACGCTTTCCGGCCAAACGCTCGGGTTGCGCGGCGTTTCTAGCCGATAGTCGGAATAGGATCGGGAGAAAATCTCGCGTCCCAGGCGCTCGGCGTCGCCGATCGGGTTCGTTGGATCGTGCCGCACTTCGCCGCGGCTGTTACCCGCCCCGCGCACCACGCCGACAAAGTCCGAATTCGTGTAGCGCGAAAATTCCTGAATCTGGTGGACGATGCCAATCGCTACGCCGGGATAGGTCTCCTCCGACGCCAGCGCGAGGCCGAGCCGTTTACCAGCCATCGCGGCAAGCGCTTCCCTCGAGCCCGGATAGGACGCCGCATAATAGCAGAAGCTGCGATCGAAGAACGCCTTGATCTGCGCCGACACGCCGTACCAATAGATGGGCGAACAAAAGATCACCCCGCGCGCGGGCAAAAAATCCTCGAAGAACAGGGCGCGATACGGATCGTCGATCGCGCATTCGCCATCGGGTCGGCGGCATTGACGGCAATCGCGCAGGAAGCCGGAAATATGGTCATCCAGAAATCGCAGCATGACATCGCTGCCCGCCGCCTCGGCGCCGCGCCGCACGGCGTCGGCCAGCGTTGCGCTGTTTCCGTTCCGGCGCGGGCTTCCCACCAGAATGAGCAGTTTTTCGGGCATATCGACCAATCCTTTCGCATGGGACACGGCACGGCTGCCGCGTCTTGTTGACGAAAGGCGGTGGCCTGATACTTTCGATTGATCAACTACCCACTATTTTGTCATATACTAACTTTTTGGTAAGAATAGGCGATCATGACGACCCGCAAACAACCCTATAATGACGGCCTCGGGCCGGTGTTCGAGATTATCGGCGGGAAGTGGAAGGCCCGAATTCTTTGGGAATTGCACGGCATCCCGGTCCGCTTCGGCGCGCTCAAGCGGCGCATTGCCGGGATCAGCGAAAAGATGTTGATCCAGCAATTGCGGGAAATGGAGGCCGACGGTCTGGTCCACCGCGAGATGTTTCATCAGGTTCCGCCGCGCGTCGATTACTCGGTTACCCCCTTGGGGGCATCGCTGAACGAAGCGCTGACGCCGCTGTGCGAATGGGGGAAACTGAACCTGGGAGAGCGTCGGCCGTCGGATCAGATGCTCGGCTGAAGCGATGAATGCTGGTCAGCCGAGCTTCGCGATCAGCGCCTGCGCCGCGGCCGGGTTGCGGACCTTCGCGCCGGATATGAAGAAGAGGAAGACACCGCGGCCGCCCTTGGCCCAGTCGCGCGCCTGCTTTGCCCAAGCGTCGAGCGCCTCGTTGTCATAGCCCGTTTCGACATCCTCCTGGCTGCGCTGCAATCGCGCGTAGGTGAAATCGGCGGTCTGTTCGTCGATGCACGGGAATTCGTCGCTGTCGGCGAAGACGATCGCCATGTTGCGCTCGCGAGCCAAGTCGATGAAAGCCTGATCGCGAAAACTCTCGTGCCGCACCTCGATCGCGTGCCGCAGCGGCAGGCCGTCTTGGCTGTCGGGAAGTAGGTCGAGAAAACCGGCGAAATCGTCGCGGTCGAATTTCTTGGTCGCCATGAACTGCCAGTGGATCGGGCCGAGTCGGTCGCCGAGGCGGACGATGCCTTGGCCCAGGAATTTCTCGATCGAGGCGGCGCCATCGGCCAGCACCTTGCGGTTGGTGGTGAAGCGTGATGCCTTGACGCTGAACCTGAAGCCGTCGGGAACGGCGGCGGCCCAGTTGGCGAAGCTCTCGGGCTTCTGGCTGCCATAATAGGTGCCGTTGATCTCGATGCCGGTGAGGTGCTGCCCGGCATATTCGAGCTCGCGCTTTTGCGGATGTTTGGGCGGATAGAAGGTGCCGCGCCAAGGCTCGTAGGTCCAGCCGCCGATGCCGATATGGATGCTCATGATTCCGCCATCTCCCGCGATCTGCTGTGCTTATTTCATTATCTCGCACAAAGCCACGAAGCCAGAAAGAGGGCGTATCATTCCGATGCCTGCCCTTTGTAGAGTTCGCTTATGAATGCGCTTCGCACGACTGCCACATGACGGTCCGTTCAGGCGCCCTCTTTGTGGCTTCGTGGCTTTGTGCGAGTCATCCTCGCACACGCATTAGGCCAGCGCCGCGTCGGCTCCCATCAGCCTGGGAAAGAAACCCTCATGCGCGTCGCGCAGTTCGGCGAGGGTCACCGAATAATCGCTGTCGGCGAGTTCGAAGACGATGCGGTCCTTGATCGTGCGGCCGAGCGGGTCGACCGGCACGTCGGCGCGGCCCGCAGCGTCGAGGAAGTCGGCGAGGCAGGTGTCGCAGACGGTGACCAGATAGAGCCCCTGATCCTCGCCGAAGAAGCTTTCGGCGATGCCGAACGGCTGTTCTTCGCTGACCAGCACACCGATGTTCGACTTCAGCGCCATTTCGGCGAGCGTCACCGCGATGCCGCCGTCCGACACGTCATGGCAGGCGGTGATCCAGCCGGCATTGATCGCGTGGCGGATGAAGTCGCCGGTACGCTTTTCGCAGCGCAGGTTCACCTCGGGCGGCGGGCCCTCTTCGCGGCCGTGAATTTCGCGCAGCCAGATCGACTGACCGAGATGGCCGGCGCGTTCCCCTACGGCCAATATGATGTCGCCGGTGCGCTTGAAGCCGATGCCGACCGCCTTGTTCCAATCCTCGATCACCCCGACGCCGCCGATCGCGGGGGTCGGCAGGATTGCGCTGCCGCCGCCTGTGGCCTTGGACTCGTTATAGAGGCTGACGTTGCCCGAGACGATCGGATAGTCGAGCGCGCGGCACGCCTGTGCCATGCCGTCGAGGCAGCCGACGATCTGCCCCATGATTTCGGGGCGCTGCGGGTTGGCGAAGTTCAGGCAATTGGTGATCGCGAGCGGCGTCGCGCCGACCGCGCTGATGTTGCGCCAGGTTTCGGCGACCGCCTGCTTGCCGCCCTCGACCGGATCGGCATAGCAATAGCGCGGGGTGCAGTCGGTCGACATCGCGAGCGCGCGGTTGGTGCCATGGATGCGGACGAGTGCGGCGTCGCCGCCGGTCTGCACCGTGTCGGCGCCGACCTGGCTGTCATATTGCTCCCAGATCCAGCGGCGGCTGGCGATGTCGGGGGTTCCCATCAAGGTCTTGAGGTCGGCGACGACGTCCTTCGTTTCGGGGACGTTGGTCAATTCGGCCTGTTTCGGGGTCGGGACGTGCGGGCGGTCATAGAGCGGTGCATCGTCGGCAAGCGGCGCGAGCGGGATGTCGCAGACGATCTCACCATGATGTTCGAGCACCATGCGCCCCGTGTCGGTGACGGTGCCGATGACCGCAAAGTCGAGTTCCCATTTGTGGAAGATCGCGGCGGCGAAATCCTCGCGGCCGGGCTTCAGCACCATCAACATGCGTTCCTGCGATTCGGACAGCATCATCTCATAGGCCGTCATGCCGCTTTCGCGCTGCGGCACATCGTCCATCTTGAGGTGGAGGCCGACGCCGCCCTTCGACGCCATTTCGACCGACGAGCTGGTCAGCCCTGCAGCGCCCATGTCCTGGATCGCGACGATCGCGTCCGATGCCATCAGTTCGAGACACGCCTCGATCAGCAGTTTCTCGGTGAACGGATCGCCGACCTGCACCGTCGGGCGCTTTGCCTCGGCATCTTCGCCGAAGTCGGCCGACGCCATCGTCGCGCCGTGGATGCCGTCGCGGCCGGTTTTCGAACCGACATAGACGATCGGATTGCCGACGCCCGACGCGGCCGAATAGAAAATCTTGTCCTGCTCGGCGACGCCGACGGTCATCGCGTTGACGAGGATATTGCCGTCATAGGCCTTGTGGAAATTGACCTCGCCGCCGACCGTGGGAACGCCGACGCAATTGCCGTAACCGCCGATGCCGTGGACGACCCCCGCGATCAGATGCTTCATCTTCGGATGGTCGGGGCGGCCGAATCGCAGCGCGTTGAGGTTGGCGACCGGACGCGCGCCCATCGTGAACACGTCGCGCAGGATGCCGCCGACCCCGGTCGCCGCGCCCTGATAGGGTTCGATATACGACGGGTGGTTGTGGCTCTCCATCTTGAAGATCGCGGCGAGCTTCTTGCCGTCCGGCCCTTCGCCGATGTCGATGACGCCGGCATTCTCGCCGGGGCCGCAGATCACCCAGGGCGCTTCGGTCGGCAATTTCTTCAAATGGATGCGCGAGCTTTTATAGCTGCAATGCTCCGACCACATGACCGAAAAGATGCCGAGTTCGACGAGGTTCGGCTCGCGCCCGAGCGCGGTCAGGACGCGCTCATATTCTTGCGGGGAGAGCCCATGTTCGGCGACGATTTCGGGGGTGATGGCGGGCGCTGGCTGAGTCATGGCGCGCCTTTAGCGGGGCGCGGACAAAACGAACAGACCCCATATCGTCTTTCGGGACGATATGGGGTCCGTCGTCGGAGAGAAATCAGCGCGAAGCGAGCGTGGTCTTGTCCGCCTTCAGCGGCTCGACGTCACGAAGCGGGAAGCTCACCTGCTGCGAGCCGACGGTGCCGCGGACGCGATGTTCGCCGACGCGCAGGGTGAACGGCTTGCCCGTGCGTTCTTCGACACCCGTGATCACGCGCGTGTTGCCGACCTGGGTGACGGTGTAGCTGTAGATCGCGCCGTCATGCTGGAAACGCTTCGCCGCTTCGTCCTTCGCGAGGGCCGCGGTGGGCGCCAGCGCAAGCAGGCCGAGGGCGGGGAGGATGATGGTTTTCATGGTGCAAGTCCTTGTTGGTGGAACAAAACTTGCCTTCGAGCCCCTCTCTTCTTGTGCAGTGCAGCATGACGGGCGCCGCACGCGGCGGCAATTGCAAAAAACGGAATCGTGATTGCGCGGAACAGATGGGGTCAAGCCCTGCGCGGCATCCAGGCGAGCACCAGCCACGTCGCCGCGCCCGCCGCAAATCCCGTCGCCAGCGTCCCCCAGGCGATGTCGAGCAAAGTGACCTTCGTCGACCAGATTTTCATCGTCGCATGATTGGTAAGATCATAGGTCATGTAACAGAAGAAGCCGAACAGCGCCCCCCACTGCGCCGCCACCTGCCACTTGCCCGCCGCCAGCGCAGGCTGCACCGCGAAAATCTGGATGCCGAGCATGTAAAGTGCGTAAAAGATCAGCGCCGGCGCCGGGCGCCACCCGTCCATCAGCAGCGCGCCGATTTCGGGACGGTATACTTTGGCGACCATGACGCGCAGCCAGAGCGCGTCGAGGATGCCGAAGACGATCGCGGTGGCGATATAGGCGGCGACGGATTGCAGGTTCATGGCCAATCCTCCTCCAGCGGCGGACGCTATAGCAGCGCCGCGTGACGTCAAGCTTGACCGAAAGGGGGCGAAGAGGCCAAAGCAGGGGGCATGACGGACACCCCCGACACCGCCGCCGCTGCCGACATCGCCGCACTGTCGTTCGAAGCCGCGATGGGCGAGCTCGAAACGATCGTCCGGCGGCTCGAAAGCGGCGACGTCAGCCTTGAGGAATCGGTCAGCCTCTATGAGCGCGGCCACGCGCTGCGCAGTCATTGCGAGGCGCGGCTTGCCGCGGCGCAGGCGCGGATCGAGCAGGTCAGCCTGGCCGCCGACGGTCGGCCGGCGGGAACCGCGCCCTTCGGCGAGGGCTGAGTGGGCGTGGCGTCGGTCGATGGCGATATTGCGCGCGGCGCCGAGCTGCTCCGCGCGACCCAGGCCGAAGTCGCCGAGGGAATCGACGCGCTGTTCGACACATTGCTCGCCGTGCCCGCCGACCCGCGCGAGCCGCTTTACGAAGCGATGCGCTATGCCGCGATCGCGGGTGGGAAAAGACTGCGCCCCTTGCTCGTCCGCGCGGCGGGCGACCTGTTCCACGTCGACCGGACGCTGACGCTGCGCGTCGGCGCCGCGGTCGAGGCGATGCACGTCTATTCGCTGATCCACGACGATCTGCCGTGCATGGACGATGACGATATGCGCCGCGGCAAGCCGACGACCCACAAGGCCTTCGGCGAAGCGACCGCGGTGCTGGCCGGCGATTCGCTCCACGCGCTGGCCTTTGAATGGTTGTGCGATCCGGCGACGAGCGCCGATCCCTTTGTGCGCGGCGAGCTGTGCTGCGAACTGGCGCGCGCGGCGGGCCCGGCGGGCATGGCGGGCGGGCAGATGATGGACCTCGCCGCCGAAACCGCCGATTTCGACCTCCCCACGGTGACGCGGCTGCAACAGCTCAAGACCGGCGCGCTGATCGCCTTTTCGGTCGAGGCGGGGGCAATTCTCGCGCGTATCCCGGCCGAGGGGCGCCGGCCGCTGCGCGGCTATGCCCGCGACATCGGCCTCGCGTTCCAGATCGCCGACGACATCATGGACGTCGAGGGCGACGAGGCGCTGGCGGGCAAGGCGCTGCACAAGGACGAAGCGGCGGGCAAGGCAACCTTCGTCACGCTGATGGGGCTGGAGCGCGCGCGTGACCAGGCGACGCTGCTCGTCGAACAGGCGGTCGGCCATCTGGCCAGTTTCGGCGAGGAAGCGGCGCTGCTCCGCACGATCGCGCGCTATGTCGTGGAAAGGGACCGGTAATGCGGGTGGGGGTTTATCCGGGGACGTTCGATCCGATCACGCTCGGCCATATGGACATCATCCGGCGCGGGGCCAAGCTGGTCGACCGGCTGGTGATCGGGGTGACGACCAATATCACCAAATCGCCGATGTTCGACGATGACGAACGCATCGCGATGGTGAAGGCCGAAGTGGCCTCGATCGAGGGCGACATCCGCGTCGTCGGCTTCAATTCGCTGCTGATGGACTTTGCCCAGCGCGAAGGCGCGAGCGTCATCGTCCGCGGGCTGCGCGCGGTCGCCGATTTCGAATATGAATATCAGATGGCGGGCATGAACCAGCAGCTCAACGACCGCATCGAAACCGTCTTTCTGATGGCCGACGTCGGGCTGCAACCGATCGCGTCGCGACTGGTCAAGGAAATCGCGATCTTCGGCGGCGACATCCACAAATTCGTGACGCCCGCGGTTCGCGAGGCGGTCGTTGCGCGCATCGCCGCGCGCGGCCTTCGCCAGGGCGAGGCGTGACACCGTCCATTGAGCGTTCAGCTTTTTCCGGCTAGGTCGCGCCCGACGGGGCGCAGTTCCGGATTATTTTACAGAGGCCGATCCAGTATGAAATCTTCCTTCCGTCCCTTGATTCTGATGGGCTTGGCCTTCGGTCTTGGGGCATCTGCCGTCGCGCAGGACGTGCCGCCCGCTCCCGCGCCGAACCCCGAACAAAGCCAGCCGGCCCCGGCGGAGGAAATCCCCGCCCCGATCGAGCCCGCTCCCGTCGATACGCCGCCGGCTCCCGCTGCGGCGGCGAGCGATGCGGCCCCCGCCGCGGAAACGCCCGCGGCCCCGGCGATGACGCCCGACCAATATCTGAACAACCCCGAATATATGCTCAACCTCGACCTTTCGACCGGCGGCCGGGTGGTGATCCAGCTTTATCCCAACGCCGCGCCGACGCATGTCGAGCGCGTGAAGCTGCTGGCGCGCGCGGGCTTTTACGACGGGGTCAAGTTCCACCGCGTGATCGACGGCTTCATGGCGCAGACGGGCGATCCGACCGCGACGGGGCAGGGCGGATCGGAGCTTCCCGACCTCAAGGCCGAATTCAACGCGACCCCGCACCTGCGCGGCACCGTCTCGATGGCGCGCGCGCAGAGCGAGGACAGCGCGAACAGCCAGTTCTTCATCATGCTCCAGCCGCGCTTCTCGCTCGACCGCCGCTATACCGCGTTCGGCCGCGTCGTGTCGGGGATGCAATATGTCGATGCGATCCAGAAGGGCGAGCCGCCCGAGCTGATGTCGCGGATGGTCCAGGTGTCGGTCGCCGCCGACAGCAAGCCGGTCCCGCCCGCCTCGATGCTGACCGAAGCGCAGCCCGCCGCACCCGCTGCCGACGTGACGATCGACGAGCTCAACGCGCCGATCGCGCAATAATCGCAGGAAAGGCGCGCGAACCCCTATGCGCGTCGACGCCTTCGACTTCGATTTGCCCGGTGAGCGCATCGCGCTTCGCCCCGCGCGTCCGCGCGACGCGGCGCGGATGCTGGTGGTCGACGGCGGTGACATCGTCGATGCCGGGGTGCGCGATCTGCCGCAATGGCTGCGGCCAGGCGACTGCCTTGTCTTCAACGACACGCGCGTAATCCCGGCGCAGCTCGAAGGGCGGCGCGGAGAGGCAAAGATTGGTGCGACCTTGCACAAGCGTATCGACCTGCGCCGCTGGCAGGCGTTCGTACGCAACGCCAAGCGGCTACGCGTCGGCGAGACGGTCGATTTCGGTTCGGGGGTCGCGGCGCTGGCCGAAGAGCGGCTGGCCGACGGCAGTTTCATCCTCGCCTTTGCCGGTGACGAGCCCGTCGAGCTGCTGCTCGAACGCGCGGGGACGATGCCGCTGCCGCCCTATATCGCGGGCAAGCGCGGCGCCGACGACGCCGACCGCGCCGATTACCAGACGATGTTCGCGCGCGAAGACGGCGCGGTCGCGGCGCCGACTGCGGCGCTGCATTTCACGCCCGAACTGCTCGCGGCGCTGGCGGCAGCGGGGATCGTTACCGAAACTCTGACCCTGCACGTCGGCGCGGGCACCTTCCTGCCCGTCAAGGCCGACGACACCGACGACCATGTCATGCACGCCGAATGGGGGCGGATCGACGAGGACACCGCGGCGCGGCTCAATGCCGTGCGTGCGGCCGGCGGCCGGGTGATCGCGGTGGGCACGACCAGCCTGCGCCTGCTCGAAAGCGCCGCCCGCGACGATGGCACGATCGCGCCGTTCGCGGGCGACACCTCGATTTTCATCACCCCCGGCTATCGCTTCAAGGCGATCGACGGGCTGATGACCAATTTCCACCTGCCGCGCTCGACCCTCTTCATGCTGGTCAGCGCGCTGATGGGATTGGAGACGATGCAGGCGGCCTATGCCCACGCAATTGCGACGGGCTACCGCTTCTACAGCTATGGCGACGCCAGCCTGTTGTTGCCGCGTCAGAGCGAGTGTTCGGCATAGATTGCCATCGCTTCGGCGATGAATTCGGGGCAGCCGGGCAGTTCCCCGTCCTTATAGGTCGCCCGGAACTCGGGATTTTCGACATAGAAGCGACCCAATCCGGCAAAGGCGGCGGCGTCGGGGGTCCAGCTGTGCGAGACCCAGCGATAATGCCGGTCGGTGACGGCCTGCACCGCGTCGGACCCCGGCTCGGCGCCGTCGCGGAACAGGCGGGCGAAGGCGTCGCGGATTTCCTCCATTTCGCGGCGGATCTGGTCGACCTGCTCTTTCGTCAGTGCTCTCGCTTTTTCATGCGCTGCCGCGACCGCTTCCTTGCCCCAATATTTCTCGGCCTCGCGTTCCCAGCGGTCGCGCGTTTCGGGGGCGATTCCGGCGTAATAGTCATTGTCTTCCATGGTTTCGTTCCTTTCCAGTGATGCGATCGTGCGATCGATGGTCTGGATGAGGCCCTGATATTGCGCGATCCGGCCCTGAAGCGCGGCACGATGACCGCGCAGCGCGGCAAGCAGGTCGAAGGCGGGATCGTCGAGCACCGCGCCGATCTCGGCCAGCGGCATACCGAGTTCGCGGTAAAAGAGGATCTGCTGCAACCGCAGCAATTCCTCTTTTCCGTAATAGCGATAACCGTTGGCACCGACATGCCCGGGCCGCAGCAGGCCCACCGCGTCATAATGGTGCAGCGTCCGGACGCTGATCCCCGCGGCTTTGGCTACTTGTTTGACCGTTCGCACATCTGTCTCCTCATCACGCGGCACCCTATCGGGGATGACGCAGCGTGAGGGTCAAGCTCTAGATTTCGATTGTCACCCGCACCCGGTCGATGCCGATGCCCGCCGCACGCGCGATTTGCTGCTTGGCACGGGTGACAAGCGTGCCGAGCGTTTCGGTGCCCTCGAAGCCGAGCAGCTCGGAAATCTCGACGCCCAGCGCGTCCGACAGCGCTTCCATCCGGCCGGCCTTGGGCCGGGCCTTGTCAAGTTCCCATGCCGAGATCGACGGTTCGCTGACGCCAAGCTGCGCGGCGAGCTGGCCTTGCGTCAGTTCCCGCGCGACGCGCAGCCGCTGAAGGCGGCCGCCAAAGGTCTCGACCGACGTCGGCACGCCCGCTTCGGTCGGCACCGCATCGGGTTCGACGACGACGCTGCGCAACTGCGCTGCGCTCAACGTCGCGGGCGAGATCGGCATGTCGAACTGGCACCCGGCCAGCCGCGCGCTCGTCCAGATGATTTTCGCCGCGGTTTTCCCGCTGTGCGGCAGGTTGACCTCGATCACCTCGCCCACATCGAGCGCCGCTTCGCTTTCGACCAGCATCCCGGTTGCCGAAATATTGTGGACGAACGCCTCGATCTCGGTGCCGCTCGCCTTCGATCCGTGGAGCGGCAGGCGCAGCTGGCGGCGCGACGCGCGGCCCTTGCCGGCCGCGCGCGGAGTGTCGTTCAGATATACCGTCATCGCCATGCACGCAGCCATCGCGACCGCAGCCTTAACATCTTGCTTTGGAAAAGGGTTAACCCGATGCGTTGAACTGGCGCCGCGAAAGGGCAAGTCCCCGGGGCCAGGCTGAAGCGATTGTTTGAATCGACGTGCCACCGCGGATCGAATCCGGCGAGCGGGGGGATGGCGTCGATGAAGGCCAGCGTGGGCGCGGATGATGGGGCGCATGGTGTCGTCGTTGGACGAGCGCCTGGAAAGCTGCCTGACGCCGGAACCCGCCGGGCGACGCTTCGTTCTGTCTTCGACCGACCAACGGACGGAGACCATGATGACCGAAACCAAAATCTTCGCGCGGCTGAAAGCCGATCACGATCGCCACCGCGAGCTGCTCGACCAAATCGACGCGACGCATGGCGACAGCGACGAGCGCCGCACATTGTTCGAGGCGTTCCGCGTCGAGGTGACGGCGCACGCCGCGTCGGAGGAAATGTCGCTCTATGCGACGATGCTCGCCGATCCCGACCTGCGCGACGAGGCGCAGCACAGCGTCGCCGAGCATAAGGAGATCGAGGATTTCCTGACCGAATTGTTCGAGATGGATTTTGCATCGAGCGGCTGGCTGACGCGCTTCCGCACGATGAAGGAGCGTTACCTCCACCATATCGACGAGGAGGAGGAAGAGATGTTCCCTGCGGCGGAGAAAGATTTGTCCGACGCACGCAAGAAGGAACTCATCAGGATCTTCGAGAAGGAAAAACCCAGAGAGAAGGCGAAGGCGGCCGCCGAGGAACCGTCGAGCGAACACGCACGGGATTAGGACTTGTCCCAATCCTCCCCATGGCTTCGCCACAGGGAGGATCGGCCAAAACCTCGACATCCGCGCTCCCGCCCGCCATAGGCGCGCGCCATGACGACAAGATTCGCCTTTTCGATCGCCGCGACCGACGGCGCCGCGCGCACCGGCACGATCACCATGCAGCGCGGCGAAATCCGCACCCCGGCTTTCATGCCCGTCGGCACCGCCGCGACGGTGAAGGCGATGCGTCCCGCCGAGGTGCGCGCGGCGGGCGCCGACATCATCCTGGGCAACACCTATCATCTGATGCTGCGTCCCGGCGCCGAGCGCATGGCGCGGCTCGGCGGGCTGCACAAATTCATGGGCTGGGACCGCCCGATCCTGACCGACAGCGGCGGTTATCAGGTGATGAGCCTGTCGGCGCTGACCAAGCAGAGCGAAGAGGGCGTTGCGTTCAAGGGCCACCTCGACGGCTCGCGCCACATGCTCACCCCCGAACGCTCGATGGAAATTCAGCGGCTGCTCGGCAGCGACATCGTCATGGCGTTCGACGAATGTCCGCCGAACGGCGTCGATGCGAAGCGCGCCGAGGCGAGCATGGAGCGCTCGATGCGCTGGGCCGCGCGCAGCCGCGCGGGTTTCGATGCCGGCGAAGATCATGCCGCGCGATCGGCGCTTTTCGGCATCCAGCAGGGATCGCTCGACGAAAAATTGCGCGCGCGCTCGGCCGCGGCGCTCACCGACATCGGTTTCGATGGCTATGCGATCGGCGGGCTGGCGGTGGGCGAGGGGCAGGAGGCGATGTTCGGCGTCCTCGACTTTGCGCCCGCGCAGCTGCCCTTCGACAAGCCGCGCTATCTGATGGGCGTCGGCAAGCCCGACGATCTGGTCGGCGCGGTCGCGCGCGGCGTCGACATGTTTGATTGCGTGCTGCCGACGCGGTCGGGGCGTAATGGGCAGGCCTTTACGTGGGATGGGCCGCTCAACATCCGCAACGCGAAATTTGCCGAGGATGAGGCGCCGCTCGATGCGTCGTGCCATTGTCCGGTCTGCACCACCTGGTCGCGCGCCTATCTGCACCATCTGGTTCGCGCGGGTGAAATGCTCGGCGCGATGCTGATGACGCAGCATAATATCCATTATTATCAGGATCTGATGCAGGCGATACGCGATGCGATCGCGGCGGGCCGGTTCGCGGCATTCCAGTCGGATTTCGCGGCGCGCTATCGCCGCGCCTGATCAGTCGAGCTTGCCGAGCAGGTCGAGCAACGACTGCGGGATTGCCTCATCAACTGTTGATTCATACGCGCGGCGCAGCGCACCGTTGACGTCCTGCCCCTTGCCGGAAGGTTTCTTGCTCCCATCCTTCGCCGAAGTCTTGCCGCGAGGCGAACCGGTTTCAGGCGACATTATAAGTGCATCCGCTTCGACATGGGGCCTTTTGCTAACGGCGCGCGCACCAAAGAGCAATGGCGCGTTTGTTTCTTTCCCATGAAACCATTTTCGGGCTAAATCGTTCCCTTACGTTGAAATATGCCGGACGCGGGCGGGGACAGCGCCGTCGCCTGTCCTTTTTTTGGACGATCCGACCGGCATTTGGGCGGCTTTCAGGAGGAAATTTATGTCATTGGGTCAGTCGATTGCGCCGCATCTTCCGTATCTGCGGCGTTATGGCCGGTCCATTTCGGGAAGCCAGCAGAGCGGCGACGCGCTGGTCGCGCGGATGCTGGAAACGCTCGTCGCGCACCCCGATGCGGTCGATGCGGGCAGCGACCTGCGTATCCAGCTGTATCGGATGGTTCACGACAATTTCGGGCTGCTGGCGCAGCAGGCTGCGCCCGGCGAGGATGCGGAGCGGAGCGACATGGCGATCGCCGACGCCCGGCTGCGCCGCATTCCATCGCTCGCGCGGCAGGCCCTGCTGCTCACCGCGGTCGAGGGTTTCAGTGTCGAGGACACCGGCCGGATCATCGGCCGCGACGCCGAAGCGGTGCAGGCGCTGATCCACGATGCGACCGACGAAATCGAACGCCAGACGCGCGCGCGCATCCTGATTATCGAAGATGAACCGATCATCGCGATGGACATCGAAATGATCGTTCGCGACCTGGGCCACGATGTCGTCGCTGTTGCGACCACGCACGTCGAGGCGGTTGCGGAGGCGCAGAAGCACCAGCCGGGGCTCGTCCTCGCCGACATCCAGCTCGCCGACAACAGCTCGGGGATCGAGGCGGTGCAGGAAATCCTGTCGGAGGTGAAGCTGCCCGTCATCTTCATCACCGCCTTTCCCGAACGGCTGCTCACCGGCGACCGGCCCGAACCGGCCTTCCTGCTGACCAAGCCCTATCAGCCCGCGACGCTGCGCGCGGCGATCTCGCAGGTGCTTTTCTTTGACGAAAGCACGGTTCCGGCCTGAAACCATCGTCGCCCCCGCGAAGGCGGGGGCCGCTATCGGTTGACGCTGCGCGGCCGCGCACGCACTGCCAACGACCCCCGCCTTCGCGGCGGCGACGGTGGAACCGTCTTGCCTCGTGCCGTGTCGCGGGCGATAGCAGCGCGCGATGACCGCATCCGACGCTCCCGCGCGCCAGTCCGCGCTCGACCGGCTGACCGCCAATGCGCCTTTCCTCGCGCGGCTGGCCGATCTCAATCCCGATGACGTCGCGCGCTTCCTTGCCGACGGCCCCGATGCCGCGCTTGCCGGGGTGATGCCGCCCGCGATCGACGACGACATCATGCGCACGCTTCGCCGGTGGCGCGGGCGGATCGCCTTGCTGCTCGCGCTCGGCGACCTGTCGGGCGAGCATGATGTGCGCGCGACGACGCGCCTCCTGTCCGATTTCGCCGACCGCGCGTGCGATACGGCGCTCGCCGCGGCTTTTGCCGAGCGTGTGCCCGGCGAGGCGCTGCGCGGGCTGTCGGTGATTGCGCTCGGCAAGCTCGGCAGCCACGAACTCAACTATTCGTCGGACATCGACCCGATCCTGATTTTCGACCCCGAAACGCTGCCGCGCCGATCGCGCGACGACCCCGACGAGGCGGCGGTGCGGATCGCGCGGCGGATGGTCGAGATATTGTCGGCGCGCACTGCCGACGGCCATGTGCTGCGCGTTGACCTCCGCCTCCGTCCGCATCCCGAAGTGACGCCGATCGTGCTGCCTGAAAGCGCCGCCATCTCCTATTATGAGTCCGAAGCGCTCGCGTGGGAGCAGGCGGCGTTCATCCGCAGCCGCGCCTCGGCGGGTGACCGCGCGCTGGGCGCGCATTTCCTGTCGGCGATCCAGCCTTTCATCTGGCGCCGCAGCCTCGATTTCCGCCAGCTCAAGGAAATCGGCGCGATGAGCGACCGGATCCGCGACCATTTCGCGCAGGGGCAGGCGTTCGGCCCCGGCTATGACCTGAAACGCGGCCGCGGCGGCATTCGCGAGATCGAATTTTTCGCGCAGGTTCACCAGCTCATCTATGGCGGGCGCGATCCGTCGCTGCGCGCCCCCGCGACGGTCGATGCGCTCGCGGCGCTCGCCGCGGCGGGGCGGATCGAGGGCGATGTCGCGGCACGGCTGTCGGACCATTATGCGGCGCTTCGCCGTATCGAGCATCGGCTCCAGATGATCGAGGACCAGCAGACGCACGGCCTGCCGGTGCAGGCGGCGGCGCTGGACGGCGTCGCGCGGCTCGATGGGCTGGCCGATGGCGCGGCGCTGCTCGCTGCGCTCGAACCCGTCAGCGCGGACGTTGCTGCCTGCTACGACCGGCTCGTCGTCGAACGTGCGGCGACGACCGGCCTGCCGCGCGACGACGATGCGCTGGCGGGCCAACTGGCGGCGGCGGGGTTCGATCCGCCCGACGCGGCGCTGCGCACGATCGCCGAGTGGCGCGGCGGCAAGCTGCGCGCGCTCCGCAGCGCGGCGGCGCTCGAGGCGCTGGAGACGGTGCTCCCCGAACTCGTCCGCACGATCGGCGCCGCGCCCGACGCGCAGGCGACGCTGCTGCGCTTCGACAAGCTCGTCGCGGGCTTGCCGAGCGCGGTGGGCTTTTTCCACCTGCTCGCGGCGCAGCCCGAACTGGCGAAGGTCGCGACGCGCATCCTCTCGCTCGCGCCAACGCTTGCCGACGCGCTCGGCGCGCGCGTCGAGCTGATCGAGGGGCTGATCGACAAGCGCGCGTTCGAGGCGCCGGCGACCAAGGCCGACCTGCTCGCCGAATGGGCGCCGGGGCTGGCGGGGCTCGATTATGAACGCTTGCTCGACCGCGTGCGCGACCGCGTCGGCGAGCGGCGCTTTGCTTATGGCGTCCAGCTGATCGCCGGGGCGAGCGACCCGCTCGCCATCGCTTGCGGCTATTCGGAGCTCGCGGAGGCGGCGCTGCAAGTGCTCGCCGACGCGACCGTCGCCGAATTTGTCGAGGCGCACGGGCGGGTGCCGGGCAGCGAGTTGGTCGTGCTTGCGCTGGGGCGGCTCGGCGGGCGCGCGCTCACCCACGCCTCCGACCTCGACCTCATCTATCTTTTCACCGGCGATCATCTCGCCGAATCGGATGGGCCGCGTCCCCTGGGCGCGACGACCTATTACAACCGCCTTGCGCAGCGCGTGACTGCGGCGATGTCGGTGCCGACCGCGGCGGGCAAGCTGTATGACGTCGACACGCGGCTCCGCCCGCAGGGCGCACAGGGGCCGCTCGTCGTCACGCTCGACAGCTTCGCGCGCTACCAGCGCGAGGAGGCGTGGACGTGGGAGCATATGGCGCTGCTGCGCGCGCGGCCGGTCTATGGGTCGGACGCCGCCCGCGCCGAACTGCAACGCATCATCGACGCCTTGCTCGCTGCGCCGCGCGATCGCGATGCCGTGGCAAGCGATGCCGCGGCGATGCGCGACAAGATCGCCGCGCACAAGCCGCCGCAGGGCCCGCTCGACATCAAGGGCGGCCCCGGCGGGCTCGTCGATCTGGAGTTCGCGATGCAGGTGACGCAGCTCGCGACCGGGCGCTGCCACGATCCCAATATCGGGTCGGCGCTCGCCTGCATGAAGGTCGACGGGCTGGCGCCCGCGGCGATCTGCGACGCGTATGGCCTGCTTGGGCGGATGCTCGTGATGTTGCGCCTGACCGCGCCCGACGGGGAACCCGCGACCGCCGCTGCGCGTCAGCTGGTCGCGAGCCAGTGCGGCGAACCCGGCTGGCCGCAGCTGCTTGCCGCGCACGACGCGGCGCGGCAGGAGATTGCGACCTGGTGGGCCTCGATTCGGCCCGCCGCCCCCGCGGAACAGGAGAAACAGACATGAGCGCACTCGCGATCGGCGACCCCATCCCCGATGTGAAACTTCTCGATGCCGACGGCGCGGCTATCGACCTTGCCGCGATGAAAGGCGCGCCGCTGGTCGTCTATTTCTATCCCAAGGCCGATACGCCCGGCTGCACGACCGAGGCGCAGGATTTCACGCGGCTCGCGCCCGATTTTGCGCATCTCGGCGCGCAGGTGCTCGCTGTGTCGCGCGACGCCCCGGCGAAGCTCTGCAAGTTCCGCGACAAATATGGCCTGACCGTCCGCCTCGCTTCCGACGAGGACGGCGCGGTGTGCGAAGCCTTTGGCACGTGGGTCGAAAAGCAGAATTACGGCCGCACCTATATGGGCATCGAACGCTCGACCTTCCTCTTCGGGCGCGACGGGAAGCTGGTGAAAGAATGGCGCAAGGTGCGCGTGAAAGGGCATGCCGACGCGGTGTTGGAGGCGGCGAAGGCGCTTTGATGACCAGCCTCGGCGAAGCTGCGCGCGCGGTGCTGCTGACCGCGGACCCGCACGCGAAGCGCCGCGCCGCGCGCAGCCTGGCGCGCGCCTGGCGGCGCGGCGAGCTTGCGCACCGCTGCGACACACCTATGCCCGGCCGGCCCGCATGGCCCGCGCGGCCCGAACTGCTCGTGCCTGCGCAGATGCCGCGCCGCCGCAAGGGCGGGTCGGAACGCGGCCGGATCGCGATGCTCCACGCGCTCGCGCACATCGAATTTGTCGCGATCGATCTCGCGGTCGATCTGGTCGGGCGCTTCGGGAGCGAATTTCCGCGGGGGTTCGTCGACGACTGGATCGGCGTCGCCGCCGACGAAGCGATGCACTTCGCGCTGCTCGACCGGCGGCTGCGCCAGCTCGGCAGCTTTTACGGCGATTTGCCCGCGCACGCGGGATTGTGGGAGGCGGCCGAGGCGACGCATGACGATGCGCTCGCGCGGCTCGCGATCGTGCCGATGGTGCTGGAGGCGCGCGGGCTCGACGTCACCCCGGCGACGGTCGATCGCTTCCGCGCCGTCGGAGACGAGGCGTCGGCAAGGATTTTATCGCGTATTTACAATGATGAAATCCGCCATGTGCGCGCGGGCACAGACTGGTTCCGGCAAAAGTGCGATGAAATGGGATTCAACGCCGTCGAAACGTGGCAGACCCTCGTAAAAGCGCGATTTCGGGGCAGTTTGAAACCTCCGTTCAACGACTCGGCGCGCACGCGTGCCGGTTTAACGCAAGAATTCTACACCGTTATTGCTTCATAAGGATTGGGGCAGCACACAGGCTTCCGCGGGGGATGAGCAATCATCCAGAGCAAAAAAACCGGCACCAAGGCCCATTTCCGGGCTTTGGCGACATGGCAAACGCGGGGTCGTTGTTTTGAAGAACATTCTACTGGCGCAAAAGTTGCACCAAGTCGCAATTTTCTGCGCGGCAGCCTGTTTCGGATTGGCCACGCCGGCCGTCCACGCCGCCGAAACCAGCGCTGATGTTGGCATCATCGTTCCCGACGAACCCGACGACGACAGCTTCACCGCTGGCGTGCCGTCGGCGGGCGAAGACAGCGAAGCACGCGCGATCTTTCAGGCGTGGAAGCGCCTCGACACCGGGCTGACCGCCTCGATCGGCGTTGCGGTGCCCTCGCGCCGCCCGATCGACCAGATGTCGCTTTCCTCGTCCTATGGGATGCGCGTCCACCCGATCACCGGCAAGGTCGCGCGCCATAACGGCATCGACATCCCGGCCGCGCACGGCACCCCGATTTACGCCACCGCCGACGGCATCGTCGGCCGCGCCCAGCGCCTTGGCGGCTATGGCAATTATGTCGAAATCGAACATGGCAACGCGATCCAGACGCGCTACGGCCATATGTCCTCTTATGTTGTCCGCTCGGGGCAGCAGGTGAAGAAGGGCGAAATCATCGGTTATGTCGGCTCGACGGGCCGCTCGACCGGCAACCATCTCCATTATGAAGTCCGCATCGAAGGTGCGCCGGTCAATCCGATGCCCTTCGTCCGGTCGGATCAGATGGCGATCGCCGCGATCACCGGCAAGAATATCGCGATGGGCGGTCCCGAATAAGGATTGGTCAGGCTTGAAGAGGTCGGAGAGGAGGGGGCGCCCGACGGCTGAAGCCGGGGCGCCCTTTTCTTTTGCCCGCGATCCCCTATCTTGGTGCCATGGCCACGCAGATTTCCGACATCATCCTGTCATCCGCCGCCGCGGCGCGCGTCCGCTGGATCGCCGACCGCAAGGGTGAGGCTGAGGCGGCGCTCCGCCTCGCGGTCGATGGCGGCGGCTGTTCGGGCTTCACCTATCGCTTCGGCCTCGCCGAAAGCATCGACGCCGACGACATCGTCACCGAAACCGACGGGGTGAAACTGGTCGTCGATCCGGTCAGCATCGACCTGGTGCGCGGCTGCACGGTCGATTTCGTCGATTCGCTCGGCGGATCGTCGTTCAAGGTTGAAAATCCCAACGCGGCCTCGGGCTGCGGCTGCGGGTCCAGTTTCGCGATCTAAGTCCGCCCCTTTTCCGTTCGTGCTGAGCCCCTCGACTGCCTTGCAGGCGCTCGGGAGAGCCTTGTCGAAGCACCGTCCTTCTTTTAGGCAGAAGGAAAGAACGGCCCTTCGACAAGCTCAGGGCAAACGGAAAGAGATGGCATTTCGTGTCCCTGAAAATCGCGACCTTCAATATCAACGGGATCAAGGCCCGCCTGCCGCGCCTGATCGAATGGCTTCAGGAAACGCAGCCCGACGTCGCCTGCTTGCAGGAACTGAAATCGAGCGACGAGACGATGCCGACCAAGGAGATCGAGGCGGCGGGTTACGGTTTCCTCTATCACGGCCAGAAAGGCTTCAACGGCGTTGCCATCCTCGCCAAAGGCGCGCAGCCGGTCGAAACCCAGCGCGGCCTTGCGGGCGAGGATGAGGACGAGCAGTCGCGTTACCTGGAGGCCGACGTCCACGGCGTCCGCGTCGCGTCGATCTACCTTCCCAACGGCAATCCGCAGCCGGGACCGAAATTCGATTACAAGCTGCGCTGGATGGCGCGCCTTCGCGAACGCGCGAAATTTCTCCTTGCTTCAGAAATCCCGACGATCCTCACCGGCGATTACAACGTTATCCCGCACGATGACGACGTCTGGGATCCGCGCGCGATGGCGACCGACGCGCTGATGCAGCCCGAATCGCGCGATGCATATTTCCGCCTGCTCGGCGACGGCTGGACCGACGCGCTGCGCAGCCGTCATCCGGCGGGGCATGTCTGGACCTATTGGGACTATCAGGCCGGGGCGTGGCAGCGCGACCATGGTTTCCGCATTGACCATTTGCTGCTCAGCCCGGCGCTCGCCGACCAGCTGGTCGATGCGGGCGTCGACAAGGATCATCGCGGCCGTGAAAAGGCGAGCGACCACGCGCCGACCTGGGTGGTGCTCGCCTAAACGCGGTCGCAGGCAAAGGGGCGGTTAACAAGCGACAGGGAGGATTTAGCAGCAACTCCCAACCCCCGATCCGGCAGTTCAGCCCAAGGGCTTGTCGTAAATCTGATACACGCGGTTGATCTTGGCGCCGATCGCCTCGGCGACCGCGTTCATCCCCTGATTGTCGTCGAGCACCCAGCCGATGTCGCCGCGCTCGGTGCCATAGTCGCGCACCGCGTCGCGCCGGATGAACTCGATCATCATGAAGGCAAGTGTGCTTGCCATGCGGCTGTTCTGCAGCTTGCGCGCGACCCCCATCAACGGCACCCGCAAGATGCGGCTTTTCGGCTTGCGCAGCCACCAGAGCAGCCGCGCCCAGTTGAAGGGGAGCAGCGATCCGTCCATGTCGACGAGCAGCTCGTTGATATTGGGCAGCACGATCATGAAGGCGACGGGTTCGCCGTCGAGTTCGGCGACGCGGATCAGATCCTCGAACACGATGTCCTTGAGCTTCTTGCCGACGAAAGCGATTTCGCTATCGGTCAGCGGGACAAAGCCCCAATTGTCCGACCAGGCATCGTTGAGCAGCCCCATGATCAGCTTCGCCTCGGCGTCGAAGCGGCGCTTGTTGACCTTGCGGATGCGGATCCGCGCGTTTTTCTCACCCGCCGCGACGATGCGATTGACCAGCGGCGGAAAGCCGTCGGCGACATGAACATCATAGTTCAGCAACTGCTTCGCGGGGCGATAGCCGGTCGCCTCCACCCACCCGCGATAAAGCGGGCTGTTATGCCCCATCATCACCGTCGGCCGGTTGTCGAACCCCTCGATCAGCAGGCCGGGTTCATCCCAGATCGAAATCGACAGCGGCCCAAGCGAACGGTGCATGTCCTGGCTGCGCAGCCAGTCCTCGGCAGCCGCGAGGAGCGCGTGGGCGGTGGCCTCGTCTTCGGCCTCGAGTAGCCCCCAATTGCCGGTGCCCGGCCCCATGCCCTGTTCGGCGGGCTGCGCGAGCGCCAGCTCGTCGATATGCGCCGATATGCGTCCGACCGTCCGGCCGTTCCGCCGCGCGAGGAAGAACTGCGCCTTGCCATGCTCGAACCACGGATTCTTGCCGGGGGTGAGCAGGCCGTAAACCTCGCGCTTCAGCGGCGGCACCCATGCCGGATCGCCGCGATTGAGCCGAAAGGCCAGCTCGACGAACTCGCGCAGGTCGTTCTTGTTCTTGACCGGATGGATCGTGACCGGGCCTTCGTCGTGCGCTCTCATACTGGTTTCCCGAAAAGCCAACCCTATATTTGACGCGACGCATTAGGGCATAGAAATGGCGCTGGCGACCCGCTTTCGGCCATTTTGCTGCCACGAAGCTATGGTTTTGGAGCCGCTATGACGACGATCAATCCCCCCGCCGATCGGGTCGCGACTCCTTTTGCGCCCTCGGCCCCGAAGATTGCCAAATCCGCGATTGCGGACGACATGGCAATGCTGCGCGCGGCGTCCGAGCTGACGCGCGATCTGGTGCAGCCTTCGCCAAGCATCTACTGGACCGACTTTCTCGCCTCGACCTTCATCGGTTATGCCGGCATCGCGGCGGCGATTTTTGCACCGTCGATCGCCTGGACGCTGGTCGCCGCGGTGATTGCCGTCGTCGCGCTTTATCGCGCGGGCAGTTTCATTCACGAACTCACGCATATCCGCAAAAATGCGCTGCCGGGGTTCCGTTTCGCGTGGAACCTGCTCGTCGGCGTGCCGCTGCTGATCCCGTCCTTCATGTATGAAGGCATCCACAGCCTGCACCACAATCGCACCAAATATGGCACCGTCGAGGATCCCGAATATCTGCCGCTGGCGCTGATGAAGCCGTGGACGGTGCCTTTGTTCGTCGTCGCCGCGGCCTTCGCACCGCTCGCGCTCGTCTTCCGCTACGCGGTGCTCACCCCACTGTCGTTCCTGATCCCGCCACTGCGCCGGATCGTCGTCGAACGCTATTCGGGGATGATCATCAACCCGCTGTTCCGCCGCAAGGCGCCCGACGGCGAGTTTCGCCGCATGTGGGCGTGGCAGGAAGGCGGCGCCTGGGCGTGGTCGAGCCTGCTGATCGCCGCGGGTGTCTTCGGCTGGGTGCCGCTGCGCGCGCTCGCCATCTTTGGCGCGATTGCTGCCGCGACCTTGGTGCTCAACCAGATCCGCACGCTTGTGGCGCATCTGTGGGAAAATGACGGCGAGGTGCTGACGGTGACGGGTCAGTTCCTCGATAGCGTCAACGTGCCGCCGCCGGGCCTGCTGCCGGAGCTGTGGGCGCCGGTGGGGCTGCGCTATCACGCGCTGCATCATTTGTTGCCGGGCGTTCCCTACCACTCGCTTGCCGAGGCGCACCGCCGCCTGAAGGACGCGCTGCCCGCCGATTCGCAATATCATGGCGCGAATTACGACAGCCTACCGAAGCTGGTGGCGAATCTGGTGGCGGGTTCGGCGCGGGGTAAGGCGGCCTGAGGATAAAACCGTCGCCCCCGCGAAGGCGGGGGCCGTCGTCGGCCTTTTCCCGCGTCGCTGCGTAAACCGACAGCGGCCCCCGCCTTCGCGGGGGCGACGGCTTATATCGGTCGAAACGCGGCATTCTAGAAGATTCGCGCAGAGGCGCAGAGATCGCAGAGTTGAAGCGCACTCCCCTCTGCGCTCTCTGCGCCTCTGCGCGAATCTCGTTCAACACGGGCGTTCGAACAAAAGGCGCTTCCGGCCGCGAGCCGACGCTGACCCCTATTCCTCGGTACGTATCAAAATCATCTCGCCGATCAGCGCGAACAGGATGAACGGCCCCCACGCCGCCAGGAACGGCGAATAAGCGCCAAGATCGCCCATCGCGAGCGCGAAGTTGTCGGCGACGAAATAAGCGAAGCCCAGCGCCATGCCGATGATCGCGCGCACGAACAGCTTGCCCGATCGCGCCAGCCCGAACGCCGCGACCGCGCCCAAGAGCGGCATCAATATCGCCGACAGCGGCCCCGAAATCTTGTGCCACAGCACGCCCTTCAGCGCCTCGACCGGGCGCCCCGCGGCCTCAAGGTCGTCGATCGCGCCTTTCAGCTTCAGAAAGGGCAGCTCGTCGCCGTTGACCTGCGCCAGCGTGAACTGGTCGGGGCGCACATCGCGCGCCGCGACGATCGTCCCCAACGGCTCGACCGTCCCCGACCGGCGCTCGAAGCGCCGCGCGTTCGTCATCTCCCACCCGCCGCCGGGCAGCGCGCGCGCGCTGTCGGCCGACAGCATCGACGACAGGACGCCGCTGGTGCGTTCATAGACGGTAACGCCGCGCAGTACGACCGCGGGCCCCGCGGTTTCGACCGTTTCGGCGTTGATCAGATCGTCGCCGTCGCGCACCCAGATGTTGCTGCGCACCCCGCTGTCGGCGGGGACGCGCTTATATTCGACCTTTTGCCAGGCGCTGAGCGCCGCGGTCGAGCGCGTGACGATGCGTTCGTTGAACGCGAAGCTGATCCCCGCGACGAGCAGCGCGGCAAGGAACAGCGGCGCCAGCACCTGATGCGCCGACATGCCCGCCGCCTTCATCGCGACGACCTCGCTATTCTGGTTGAGCGCGATCATCGTCAATATGGTGCCGAGCAGCACCGAAAAGGGCAGGAAAGTCTCGATGATCTGCGGCATTCGCATCCCGACATAGCGCCACACGTCGCTGTCGCTATTGCCCGCGACGGCCAGGATCTTGCCGCTTTCGCCGAGCAGGTCGAGCGTCTGGAGGATGAGGACGAGCGCGAAAAGGATCGCAAAGGTGCGAAACAGGAACAGCCGCCCGACATAGAGCGCCATCGTGCGCGAGGGAAAGAAATGCAGCTGGTGCATCAGCCCGGCCTCCGCTCGCGCTGAAATACGCGGATCAGGCCGCGAATCCGCGCGGCGCCCTTCGCGGCGACGCGCTCGAGCGCGCCGATCGGCTGGCCGCCCGGCACATGCGCAATCGTATAATACATCCAGATCGCGAGCGCCGCGAACAGCAGGAACGGCACCCAGAGCGCGATCAGCGGATCGACCGCGCCGCGCGCGCCCATATCCTCGGCATATTGGTTGATCTTGTGCTGGGTGACGAGCAGCACGATCGACAGGAAGACGCCGAGCGACGAGGTCGATCGCTTGGGCGGTATCGCCAGCGCGACCGCGATCAGCGGGATCAGGAACATCGACATCACCTCGACGATGCGGAAGTGGAAATTGGCCCGCGATTCGAGCCGCGTCTGCTCGGGCTGGCTGCTGTCCTTGCCCGCGACGAACAGTTCGGGGATCGTCATTTCGCGGTCGGCGCCGCCGCGCAGGCGGAACGCCTCGATCCTGGGCAGCGGGATCGGCAGGTCGTGATTGTCGAAGGTCAGCACGCGCGGGGCCGAAAATTTGGGCGATTCGTGGATCAGCACGCCCTGCGACAGGCGCAGGATGATCGTTTCGGGGTCGTCGGTCGCCAGGAACTGCCCACGCGATGCCGTTGCCGACACGCGCTGGCCGTCGCGCTGTTCGCCGCGCACGAAAATGCCGCGCAAACTGCGGCCCTCATCATAGCTTTCCTCGATACGCAGCGTCATCCGGTCGCCCAGCTTGGTAAATTCGCCGACCTTGATCGACGCGCCAAGCGCGCCCGAGCGCAATTCGAACTGCAAGCCTTCATAGGCATAGCGGGCATAGGGCTGGATGAAGCCGACGATCGCGAGGTTGAGCGCCGCAAGGCCGATGGCATAGGCATAGGGGACGCGCATCAGCCGCCCGAAACTCATGCCGACACCCTTCAGCACGTCGAGCTCGCTCGACGTCGCAAGCCTTCTAAATGCAAGGAGAATCCCCAGCATCAGTCCGATCGGGATGCCGAGCGAGAGATATTCGGGGATCAGGTTCGCGAGCATCCGCCACACGACGCTGACCGGCCCGCCCTCGGTCGCGACGAAGTCGAACAAGCGCAGCATTTTTTCGAGCACGAGCAGCATCGCCGACAGCACGAGCGTGCCGACCATGGGGAAAAAGATGAGCCGCGCGATGTAGCGGTCGATGGCAGGCAGCTTATTCAATCTTTCGTCGCCCCATCACCATGTTTTGGCCGCAAATGTTTCCGATATGCCGATTCAAGGGCGACAGGGACCCATATCGGCGCGCGCGGTGCGTGTGCGGATGTGGCTATAGCCTCTGGAGGTTTTAAGGTCATGTCGAAATTTGTATCGGGGCTGCTGGCCGTCGCGCTGATGACCGCAGGGTCCACGGCGCACGCCATGGGCCGGGTCATCTCGAACGATCTCGCCAACTGCCGCAGCGGGCCGTCGACGCTTGTCCAGATCAACGGGATCAAGGCGTCGAGCGGCAAGATCCGTGTGCAAAGCTATCGCGGAACGTCGGCCGACTGGCTGGAAAAGGGCCGCTGGCTCGCGCGCATCGAGGTGCCGGCGCGCGCCGGCTCGATGACCGTCTGCGTGCCACTGCCCGAAGCGGGCGTGTATGGCATCGCCGTGCGCCACGACGTCAACGGCAATGGCAAGACCGACATCAGCAAGGATGGCGGCGGCATGTCGAACAATCCCAGCATCAACATCTTCAACCTCGGCAAGCCGAGCTACAAGAAGACCGCCTTTTCGGTCGGGGATTGGCCGCGGACGATCACCATCTCGATGAAATATATGTAACGCCGATGGCCAGCGTCGCCCTTCTTTCGAATCCTCGCTCGACGGGCAACCGCTCGCAATTGCCGCGGGTTCGCGAGTTTTGCGCGGCGCACCCCGATATCTTCCACTATGAGGTGGAGGATGTCGCGCAGATCGGCGAAGCGATCCGCACGATCGCGATGGTGTCCCCGCGCGTCGTCGCGATCAACGGCGGCGACGGCACGGTCCAGGCGGCGCTCACCGAGCTCTATTCGGGCGGCCATTTCGGCGGCTCGCCGCCGCCGGTCGCGGTGCTGCCCAACGGCAAGACCAATTTGATCGCATTCGATCTCGGCGCGGAGGGCGACCCGATCAAGGCGCTTCAGCGCGTGCTCGACCTCGTCCAGGCGGGCGAGCTTGGCGATCATGTCATCCAGCGCCAGCTCATCGCGCTCGACAGCGGCGGCGACGCGCGGCCGGTGCTCGGCATGTTCCTCGGCGGCGCCTATCTCGCCGACGTCATGCTCTATTGCCGCAACCGCATCTATCCGCTCGGCCTGCCCAACGGCATCTCGCATTTCCTCGCGGCGGTTCTCGGGCTATTCGCGATCATTTTCGGCATCGGCGGCGGGCGCTTGCCGCCCAAGCCCGAACCGATGACCGTCTCGCTGATCCGCCAGGGCGAGTTCAAGGGCAAATTCTCGTTGCTCATCGTCACGACGCTCGAAAAACTGCTGCTCAGCATCCGCACCAGCGACAGTCCCGGCAGCAACGGCCATATGAAACTGCTCGCGACCGACAGCAATGTCGGCGCGCTGTTTCGGATGCTCGGCGCGACCTGGCGCGGCACGCTGGGGCAAAAGCAGCTCTCAGGCGTGCATTTCCAGCAAGGCGATGAAATTCGCATCGAGGGCGAGCGGTCGAACGTCATCCTCGACGGCGAAATTTTTCAGGCCAAGAACGGTATGCCGATCATCCTCACGTCGACGCAGCCGGTTCCGTTCCTGCGCCTCGCCGCATAGATCGCGCAAGCCTTGTATAGTCCGTTCGCATCGAGCGAAGTCGAGATGCCTCTCTGGACGGGAATCATCTCGATAGGTGTCTCGACTTCGCTCGACACGAGTGGACCTTGGAGAACGGCTTTCAAGGAAGGTTTTTCATGTCGGACAGCCTGACCGACCTGGTTCGCGGCGAACTGTCCACCGCCGTCGATCCGCGCGTCGCGGCCATGGCGGCGGCGATCGCGGCCGAATATCCGGGCAGCGCGCGTGCGGTGCTTTTTTACGGCAGCTGCCTGCGGATGAGCGAGCTCGACGGCCTGATGCTCGATTTCTACCTGATCGTCTCGGATTACGGCGACGCCTATCCGAAACGCTGGCTGGCGGCCGCGAACCGGCTGATCCCGCCCAACGTCTTTCCCTTCCAGCACGGCGGGCTGATCGCCAAATATGCGGTGCTGAGCGAAGCCGACTTCCACCGTCTGAACGGTACGCAAACGCGCAACGTGTCGGTTTGGGCGCGCTTTGCGCAGCCCTCGCGCCTCGTTTGGGCAGTCGACGATACCGCGCGCGACCGGGCGGTCGCGGCGGTCGCGCGCGCCGCGCCGGCCTTGCTTGCCGCGGCGGGGCGGCAGGCAGGCGAAGCGCCGCTCGACTGGTGGCGCCGCGCCTTTCGGCTCACTTACTCGGTCGAACTACGCGCCGAGCGCAGCGGGCGTGCGCAGTCGGTTGTCGATGCCGATACCGCGCGCTATGAACGCTTCAGCGCCCCGGCGATCGCCGCCATTCCGGCGGGTGCGCGCAGCGGCGGCTGGGCGCGGCGGCGGTTTGAGGGCAAGCTCCTCAGCATCGCGCGGCTCGCCAAGGCCAGCCTGACCTATGCCGGCGGGATCGATTATCTGGCGTGGAAGATCAACCGCCACGCGGGCACGGCGATCGAGATCAAGCCGTGGCAGCGCCGCTGGCCGCTTCTCGCCGCGCTGACCCTGGTGCCGCGGCTGATAAAGGGCGGCGCGATCCGGTAACCCGAACCGCCCGAATGACGAAGGGCATTCAACTCGCCAGCCGCTGTCCCTCGGGCCGGGCTTCGCCGCGGCGCCGGATCGCCTGATCAAGCGCCGAGAGGGTGAAGGGCTTGCGCAGCACGTCATGGTCTCCGAATGCCGCGATCTCGCCCGCATCGCCGGCATATCCGGTGACGAACAGCACCGACATTGCGGGCCAGCGCTGCTTCAGTTTCGCTATCATCTCGGGTCCGGTCAGGCCCGGCATCAGGACATCGGACAGGATCAGGTCGAACCCGCCTTCACCGGTGGCAAGCTGCCGCTCGACAAGCGTTTCCGCCTCCAGCGGGTCGCTGCAGGCAATCGCGCGATGGCCAAGTTCGCTCACGGCGTCGACCGTTGCGGCAAGGACGCGCGCGTCATCCTCGACGACCAGGATGTTGAGCGCATCGGCGGGCGTTGCGGCCGCCATGACCTCGCCGGGCGCCTCATCGACGGCGATTTCGGAGCGCGCCTTGGCGATCGGCAGCAGCATCGCCACGCGCGTGCCTTCGCCTTCGGTCGATGCCAGCCGCACGTCGCCCCCCGACTGGCGGCAAAAGGCAAAGACCTGGCTCATGCCCAGCCCGGTTCCCTGGCCCGCGGGCTTGGTCGTGTAAAAGGGGTCGAAGACGCGCTCGAGCACCTCGGGCGACATGCCGCATCCGGTGTCGATCACTTCGACCGCCAGTCCGCCTATGTCATCCTCGCCGCCATTGCGGGTACGGATGGTCAGCGATCCGTGGCCGTTCATCGCATCGCGCGCATTGACGGCGAGGTTGAGCAGCGCATTTTCGAACTGCTGCCGGTCGATCCAGCACGCCCGCCCCGCGGCATCGAGGTCGAGCGTCAGCGCGATCCGGTCGCCGATCGTGCGCTCGATCAGCGGCGCAAAGCTGCCGATCGATTCGTCGATCACCGTCATTTCGGGCCGCGCGGGTTCGGACCGGGCAAAGGTGAGCAGCCGCCGCGTCAGGTCGGCGGCGCGATTGGCGCCGTCGAGCGCGTTGGCGAGGTGGCGCTGCGCCTTTTCGGGCTCGCCGGGCAGCCACCGTTCGGCGAGTTCCAGCCCGCCGACGACGACCGCGAGCATATTGTTGAAATCATGCGCGATGCCGCCGGTCAGCTGGCCCACCGCCTCCATCTTTTGCGCCTGGCGCAGCTGCGCCTCGGCCGCTTCGCGCTCGACCATTTCGCCGCGCAGCGCGATATTCGCCTGCTCCAGCTCGGCCGTGCGCGCCTCGACCGCGGCTTCGAGCTGCATCGCGCGGTCGCTTTCGGCCGCCTGTTCGCGGCGCGCCAGTCGCCGTTCGCCCTGCACGCGGATCAGCGAGAAGGTCGCGCCGATCGCGAGCACCGCCGCCGCCGCGCCGAGCAGCGAAAAGAGCAGGATCGCCTGATTGAGGCTCGCGCGGTCGGCGGCGGCGATGCGGTTGCGTTCGCGCAGCAGCGCGCGCTCGTTGGTGATGATCTGCGTCAGCAGCTTGTCGATCTTGGCCAGCCCGTCGCCCTGACCCGCGGCATAATATTTGGAAATGGCGGCAACGGTCTGGTTGTAATTGGCGCTGAGCGCCGCATCGCCGAGCTGCCTGCCGCGGCTGTCCATTTCCCGCGTCAGCTGCTCGACGAGCCCCGCCTGCACGGGGTTGTCGCGCACATTGCGCTCAAGCTGGGTCAGATATTGCCGCGCGCGGCCCCATTGCTGTTCATAGATGCGCCCGTCTTCCTTTTGCAGTCCGACGGCAAACCGCCCCAGCGCGGCTTCGGCGCGCGCCAGCGCGGCGTCGACCGAGCGGGTTTGCGCGATGACCTCCAGGCTCTGCGATTGCCAGCCGAGCGAGCGGTCGTAGTCATCGTTCGCGCGCGCCAGCAGCAGCACGAGCGCGGTCACGACCCCCGCCAGGATCGTCGCCACGCCGATCGTCAGCCAAAAGCGTATCCGCTCGCGCTGCCCTTCGGTTTCGCTGTCATGATCCCGCTCGAACACCGGCTTGTCTTACCGGACAAGCGCCCGGCCGCAAAGCCGCGAAGCCGCCGCCACCCGTTCGCGCGCTCGTTTCGCCGCGAAAAGGAATCCGCTGGTCGGCCGATGCACTCGCTTCAACCGATAATCCCGATGCGCTTGCCCGCGCGTTCGAACCGCGACAGAATTTCGCCGACCTGGTCCGCCGAATGTTCGGCGCACAGCGAGCAGCGCAGCAAGGTCATGCCCGCCGGGGTCGCGGGCGGGCGCGCCAGATTGACGTACAGCCCTTCCTCCAGCAGCGCCTCCCACATCATCGCGCCGCGTTCCAGGTCGGGCATGATGACGGCGATGATCGCCGACTGCGGCTCGTCGGTGCCGAGCGTGAAGCCCAGGTCGCGAAGGCCCTTGTGCAGCGTTTTCGAATTTTCCCACAGATGCGCGCGCTTGTTGCTGCCGTGCATCAGCTTGCGGATGCTCGTCGCGGCGGTCGCGACGACGCTCGGCGGCAACGACGCGGTGAACACATAGGGGCGGCAGACAAGCCGCAAAATCTCGAACTTCGGGTGGTTCGACACGCAAAAGCCGCCGACCGTGCCGACGCTTTTGCTGAAGGTGCCGATGATGAAATCGACATCGTCGATGACACCGTGCGCCTCAGCAACCCCGCGGCCATGTTCGCCGATAAAGCCCATCGAATGCGCTTCATCGACAAGGATCATCGCGCCATTTTCCTTGGCAACGCGGACCATCTCTTTCAGCGGCGCGACGTCGCCCAGCATCGAATAGACGCCTTCGAGCACGACCAGCTTGCCCGCCTCGGGCGGCAGGCGCTTCAGGCGCTTTTCGAGCGCCTCGACGTCGTTGTGGCGGAACGCGACGATTTCGGCGTCGCCCATCTTGCACCCGTCATAGATCGACGCATGGCTGTCGATGTCGAGGATGACATAGTCGCCCTTGCCCGCGATCGTCGAAATAATGCCAAGGTTCGCCTGGTATCCGGTCGAAAACACCATGGCATGATCCATGGCGTAAAATTCCTTGAGCGCGTCCTCGCACTCCCGGTGCCCCCGATAGGTGCCGTTGAGCACGCGGCTGCCGGTCGTGCCGCTGCCGAATTTGGTGAGCGCGTCCTTGCCCGCGGCGATGACATCCTCGTCGAAGGTCATCCCCATATAGTTGTAGGTGCCGAGCAGGATTGTCTCGCGCCCGTTGCAGATCGCGACGGTCGGCGAGAGCACCTTTTCCATCACCAGGCTGAACGGATCGGTGACCCCGGTCGCGAGCAGCGCCTCGCGCTGCTGGATCAGCGGGTCGAATTTGGAGAAGAGGTCGGTCATATCAGATGTCCAAAATCCGTTCGCATCGAGCGAAGCCTGTCCTGAGCCAGTCGAAGGGTCGAGATGCCTCTCGACCTTGCACTGTCCCGACGGGCATCTCGACTTCGCTCGACACGAACGGGAAAAGAAGGTCAGCCCTGCAGTTTCTCAACCGCGGCGATCAACTGGCCGACATTCTCGATCTCGGCCTGCTGGTTCATGCTGATGATGATGTCGAAGCTGTCCTCGACCTCGGCGACGAAATCCATCACCGTCAGGCTGTCCCATTCAAGGTCGCCGGCAAAGGTCGTGGCATCGGACAGCGCGACGCCTTTTTTGTTGAACGGTTCGATCAGGCCGTAAATCCGGTCCTGCAGGGGGGTGCTCATCTGGTGCGTCCCATAAAGAAAGAATGTTGCGCGCGGGAATGCCGCGATGGGGCGGGCTTGGCAAGCGATTGCGGCGGGAACAGGGCAGCATCTTGCCGACAAACGCGCGCCGTGCCATCGCTGTGGCGGGTCGAACATGAGGACAGGCCGATGCCAGACGATCCAAAGCCACCGACAGACGCGGGTTTTCCGCCCAATGCCGTGCATCTGGTGCGCACGACGCAGCAGATCACGATGCAATTGTCGCAGATGGCCGACCAGAAAGCCTCGATCCTGATGGGTGCGACCTTCGTCGTCTTCACGCTGGCGATCGGACAGGCGCGCGCCGGGGCAGGGGCACTGGCGATGCCGCTCACCATCCTTGCGACCTTTGCCTTCCTGTCGGCGCTGCTCGCCGTGTCGGCGGTGCTGCCGCGCGTCGGAAAGGCGCCGCCCGTCGTCTACAAGGACGGCAAGGATCACAGCAATATCCTCTTCTTCGGCCGCTTTTCGCAGATGGACGAGGACGACTATATCGCCGCGGTCAAGGCCCGCCTGCGCAGCGAGGAAGACATTTACGAAACGATGCTGCGCGATACCTATCAGAACGGCATGGTGCTCGCGCGGCGCAAATATCGCTATCTCGCCTATGCCTATCGCCTGTTCGTCGTCGGCCTGACGCTGACCTTCGTCGCGTTCGGGGTGGAGATGGTCGGGGTGTGGACCTGAATCCCTCCCCCTTGATGGGGGAGGCAGCGAGACTTGCGAACTTGTTCGCTAGTCGCAGCGGTAGGGGTGTGCTTTCGGCCTGAAGCGACGGTGCCAGGACGCACTCTCACCCCCATCCAACTCCGCCTAATCGCTGCGCGATAAGGCTCCATACCCTTCCCCCATCAAGGGGGAAGGCATGATTCTGTTGCCTTTCTGCCACCCTCGCCGACAATTGGCGCGCACGCCGACGGCAACCTATTGATCCGTAACAATCGCGCGCTTATCCGGGCCGGCTATGCTGCACCAGCCGACCTCCCCCACCGTGCATCCTTCGCAGGGTTTTCGCTCCGAATTTCGCGCGACGCTGGCGCTTGCCTGGCCGCTCGTCCTCACCAACCTGACGATGTCGTTGATCGGCGCGACCGACGTGCTGATGGTCGGGCGGCTGGGGCCGACCGAGCTCGCGGCCTCATCGCTCGGTTTCAACCTTGCCATGCTGCTCGCCATTTTCGGCATGGGGCTGGTGATGGGGGCATCGCCGCTGATGGCCAGCGAGATCGGGCGCCGCACCAATTCGGTGCGCGACATCCGCCGCACCTTTCGCCAGACATTGTGGCTCGTCGCCATCGTCGCGGTGCCGATGCTCGTCATTTTGTGGAACACCGGGGCGATCCTGGACCTGCTCGGACAGAACCGGGTGCTCGCGGCGCTCGCGCAGGATTATGTCCGCGCCTATATGTGGTCGATCCCGCTGTTCCTTGCGACGCTGGCGTTCCGCAACTTTCTCGCCGCGCTCGAACGGCCGATGTGGTCGCTGATCGTCGGCGTCGTCGGCGTGCTGGGCAATATCCTGTTCAACTATGCGCTGATCTTCGGCAAGTTCGGGATGCCCGCGCTCGGCATCGTCGGCGCGGGCGTCGGCAGCGTGCTCACCAATATGGTGATGCTGCTGCTGATGGTCGGCGTCGTGTATCGCGACCGGCAGTTCCGCCGCTATCACCTGCTCGGCCGCTGGTGGCGCAGCGACTGGCCGCGCTTTGTCCAGATGACGCGCATCGGCACCCCGATCGCGATCAGCCACGCGTTCGAGGCGGGGGTTTTTTCGGCCGCGGTGATGCTGATGGGCTGGATTTCGACCGCCGCCGTCGCGGCGCATGCGGTCGCGCTGCAACTCGCCTCGCTGACCTTCATGGTCCCGATGGGATTGGCGCAGGCGGCAACGGTGCGCGTCGGCATCGGCTATGGCCGCGCCGACGCCGGGCATATCCGGCGTGCGGGCTGGACCAGCTTTGTCATGGGGACGGGCTTCATGGCGGCGATGGCGCTCATCATGCTCGCGATCCCCGGAACGCTCGCCGGCCTGTTCATCGACCGCTCCAACCCAGCCAACGCCGAAGTCGCGGAGCTCGCGGTCAGCTTCCTCATCATCGCCGCGCTGTTCCAGGTCGCCGACGGCGCGCAGGTCGTGGCGCAGGGGATGCTGCGCGGGCTGCACGACACCTTCGTGCCGATGTTGTTCGCGCTGTTCGGTTACTGGGTGATCGGCATCGGCGTCGGCGCGTGGCTGGCGTTCGAACGCGACTGGGGCGGCGTCGGCATCTGGACCGGCCTTGCCACCGGGCTCAGCATCGTCGCGGTGCTGATGCTCACCCGCTGGATGCAGCGCGAGCGGCTGGGGCTTGTTCGGGTTGCAGCGCCCTTGCGCGAGGCCGTCGCGCATCCCATCTGACGGGTGCCTCGCGGCGTGCGAAAATTTTCGCGCGCCTGCCTTGACGCTGTCACACCCGCCGCCCATATGTCCGTCTGTTAGCACTCGCGCCCTGTGAGTGCTAAGCGACATCCATTGCACTATTGGAGGGAAATCCATGCAATTTCGTCCGCTGCACGACCGCGTGCTCGTCCGCCGTATCGAAGCCGAGGAAAAGACAGCCGGCGGCATCATCATCCCCGACACCGCCAAGGAAAAGCCGCAGGAAGGTGAAGTTGTCTCGGTCGGTTCGGGCGCCCGCGCCGACGACGGCAAGGTCACCCCGCTCGACGTCAAGGCCGGCGACCGCATCCTGTTCGGCAAATGGTCGGGCACCGAAGTCAAGGTCGACGGCGAAGAGCTGCTGATCATGAAGGAATCGGACATCCTCGGCGTCATCGCCTGAGGCAAGTCGCTCCGCCCAAGCGGAATGTGATTTCAGAGTAAAGTTACGCAGTTTTCTGCCATTATTGAAGGAGCATCCACATGGCTGCCAAGGACGTTAAATTTTCGCGCGACGCGCGCGAACGCATCCTCAAGGGTGTCGACACCCTCGCCGACGCGGTGAAGGTCACCCTCGGTCCCAAGGGCCGCAACGTCGTGATCGACAAGAGCTTCGGCGCCCCCCGCATCACCAAGGACGGCGTCACCGTCGCCAAGGAAATCGAACTCAAGGACAAGTTCGAAAACATGGGCGCGCAGATGCTGCGCGAAGTCGCCAGCAAGGCGAACGACAAGGCCGGCGACGGCACCACCACCGCGACCGTGCTCGCCCAGGCGATCGTGCGCGAAGGCATGAAGTCGGTTGCCGCCGGCATGAACCCGATGGACCTGAAGCGCGGTATCGACCTCGCGGTCACCAAGGTCGTCGAAACGATCAAGGCGCAGTCGAAGGACGTTTCGGGGAATGCCGAAATCGCCCAGGTCGGCATCATCTCGGCCAATGGCGACAAGGAAGTCGGCGAGAAGATCGCCGAAGCGATGGATCGGGTCGGCAAGGAAGGCGTGATCACCGTCGAGGAAGCCAAGGGTCTCGATTTCGAGATGGATGTCGTCGAAGGCATGCAGTTCGACCGCGGCTACCTGAGCCCCTATTTCATCACCAACCCCGAAAAGATGCTCGTCGAGCTTTCGGATCCGTACATCCTGATCTTCGAAAAGAAGCTGTCGAACCTCCAGTCGATGCTGCCGATCCTCGAAGCCGTGGTGCAGTCGGGCCGTCCGCTCCTCATCATCGCCGAGGACATCGAAGGCGAAGCGCTCGCGACCCTCGTCGTGAACCGCCTGCGCGGTGGCCTGAAGGTCGCGGCCGTCAAGGCGCCCGGCTTCGGCGATCGCCGCAAGGCGATGCTGCAGGACATCGCGATCCTGACCAAGGGCGAAATGATCAGCGAAGACCTGGGCATCAAGCTTGAATCGGTCACGCTGAACATGCTCGGCCAGGCCAAGCGCGTCACGATCGACAAGGACAACACCACCATCGTCGATGGTGCCGGTGATCATGATGCGATCAAGGGCCGCGTCGAACAGATCCGCGCGCAGATCGAAACGACGACCAGCGACTATGACAAGGAAAAGCTGCAGGAACGTCTGGCGAAGCTCGCCGGCGGTGTTGCGGTCATCAAGGTCGGCGGCGCTTCGGAAGTCGAAGTGAAGGAACGCAAGGACCGCGTCGACGACGCGCTGCATGCGACCCGCGCTGCGGTCGAAGAAGGCATCGTCCCCGGCGGCGGTACCGCGCTGCTTTATGCCACCAAGGCGCTTGAAGGCATGTCGGGCATCAACGAAGATCAGACCCGCGGCATCGACATCATCCGTCGCGCGCTGCAGGCTCCGGTCCGCCAGATCGCCGAAAACGCGGGCTTCGACGGCGGCGTCGTCGCCGGCAAGCTGTTCGACCAGAAGGACAGCAACTTCGGCTTCAACGCTTCGACCGACGTCTATGAAGACCTGGTCAAGGCCGGTGTCATCGATCCGACCAAGGTCGTGCGCATCGCGCTGCAGGATGCCGCCTCGGTTGCCGGTCTGTTGATCACCACCGAAGCCGGCATCGCCGAAACGCCCGACGACAAGCCCGCCATGCCCATGGGCGGCGGCGGCATGGGCGGCATGGGCGGCATGGACTTCTAATAGTCCTGGGCCGTTCGGCGCTCAGCCAACGAAAAGAGGGCCGGGGGAGCAATCCCCCGGCCCTTTTTCTCTCGCTTCCGTCGCTCCCAATCGTCACGCCGGACTCGATCCGGGGTCCATGACTGCGGCGCTGCGATGGATGCCGGATCAAGCCTGTCCTGAGCCTGTCGAAGGGTCCGGCATGACGAAATTGGGGTGACGGGAAATTGCCAGTTCAGATGATGCCACCTAGCTAGGGCGGCGATGATCTTCGTCTTCGCCCTCGCGCTGCTCGCTGACCCGGCAGCGGCCACCGCGCCGCCGCCGGTCGAACGCTGCGGCTATCGCATCGTCCAGTCCTTTCCACACGATACCTCGTCCTTCACCCAGGGCCTCTTCTGGCACGACGGGCATCTCTACGAAGCCACCGGCCAATATGGCCGGTCGCGCGTCGCCCGGCTCGACCTTCAGACGGGTAAGGCGCTGGCCGAAACCCCGCTGCCAGCGGACCAGTTCGGCGAGGGCATCACCCGCTGGGGCGATCAGATCATCGGCGTGACCTGGCACGGCGGCGTCGGGCACCGTTGGCGCATCAAGGATCTGAAACCCGCCGGCACCTTCCGCTATGACGGCGAAGGGTGGGGGGTGACGATGGTCGGCGATGAGCTGGTGCTCAGCGACGGCACGCCCGACCTGCGCTTCTTCGATCCCGCGACGATGACCGAGCAGCGCCGCGTGACGGTGCGCTTCGCCGGGCGGCCGGTGGCGCAGATCAACGAGCTGGAGACGATCGACGGCCAGATCTGGGCGAACGTCTGGATGACCGACTTCATCGTCCGCATCGACCCCGCGACCGGCGACATCGTCTCGCTCGTCGACTTGTCGGGCCTGAAGGTCGACGCCGGCGCCAGCGGCACCGACAAAGTGCTCAACGGCATCGCCTGGGATGCCAAGGCCAAGCGCCTGTTCGTCACCGGAAAATATTGGGCAAAGCTCTACGAGATCGCGCTCGCAAACTGCCGTTAGTTACGCAGCGCCGCCTCCATCCGCGCCGCCGCCGCGTCATAGACGCGTGCTTTCAGCCCGGCCGTCACCGCCTCGGGGGCGCGGTCGGGGTGCCCGCCGGGAAAGGGCGGGGCAGGGTCATATTCGATCGTGAGCTGGATCGCCTGCGCGACCGCGTCGCCGCGCATCCGTGCGATCAGCGTCAGCGCAAAGTCGAGCCCCGACGTAACACCGCCGCTCGTCACGACCTTGCCATCCTCGACGACGCGGCCCGGCTGATACTCGGCACCGACCAGCGGCAGCAGATGGGTATAACCCCAATGCGTCGTCGCGCGCTTGCCCGCGAGCAGTCCGGCGCGGCCGAGCAGGAAGGCGCCGGTGCAGACGCTCGTGACCCATGCGGCGCCCGCGGCCTGCCGCGCGATGAAGTCGATCGTCGCGGCGTCGCCCAGTGCTTCGGCGACGCCATGCCCGCCGGGCACGCACAAGATGTCGGCCTGCGGCGCGGAGGTGAAATCATGCGTCGGCACGATCGCAAAACCGCTGTCGGTCGGGATCGGGTCAAGGCTGGCAGCGGCGCCCGCGAGCACCGCCCCCGGCATCCGGCTGAGCGCCTGCGCAGGTGCGGTGAAATCGAGCTGGGTGATGCCGGGAAACAGCAGGAAGACGATGGTGGTTGCGGGCGTGTCGGTCATCGGATGGTCCTTCGCTTATCGTGGATCACCCAGGCGCGCGGCTTTCGGGCATCGCTGCCAGCCTCGCTTCCCGATGGGACTCCATCTTCAGCGCCAGTCGCGAGGCTCGCCGAGTTTAGCTCTGTGGCGGTGTAACCGAAAGTCTATTTGTCGGCGCTGTCCGTTTCCGCCCGATCCGATGCCGCAGCGCTGTCGCGGCTTTCGAGCATCGCGGCGGCATCGTCGAGCGCCTTGGCTTCGCTGACCGTGACCCCGCCGGGGCCAGGCTCGTTGTCGGTACGGCTGCACCCTGCCGTCGCGCCCAGCAAAGCCAGCGCCATGACCGACATTCCCAGCATGTTCATCATCGCTTCGCTCCCATGAAAAAGGGCCCCATCCTTGGTGGATGGAGCCCCTTATCAGCTCAAAGGCAAACCGACGACTTACTGCTTGTCGTTGGCTTCGGCTTCGGCGGTTTCTTCGGCGATCTTGTCGCCGGCGGCTTCGGCGGCGTCGCCGGCAGCGTTCACCGTGCCTTCGATGGCGTTGCCGGCGTCGTCGGTGGCTTCGGCGGTTGCGTCGGCGGCGTCGGCGGCGCCTTCGGCCATCGCGTCGCCTGCGGCTTCGACGTCTTCACCGGCCGAGGCGGCGGTGTCGGCGGCGGCGTCCTGCGTCTGTTCCGAGCAGGCGGCGAGGCTGAAAGCGGCGGCGGCCATCGAGGCGATAATGATCTTGCGCATGGGTTTCCTTTCGAATGCAATGGCCAGCTGGGGCCATGGGGTGAGACCTAACGGCCGATCCGCGGCTTGGCAACCGCGCTGCTGCGCGGTGGGCGCCAGCGATTCGGGCGGCAAAGGAAAAGGGTCGTCGGCGTGCCGACGACCCTTCGCCATATCCGTCAGCCTGTGAAGGCCGAAAGAAGCTTACTTGGTGGCTTCTTCCATCGCGCCCTTGGCGGCGTCGGTCGCTTCCTGGGCCGCGCCGGCGGCTTCCGCAGCCTTGTCGGCAGCCGTGGCGGCGTCACCGGCAGCGGCGGCATCGCCCGCGGCATCGGCGGCAGCGGCCGCGTCACCAGCAGCGTCGGCAGCGCCTTCGGCCGCTTCCATCGCGCCGTCAGCCGCGCCTTCGACGCTCGCAGCGGCGTCATCGGTGGCAGCGGCGTCGTCAGCAGCCTTTTCGGCGCAAGCAGCAAGGCCGAGCGAAGCGGCGAGGACGAGCGACAGAGTGATCGATTTCTTCATGTGGGAATACCCCTCTCAATGGAACTGATCGACCGGCACAGGAACTGATCGATCCCGAAAATTGCCAATCGCGAGCAGAATTACCGCCTCGCCAAAAGGGGTGCAACGACCTTTTTGGTCCGCTGCCCGCCTTTCATCGCAATCGCACCGAGAGCCGACCGCGCACCGCGGAAATCGCGGCGCAACCTGTGGTTGACCAGATATAAAGAAAGCTTTATATGTTGCCCGGTGAGCGAGCTGATCGACATTTTTCGTGCCCTTGCGGACCCGACGCGATTGCGAGTCGTCGCTCTGTTGCGCGCGATGGAACTGGCGATCGGCGAACTGGCGGTCGTTTTAGACCAGAGCCAGCCGCGTGTCTCGCGCCACGTCCGCATCCTCGTCGAAGCGGGGATCGTCGAGCGGCGGCGCGAAGGAAGCTGGGTGTTCCTGCGCATCGCAAGCGGGGGACCCGTCGCCGAAATCATCGCTCAAGCCGACAAATGGCCTTTTTCGCCGCGCGAAACGCGCGTGATCACGCATGATGCGCGCCGCCTCGCGGCGGTCCGCGCCGAACGCGCAGCCGCCGCCGAACGCTATTTTGCCGAACATGCGGCCGAATGGGATGCCATTCGTTCGCGCCATGTCGCCGAAAGCGAGGTCGAAGCAGCGATGCTCGCGATGATGCACAACCGCCGTCTGGGTCATCTCCTCGACATCGGCACCGGAACCGGCCGGATGGCAGAGATTTTTGCGCCAACCGCGCGGCGCATCACCGCGCTCGACCGCAGTCCTGAAATGCTGCGCATCGCGCGCACCAAGCTGGAGGGACAGACGGTTCCCGTCGATCTGCTTCAGGGTGATTTTCTGGAGTTGCCGGTGGGGGACGCGAGTGTCGACAGCATCGTCATTCATCAGGCGCTGCATTTCGCGCACGAGCCCGATCGTGTGATCGCGGAGGCGAGCCGGGTGCTGCGCGGTGGCGGGCACCTGCTGATCGTCGATTTCGCGCCGCACGAGGATGAGGAACTGCGCGCGCTCGCCGCCCACGCGCGCCTCGGTTTTTCGGACGCACAGATCCGCGGCTGGTTCGCCTCGGCAGGCCTGCTGCTCGAAACCACACAGACGCTCGAAGGCGGGGAGCTTGCCGTCAAGCTGTGGCTCGGCCGCCGCCGGAGCGATCAGGATCAACCCCCCGTCAGCGACGGCGGACAGACTAAAAGGCTTGCCGCATGACTTCGAACCTCGACGCGCTGGCGGAGGCACGCCGCGCCGCCGCATCGCCGCTTTTCGCCAATCTCGACGGCGATGTCGGCGTCAGCTTCGAATTTTTCCCGCCGAAGTCGGAGAAGATGGAGGCGCAGCTGTGGGATACGTTCCGCACGCTGGAGCCGTTGGCCCCCAGCTTCGTCTCGGTCACCTATGGCGCCGGCGGATCGACGCGCGAGCGCACCCATGCGACGGTGGCGCGCATCGCGGCGGAAAGCCACGTGCCCCCCGCGGCGCACCTGACTTGCGTCGAGGCGTCGCGCACCGAAATCGACGAGGTCGCGCGCGCCTATTGGGATGCGGGGGTGCGCCATATCGTCGCGCTACGCGGCGACGTGCCGGGCGGTGAGCCCTATCGGCCGCACCCGGACGGCTATGCCAATGCGGTCGAACTGGTCGCGGGGCTGAAGGCGATCGCGCCGTTCGACATTTCGGTCGCGGCCTATCCCGAGGTCCACCCCGATGCCGATTGCCCGCAGGCCGACCTCGACAATCTGAAGCGCAAGCTCGATGCGGGGGCGAACCGGGCGATCACGCAATTCTTCTTTTCGCCCGACAGCTTCCTGCGGTTTCGCGATGCCGCCGCGGCGGCGGGGATCGACGCGCCGATCATCCCCGGCATCCTGCCGGTGTCGAACGTGTCGCAGACGCGGCGCATGGCCGACATGTGCGGCACCGCGATCCCGGCGTGGATGGTATCGCTGTTCGACGGGCTCGACGACCATCCCGCGGCGCGCCAGCTCGTCGCGGCGACGATCGCCGCGGAAATGTGCCGCCGCCTCTATGCCGGCGGCGTGCGCGATTTCCACTTCTATACCCTCAACCGCGCCGAGCTCAGCTATGCCATTTGTCATCTGCTGGGACTGCGGCCGGTATCGACATTGAAGGATCAGGCAGCATGACGCCCAACTCGACACAGGGCGCCCGCGACGCATTGGTGGCGGCCGCAAAGGAACGCATCCTGCTCACCGACGGCGGCTGGGGCACCCAGATCCAGGACCGCAAGCTGGGTGAGGGTGATTATGCCGGGTCGCTGGGCCTGGGCCACGACCAGAAGGGCAATAACGACATTCTCGCGCTGACGCGGCAGGATGTCGTCACCGCGATCGGCGAGGCCTATCTCGCCGCGGGTTCGGACATTGTTTCGACCAACACCTTCAGCGCCAATCGGATCAGCCAGGCCGATTATGGCGCCGAGGCGCTGGTCGCGGACATCAACCATGAAAGCGCGCGGCTGGGGCGCGAAGCCGCCGACAGGTTTCAGTCGCTCGACGGCCGCCGCCGCTTTGTCGCGGGCGCAGTCGGGCCGACGAACAAGACGCTGTCGCTGTCGCCCGACGTCAACAACCCCGGCTTTCGCGAGATCGATTTCGACGAATTGAAGGACGTCTATCTGGAACAGGTGGTCGCACTGGCCGAGGGCGGCGCGGATTTTATCCTGATCGAGACCATTTTCGACACGCTCAATGCCAAGGCGGGGATCGCGGCGACGCTAGAAGCCGAGGCGAAGGTCGGCCGCGATCTGCCGCTGATGATCTCGATGACGCTGACCGATCTTTCGGGACGCAACCTGTCGGGGCATACGGTCGAGGCCTTCTGGTATGCGGTGCGGCACGCGAAGCCGCTGACCATCGGCCTCAATTGCTCGTTCGGCGCCGCGCAGCTGCGCCCGCATGTCCGCGTGCTGTCCGACATCGCCGACGCGCTGGTGATGGTCTATCCCAATGCCGGTCTGCCCAATGAACTGGGCGAATATGACGAGCTGCCCGACACAACCGCCAGCCTGGTGCGCGAGTGGGCAGAGCATGGGCAGGTCAACATCCTTGGCGGCTGCTGCGGTTCGACGCCCGAGCATATCGCGGCGATGGCGAAGGCGGTCGAAGGACTGGCGCCGCGGCAGGTCCCCGAGGTGCCGGTGCGGACGCGGCTGGCGGGGCTGGAGCCGTTCACGATGGCGGCCGCCTAGTCCCCCTCCCGCTTGCGGGAGGGGTTAGGGGAGGGCCTGTTCCCTTCCAGCGCCGCCCGTAAATTGACAAGCCCTCCCCCAACCCCTCCCGCAAGCGGGAGGGGAGAAGAAGAGCCCGATGACCGAAACCACCGCCTCCTCAACCTTCGTCAATATCGGCGAACGCACCAACGTCACGGGTTCCGCAGCCTTCAAGAAGCTCATCCTCGCCGACGATTATGCCGCGGCGGTCGAGGTCGCGCGCCAGCAGGTCGAAAATGGCGCGCAGGTGATCGACGTCAATATGGACGAGGGCCTGCTCGACGCCGAATATGCGATGACGACCTTTTTGAAGCTCATCGCCGCCGAGCCCGACATCGCGCGCGTTCCGGTGATGATCGACAGCTCGAAATGGAGCGTGATCGAAGCGGGGCTGAAATGCGTTCCCGGCAAGCCGATCGTCAATTCGATCAGCATGAAGGAAGGCGAGGAGCAGTTCCTCGAACATGCGCGCAAGTGCATGGCTTATGGCGCGGCGGTGGTCGTGATGGCGTTCGATGAGGTCGGGCAGGCCGACACGATGGAACGCAAGATCGAGATTTGCGAGCGCGCCTACAAGCTGTTGATGACCATTGGCTTTCCGCCCGAGGACATCATCTTCGACCCCAATGTCTTCGCGGTCGCGACGGGGCTGGAAGAGCATGACAATTATGCGGTCGATTTTATCGAAGCGGTCAAAGTCATCCGCGTCCGCTGCCCGCACGTCCATTTCTCGGGCGGGTTGTCGAACCTGTCCTTTGGTTTTCGCGGCAACGAGACGGTGCGCCGCGCGATGCATAGCGTGTTTCTCTATCATGCGATCCCGGCCGGGCTCGACATGGCGATCGTCAACGCGGGGCAGCTCGACGTCTATGATACGATCGACCCTGAACTCCGCAATGCGTGCGAGGATGTGATCCTCAACCGCAAGGTCGAGGGCGAGGAGCTAAGCCCGACCGAACGGCTGATCGCGCTTGCCGAACGCTATAAGGGAACGAATGCGGCGCAGGAAAAGGCGGCCGAGGAATGGCGCGGCTGGCCGGTTGCCAAGCGGCTTGAACATGCGCTCGTCAAGGGCATCGACGCCTATGTCGTCGACGACACCGAAGAGATGCGCCTATTGATGCCGCGGCCGATCGAGGTGATCGAAGGTCCGCTGATGGACGGCATGAACGTCGTCGGCGACCTGTTCGGATCGGGCAAGATGTTTCTGCCGCAGGTCGTCAAATCGGCGCGCGTGATGAAAAAGGCGGTCGCGCACCTGCTCCCCTTTATCGAGGCTTCGAAGGAGCCGGGCGCGAAGGGCAAGGGCAAGGTTGTGATGGCGACCGTGAAGGGCGACGTCCACGACATCGGCAAGAATATCGTCGGCGTCGTGCTTCAATGCAACGGCTTCGAGATCGTCGATCTGGGCGTGATGGTGCCGTGGAGCAAGATCCTGGAAGCCGCGAACGAGAATGACGCCGACATGATCGGCCTCAGCGGCCTGATCACCCCCTCGCTCGACGAGATGGTGACGGTGGCCGAGGAAATGCAGCGCGCCGGCATGACGATGCCGTTGCTGATCGGCGGCGCGACGACATCGAAGGTGCATACGGCGCTGCGTATCGATCCCGCCTATCAGGGACCGGTGCTCCACGTGCTCGACGCGAGCCGCGCGGTCGGCGTCGCGACGGCGCTGGTCAGCGACACCGGGCGCGATGCCTATGTGCAGGGGTATAAGGACGATTACGCCCATATCCGCGACGTGCGCGCGGGCAAGGGGCAGAGCGTCCTGCACACGCTCGACGAAGCACGCGCCAATTATTACGACGCCTATCTGAGCGATAAGCCTGCGCCTCCGCTGCAACCGGGCCTCCACCGCTTCGACGACTGGTCGCTCGAAGAGCTGCGCGACTATATCGACTGGACGCCCTTCTTCCGCGCGTGGGAACTCCACGGCACATGGCCGTCGATCATGGACGACGAGGTGGTCGGCGAAACCGCACAGGCGCTCAAGGCCGATGCCGACGCGATGCTTGATAAGCTGATTGCGGAGAAGTGGCTGACCGCGCGCGGGGTCTGCGCCTTCTGGCCCTGCGCGCGCGATGGCGACGATGTCACCATCCACCTTGCCGACGAGGAACGCCATGTCACGCTCCCCTTCCTGCGCCAGCAGATCAAGAAGAGCCGCGATCGCGCCAATATGTGCCTTGCCGATTTCATCGATCCGGCGGGCGACTGGATCGGCGGCTTTGCGGTCGGCATCCACGGTATCGAGCCGCATTCGGAGCGTTTCCGCGCCGACAAGGACGATTATTCGGACATTTTGCTCAAAGCGCTCGCCGACCGTTTCGCCGAAGCCTTTGCCGAGCGGCTGCACCAGCATGTCCGCACGACGCTGTGGGGCTATGCCCCGGGTGAGCAACTGACCAACGAGGCGCTGATCAAGGAGCAATATCGCGGCATCCGCCCGGCGCCCGGCTATCCCGCCTGTCCCGACCACAGCTTGAAGCCGATCCTGTTCGACCTGCTTGGCGCCGGCGAGAATGCGGGGCTGGTGCTGACCGAAAGCTTTGCGATGCTGCCGACCGCGGCAGTGAGCGGCTTTTATTTCGGCCACCCCGAAAGCCAGTATTTCGGCGTCGCGCGGATCGGGAGCGACCAGCTGGAGGATTATGCGCGGCGGCGCGGGGTCGACCTGGAGACCGCGACGCGCTGGCTGCGGCCGAACCTGGATTGAGTCTTTGTATTATCGTCACCCTGAACTTGTTTCAGGGTCCATGGCCCGACGTGTCCTTAGCCGCCGCGTTTGTTGATAGCGCAGGCCATGGATGCTGAAACGAGTTCAGCATGACGAAGGTTTTAATGTTCGCCCGACCTCCTGTCCGACAACGGGACACGCTTGGGATTAACCAGCTTCGCCAACGACTGGCGCTGCAAAAAACGCTATGCGCCGCCCATGCTCAAGTCGCTCCTTCGTCGGCCCTTGCTGCCGCTGCTCGCCCTGCCGCTGCTCCTTGCGCCCGCACCGCTGCCCGCACAGACCGGCGGCGCGCCCTACAGCATCGACGGCCGCGGCTTCACACGGCTGCAGGATGCGGTCGATGCGATCGGCGATGGCGAGGGGACGATCCGCATTGCGCCGGGCTATCACCGAGACTGCGTGGTGCAGACCGCGGGGCGGATCGCCTTTGTCGCTGTCGAGGCAGGCCGCGCGATCTTTGACGGCGTGACGTGTGAGGGCAAGGCGGCGATGGTGCTGCGGGGGCAGGGCGCGCGCGTCGACGGCCTGGTGTTCCAGAATATGCGCGTTCCCGACGGCAATGGCGCGGGGATCCGGCTGGAGACGAGCGACCTCGACGTCGTCAATGCAATGTTCCGCAATAGCGAGCAGGGGATTTTGACCGCCGACGACCCGGACGCCGCGCTGACCATCGACCGCTCGACCTTTTCGCGGCTCGGCCGCTGCGACCGCGGGCTGAGCTGCGCGCACAGCGTCTACACCGGCATCTATGGCCGGGTGACCGTTACGCGCACGCGCTTCGAAAAGGGCAGCGGCGGCCATTATCTGAAAACGCGCGCGGTCCAGGTCGATGTCAGCGACAACAGCTTTGACGATACGCAGGGCACGGGCACCAATTATATGATCGACCTGCCGTCGGGGTCGGTGGGGCGCATTGCGAACAATCTGTTCGTGCAGGGGCGCGACAAGGAAAATTATTCGGCCTTCATCGCGGTCGCGGCCGAGGAGCGCAAAAATCCCTCGCGCGGCCTTGTCATCGAGGGCAATCGGGCGAGCCTGCCCGCGGGGATGGACCGCCGATCGGTGTTTGTCGCCGACTGGAGCGGTGAGGCGCTGGCGATCGGCGCGAATGAACTGGGGGCGGGACTGACGCGCTTCGAGAAACGATAGCCGACGCTATCAACCCGCTCGTGTCGAGCGAAGTCGAGACACCCATCGTTCGGGCTGGAGGTTGCGGGGCATCTCGACTTCGCTCGATGCGAACGGAAACTGGGGCGGGCTATGCCTCCCCGCGCGTTTCGATGAGCGAGGCGGCGAGCGCCTCGGCGGGGGTCTTGCCGCCCCATAGCACGAACTGGAACACCGGGTAAAAGCGTTCGCATTCGTCGATCGCGCTTTCGACGAGCGTCTCGGTAAGGTCGAGCGGCAGCGCGGCGTCGGTGCCGAGCAGCATCCCGTGGCGATAGAGGATCGTGCCGCTGTTCGACCACAGCTCGAAATGGCCGAGCCACAGTTGTTCGTTGATCAGCGCCAGCGCTTCGTGCGCGACGGCGCATTTGTCCTCGACCACGCGAATGTCGGGAAAGGCGAGGAGCTGGATCACCCCGTCGTCTGCGCGCCACACCGCGCGCAGTTCATAGGTCGTCCAGCTGCCCTGCGCGGTCGCGACAATCTCATCCTCGCCGACCATTTCGTGCGGCCAGTCGTGCGCAGCGAAATAGGAGGCGAGCATATCCATGGGTGCCGCGTCCTGGCCGTCGTCGTCTTCGTAGATATCGTCACTCATGGGGGCGCTTTAGCGGGTGTTTCGCGGAGTAGCGAGTCCGTACCGCTACCAACAAATCGTCACCCCGGCGAAGGCCGGGGTCTCGCCGGTGCGTCAGGATGCACGGTCGAGATCCCGGCCTACGCCGGGATGACGACATCAGGATTTGGGCTTTTGCGCCGATTTTGAAGCAGCGGGCTTAACCGCCGCTTTGGTCGTAGCAGCAGGCTTCGTCGCGTCCTTCGCCGCAGCCGCAGGCTTCGCCACGCCCTCCAGCTTGTCGAGCCGCGCCTTCAGCGCTTCGGCTTCGGCGCGCGCCGTGGCGGCCATTTGCTTCACCGCTTCAAACTCTTCGCGGCTGACGAAGTCCATGCGGCCGACAAATTCCTTGGCGCGGTCGCGCATCGCGGCTTCGGCCTCGCGGCCGGCGCCGGCGACGGTTCCGGCGATGCCGTTCACCATCTTGGCCAGGTCGTCGAAAAAGCGGTTTTCGCTCTGCATGTCTGATATTCCTTCGTCGGGGACAGCCCCTTGCCTTACCCTATCTGGGTGCTGGCGGCGGCAGGGACAAGGGTTTCGGCATCGGGATTGCGCTGGTCGATCTGGAAATTCAGGATCGCGGCAAAGCTGAGCCAGACCATATAAGGCAAGAGCAGCCACGCCGCGGCCTTGCGGATCGGCGCAAAGGCAAAGGCGGTCGCGATCGTCACCATCAAAATGAAGATGATGAGGTAGAGCGCCTTCGTCACTTCATGCTGGCCGAAAAAAAGCGGCGACCAAGCGAAAATGGCGATCAGCTGGACGAAGAACAGGAGCAGCGCAAAGCCCCGCCCTTTGGCCCCGCGCGCATGAAGGATCATCGCCAGCGACAGCCCCAGCATGATGTACAGGATCGGCCAGACGACGCCGAATACCCAGCCCGGCGGCGTGATCGACGGCAGGTCGAGCGCCGCGAACCAGCGATTGTCATAGCCGCTGTTCGAAAGGATGCCCATCAGGCTGCCGATCAGGACGATGGCGGGCACGGTGACGAGCGCCCAGCGGAGGTAGGACATACGAAGCTGGCCCGGCGTTGCGATTTCGGTCATGTCGGCAATATCCCCCACCGGCGAATCCGTTGCATTTGTGTCGCGATTGTGCGGCGCAGCGTCAAGTCGTTCGCTTGGCCGCCGCGATCAGAAATTCGACATTGCCTTCGGGGCCGGTGATCGGGCTTTCGACCAGGTCGGCAACGTCCCAGCCTTCACCCGTCAGCCAGTCCTGCACTTCGGCGCACACGCGCGCATGGACCGCCGCGTCGCGCACGACACCCTTCTTGCCGACCTCGTGGCGTTCGGCCTCGAACTGCGGCTTGATCAGCGCAACGAGGCGCGCGCCCGGTTTCGCGAAAGACATCGGCACCGGCAGCACCTTTGCCAGCGCGATGAAGCTGGCGTCGCAGACGATCAGGTCGACGGGTTCGGGAATATGCTCCGCGGTGAGGATGCGGGCGCTCGTCTGTTCATGGACGATGACGCGCGCGTCCTGCCGCAGCTTCCACGCGAGCTGGTTGGTGCCCGAATCGACAGCATAAACCCGCGCCGCGCCGCGGTTCAGCAGCACGTCGGTAAAGCCTCCGGTCGATGACCCGACGTCGATCGCTACCGCGCCCGTCACGTCCCAGCTGAGATGCGTGAGCGCATGGTCGAGCTTGATCCCGCCGCGCGACACCCACGGATGGTCGCGGCCCTTGACGCTCACCTCGGCATCGGCGGCGATCTGCTGTCCCGCCTTGTCGATCTTGCGGTCGCCGACGAAGGCGAGTCCGGCAAGGATCAGCGCCTGCGCGCGCGTCCGGCTTTCGGCCAGGCCGCGGTCGACGAGCAGCTGATCGGCGCGCTGCTTGGTCATCAGCGCTTTGCCTTGTCGGCGAGCATTCCCGGCGTCAGGATCTGCGGCAAAATCTCGGGTTTGTCCGCGCCCGGCGCGTACCAGAGGTACAGCGGTACGCTGTTGCGGCCATGTTCGGCGAGCGTGCGCGTGATGACGGGATCGCCGTTCGTCCAGTCGCCGACGAGCGTGACGACGCCTGCCTTGTTGAACGCCGCCTGCACCGCCTCGCGGTTGATCGCGCCCGCTTCATTCGCCTTGCACGACAGGCACCAGTCGGCGGTGAAATAAACGAAGACCGGTTTGCCTGTGGCGCGCGCTTTGGCGAGGGCTTCGGGGGAAAAAGTCGAGCCCGTGCCTTCGGTCGTGCGCTCCGTCTTTGCTACTTCTGCGACCGTCGCGCCTAGGCTGACGAGGAAGAGCAGGCCGGAGGCGATCAGCAGCCAAGACCGCCGGTCGTCGCGCTGGATCGCGCCATAATGGGTGAGCAGCACGAGCGCCATGGCGACCGCGATCGCCGGCCAGATGATTTGTTCGCCGCTGCCGAGCTGGCGCCAGAGGAGCCAGACCAGCGCAAGCGTGGTCAGCCCCATCGGCAGCGCCATCCAGCGGCGAAACCTGCTCATCCACGGTCCCGGCTTCGGCAGCCGGTTGCGCAGCGCGGGAACAAAGCCGATCGCAAGGAAGGGCAGCGCGAGCCCCAGCCCAAGCCCGCCGAAGATCGGCAGCGCTGCCCATGCGGGCAGCGCCAGTGTCGCGCCGAGCGCGGCGCCGAGCAAAGGCCCGCTGCACGGCGTCGCGACGAAGGCGGCGAGCGCGCCGGTCCAGAAACCGCCCGCCGCACCGCCCCGATCGGCGAGCGTCTGCCCGCCGCCGAAGGAAGGCAATTCATACAAACCGAGCAGGTTCAATGTGATCGCAAGCGCGAGGATCAGCAGCGCGAGCACGCTCACCGGATGCTGGAGCTGAAACGCCCAGCCGACCTGTTCGCCGGCCGCGCGCAGCGCCAGCAACGCGCCGCCGAGCAGCAAGGCGGTGACGATGGCGCCCGCGGTATAGGCCAGCGCCTCGATCCTGGCTGTTCGCGCATTGCCGCCCGATCGCGCGAGGCTCAACGCCTTCAGGCTCAGGATTGGAAAGACGCAGGGCATCAGGTTGAGGATCAGCCCGCCGAGGATCGCGCCGCCGAGTGCAGTCCAGAACAGGCCCATGTCGATTCCCGCCGACGCCGTGGCGATCGGTTCGCCCGCAGCGGGCACCGTGCCGGGCGCGAGCGTCAGCGACAGGCCGCGACCATCGCCGGTCTTGAGCAGCGCCGCCACCGGTCCTTCGCGCGTTCCCTTCGCGCGCGCCTCGACGATGATGCGATCGCCGTTGCGGCTGATGCGCTGTGGCACGGCATAGTCGATCACATCCTGCGTCTCGACGAACAGGTGCGGCGTGCCGATCGCGACGCTGGCGGGCAGGGGGATGGCGAACCGCACGCTGTCGCCGCGGCGTTCCCAGCTGCCCTGCCGGTCGAGCGGCTGTGGCAGCAAGGCACGCCAGCCGTCGAAGCGCGCGCGCATTTCGGCGGGAATCGCGCCCTCGCCTGCGCTCAGCCGGACCGAGATCACGGCTTTTTCGGGAACACACACCTTGTCGGTGCAGGCGAGCCAGTTGGCGACCCCCGACAGGGTGAGGTCGGTTCCCGGCGTGACCGACCGGTCGACGCGGAGCTCGGCGAGCAAGGCATAGGGATGCTCATAGACATGGTTCATCATGTCAAAGAGGATCAGCGCGTCGGGAACGGGGTAGCGAAAGGGTGCGACGGTCACGCCGTCGGGCAGGTTCCAGTCGACCGTCAGCCCGAACCCCGCATCGCCGCCGTTGACCCAATAGCCGTGCCACGGCTTTTCGGGCGTCATGGTCAGCGCAAGCGTCGTCGTGCCGCCCGGCGCCGGAGCCACCGACTCGACGACCAATCGCGGCGTAATATGCGTCGCCTGCGCTTGCGCGGTGCCGGTCGCCAGCAGCGCGGCGGTCAGCAAGGCGAGCAGCGCTCGCCCGATGCGTGTCACAAAAGCCTCACTCGCCAATTTCATGCTCTGCCCGTGATCGTCTGCTTTTCGAAGGCTTGCCATATAGGCGGCTTTCGTCGAGAGGACAGCCCGCGCTGACACCCACCCGACGGAGATGCTGCCCGTGAAGCTCAAATATCCGATCGCCGCCCTTGCCGGGGCGCTTTGCCTCGCCGTTGCCGGAACGACGGTTGCGCAGGAAACCGCGCCCGCCGCGGCGCCCGAGCCCAAGGCGGTGACGGCTGCGACGCCGGCCCCGAAGCTGCTCGTCGTCGTCGCAGTCGACCAGCTCTCGGCCGATCTGTTCGCCGAATATCGCGGTCGTTTTCGCGGCGGCTTTGCACGGCTCGCGTCGGGGGTGGTCTTTCCATCGGGCTATCAGGCGCATGGTGCGACCGAAACCTGCCCCGGCCATTCGACGATCCTGACCGGCGCCCATCCGGCGCGCACGGGCGTCATCGCGAATAATTATTTCGACCTGTCGATCGCGCGCGCCGACAAGCGCGTCTATTGCGCCGAGGACGAAACGGTGCCGGACACCAGCTCGGGCAGCGGCAAATATGCGCCGTCGGTGAAGCATTTGCTCGTCCCGACGCTCGGCGATCTGATGAAGGCGCGCGATCCGCAGGCGCAGGTCGTCTCGGTCGCCGGCAAGGACCGCGCCGCGATCATGATGGGCGGGCACCGCGCCGACGAGACGCTGTGGCTCGCACCCACCGGCCTCACCAGCTATCGCGGCACCACGCTGTCGCCGACCGCCGAGCGGGCAGGGACAGCGATTGCCGCGGCGATCAACCAGCCGCGCGGGCCGCTCACGCTGCCGACCGAATGTGTGACGCAGGACATCGCTATCCCGCTCGACAATGGCGCCTCGGTCGGCACCGGGCGCCTGGCGCGCGAGGCGGGCGATTTCCGCCGCTTCATGGCCTCGCCCGAAGCCGACGGCGCCGTACTCGCGGCGGCCGCGGCGCTGCGCCAGGCGCGCCGGATGGGCGAGGGGAGCGGCACCGACCTGCTGATCGTCGGCCTGTCGGCCACCGACTATGTCGGGCATGGCGCGGGGACCGAAGGCAGCGAAATGTGCCTCCAGCTCGCCGGGCTGGACCGTGAGCTGGGCGATTTCTTCGCGCGCCTCGACGCGACGGGGATCGATTATGCCGTCGTTTTGACCGCCGATCATGGCGGCCACGACCTGCCCGAACGTAACCGCCAGAACGCCTGGCCCGATGCGCAGCGCGTCGACAAGGCGCTCGACCCCGAAGCACTGGGCAATGAAGTTGCCCAAAAGCTCGAACTTCCGCAGCCCCTCCTTTACGGCGAGAGCGGCGACTATTATCTTTCGAAAGCACTGACCGCGACGCAGCGCAAAGCCGCGCTCGCCGAAATCCTGCCGCGCCTGCGCGCGCATCCACAGGTCGAGATGGTCGCGACGCGCGAGGAGCTTGCGGCGCATCCGATTTCCATGCGTGCGCCCGATATGTGGAGCGTGATGGACCGGCTGCGCGCCTCCTTTCACCCCGACCGCTCGGGCGACTTCATCATCGCGCTGAAGGCTCGCGTCACGCCGATCGCCGAACCGGGCATCGGCTATGTCGCGACGCACGGGTCGGTGTGGGATTATGACCGCCGCGTGCCGATGATCTTCTGGCGCAAGGGACTTGCCGGGTTCGAACAGCCCAACGCGGTGATGACGATCGACATCATGCCGACCCTGGCGTCGCTGATCGGCCTGCCGATCGACGGCGCCATGATCGATGGCCGCTGCCTCGACCTGATTTCGGGTCCCGAAAGCAGTTGCCGACAGTAAAGAGAATCAGAGATTATGACGAGTAATTTGAAGGGTTTCGACGGCCGGATGCTGCTGGTCGGGTGCGGGAATATGGCGGGCGCGATGCTCGACCGCTGGCTGGAAGCGGGGCTCGACGCCGCGGCGGTGACGATCGTCGATCCCTTTGCCGCGCCGCGCGAGGGCGTCGCCCAATTCGCATCGCTTGCCGAATGGCGCGCCGCGGGCGGGACCGCCAACTGGATCATGCTCGGCATGAAGCCGCAGCAGCTTGGCGACGTGGCGAGCGACCTTGCCGACGTCGTGACCGACGACACGCACCTGCTCTCGATCCTCGCCGGCGTTTCGCTCGCCGATCTTGCGGCTCGCTTCCCGGCGGCAAAGGCCCAGGTCCGTATCCTGCCCAATCTCGCCGCGCGCATCGGCGCGGGCGTTTCGGCGGTGGCGAGCAGCGGCGATGCCGACATGGCGGCGGTGGATGGCCTGCTCGATCCGCTTGGCACTGTGGTCGCGCTGGATGACGATACGACGATGGACCTTGTCACCGCCTTTACGGGCAGCGGTCCGGCCTTCGTCTTTCGTTTGATCGAATCCTATGCGGCGGCGGGCGAACGGCTGGGCTTGTCGGCGGAGGACGCGCTGAAACTCGCGACCGCGACCTTTGGCGGGGCCACCGCATTGCTGGCGGACAGCGGGGAAAAGCCCGGCACGCTGATCGCTCAGGTCGCGAGCAAGGGCGGCACGACGCAGGCGGGGCTCGACATACTCGACAGCGACGGCCAGCTTGCGGCGCTGCTCACCAGCGTGCTGCGCGCGGCGCGCGATCGCGGGCGCGAACTTGCCGACATCGCGCGGGGCGAGGGCTGAGCGCCCTTAAATCCCGTTCGTGTCGAGCGAAGTCGAGACACCCTTCACGGCAGCGCTGAGCCGAGAGGCATCTCGACTTCGCTCGATGCGAACGGAATCGGCGTTTACCTACCCCGCATCCTTGCCCAGCGCGGCGATACGCCGCCGATCGCCCGCCGGGACGAGCGCTTCGCTGACTTGCCAGAACCCCGTCACCGCCTGTTGACCCGCGTGGGTATAGGCGCGGCTCATCGCGTCGCGCAGCGTCCCGAAAATCTCGCGCTCGGCAACACGGCCGCTGTCGGTCAGGCGCAGTTCCTTCGCCCGCCGGTCGCGATTGCCGGGCCGCGTCGCCACCAGGTCGCGCGCCTCCAGCTCCTTCACCACCCGCCCCAGCGATTGCTTGGTGATGCCGAGCAACGCGAGCAGGTCCGAAATCGTCAGTCCCGGCTGGCGCGCGATGAAATAAAGCGCGCGATAATGCGCCCGCCCCAAATCCTTTTCGGCAAGCCGCGCGTCGATCGCGCGCCATAGCGAGGCGTGCGAAAAAAACAGAAACTCGATGCCGCGCCGCACCTCCTCCTCGCGCAAGAAAAGGGCAGAGGCAGCGGGCACTTGTGAAAGAAAATTTTCATCCGGCATAGTCGCTACCGTTGCGCGCCGCGCCGGTCTTTGGCAAGAGGCGCGCTCCATAAACCGCCAGCAACAGGTGTTTTTGCATGTCCGCTCCCGCCTTTACCCGTCTGCCCCACCCCAATCCCGTGGCCGACGACGTACGCGCGGCGGCGATCGCCGATCCGGCGTTCGGGCGCGTTTTCACCGATCATATGGTGTCGATCCGCTATGCCGAAGGGCAGGGCTGGCACGATGCGCAAGTGATGCCGCGCGGGCCGCTGACGCTCGATCCGGCGACCGCGGTGCTGCATTATGCGCAGGAAATCTTTGAAGGGCTGAAGGCCTACCGGCTCGACGACGGGTCGATGGCGCTGTTCCGCGTTGACGCCAATGCCGCGCGCTTCAACGCCAGCGCGCGCCGCATGGCGATGGCCGAAATGCCTGAGGAGCTGTTCATCGCGGCGGTGAAGGAAGCCGTCGCTGCCGACGCGAACTGGTTCCCCCCGGTCGATGGCGGCGCGCTCTATCTTCGTCCCTTCATGTTCGCGAGCGAAGTGTTCCTGGGGGTCAAGCCCGCGGCGGAATATCAATTCCTTGTCATCACCTCGCCCGTCGGCAATTATTTCAAATCGGGCGCCCCGGCGATCTCGCTCTGGGTGTCGGAGGATTATACCCGCGCCGCGCCCGGCGGCACCGGCGCCGCCAAATGCGGCGGCAATTATGCCTCCAGCCTCGTTGCGCAGCGCGAGGCGATCGCCAAGGGGCACGACCAGGTCGTCTTCCTCGACGCCGCCGAGCGCCGCTGGATCGAGGAACTGGGCGGCATGAACATGTTCTTCGTGTTCGACGACGGCAGCCTCGTCACCCCGCCGCTGACCGGGACGATCCTGCCCGGCATCACCCGCGACGCGATCATCACGCTCGCCCGCGACGCCGGCCTTGCGGTGCGCGAGGAGCCCTATTCGATCGACCAGTGGCAGGCCGATGCGGAGAGCGGCAAGCTGACCGAAAGCTTTGCCTGCGGCACTGCGGCAGTGGTCACCCCGGTGGGCAAGGTGACGCGCGGCGATACCAGCTTCACCATCGGCGCGGGCGGCCCCGGTCAGGTCACCGAAATGCTCAAGGGCAAGCTGGTCGACATCCAGCGCGGCCGCGCCGCTGATCCGCATGACTGGGTGACACGCCTCTAAGCGGTCGCCTTGCCAACGCATATCAAGACGCTATAGAGCGCGCTCGCACCGGCCCGTTGGGGCGTCGCCAAGTGGTAAGGCAGCGGCTTTTGATGCCGCCATTCGCAGGTTCGAATCCTGCCGCCCCAGCCAGCCGGTGTTTTCAGAAGCGCCCATGAGGCGGCAGAGCGTCTCAGCTAAATCAATAAAAACAATGAGTTATCTTGAGACGGATTCGCGATTCCGCTCAGGCCGTCCCCTTGCAGCTGACCCATTTTTACCCAATTTGTTGGTAGCGATTTTGCTCCTACCAACAAATTTCAGCGTTCGGGATCCGAACCCGTTCGCGTGGGGAAAGGGTACCAACATGCTTACCAACATCGCAATCAAGGCGCTCAAGCCCGCGAGCAAGCCGTACAAGAAGTCCGATGGCGGTGGCCTCTTCATCTTGGTGCAGCCGAACGGCGTGAAAACATGGCGCTTCGCCTATCGGTTCGAGGGAAAGCAGAAGCTGCTATCCGGCGGACCCTTTCCCCAGACGACGCTATTGGCCGCGCGCTCCTGGCGCGACATGATGAAACATCAGCTCGCGCTGGGGATGGACCCGTCGCAGGAACGCAAGAAGGCGAAAGCCAGGGCGACCGACATACCGGTCGAGACTGATAGCACGTTCGAACATATCGCGCGCGAATGGTTGGAAACGCGCACGCTGGCATGGACGCCCCGCTATGCGGCGCTCGTGTCTGGACGCCTTGAGGCCGGCATCTTTCCTGTCATCGGAAAACTGGACATCAGCACGATCACGCCGCGCCTGATGCTCGAGGCCGTGCGCAAGATCGAAGCGCGCGGCGCGATCGAGATGGCGCACCGGGTGAAGAATCATTGCAGTGAGATCTTCCGCTACGCGATTCCAGACGGGCGATGCGAGAGCGATCCCTGCCGCGACCTTGCCCCTGCGATGACGAAAGCCCGGCCGGTGAAGCACCGCCCCAAAGTCGCTGCGAAGGATCTGCCGGGATTCTTCGCAAAATTGAACGCGGACGGCGCAGAGCGAATGAGCCATCTCGCGCTGCGCTGGACGATTCTCACGATGGTGCGCACCCAAGAGACTCGCTTTGCCGAATGGGATGAATTCGAGAATCTCGACGGTCCCGAGCCGCTCTGGCGGATATCGGCCGACCGGATGAAGATGCGCTCCGAGCACCTTGTTCCGCTACCGCGACAGGCTCTCGTTCTGCTCGAAGAAATCCGCGAGTTGAACGTGTACCGCAAGGCCGGAAACTACCGGCTGGGCCGCTACCTATTTCCGGTTGCACATTCGAAGTCGCGGGTCATCAGTGACAACAGGATGCTCGATATCATGTATCGCTTGGGCCTGCGCGGCAAGGCGACCGTGCACGGGTTTCGCGGGCTTGCCAGCACGGTGCTCAACGAGAGCGGCTTGTTCGAGCCCGACTGGATCGAGAACCAGCTTGCCCATCAGCCGCGCGGCGTGCGCGCCGCCTATAATTCGGCGCGTTATTTGGCGCACCGACGGCCGATGATGCAATGTTGGGCAGACTATCTCGACGAGGCGGAACGCACGGGCGCAAAGACTAGATAGGGGTTCAGCTGTGGGAAGTCTGGCCGAAAAGGGATTGGCAGCTAACCACCAAGGATGCGAGAAAGTGGACGTATCGCAAAGCTCGAACAAAAATTGTATGTCGGGAACCAAAGTGGCTCACGGTTGGCTGCAGCGTCTCATTGTGGTTGCAGTTGGTCAGCCATGAAGTCGATGAACGCCCTCAGCTTGGGGGTGCTCTGACGACTGGCAGGCCAAAGCACATTGAACTGCTCGGTTTCAGTCACATCCTCTTCAAGGATGGACAGGAGACGCCCATCAGCGATCTCGCTGCGGATCGCGAAAGAAGGCAGGCAAGCTATTCCCAGTCCCTCGAGCGCCAGCTGGATCAGCGGATCGACCGTCGTCGCGCTCATCCGCTCGGGAAGAATGAACCTTTGTGACCGCTCGGCATTGGAAAAAGGCCATTCCCGTATCTTGCCGGTCGTCGGAGAGCGCTGGCGAAGACACTGATGGTTCACGAGATCTTCAGGTGCCACAGGAGTGCCGTGTTGCGCCAGATAGCCGGGTGCAGCGACGATCTTCAGCCCGAACCGGCCGACATTTCGGCTCATCAATCGGCTGTCTGATGGTTGTCCGGTACGGACGACCGCATCGAAGCCTTCGTCGATCACGTCCACCAGCCGATCGGTGAAATCCAGGTCCAGTTGCACCTCGGGCCAGGCTCGCATGAAGTCCGCCAACACGGGCGTCAGCAACATGCCAACGAGTGGCAGGCTTATGCGCAGCCGGCCTCGCGGCGTCCGGTTGGAGCGGGCGAGCTCGGCTTCCGCTGCCTCGACTTCCTCGAAGATACGGCGGCAGCGTTCGCGAAATAGCCGCCCTTCTTCAGTCAGCGCCATATTGCGCGTGTTGCGATGGAAAAGACGCACACCCAGCCGCTGTTCGAGCCGCACCACGGCCTTATCGACTGCCGAAGCGGAAAGGCCGAGTTTCCGGCCGGCCGCCACGAAGCTTCCGGTTTCGGCCGCCTGCACGAACGCATCGAATGCGGTGAGCTTGTCCATGCCAGAGCATTAGAAGAATTAAATTCCTTAGTCACTGGAATAGCGGCCTGTTTTTCTGGAGTAAGCCGCCGGCTATTGCGCGCCTTCCACGGTCAAGGAGCCGCATATGACCCCCGCCTTCCATATCCAGCCGCCAACGACGTTCATCGTCAATGTGATCCACGTTCACCCGGGGAGGCAAGAGGAGGCGTTCCGGCTGATTCAGGATGTCGTCCATTATGTCGCCGAGCAGAAGCCGGGCTTTCTCTGGAGCAACCTTGCGAAGAGTACCGACGGGCTGACAGTCGTGAACATCGAGGCGATCTCGGATCCCGGCGATGTCGAAATCTTCTTCTCCGATCCCCTATTCCTGGAGAAATTCGCCAGGCTTGAGACCGTCGCGTCCAGCGAGTTCCACACCTACACCGTGGGCGATTTGGTGCTGCCGAAGACTTCGGTGTGAGCGCCGGGATCGAAAGACTGCCCGTCGCGGGGCTATCCGCGCTCGCGGTCGTCGGTTTCGCCATCGCCAATCTGACGACGGCATTGACCGCAAATTTGTCGTGGCGTTGGCGGCGCGCTTTGTCGGCGGTGTATCGGCGGGCCTTTTATGGGCGCTTCTAGCCGGCTATGCCGTCCGCATGGCACCGCCAGGCCTCGCAGGCCGGGCCATGGCGATCGCCATGGCGGGAACGCCTTTGGCACTTTCCATCGGCATCCCCGCGGGCACTTTTCTGGGTGGCCTGGCCGGTTGGCGGCCGACCTTCGGGTCGCTCAGCGTCATCGCGCTGCTGCCGGTTGGCTGGATCATCGCGAAGGTGCCCGACTTCGACGGCGAGGCTACGACCGAACGCCCATCTCTGGCCGAGGTGCTCGCGGTTCCAGGCATACGGCCGGTGCTGGGGGTGACGATCTGCTTCGTGCTGGCCCACAATATTCTCTACACCTACATCGCGCCATGGTTGGCCGTCCATGGCGTTGTCGGAGAGACTGACCGTGTCCTCCTGGCATTCGGTCTCGCCGGGCTGGTCAGCATCGGTCTTACCGGTGCACTGATCGACAAGTGGCTGCGTCCCCTGACTTTCGCGAGCATTGGCTTGTTCCTCGCGTCAGCGTTTATATTCGCCCTGACGACCGGGGCGCCACTTGCGGTGTATGGGGCGGCGCTGGTCTGGGGGCTGGGATTTGTCGGCGCGGCGACGCTCTTTCAAACTGCATCGGCGCGTGCAGCCGGCCCTGTGGCCGATGTTGCCCAGGCGATGATCGTGACCGTCTGGAATATCGCCATTGCCGGGGGCGCCATCTTGGGCGGCCTCATTCTAGACACTGCTGGAGCAGTCCGGTTGCCGTGGGCTGGGATCGTCCTTCTTTTGATGGCCGCTGGATTAACTCTGCGTGTGGCGCGCTCTCACGGCGGGGTAAAGTCTGAAATACCGGTCTGACGCCATCGTTCCGGAGCTTTACGTCAAAAGCCGCCTGGATTCTGATTATACTTCCCCGACCAGAAATCGGGCCGCCGGGGCGAGACAGTGGGGCGGCGATATGCTCGATCATAGCGATTGGCCGCTGCCCGCTAGAATGATCCGTCGACCGGGCGTCAGCTGCGATACAATCAAGAAGAGGAACAAGACCCCGCCGGCCATCAGAACCCAGGCCTGCGACAGGTCGTTGGACTGGCTTCGCATCCATCCGGCTAAAAAGGGCATTGCACTGGCGATTATGTAACCGCCGCCCTGAACGAAGGCCGCGAGGCTTCCAGCTCGCGCGGGATCGTCGGCATGGTCGAGCGTAACGATCAGCGAGAGCGGGAATAGCGCGCCGATACCAAGGCCCAGCAGTACCATCGCCGGAAGAGCCAAGGAAAGAGGCGCAGCGATGAGAAAGATCAGGCCGAAAAGGATCGCGAGCAACGCGATCGCCAATGGCCCGCGCCTGTCGGGAAATCGCTCGATCGTTGCCGATACGGCAAGGCCGGCAACGACTTCCATCAAAGTAAGACCCGCGAGCAGAAAGCCCGCCATGTCCTCGCTGCGGCCGAGGCCGACATAATATGGCGGCAGCCAGGCCAGCACGAGCGTGTAGGCACTTGTGCCGACGCCGAAGAATAGGAGCAAAAGCCACGCCTTGCCACTCAGCCATAGCCGCTCGACATCGGGTTCGTCCGAAACCGGCGATGCGAGAACTTCAGACCTTGTGGCCGATTGCCAGAGAATAAGCGCCAGCAAAGCCGGAAGCGCCCACAGGCCCAGCATTGCCTCCCATCCGAGCAAGCGGGTCAGGCCTGCCGCGCTCGCGGCTGCCAGGGCCGCGCCGCCCATGATGCCGGTCGAATAGAGACCCATCATGCGCCCGGCACGCTCGGAAAAGCGGCGCTTGATGAAGCTTGGCATAAGCGCCTGGACCGCCGCGATGCCGATACCGGCTACGGCCGCGCTGGCGAGAAGGCCTGGCGCATCGGACCAGAACGGGCGAACGACGCAGGCGATCGCGAGAATGGTGATTCCGGCGGCAACGCCGCGCCGTTCGCCGATCCATCGACGAAGCGGAGCCGCGAGCAGCGCGCCTAGCCCCATCAGCAGAATGGGCAAGGTCGTCAGAAGGCCGGCGCTGGTCGATGTGAAACCGGATGATGCCTCGATCCGGTCCAGAACGGGACCAATTGCCGCAAGCACTGGGCGCAGGTTCAGCGCCACGAGGACGACGGCAACGCTGGTAAGAGCGCCGATGGCTCGACCGCTCCTCAGATCATCACCCGGAGCGAAAGGACGTTTCGCGATCAATTTTTGTGGCTGGTCACGGAGAATAGGCATATGATATATCTCGCTATCAAGAATCTTGATGGCGAGATATATCATATGACAGACAGCATCAACCTCCACGATCGTGCCGCCCAAGCTTCGATCGAATGGCGCCGGGAACGCCCCGACATCGACCCGTTTCCGATGGAATTGCTCGGACGGCTGGCAGAGATTGCACAGATCGTGATGCGGGATCGGCTCGACCCCTTCTTTGCCGCCCATGGATTGCAAAAGGGGGAGTTCGACGTTCTAGCGACGCTGCGGCGCGCCGGTCAGCCCTACGAGCTGACTCCCACCCGGCTCTATGAGGCCGCCATGCTGTCGTCGGGCGGAATGACGGCCCGCATCGACCGTCTTGAGCGCGCCGGTTGGGTAGAACGGCGATCCCATCCTACCGATCGACGAGGCACTTTAGTCGGTCTGACGACCGCTGGGCTGATGCTCATCGACGCCATGCTCGCCCAACATGTCGAGAATGAACGCGCTGCCTTGTCCGGACTGGATTCGGACGAACAACGGGATTTTAATGCATTGTCGATCAAGCTTCTGACCGGGCTGACCGTGTCGGCTCCAGGCGACATCAAATGACGCACGCTCCGGGTCGGTACGGGTCGGTCTGCTTTAGGAGCCCAATCTGTTAAAGCGGACAAACTCTTCGCAAGCCCGTCCTTCACTCTCGCAAAACTGTCATCAAGCTTCGTTAGCGGCACCGCCTGACCAGTGGGCGGGAGCAAATATTGTCACATAGCGAAAGGATACGAGATAATGGCATTAGCATAGCCGCGCCCGGCGACGACGATCAACAGGACTGGAACGCCGTTCATGTCGCGCTGGTCCGCTATATCCGCGCCCGCGGCGCGCGCACCGATGTGGCCGAGGATATCGCACAGGAGACGCTCGCCCGCCTGATCGTCATCCACCGCGACAAGGGTGTCGCAAGCGTCTTTGCCCTTGGCTTTCGCATCGCCGACAATCTGCTGGTCGACCAGTATCGCGCCGACAGCCGCCTGGCCGACGAACCCGAGGGCGAGCTAATCAGCGAGGCGCCCTCGCTCGATCGCACGCTCGATTCCAGACACGCAATCGAAGTCTTCCAGCGATGCCTGAACCGGATGCCCCGCCTGCGCCGCGAAGTGTTGATCCGCCGCCGCGTGCAACAGGAAAGTTGCAGGGCGATAGGCGAGGAACTGTCGATCAGCACCAAGGCGGTCGAAAAACATATCACGCGCGGTCTTGTCGACCTGCGACGCGCGATGGAGAGGGCCGGCATCGATCCGGCAGGGTGGAACGCGTGATGCGCAGCGACAAGGCAGAGATAGAGCGCCAGGCCGCGATCTGGGCCGAGTTGATGAGCCGCCCCGTTCAGGATGCGCGCGCGGCAGCCGATTTCGACCGCTGGATCTCGGCGGATCCGCGCCATGTGGAGAGCTATGCCGAGATGGCCGCACTCTGGCAGTCCGGTGGACTGGATGCGGCACTTCGCCTGTCGGCGGCAAATTGTCCGCATGCGCCCAACGACAACGACCAGCGGGGGTATCGCTGGACGCCAGAAAATAGCGATGCGGCGCGCGGAGCCGTCGCCCGCATGCGTCCGCTTCCGCAGCGGGCGGCCATTCTCGCGTCGGCGATCGTTGTGTTGTTGCTCGCCGTACCGGTGGTGCAGGGAATATTGGCTCCCGAGCGATCCTATGCCGCCGCGCGCGGCGCAGATCGCGCGATCGTGCTGGCCGACGGGTCGAAACTGCATCTGAGCGGCGGATCGCGCCTCTCAGTACGAATGACGCCCTGGTCGCGCAATGTGCGGATGGAGGCGGGCGAAGCCTATTTCGACGTGGCGCACGAACGCGTCCGATCCTTTTCCGTCGATGCCGGCAGCGCCTCGATCGCCGTGCTCGGCACCGCCTTCGATGTCGATATGATGGCAGAAGGCACGCGCGAGGTTCGTGTCTATCGCGGGCTTGTCAAAGTCGAGGCGCGCGGCACGAGATGGCGTCTGCCCGCGGGCAGCGGGCTCAGCGTCTCGAAAGACGGCGTGCAGAGGTTCAACAATGTGCAGGGCGTCCGACCGGGCTGGATCGACGGATGGTTCGATGCCCAGGAAACCGCGCTTACCCGGCTGGTCGACCGGATCAACCGCACCTCGGACCGGCCGGTGGTACTCGCCGATCCGACGCTGGGTGCGCTGCGCGTTACCGGCCGTTTTCGTACAGGAGAAACGCGCGAACTGCTGGAAACGCTCGCCGCCGTCCACGATCTGCAGTGGGAAGAAGAATCATCGCGCTATGTCCTGTGGCGATAGCCGTGACCATCAAAAGGAAAGTCTCTGAAATTTAAGAATACTTACACAAAAATGCAAGAAAAAATATTTGTCGGGTTCCGAAATAAAATCCCGTCTTACTCGCGGTATCAACATATTTGCCGGGGGATTTCATGTTTATCTCGACATCGACCCGCGCCGGAATTTCGGCGCTGGCCCTTTCGTTCGCCTCGTTCGCGGCCACCGCACCGATCGACACGGCTCGCGCAGCCGAGAGCCGGACCTATTCCTTCGCCATTCCGGCGCAGGATCTTGCCGGGGCACTGCGCCAATATTCGCGCGTAACCGGTATCCAGGTCGCAGCGTCGGCCGACATATTGCGCGGGCGGCGCAGCTCCGGCGTATCGGGTACGCTGAACGCCGAAGCAGCGTTGGCGAGGCTGGTCGCCGGCACAGGGGTCGACACCCGCATCCAGGGACGCACCGTCATTATCCGGACCTCGCGAAAGGCCGCTGCGACGCCGGTTAAGACCAAGACCGCACCCCCCCGCGCGGTTATCGCCCCGTCCGCGATTGCATACGCGGCTGCACCGGAGGAACCCGAAGAAATTGTCGTCACCGGCTATTTCGAGGCAGTGCAGGAATCGCTCGACAAGAAGCGCAAGAGCAACGTCGTGTCTGACACGATCAGCGCCGACGATATGGGCAAGCTGCCCGCAAATAACGTGTCGGAGGCTATGGCGCGCATGCCCGGCGTCAACGCGGTACGGAGCGCGACGACCGGCGAAGGGGATCGCGTAACGGTGCGCGGCCTGTCCACCGAGCTTAACAATTATTCGATCAACGGCGTCCGCCTGGGCGGCGCCGGGTCACGCGACGATGTCTTCTATCGCGGTGTCCGCCTGTCGGTGCTGCCGCCCGACGGGATCAAGGAAATAACGGTGTTCAAGACGCTGACCCCCGATCGCGACGGCGACGCGCTGGGCGGTTCGATCGACATTTCGACCCCGACCGCCTTCGACCAGGACCCGACTTATATTCGCCTGTCGGCCGAGGGCGGCCTGCTCGACAAGTTCGACCATCGCAAATCGGCGCAGGTTTCGGGCGCGGCCTCGCGCCGGTTCTCCGACAATTTCGGCGTCTTCGTCTCGGCAAGCTGGAGCCGGCGCAAATCGCAGTTCGAGCAGAATGGCGTCGATGGCGATAACCAGCCCGACCGCTGGTACGAAGACAGCGAAACGCTGGGATGGGACCCGAACCGCTTTGTCCTGCGGGGCATGGACCTGGCCTTTGGCGAGACCGAGGTCGAACGCTGGGGGGTGAATTCCAGCATCGATTATCGGTCGGACGATCACGACCTTCACCTGCGCGGCCAGTATAATCGGTATCGCAAGAAGGAATTTCTGAGCCGACTGAACTTCCGCAACGACACCACCCGCAATTCGGCGCGGCTGGTTCAGGTCGACAAGTCCGACACCGGCCTGTTGCAACCCGGCGACAATATCGTCGGTCATGACGCAACACTCGGCCGTATCTATGGCTATACGCCCGGCCAGATCGTCGATCGCGACGGGGATGGGATCATCAGCGACGCCGATCGCTCTTCCCGTTCTTTTTACAGTCTCTTTGGCGGATCGGGCACTTGGGACCCGCAGGGCTTTCGCCTGCGCCGTTTCTGGCAGGCGTCGAACGAAACCGGCAACCTGGCTTCGGCGAACTTCGGCGGGGAATCGCGTTTCGGTGCGGTCACGATCGATTATGACCTGTCCTATTCGCGTTCGGAGGACAATCTCGACGACGGCTACGAGCTGGAGTTTCGCAGCGACAAATATGGCTGGCTCGGCAATAGCGGGGTGCGGTTCTCCGCCGCCGAGGATTCGCGTTTTCCCAAATGGCTGCTCAACGACGCCGGCATGGCCGCGGTGCAGGACCCGTCCGAATATGACTTCGCCGGTCTGGAAGGCGAAGTCGGCGGCAGCAGCGAAAAACTGTGGCAGGCGCAATTCAACGCCGAATGGAATGTCGGCGACGGCTGGTTCGAGACCGTGAAGACCGGGTTCAAATATTACAACTCGCGCCGCCGCACCTATGAAGGGTCGTTCCTGGACCTCAACGCCGACGGGACGCTCGCCGACTTCGCCCCCTTCTATGGCGACGAAGTGGCCAGCCTGTTCGGCGGCGCCTATCAGGGCCTCTATCGTCTCGGCACCACCATCGACAACAAGGCGATGCTGGCCGAATTGCAGCGCGCCGAGCGGGGCGAAAGCTCGATCTTCGATGGCTTTATCGTGGATCATTCGCAAGCCGAGATTTCCGATGAGGACAGCTTTCGTTTCAACGAGCGCGTCCTGTCCACCTATGCGATGGCGACGGCGCAAATCGGCCGCGCGCAGGTGATTGCGGGCGTCCGCATGGAGAATACCCGCAACACGATCGAGGCATGGAATATCGATCCGGTACAGGGTGCGCGTTACACCCGCGACCGGTCGAACTTCACCAACTGGCTGCCGTCGATCCACATCAATTATGATTTCAATAATCACACCAAGCTGCGCGGCGCGATCTGGACCAGCTTTGCCCGGCCCGACATCGCGCGGATGAGCTCGGCGCGCGAATATAGCTATGATCGCGACCCCGACGGCGATGGCGTGGAAAATCCCACCAGCGACTGGGTGCTCGCGGGCATCGAGATGGGGAACCCCGACCTCAAGCCGCTCCGTTCGACCAATTTCGACCTGTCGCTGGAACATTATGCCGGACGAACGGGCGCCTATTCGGTCGCCGTCTTTTACAAGCAGATCGACAATTTCCTGTTCCGGTCCTCGTCGAGCAATATCCGTAACGGCACGACGGGGGAAAATACCAATCCCGAAGGCGTCGTGATTTCCATGCCCAACAACGGCAAATGGGCCGATGTCTATGGCGTCGAATTCAGTGCGCAGCAGCTTTTGCACTGGCTGCCCGGCGTGTTCGGTTCGCTGGGCGTCGGCGGCAATCTGACGCTGCAGCGTTCCAAGGCGGCGACCGGCCTGTCCTGGCATCCCGAAGGCTATACGCTGCCGCTGATGGAGACGCCCGAAACCATCGCCAATTTGCAGCTTTTCTGGCAGCGCGACGGCTGGGAAGTCTATGGCGCATGGAATTACCAGTCGAAATTCCTGGCAGGCATCAACGACTTCGGCAACGACCCCTATGAACAGGCCTATAGCTTCATCGACCTGACCTTTCGCAAAAGTTTCAAGGAGAAGTCGTCGATCCAGCTGCAGGTGCGCAATCTGCTCGATTCGCACACCTATTGGCAGACGGTCTCGTCGAGCGACGGGGCGAGCCGCGCCTATATCAAGAACGGGCGTTCGATCTCGCTCGGCTTCAACCTGATCTTTTGAAGGGAGCGAGCCATGACCACCAGAACCGTCGCGTTTCTGTCCGCCCTGCTGCTGGCCAGCTGCGCCGTCCCCGCGACGGCGCAGGAGGCGGAGCAGCCGATGCTCGCACCGGCGACGCAGGCGCCCGAGCGTATCATCCTGAACCTGACCGCCGATACGGCGCACGAGATGGCGGTGACCTGGCGCAGCGCGCCGGGCCTTGCCGGAAAGGTTCAATATGCGAAGGCAACCCCCGGCCCCGATTTCGTGCGATCACCGATGGCGCTCGACGCCGTCACTGACGATGCGACGCTGGCAGTGCAGGAAGACCCTGCCTTTCGCGCCGCCTATCATTCGGCGGTGCTCACCGGGCTGGAGCCCGCGACCGTCTATGCCTATCGGGTCGGCGACGGCACGCGCTGGTCGGAGTGGTTCCAGTTCCGCACGGCGGCAGAGCGTCCCGAACCCTTTCGATTCATCTATCTGGGCGACATGCAGAATGATGTTCTGTCGCAAGCCTCGCGCACATTACGCATGGCTTTTCGTACGGCAGGGGATTCGGCTTTCGTCATTCATGCGGGCGATCTGATCAACCGGCACAGCTCCGATCGCGAGTGGGGAGAGTGGTTTGCGGCGGGGGGGTTCCTCTATGCCCAGACCCCGCAAATGCCGACGCCGGGCAACCATGAATATGGCCGCGACACGGCGGCGCGCGCGGAATCGTCGGTGACCGGGCAATGGCGCCGCCAGTTCACCCTGCCCCAAAATGGCCCCGACGGAGTGCCGGAGGCGACCGAAACCCATTGGTACACCGATTATCAGGGGCTGCGCCTGATCTCGATCGATTCGCCGCAGCTCGACCGCAACGAGGCCGCGCGCGGCGCCACCATCGCCTGGCTTGAAGGAATATTGGCGAATAACCCCAACCGCTGGACGGTGATCTTCCTGCATTTCCCCATGTTTTCAAGCGATCCTGGACGCGACAATCCGAAGGTGCGCGCCGCGCTGAAGCCGCTGGTCGACAAATATGGCGTCGATCTGGTGCTACAGGGCCATGACCATGGTTATGCGCGCGGCGCGATCGGACCCGACGGTCCCGCCGCCGACGAGGCCGGTGCGACCTATGTCGTCTCGGTCGCAGGGCCAAAAATGTATGAGGTCGCAGATCTGCCCTGGGCGCGCAAATCGGCCGAACGCACGCAGGCGTTTCAGATCATCGACGTCGAGGGCGACCGGCTGGTGTACGAGGCCTACACCGCCACCGGCGAACCGCTCGACACCGTAACCCTGACGAAGCCCTGAGCGATAGGGGCTAAAGTGGAGGGAGCGGTGGAGTCGACCGGGCGGCCGCGTCCGCAACGCGGCCGGGCGCCACCCTCGCGAAGGTCGAAATCCCACTGGCGATTTGCCGACATGCCGTCGATGCACATACAGACTGATGGGAATTGGCCGATTGCGGTCTGGCCCCTTTTGGTGCTCAGACCTCAAGAAGTGGACGTTGCCGGGAAGCCCTCGACGAGTTGGCAACAAGCGACCGGTTGCGGTCATCAGGCAAGCGCCTAATCTAACTCCAATGAAATCGTCCCCTTGCCACGTTTTGGTGCCTATGATCGCAAGCGCGGCGTTCGCGGTCGCAAGCTGCTCCGATTCAAGTAACATAAGCGACGAACGGCCCCGGCTTTGCAAAGTTGATCGATTTTGCGCTGTCATCGCGCCTCGGCCCGAATTTCTCGAAATCTCAAAGAGCAAGGCAGCCATCCACGCAAAAATCTTGCCTCTGATGGTAGAAGACTTCGGAACAGCACGTCCCCTCTTTAAGGTCGGACGAGACATGGGTGGTTGGACAGACAAATTAGGCAGGAGACATGAGGCGCGACAATTGTTCTTCGTCGCCAACGCTGGGCAGTCGGCGAAAGGCAGCCTTTGGGTCGTCTTCGATCACATCGCCTGCGAAAAGCCTACGAGCCAAGTATTAGAACGTAATCTCGACCGAAACATGAGCTTGATAGTTGTGGATGGTCGCAGCAGCGGTAAGAGCTTTATGCCCCTGAGAATTGCCGTCCTTGGTCAAGAAACGCGCGTCGGACCCACATTCGTAGCCACCAACGAACAGGGCACGTATTCACGACACGAGTGGAACTCGGACTACGTTCGGCGGGACTGGGAGGCGATGGTCACGTCTAGCTGTGGTGGAGGTCCGCTAACGCACGTGCCTCGGGCTTGGGAAATCGACCGAGACCGCCGTTGCTTTCGTTACCGATGATCGGTTGGACCTGGCCGGTTGCCGCCTGTCGGCTTTGCGGGCGATCATTGGGATAGCGGACATTCTCAGCCGCATCGGGAAACGCACCATTGATCACATGGTCACGCATTCGATCGACGCGCCAAGCCCCTAACTGCCGGTAACGGTGATCCAATCGAGATCGAAACGCGCGAGATATTTGCGCAGTCGGTCAGCGTCATTTTTCGATGTACGCTGCTCCCGGGATGCGGCGAATAACTGTCGCCCAGCGGCGGATAGGCTGCCGCAGCTACGGCAGATCCCGACGACATAGGCGAGTTGAACGCGGTCGAACGGATCGATTTGAGAGAGTTGACTCGCCGACAATAAGCCTACGAGCGCATCGCCCGCATTCTTGTAACCCGACCAGAGCGAACGAAGTCGCGACGTTTCAAAAGCGACGGTGTCAATATCAATGCGCCCCGTGGGACTGAGCGTTGCCATGCGCGTGATGCTGGCGGCGAGATCGCGGAAATTTCCGCGCCAGCGGGCACCCGGATCTTCGGCGAAGCGCAGATAGCGATCGCGCGCTTCCCTGTTGAAGGTCACCCGCGTTCCCTCGCGCTCCGCAAATCGCTCGAGTTCATAGTCGAGGTTGGGGGCGATATCCTCTCGGCGCTCCGCCAGCCCCGGAAGGCTGAATGTCCACAGGTTGAGGCGGGCAAACAGATCCTCGCGGAAACGCCCTGCGGCCACCTCGTCGACGAGGTCGCGATTGGTGCCGGCAATGAGCTGAAAAGCGCTCGCGGCTTCCTTGTCAGAGCCTACCGGTAGGAAAAGCCCGTCTTCGATCGCCCGCAGGATCATCGCCTGCTCATCGAGGCCGAGCTCGCCTATTTCGTCGAGGAAGAGGACGCCTTTGTCAGCCGTCTTGAGTAAGCCCGAGCGATCCTGGACCGCGCCGGTGAAAGCACCCTTGCGATGCCCGAATAGCGCCGACATCGCACGATCGCCTTTGAGCGTTGCACAGTTGACCTCCACGAAAGCGCCGCCGATCTGGTGCCGCAGTTTCTTGAGCTCATAGATCTTGCGTGCAAGCTGGCTCTTCCCCGCGCCAGTTGGACCCATGAGGAGGATCGGCGCGCGGCTGCGCACGGCGACTTGCTCGATCTCGTTGATCATGCGATTGAAGGCGGCGTTGAGGGTCTCGATACCGTTTTTGAGGAAGCTCGCGCTTTCGGCGCTCGCCTCGGCAAAGCGCGTTGCGATGCTGTCGTAGCGCGAGAGGTCGAGATCAATGGCACTCCACGTCCCCACGGGCTGCGGCACACCCCGTTGCGGTTGGGTCTGGAGCAGCCTGCCGGGCAAGTAACGCGCCTCGGTCAGTAGGAAGAGGCAGATCTGCGCAACGTGTGTCCCGGTTGTAATGTGGATCAGATAATCCTGACTGTCGGGATCGAATGGAAAACTGCGCGCGAAGTCGAGAAGCTTTCCATAAACCTCCTCAAAGTCCCAAGGATCGTCGAAGTCGAGGAGGTGCGGCGCCACTTCGGTTTCGGGCGACACGTCGCGGATATCATCGGCGACATATTCGGCGAGACGGCGGTGATGGGTGCCGTGGAGCAGGGCAAAGCGATCAACGCGTAGATCTTCCTGCATGCAGATGCTGACGGTCGGCCGCCACTTGTTCCAACGGGAGGGACCGAACTTGGCAGCGTCCAGTGTCGAGCCAAGGAAGCCGATGACGGTGAGCGGTTTCATGATTCGATATTATACAGATATATAACTAGCGATACAGGCATCTCTCATTGCGGCAAAGCAGTGCGGGCGACACCGAAAGTTATGATCCAAAATACCATTATATACCAATGTATTATGGTGAAAGCGCGCTTGGCAGATCCACTTGGCACGGCTTCTGCAACCATGTGTACGTCGGGGTTCACGTCTCCCGACAGGACGAAGCGATGGGGCGGCCGGAATAGGCCGGCCGCCCCAGAACGCATTTGAGCCGAAGTGAAGAATGGTCGGCAAGGCTCGCCTCAACGCGTAGCTTGCCGCAAAGAGAAAGCAGGAGGTCAGCCATGACCCAGACGACCTATGCAGTGCTGAATGTCGAGGGCGGACGCCCGGTCAAGATGTGGACTCGCGGTGTACCCGTCGAGGACATGGCGCGCGCGCAGCTCACCAAGGCGGCGAAGATGCCGTTTGTGTTCAAGCATGTCGCGGCGATGCCCGACGTCCATGTTGGCATCGGCGCCACGGTCGGATCGGTGATCCCGACCAAGGGCGCGGTAATCCCGGCCGCGGTCGGCGTCGACATTGGCTGCGGCATGATGGCGGCGCGCACGACGCTGATGGCGCATGATCTGCCCGACAATCTGGAGGGCATTCGCAGCGCGATCGAGGCGGCAGTTCCGCACGGCCGCTCGGTAGGGCGTTCCAAGCGCGACAGCGGCTCGTGGGGTGATCCCCCGCGCGCGATTGTCGATGCCTGGGCGACGCTGGCGGAACGGTTCGGCCACATCGTCGCCAAGCATCCGCGGCTGAAAAACACCAACAATCTCACGCATCTGGGGACGCTCGGAACGGGCAACCACTTTATCGAGCTCTGCCTCGATACCGAAGCGCGGGTTGGCGTACCGGCCGAACGCTTGGCCAAGACAGCAGCTAAGCGCATGGCGGGCTATCTCGTGTCAGGTGCGTTCGCAGGTCCGTATCTGCAGGATCAGCTACTTCTGCCGATGGCTCTTGCTCGCGGAGGCGCATTCACGACGGTCAAGATCAGTGAGCATACGCGAACGGCTGCCAGCCTGATCGAACGATTTGTCGGAACTAGCTTCAAGATTTTGGAACGTGACGAAGGTGCAAATATTGTGGAGGTTGACGTTAGCGCAGGATAGCTGGGTTTGGCCGTTTACAGCCTGTCCGCTTTCAGGAGGCGAGCATCTCAAAGCCGACATACGCGACGGGGCGGGCGGGAGCGTGAGCTAGGCATGCTTCAACGATCTTTCTGCGACCGAGTCAGCCGGTCGAAGAAGATCAACAGGTCGAATGCCTGCCGTGGGCAGACGAGACTTTCAGTCGTATAATTGGCGCTCAGATGCTTCTCACGCGACAGCCACTGGGCTGGCAGACCCGTGGCCGAATGGATATCGACGAGGAAACGCTCTCGGCCAACGCGCGCCAATGCCGTGTCAATCTCACCCGGGCCGCCCGCGCCTTCGCCACGGGTCGGCGAGCTGGCAGCAATGATCAGGAGATCACGGCCAAGCGCGCGCCGCAAGTGGAATCCCATTGCGGCAGGGGGCTTGGCATAGACTGACCATATCCCGCCGCGCGTGCGCGCGTTCATTATATGACCGTTATGCGCAAAAAACAGTATCCGACCCTCAGGCCCTTCGCGGTGTAGTGCCCACATGGCATTGTCAGCCATGGCAGCCTCGCGCGCCGCATCGGCGCGATATTCGCCGGGCAACAGTCGGCCCCCGGGATCGGGGGTCTCGGACACCTCAAAGAGGACTTGGAGCTGCTGTGCCGCAACGATGTTTTGCCTGGCCCAATCGAAATCTTTTCGCGAGGACGCAGCGAGCAGAACCGCCCGATTTGAATCGAAGATTTCGAGGACGCGGACGAGCGAGCGGCGCAGCGCTGTACGCTCCTTGCCTGACAGCGCGCGGTAAGCCGGCGCCGAGAAGTGACCGAGAAACGGGGCGATATCCGTACGAACGCGCGCCGATCGGGCTGGCGCTGCGCGCGCCAGATAGGCGAGCCCATCGTCGAGCGTGATCCGCGCGCGCGCCCACGCCCCGTCGGCGTCACCGCCGCTCACATCGATGCCATAGACGGCGACCTTGCGCGTGTGCTGCGGGTCCAGATTATAGGCGCGGACCCATTCGAGCAGCTCGATATTCTCGGGATAACGCCAGAAGCCCCAGGTGAAGCCGCGCCGCGCGACGTCGCGCACGTCGCCCCGTCCACCGGCAGCATAATCGTGGAGGCGGCGCGATTCATGAAGGCCGGATTCCAACGCGATTGCGGTGAAACCCTGTTTCTCGACGAGGTAACGAAAGAGGCAGTTCCGAAAAGCCAGCGGCTCGTGCGCGCCATGGACCGGCTCACCAAGTGCGACAACGCGCGCGCTGCCAAAGCTTTTCGCCAGGTGCGAATAGTCTGCGCCTGAAAAGATCGAAGAACAGACCGGCAGGTCGATCGCGTGGGTACGCGCCCATGCGACGAAAGCATCCTCGGCCGGCGTCGCGGCCGTGGCGGGTATCGCATGGAGCAGCATCGCAAGGGCTGCACCGATCCTCCACCCGAATCTCATGGCAGATCGATGCGGTACAATGGCACCCCGTTCAGGATAAGCCGCTGCGCCTTGTTCTCAACAACCGTATCGAACTGGAGCCACTCGGGCGCATGGTCGGGCGTTTCGAAACGGAAGCGGCCGGGGCCGTCCTCGACGAGCGGCATGGCGAGGCTGGAATCGGCGTAGGACATGGTGAGCCGCGCGCCGCGTGCATATATCCGGACACTCGGCCCCTCTTCGCCATGCGCGGCGTAGCGCCCGACAAGCGGGCGGTAGCCTGACGGTGGGGCGGCGGGCGGGGGTGCATTCTCGTGGACATAAGTCGCATCGCCCTCGACGACCTCCGACACAGCGCCGCTCGCGTCGCGGAAAAAGACAAAGGCGCGCGGCCCAGCAGGGGTCAGATGCGCGCCCCAAGCTTCGCGGGCAATCCGCGCCAGCGTCAGGGTGCCGCCGCCGTCATCGACCAGCAGGTCGCCCGATGGGCCAGGACGAAACAGCAGCGCCTTCCCACCCCGTCCAACAAAGCGACCGGCGAAACTCTCCGTCCCGCGCCATTGCAAATCGGGCAGCGGGCTCAGCGCCGTCTGGAACAACCGCGTGATGATGCGTTCACGAAGCTTCCGGTCGGCGGGTCCGTTGCCGAGGATGACGATGCCGAGTCCCTGCTGAAGATGGACCGCGAAATAGGCCTGAAAGCCCATGATCGAGCCGGTGTGAAACAGCATCTGGCCGCGCTCGCCAATGTCGAAGCCAAAGCCATAATCGTCGCGGACCGGCGTGATGAGCCGGGCGAAAGCCCGTTCGGAGAGGATCCGCCCCTGCGGAGAATTGCCGCGTGTGAGCAGCATCCGGGCATAGGCGGTCATGTCGGGCGCGGTCGAGACGATCGCCCCGTCGGCGGCGAGATGCCCGAACCACGGCGCCACGACGAGGTCGCCGTTGGGCGCACGCGCATAGCTCGTCGCCATCTTTCGCCGCAGCCGGTCGTCGATCTGCGGCGCGGTCGACGCCATGCCCAGCGGGTCCAGGATGCGACGCTGGAGGATCAACGGGAAAGGCGCCTTATCGACCGCTTCGGCCGCGTAGCCGAGCAGTTGATAGCCCGAGTTGGAATACCAGAAATGCGCGCCGGGGGCGTAGCGGGGTTCGAAATCCTCAAGCGCGGTCACGAGGAATCGCATCGACGCAACATGCGCCAGATAATTGGGCAGCCCCGACGTGTGCGACATCAGCGCGCCGCCGGTGATGGGGGCAAAAGCGCTGCGTACGCGAAAGTCGGGCAGGTAACGCGCGATCGGCGCGTCGGGGTCGAAGCGGCCGTCGTCCGCCATCTGCATCAATGCGACAGCGGTGAAGGATTTCGAGATCGACCCGATCGCGAAGCTCGTATCGGGCGTCGCGGGCACCCGGCGGTCGATGTCAGCAAAACCGCGCGATGCGACCATCAGCAGCCGGTCGCGGTCGGTCACCGCAACGACGAGCGCGGTATCGCCCTCTGCGCCCTCAATCATCGCCCGAATGTCGGCGAGCACGGCATCACGCCGGGCGTTATCGCTTTCCGTTGCTGCCGCAGTCACGGCAAGTCCGGCCGCGAAGGCGAACAGGAGAAGCAGGCGGATCATGCGAGACACGCCTCAACCAGTCGTTCGAAGGCGGGCCCGCCGCGCATCGGGTCGGCGACCGGGACGCCCCATTCGCGCGCCAGATCGGAAATCGCCCGCTCGGCGTCCTCGCCGGTCAGTCCGGCTGTGTTGAGCGATACGCCGGCGCAGCGGACATGCGCGTTGGTGAGCCGCGCCTGCTGCACCGTCACCTCGATCGCGCGACCGATCGACGGCAGCGGATAATCGGGCAGACCGACGATCCGGTCTCGGCCATGCGCGTGGCAGAGGACAAGGACATCGGGTTGCGAGCCGTGAAGCAGTCCGAGCGACACCCCGGCGTAGGAAGGATGGAAGAGCGAGCCCTGCCCCTCGATCACATCCCAGTGCACGGGATCGGCGTCGGGGCTCAGCATCTCGGCGGCGCCCGCGACGAAATCGCTGACAACCGAGTCGATCGGGATACCCCGCCCCGCAATCATGATGCCCGTCTGTCCGGTCGCCCGGAAATCGGTATCGACCCCGCGCGCACGGAAGGCATCGGCAATCGCGAGGGCGGTATATTTCTTGCCCAGCGCGCAATCGGTGCCGACGGTAAGCAGCCGCTTGCCGCTCCGTCGTCGTCCTGTTGCGATCGGCAGTGACGGCGGCGGCGTGCGGACGTCGATCAGGCGGCGACCGCAAGCCTCGGCAGCCTGACGAAGCTGCGGATTGTCGCCCAGCCGGTCGTGCGCGCCGCTGATGATATCGAGCCCCGCTTCCAGCGCGTCGACCAGATAGGGAATCCAACTGTCGCGGATCGCGCCGCCGATCGACGCTGCCGAAAGAACCAGCGCGCGCGCGCCCGCCGCATGGGCTTCGCGCGGCGCCATTGCTGGGAGCCCGAGCGTCGCAGGCGCGCCCGCGCATCCTTGCTCGGCGATGCAGAGGCCGGGCGCCCAGTCGCGCAGACCCAGCCCCGTCTTCAAAAATGCCGTGTCCACCGCGTCGCCAAGAAAGAGCAGATAGGGTTTCGGCAGGTCGAGGGCTTGGAGACCCCGGGCGGCCGCCGCTGCTGGCTGGTCGAGCAGGACCGTCATGATTTATGCTTTGACAAGATGGGGCGTCCCGGACTGACGCCTTCGACAGGAATTCCGCCGTCGATCACGAGCACGCCGTTCACCATCACATAGCGAAAACCGTCTGAATAGCGCGCCGCGTCGCCATAGGTCGCGCGCGTGCCGACCATAGCCGGATCGAAAAGCACGATGTCGGCGTCCATGCCGGACTGGAGCCGGCCCTTGCGCCTCATCGCGGGAACGAAGGGTGCGAGGCGCTGCGCGGGCATCAGTGTGATCTTGCGCAGCGCCGCGGCGAGGCCGAGCGTTCCGGTCTCGCGGACATAATGGCCGAGCAGGCGTGCGAAGGTTCCGGCGGAGCGTGGGTGGCCGTTCGGCCCCTCGATCCGCCCGCCGTCGCTCGCGATCAGCACCGACGGATTCTGCAACAGCGCGGCGGTCGTCGTCTCGCTGTTCATATGCATGATGACACCATCGTCGTCCTTGCTGCTACGGAGCGCATCGAATTCATCCTGCGTCAGCCGTTTTCCGGTGCGGCGCGATTGCAGGTCGCCGACGCCGACGCCCCACCGTTCCTCCCAGCCCGGATCGAAGAAATGGCTGCGCACCGCATCCACCGAACCGCCCCAGGGATAGGTTTCGGTGGTAATATCGACGCCGCGCGCATGCGCATCGCGCATCAGCGCGGCCATGAACGGCGCGTCGCGCATCGCCATGCTGTTGATGTGCGCGACATGGACGCAGGCGCCGGTCGCCGCGGCATTGGCGATACTTTCCTGCACCGCTTCAAAGCTGCTGTCGGGTTCGACGAGGCTGCCATAACGAATGTGGGTAAAGAGGCAGGTCGCGGTCCGCGCGGCGAGAGCAGTGACATTGAGCATCTCGCGGCGGCTTATGCCCGGCGCATATTGGGTGCCGCTGCCAATACCGATCGCACCTTCGCGCACGCCTTGCTCGATCAGCACGGCCAGTCGCTGCGCCGCTGCACCGGACAACGGCTCTGCGGCTTCCTTGGCACGGAACTTCTCCATCGGGTCGCGCAACGCCGCCAGTCCCGCCGCGCCTTCGCCCTTCTGGATGAAATAGCGCAGCGCGGTATGGCTGACGCTGGTGCCATAATTCAAAAGCTCGCGCCCATGCTTCGCATCGTACCACACCGAAACCGGCCAGGTGCCGATCTCGAGCTCGAGCCGAGTGGTCACCCCATCCTTGGCCTGGTAGCGCGCCGCTTCATGCGTCGTCGCGTGCGAATGGATGTCGATGAAGCCCGGCGCCGCGACGAGGCCGCGCGCATCGATCACGCGCCGCCCCTTCAAGGGAGCCTCGCTGACGGCGGCGATCCGGTCGCCATCGACCGCTATGTTCCGCTTGGCATCGAGTCCGGTTTCGGGATCGATCGCCCGCGCGCCCACATAGACGATATCGTGCACCGCAGCGACCGGCGCGGCACCGGCGGGAAGCTCCGCCAGCATCGCGGCGGCCGCCAGCAGAAGCGCCGCTCCCCGCGCCGGTCGCCTGATCGTCAAACGTCGCATCCCATCCGCCATACCTAGCATGGTCGGTCAGAAATTTGCGCGGAGCGAGACCGTCACGCTACGCGGTTCGCCGACGACATTGCCATAGAATAGCGTCTGATAGTTGTTCACGAAATAATGCTTGTCGAACAGGTTCTTGACGTTGACCTGCGCCCGAAACCGGCCGAAGTCATAACCCGCCGATGCGTCGACGAGCGTGTAGGACGGCAAGTCGCGGGTCGCGCGGTCGATCTCGGTCTTGACCGAGCCGACATAGCGGACGCCACCGCCGACAAAGGCATCGCCGAATTCATAGCTCGTATAAATACTCGCCGAGCTCTTCGGCAGGAAGGTGATGGTCTTGCCGATCAGCGTGGGATCGTCGTCCTGCCGGATCGTCGGGTCGAGGATGGCAAGCCCCGCGTTGACCTGCCACCCTTTCGCGATCTCGCCCACGGCCTGTAGTTCGAACCCGCGGTGGCGGACCTTGCCGATCGGCGCATAGCGATCGATCAGGTCAATCGTCTGGTCGTATCGCGCCTGATTAGCCTGCCGGACGTCGAACAACGCGCCGGTCAGCAGCAGGCGGCGGTCGGGCGACACATATTTGACCCCGACCTCATATTGCTCGCCGGTCAGCGGCGACAGGACGTCGCCGACCGCATCGATGAAGAGCTGCGGCTGGAAAGATTCGCTGTACGACGCATAGAAGTTGAGGCCTTTCACCGGCTCGAGCGTCGCCGCGAGACGGAGGCTCGTCTGGCTGTCGCCGCTGAAATCCTCCCAGGGGCGGGTACCCGATTGCTTGCTGACATCGGGCTTGGCCCACGACAGACCCGCGAGCAGCGTCAGCGGCTCGGCGACCTTGATGTTCGCCTGCGTCGACAGGGTGAGATATCGAAGCCGACGGTTCAGGCTGTAGTCGAAGATCCCCGGATAGGTGCGCGTGTTGAACAGCGCCTCGATCGCATCGACGCCGTCGAAGATATTGGCGACGTCGCCCTGCGGCGTATCGGGAATCGTGCCCGCCTGCTTGGTGTCATAGCTCTGGTAATTGGCGGCGACGGTGATGAAGCTGTCGGTCAGGCCGAGATCGTCGAACTTATAGACGGTCGACAGCCCGGCGCTGAACGCCTCCGTCACGCTTTTGGTGATATTGTTGATCGCGATGAAGAAGTCGCCGTTGGGTTGCAGGTCGAACCCGAACCCGCTTTCGCCGGTTGTGTTCGAGCGCAGATAATTGACCCTCAGGCTGACCGACAGCGCCGACGACGCTTCCCAATCGAGGCCGCCGTTCACGCGCGCGACCGGCGTGACGAGGTCGAAATCTCCCGACCCGATGAAGAAAGATCGACCGACCGGCGCCGGCGATCCATCGGGCAAGGTCGGGATGCCGTCGAACGAGGTACGCCGATAACGTTCATAACCGCCGTGAAGATAGGCGGTCAGCTCGGGTGTCAGGTCGGCGTCGATGCCCGCGTACAGCACCGTTTTTGCCGAATCGATGCGCTGCATGAAGCTGCTGCTTTCCTCGTGAACGGCAACGCCGATCACATGGACCGTGCCCGCGGTGTTGAGCGCGCCCGCGAGATGTCCCTCGATCCGCCAGCGATCCCACGACCCGCCGAGCAGTTCGATATGCGACGGCGTGTTCGCGTCGGCACCCTTCGTCACCTGGTTGATGATGCCCCCCGGATTGGCCGCGCCATAGACGACCGAGGTCGGTCCCTTGACGATTTCGAGCCGCTCGAGCGTTGCGAAATCGGGTTCATAATCGAGCGCGCCGACATTCAGCCCGTCGATCGCATTGCCGGCGGCAAAGCCGCGCAGCTTGACGATCGACGACGTGCCGCCGGGATTGCCGTCGAACAAGGCGCCCGGCGTATATTGCGCGACATCGCCCAGGCTTCTGGCGTCGGTGGCATCGAGAAAATCCTCGCTGACGAGGCTGATCGATTGGGGAACCTTCTCGATCGGCACCGGAAGCCCGGTCGTCCCGCTGGTGTTTTCGCTGAGGTAGCGATAGCCGCTGACGACGATCGCATCGCCCTCGCTTTCGCCGACCTCCTGCGCCGCCGCCAGCGTGGGTGCGAAGGCCGCCGCCGCGACGACGCTGCCCGCACAAAGCAAGCGGCGCACGCCGCGCTTCGGCCGATGGTGGAATTCACAGACCTGTCGGTTCTTCGTCATCACAACCCCCTGGATCAATCATCATATGGCCGGCCTGGGCGCCGCTTTCACGCCGACAAGACTGAGCAACGACAGAATTAAGACCCGTTGACATATTTCTGTCAATTGATAGTTTTGATGATATTTCTGGCATAGTACAATGCGTTTCGCACGAGAGGTTTAGCATGAGCGACAACAAGGATCGGGGTTCGCGACCAGCGGGGTCGGATGTAACCACTATTCCGAATGTTCCGCTTCTCCAGCGGCTACAGGCCGACCTTGAAGGCTATTCGGCGGCCGACCGCGCGATCGCCGCCTATATCCTCGGCCACTATGCAACGCTCGCCTTTGAGACCGCGGTGACGCTCGCCGAGAAGGTCGGGGTCAGCGAAATCACGATCGGGCGCTTCACCCGCAAGCTCGGCTATCGCAATTTCAAAGCGATGAAGAACGAACTCAAGGACAGCAGCGAGGCAGGCTTTCCCTGGATGGTGGGCGAGCAGCTCCAGCACTTTGTCGAAACCCCCGGGCTTCCCGACGAAGCCGATGGATCGATGCAGCGCGAGATAAAGTCGTTGCTCGCTGTCTATCGCCTTGCCGAAACCCCGCAATGGGCGGCCGCGACAGCGTTGCTGGCGCAATCGCGCAAAGTACAGATTGCGGGGTTCCAGACTGAGCGCGGCATCGCCATGATGCTGGCGAACCACCTGCAATTCATGCGCGACGGCGTCCAGCTCGTCGACCTCACCGCGGGCAATTATGCCGACGTCTTTGCGACCGACGACACCGAAGACCGCTGCCTCGTCGTGATCGACATCCGCCGCTATTCGCGCCAATCCTATCTGATCGCCGAACAGGCGAGCGAACATGGCATCCCGCTGATTGTCCTGACCGATCTGTTCTGCGACTGGGCGCCGCGCTTCACGCCGCATGTGATCGCGGTGCCGACGCAGACGGGCATGTTCTGGAGCTCGCCCGTCGCGCTCGTCTGCGCGGTAAACCTGATGGTGAACAGCGTCATCAAGCAAATCGGTACAAAGGTCGAGGCGCGGCTCGAAACGCTCACGCGGCTGCACCAGACCTTCACCGGCTATGCCGGCCACCAGCCGCCGCGCCCGAAGATGAATCTTTGACTTGGGATGTGATGACAGTTTTTTGTCAGTAAAATTCATAGACAGAAAAATTACGCCCGGTTAGCCGAATCGTATGACCGCCGCCCGTCCCAACGCCCTTCTCGATTCGCTCGACATCGACGGAGCCCTTGCCCGCCTCGAACCCTGCGCGCCGTGCGTCGATGTCGCGATCGTGCGGCGCCCCCTTGCAGAACCCTTTCGCATCGCTGGCCATATCTTCGAAGATGTGGAGACCGTCCTGCTGCGACTGGAAACCGAGGGTCATGTCGGTCACGCCGAGGCCGCAGGCGTCTTTTACCGCGGCGACATGCCGTCAAACATCCAGACCGCGTTGGTCGATGCCGCGCCGAAAATCGAGAAAGGCGTGAGCCAAGCCAGCGCGGCACGGCTGTTCCCGCCAGGCGGCGCCCGCAACGCCTTCGATTGTGCGCTCTGGGACCTGCAGGCGAAGCTGACGGGCTTGCCGGTGTCGCGGTTGCTCGGGATGGCGGCCCCCGAACCGCTGCTCACCACCTATACGGTCGGCAACGGCACGCCCGGCGAAATGGCTGCCAAGGCCGCAAGCTACAGCGAAGCGCGCGCGATCAAGATCAAGCTTGGCGGAGACGCCGACGACGAAAGCCGTATAGCGACCGTGCGCGCGGCGCGACCGGATGTGTGGCTCGCCGTCGACGCCAATCGCAGCCTGACACCGACCAGCCTTCTGTCCCTGCTCCCCGCACTCGAAGCCGCTGCGGTAAAGCTGATCGAGCAGCCATTTGCCGTCGGCGACGATGCGGCGCTCGCCGGTCTCGACCTGCCGATTCCGGTCGCCGCCGACGAAAGCATTCAGACGGCCGATGACCTTGAACGGCTCGCGCACCTCTACCAGGCGGTCAATATCAAACTCGACAAATGCGGCGGTCTCACCGACGGCCTGCGCCTTGCGAAACGGGCGAGCGCATTGGGGCTCGACGTCATGGTCGGCAATATGCTCGGCAGCTCGCTCGCGATGGCGCCGGCATTCCTGCTCGGCCAATATTGCTCGATCGTCGATCTCGACGGCCCGATTTTCCTGAAAGACGATTGTACGCCGGGCGCCACCTATCGCGCGGGCCACATCGACTGCACATCCCATCCCTGGGGCAGCGGATGGTGACATTGACAGGATTCAGTGCCGCGCCTAGGGCGCGCCAGACATCAAGAGTCGGGCCGACGCCCGGCACCAACCTGCTCCCGAGCAAGGTGGTACCCCGTTACAAGCGGGGGATGTGGCCGGACCGGCAACCAACGGGACCCCAAGCCGCACGCGCGTCGACCTGCCTCCTCTATCGTGAAGGAAGGATTTCGACGTGACGACCCAGCCGCAGCAATTCGCCAGCGACAATTATGCGGGCATCTGCCCCGAAGCCTGGGCCGCGATGTCCGCGGCAAATACCGCCTCGGCGCCCGCCTATGGCGATGACGAATGGACCGCACGCGCCGCCGACGCGTTCCGCACCCTGTTCGATGCCGACTGCGAGGTCTTTTTCGCTTTCAACGGCACCGCGGCCAATTCGCTGGCGCTTGCGGCGCTCTGCCAATCCTACCACAGCGTCATCTGCTCCTCGTCATCGCATGTCGAAACCGACGAATGCGGCGCCCCGGAGTTCTTTTCAAACGGCTCGAAGCTGCTCGTTGCGCAATCGGCCGACGGCAAGCTGACACCGCAGGCGATTCGCGATCTCGCCACGAGCCGGTCCGACATTCACTTTCCGAAACCGCGCGTTGTAACGATCACCCAGCCCACCGAGACCGGACAATGCTATTCGATCGACGAGATCCAAGCGATCTCGGCGACGTGCCACGATCTCGGGCTGAAGCTCCATATGGACGGCGCCCGCTTCGCGCACGCCTGCGCAACGCTGAAATGCGCGCCAGCCGATATCACCTGGCGAGCAGGCGTCGATGTCCTCTGCTTCGGCGGCACGAAAAACGGCATGGCGGCGGGTGAAGCGATCGTCTTTTTCGACACCGCGCTGGCGACCGACTTCGACTATCGCTGTAAACAGGCGGGCCAGCTCGCCTCGAAAATGCGCTTCCTGGCAGCGCCGTGGATCGGCCTGTTCGAAAGCGGTGCCTGGCTGCGCAATGCCGAGCATGCAAACCGCTGTGCCACGCGCCTCGCTGCGGCGGTCGAAGGTCTTCCCGGTGTCCGCCTTGCCTTCCCGGTGCAGGCCAATGCAGTCTTCCTTCACGTACCCCACGGGATTCTCGAAAGTCTCAGCGCGCGGGGTTGGCGATTTTACACATTTATTGGCGGTAGCGCGCGCTTCATGTTCGCCTGGGATGCCCGTTTCGAAGGCGTCGATCTTTTAGCAGAGGATATTGCGATATTAGCCGTCGAGACGACTGCGCCGTGAGGAATCGCTTAGGCCGGCGAGATGGCTCCTGTGCTTCAATATCGGCCTGCGATGGCCGATTGGCGACGGTCCGCTTCAGCGGCCAATTCTAAAAAGGAGACACATTGGATCGCGTCGCGGTTCATCTGGGCCTGCTCCAGAGCTTGGAACGGCAGAATAGAACGACGCATCCTTTGACTTCGAGGTTGCCGTTATCGAGCAGCCTGAGCTGACCTTTTGCAGCGCCGTCGCCCGTCTCGGGATCATAGACGGGGCCGCCCTTCCATTCGCGCGGCCCCCCGGTGAAACCGTTGAGGACGACAAGGCCTTTCAGCTTGCGTTGACGTAGCTTGGGGTCGGAATTGCGCACGTCGCGCAAGCCGGGGTTGGCACGCAACCGGCGGGCGTCGATAACCCTACCGCACAACGCCTTGCCGCACCGATAGATTTCCACTCGGCCGCCTTCGGTGCCCGTCGCCCAGACGCCGGTGATATCGGCGGCGGATGCCGCGGCGGGCATAGTGCATGCCGCGGCGATCGCGAGGGTAAGTGCGGCGCGCATCATGCCGCCATTACCTTGGACTTGCCGGCTTCGAGCAGGCGGAGCGCGTCTTCGAGCAGCGGTCGGTCGTCGATTTCCCACGGGTGGAAGCCCGGCTTCATATAGGTGACGACACTGCGCGCCAGCGCACGCATCAGGCCGTGGCGGCCATAAAGCCATGCCAGCAGCACTTTCCAAGTCGCCCAGTCATTGCGATTGTCCTGGCGCAGCAGGTCGGCGGTATTGCGGAAGATGACATAGTGGAAACGCATTGAGGTGACGAACATCACCGTGCTGCGCTTGAGCCAGCGGCGCAGCGGAGTCATCGCCCGGGCGGCGTGGAGGTAGGTGTCGAACGCCACCGCCTTATGCTCGATTTCCTCGATCGCGTGCCACCGCCACAACTGCCGCGCCTCCTCGGCCGCGCCGCCCAGATGCTCGGGGTTCGCCAGCGCGTCATGGGCCAGTGTCGCGGTGAAATGTTCGAGCGCGCAGGTCGCGGCAAGCTGTTGGATCGGCGAACGACGCTTCGCCCAGGCGATCGTCCTGCGGGCGCGGTCCTCGGCCGACGCAATGTCGAAACCGGCATCCTGCGCCTGGCGGTTAAACACCACATGTTCGCGCGAATGCATCGATTCCTGATACAGGAAATCGTCGATCTGCCCACGCAGCGGCTGCGGCGTTCCCTCACGATAATGGCGCACCGCGGTCATGAAGAATTTCTCGCCGACCGGGAAAGTGGAGGACAGCGCATTAAAAAAGGCGGTGCGGCCAGGATCGCCGCTATGCCACCATCGCGGCGGCGCGACTTCGCGACCGAATTTAAGATCGCGCTTTTCAATTCGGACATCGACGGGCGTGCAGGATTGATCAGGCATTATAGAACCTTTCAACGACTCAATTTACATTAACATCAATGTATATATCATCACGACGAAAGCGCTGCAAGACCCGATAGCGTGGTGACATTTGCCCGCTTTCCGGTAAGACTTTGCACAGAAGATATTCGCCGGGCACGGCGGCCGCAAAGGATGATGAATGTACAGGCAAGCGCGACCGCACCAGAAGCGGCGCAAGCGAGCAGGCCCCGAGGTTCGCGAGGAGGGGCTGGCAGCTGCGCGGCGCCTGCTCCTTGCTGGCGGACCCGCGGCGGTGACGTTGGCGAGCGTCGGCCAGGAAATCGGCATGTCGCACGCAAATGTCCTGCATCATTTTGGATCGGCTGCCGGTCTGCAGTCGGCGCTGATGGGTTCGATGATCGGCGACCTCACCAGCGCGCTCGACAACGTTGTGGAGTTGCTCAAGACCGATGCGGCGGCGCCGCGCACCGTTGCCGATCGTGTGTTCGACGCTTTCGACAAGGGTGGCGCCGGCCAACTTGCGGCGTGGATCATCTTGTCGGGCGATGTCGAACATCTCCATCCGGTGCGTGAAGCGGTCCGAGAATTGGTTGCGGCAATCCTCGGACAGTCAACCGACGAGGCTGCGCCCGAGCGCGTCCGCTCGGCGGTGCTGATGATGGCCGTCAGTGCGTTCGGCGACGCGCTGATCGGGCCGCATGTGCGCGGCATGCTCGATCAACCGGATGATGCCATGCGCGACCTGATTGCGCGAATTCTGCCGTTGTTCCTGATCCCGACCGGCATTCCGCCCGCCACACCCTGAGCAACACCCCCTATTCGCTTCCTGTCAACAACAGCTCGTCATCCGTGGCAGACACGCGCTGGGCAATTCCATTGAGTTCCATCGCCTTCACAAAGCCGTCGACGTCGCCCGCCTCGAACACGCCGACGACTTCCCTTTCCGGAATCTGACCGTCCTTGAAGACGATCTTACGCGCAGAATAGCGATTCATTTCGGCAACGGCATCGGCCAGCGAATCGCGCATGAAGATCAGGCGCCCTTCCGTCCAGCTCGTCTCCTTGGCGACATCGACGCGGCGCAGCGTCCAGTTGTGATCGGCGCCGATGGCGAGCTGCCCGCCGGGAGCCATGTCGGTACCGCTGCCCGATTCCAACCCGGTCCCTTCGACGCGAACTTTGCCTTCTGCCAGCGTGACTACCATGTTGCCATGTTCGAAACTGACTTCGAAGGCCGTCCCGATCGCGCGCACGCTTTTGCCGCCCGCGTTGACGATGAAGGGCCGCGAGGGGTCACTGGCAACGCGGAAAAAAGCGCGTCCCTTGGCCAGGTCGACACGGCGTTCCCGCCGGGTCTCGTGTAGCCGCATCTCGGTTTCGGAATCGAGCGTCACGACCGAACCCTCGGGAAGCGTGACAGTCGTCGTCTGACCGACCCCGGTCCGGAAGTGTTGCTCTTGCGGCGTTGCCAACCTGGAAAAACCGCTCTGATAGATGGTCCAGCCAACCGTGAAGACCAGCAGGAGCGAGGCCGCGAGCGCCAGATGCCGACGCCAATGCGATCGTCGGTCGGTCTGTGCGAGACCATTTTCAGGGGCCGCGAGCATTTCAGGCTCTTGCGGGATCGTCCCGGCGACCATCCATGCCCGTTCGACCAACCGATAGGCATCTTGATGGGCGTCGGATAGTTCGAGCCATGCATGGAAACGACGCTCGTCGTCGACCGTCATGTCGCCCGAAAGCTCGAGGTTGAACCAATGGGCGGCCTCCGAGCGGAGCGCAGCGCGCGCGATGGCGTCTTCGTCGCTCATAGGTCCGGCTCCGTTTCTGCAACAATCCGCACGAGCGCGCGGTGCATCAGCTCTTTCACAGCCTCCTTGGAAATCCCCATCCGCTGGGCAATCGCCTGATAGGTCAGGTTCTCGAACCGGTGGTACTCGAAGGCTTCGCGCGCCCGCGGCGGCAGCTTCTGGATCGCCTCGAGAACCCGGCGATATTCCTCCTGCCCGATGACGATACGTTCGGGCGAGCGTTGCTCGGCGATCTCGATGCTGTCTACCAGCTCGTCGTGTAGCAGTGTCTTGCGCGCTTTCTGTCGACGATGGCGACTGACCAGCACATTGCGCGCGGCGGTAAAAAGATAGCGTTCGACATTGTCGATCGGAGCACTCAGCTGTGCCGATTGCAGCCGCAGAAAGACTTCCTGCACCAAATCGTCGACATCGGCGTCGTCGGCGCGCCGACGGAAGTACCGGCGCAATCCCGGCCCGTAAGCCGCCATCCACGCGGTCAGATCCCGATCATGATGCGGAACCGCCATCGTCAGTAAGAATCCTGATAAAACAGGCATTGCGAGATGCTCCCAACCCTACTTGTCATCCCGGCATCATTCCCAAATCGGTCATTGTGACTTCATTCTACGATGGAGTTAACTGACTAGACGCAGGAAAGGCACAAGAGGGGGGATTGGATTCATTCGGACCTGCAAATTTTCCTAACGGCCTGTTCACTGGCGTAGATATTAACATTGTTGAAAATTTTTGCTTCCCAATCCCCCCGTTTATGAAAATGTCGCGTCTATTCGAATGGCGTCGCATCGAACGTCAAAACAGCGGGACATCAATCCCGCACGACAGGGGAGAGGGACATGCGTTTTCATGCATGCAATTTGCGCAAGGTTTTTCTGAGTGGCGCCGCGATTGGCTGCCTCGCGCTTTCGGGCAATGCGGCGTTGGCTCGCGAACAGGTGACCAGCTATCGTATCCCTCCCCAGGCACTTGATCGCGCACTCCGCGACTTTGGCGTTCAAAGCGGCGTAACGATCCTGGTCGATGCATCGATCGTCAATGGAAAGCGAACCGCAGGCCACAGCAGGCGATCCAACCCCGAAGCGGCGCTGCGCTCGCTGCTGCTCGGCACCGGGCTTCACTATCGCCGCGACGGCAATGTTTTTGTGGTGACGCGGGAGGGAAACGCAAATCCCGCCGCCGCCCCTGAGATTACGGACGATACCGAAATCGTGGTGACGGCGCAGAAGCGCGAGGAAAAGATCGGTGACGTTCCGATCGCCGTCACCGCCTTCACGCCAAAGGCGCTCGACGATCACAAGATCGAGGGCGGCGCCGAACTGGTGCGTGCGGTGCCGAACGTCAATTTTTCGAAAAGCAATTTCAGCGGCTATGACTTCACGATCCGCGGCATCGGGACCAAGGCGATTTCGGCATCGAACGACCCCGCGGTCGCGGTCAGCTTCAACAACACCCCGCTCATCCGCAACCGCCTGTTCGAAGCCGAATTCTTTGACCTCGAGCGTGTCGAGGTGCTGCGCGGGCCGCAAGGTACGCTCTATGGCCGCAACGCGACCGCGGGCGTGGTCAACGTCATTCCTGCGCTTCCCGACGACAGCTTTGGGGGCGAGCTGAAGGGCGAGGTTGGCAGTTTCGAAACGCGGCGCCTGTCGGGGATGCTCAACGTGCCAATCACCGACACGCTGGCCGTCCGCGTCGCCGGCGCGATGACGAAGCGCGACGGGTTCGACTACAACACATTCACGCAAAAGCGGGTCAATGGCCGCGATCTGTGGTCGACGCGGGCGTCGGTCCAGTGGGAACCGAGCGACCGGTTCAAGATCAACGCGATCTGGCAGCATTTCGAGGAAGACGACAACCGATCGCGCACCGGCAAACAGCTTTGCACGACCGATCCCGGCGTGGCGCAGGTCGGCGATATCGCGGTGCCCGAATTCCTGCAGAGCCGGTTCAGCCAGGGATGCCAGTCGGCGTCGCTATACGACGATGCGGCCTTTGGCGCCCCCAATGCCAAGGCACTGGCCTATGTCATGTTCCCCCAGATCAACATGAGCATGGGAAGAGATCCGACCGCGCCGACGCCCCGACCGCTCGTCTTTCCGATCGCACGCAATTTCGATCCCTATGGCGATGTCGTCCAGTCGCGAGATTTGCGGGAAGTCGCCACAAGTTATGACCCCGTATTCCGCGCCAAGAATGATGTGTTCCAGCTCAATATGGAACTGGGGATCGGCGACAATCTGACGCTCGTGTCGCAAGGCGCATATGCCCGCGACCGCTATTATTCGTCACAGGATTATAACCGTTTCGTCTCGGCGCCGGTCTTTAACGATTCGGCGGTGCTGGTTCAGAATCCCACTGGCGCGCCGCGGCCGATCACGGTGCCAGGACCAACGCCGGGAGGGATCTTCGTCGATCCGCAATTGGGGGCATCGGACCGAATTCTGTCGGCCGATCTCAGCCGGTCGCGCAATCGCCAATGGACGCAGGAACTGCGACTGCAATCCTCCTACGACGGCCCGTTCAATTTCAATATCGGCGCCAATTATCTCGATTTCAAATCACAGGACGACTATTTCGTCTATAACAATCTGTTCTCCTTGATCGCCCAGTATAATTATAATGGCGCTCGTGAAGGCGGCGGCTCGATAACCCGCAATTGCGGCGAAGGGACGCCGACGGGCCGCGAATGCGTCTGGGTCGATCCCAATCCGATCGGCGAAGGGCCCGAAGACGGCCATAATTATTTCCGCAGCAAGAATCCGGTACGGACCAAATCGCAGGCGCTATTCGGCGAACTATACTGGCAGGCTGCCGACGACCTGAAAATTACGCTGGGGCTGCGCTATACCAACGATAAAAAGACCGCGACGCCGGTGCCCAGCCAGTTGCTGCTCGGCGCGATTGAAAATGATCCCACCAGGGGCGGCCCCGCATCGGGTGGCACGATCAGTCGCGGTTTTCGCGAATTTCCCGAGATACGGCAGAAATGGAACGCGGTGACCGGACGGCTGGTCGTCGACTGGAAGCCTGACCTGTCCTTCACCGACGACACGCTCCTCTATGCCTCGGCGTCGCGTGGGTACAAGGGCGGCGGCGCCAATCCGCCGCGCGCCGATATCGACCAGACGGTGATCCAGTATCAGCCGCTCCCCGAAACGTTCAAACCCGAATATGTGACCGCGTTCGAAATCGGATCGAAAAACAGCTTCGACGGCGGGCGCTTCACCCTTAACGCCGCAGCTTTTTTCAACATGTACCAGGATTACCAGATTTCGCAGATCGTCGACCGCATCTCTCTCAACGAAAATTTCAGCGCCAAGACCTGGGGACTGGAGCTTGAGACGGCGTGGCGGCCCTCGCGCAACTTCCGGCTCGACGCGACGCTCGGGCTGCTCGACACGCGGATCGACAAGGGCGCGAAGTCGATCGACGTGATGGACCGGACCCAGGGTAATCCCGACTGGATGCTCTTGCGGCCGTGGATCCAAGTACCCTCCAATTGCATCGCGCCAAAGGCGCTCGTCGGGCAGATATTGAATTACAATCAGGCGCCCGAGGACCTCAAGCTGCTGATGCTCTCGGCTTTATGCGCCGGGTCCGCGCGCTATGGCACCTTCAATCCGGAGCTTCCCAACGTCAGCCCCGCGTTCCAGTTCAATCGGCTGCTGGGCTTCACCTATAATCCGCTGACCGATGCGCCGAACGGCGGGAAAGGCTTTTTTGCCGACCTTGGCGGCAATGAACTGCCCAATGCACCGCACTATACGTTCAACATCGGCGCCCAATATAGCGCCTTTATCGAAGGCGGCGACTGGGTGCTGACTTTCCGTGGCGATTATTATCGTCAGGGCAAGAGTTATGCGCGCGTTTTCAACACCGAATATGACCGGTTGAAAGCGTGGGACAATGTCAATCTGGCGGTTACACTCGCGCGCGGCGAAGGCGATTTCGCGCTCCAGCTTTATGTCAAGAACCTGTTCGACAAGGCGCCGATCACCGGCACCTTCACCAACAGCGACGATACCGGGCTTAGCACGAATGTCTTCACGCTCGATCCCCGCATCGTCGGCCTCAACGCGACGGTGAAATTTTAGCCCGTCTTAACGGAGCAATGGCGCGGCGCCGGTTCCAAGCGAACGGAATTGGAGGGGCTTCGGTTTCTCGGTGCGATCGGACAGCGCGAGCTTCACGAGCCTCTCCCCTGGGGCCGCCGTTTCCTTGTTGGACGGCGGCCTCCGTTTTTTGGGCATGCGATGGGGCAAACTCCGAAGCATCGACCAGATCCCATCGATTAATCGGGCCGTTAGCCTGCAAACGCACAGAAAAAAGTCGCGGTCGATCCCCCCTTTTTCGCATCCGCTGCGTCTTATTTATTGGGAGGCATCCCGCCTTCCCAAATCAACATCGATATGGAAGAGGATATGTCATGAAGAAATTTGCGGCTCTGATAGGAACCGTCGCAGCGCTCGCCATGCCCTTCGCTGCCCAAGCGCAATCGTTCAGCGGAAATGCCAACGGCAGCTCGGGCTATGCCGACCTGGAACAGACGCTCCGAGTGACATGCGATGTTACCTTTGACGGAACGGTCACTTCGAGCACCACCGTTGCGATCTCGTCGCCGGACATCGCGCCGGGCGATTTCAGCTGCCTGTTCGTCGTCCCGCAGGGTACATGGTCGGCCGCGACGGTGCCGGGTGACGCGACCAAGGTCGACATCACGATGGGCGCCAACACGATCGCCAACGACCCCTGCTACGGAACCGTTCGCGGGGACTGGGACAATAGCACCAAGGTTCTGACGATCACCAACAAAACCCTGCCGCCGATCGATCCGAATGGCAGCATCTGCACGATCCACGATGCGCAGATTTCCATTCCCAACCTGAATCTCTCCTAAGTCGGGTGGGGATGGTGGCCGGGCCGAACCCTCCGTGCCCGGCCACATCAACGACTGCACGGCTCCGCGCAGCGGCGATCGTCGCCGTTCCTGTCCGCATTCGACTTTGTCCGCGGCCGGAGGGCGACTGTCGTAGCGCGATCGATAATCGGTTACGAACGGAGGTTTAGAGCTAAGGAATCGCGAAGCCGGATGCGGGAAAGGGAAGCAGCGCGCAAAAATGACGCGGGCGATCCATCGGGCCTGCCCGGCAGGCACGAGGCCGTCCGCAATCCTAGATGGCGTTGTGCGGTGCTGCTCGCTTCGATGTGCCTGTGGCCGTCCATCCCGGCGGCGGCGCAGGGTCAGCTTGCTTCCGATCCGCCACCGCCGCCTCATTCCGACGGTGAAGCCATCGCAATCGTCGACGATCAGGAAATTGTCGTCACCGCGCGCTACGGCGAGGCGCTCGTGGAACCCGAAACCGAGCTCGACGAGCAACAGATCGATGCCTATGGCGCCTATTCGATCAGCGAGCTGGTGCGGCGGATCACCCCGCTGACCGGGCGCCCGGACGAGCGGCCGATCATCCTGATCAATGGCGAGCGCGTCGATTCGATTCAGGACCTGGCCCGCTTTCCGCCGGCCGCGCTTCAGCGCCTCGCCATCCTGCCTCCCGAAGCCGCCGGGCGATACGGCTATACGGGCAACCAGCGCGTCGTGAACCTGGTCCTCAAAAAGCATTTCGTGTCGTGGGAAACGCACGCCGGTGCGAAGATGCCGACCGCGGGCGGGCGAATAGGCGGCAACGGTTCGGCGGGGCGTTTCGTCATCGACGGCAAGGCGCGGTGGAACGCGCAGGTTCAGCTTTCGGGCGAGAGTGCGCTGTTCAAAAGCGCGCGCGCGCCATCGTCAGCGCAGGTCGGCGAATTTGTCGATCCCGACGACTATCTTTCGCTGCTGCCCGCGACGAACCAGTTGTCGGTGTCGATGGGGCTGACGCAGCCGATCGGACGCTTCACCGGCTCGTTCAGCGTCAACGCGGCCTCGAACGGCAGCCGGCAGTGGCTGGGCCTTGCTCCCGCGGATCCTGGTTCGGCGGATGCGCTTGTCCTGTTCGGCCGGCAAAGTTCGCAAAATCTTGGCCTGTCGGCGACATTCTCGGGCCCCATCGGCGGCGGGCGCGCCATCCTGAATGCCAATTATGCGCGCGGCTGGGCAAAGGGCCGCATCGACCAGCCCGGCGATGCGTTGCCCGATGACGTGCGGACCAGCCGCAACCGGTCGGTGAGTGAAAGCTTGAGCACGCGGTTGACGTTCAACAGGCCGATCGCCGACCTGCCCGCCGGATCGCTGACCGCGACCCTGACGGCCGGAATGAACCGCAACCGCACCACCAGCCGCTTCGACGACGGCCTGATCGATGACGACCGCGTCAGCCGGGCGGCGCGGGACCGGTTCGATGGCCGGCTGTCGTTCGCGGTGCCGATCGCCAGTCGAAGCGAAAATCCGCATTCTTTGCTCGGTGACCTGTCGCTCGACCTCGCCGGCGGCCTGACCTTCGGCTCACGCGAGGCGTCGCTTTCGCGGTTCGAGCTGGGTGCGAACTGGAGCCCGGTTGCCGCGTTCCGGATCAACGGATCGGTCAGTGTCGCGAAGCTTGCGCCGTCGATCGAGCAGTTGACCGCGCCCCATCTCGAAGAGGTGCGGCGCGTTTACGATTTTGCGCGGCAGGAAATCGCCGAACCGGTCTGGGTGACCGGCGGCAACCCCGATCTGGGATCGGGCCAGCGGCGTACCTGGTCGCTGGGCGCCTCGCTGCGACCGTTCGATCCCCGGCTGCTCTCGCTCTCGGTCGAATATAGGAAGCAGCAGTCGACCGGCGGCGCCGGTGGATTTCCCGGGCTCGCGCCGGCGGTCGAGGCGGCCTTTCCCGAACGCTTCGTTCGCGACGCGGCGGGGCGCCTCGTTCGCGTCGACGCACGGCCGATCCAGATCGTGCGCGACACCAGCGAGCGGTTGAACAACAGCCTGACCCTGTCGATCGTGCCGCGCTCCGGAAACAAGGGCGACGCCGCACGCGCGATGACTGCGGCCAGCTTGTGGAACCTTTCACTCACGCTGAACCACGGATGGAGCCTGCGCAGCGAGTTGGTCACTGCCGCCGACCTTCCACCGATCGATCGCCTGCGTGGCGGCACTGGGCAGTCGCGGCATAATGTCAGTTTTCAACTCGTGGCAGGTCGGTCGGGAATGGGCGCCACGCTCGGCGGCAACTGGCAAAGCGCATTCCGACTCCGCTCGTCCGATGCGCAAGGTGGCGCGCCCGACTATCGTTACAAAGCCACGATGACCGTGAACCTTCGCGTGTTCGCTGAACCCTGGCGTCTGCTGCGGACGGCGGACAAGTCTGCATGGTTTTCGGACCTCAATATGGCGCTTGATATCCAGAATCTTTTTAATAGCTACAGGCGCGTCACGCTGGCCGATGGAACGGTAGCACCGGGCTACGAGCGCTACGAAGCCGACCCGCTCGGACGCACGATCCAGCTAAGCTTGCGAAAGCGATTCTGACGGCTGTATCTGGCGGGACCGCCTCTTGATCGGCTCCGTGCACTTAATCCGGATGCGCTTCGTATGCGTTGCCGCGTGCGACGGCTGGACGCCGTTTCGGAATCTGGTCGCTGCGCGGGTTGGCGCTATCCCTCTCCATGTTGCTTTTCCTTCTAGTCATCTGGAACTGAAGTAGCATCATTGTAAAAGCTCTACCGGTGATAGGTGTGGAGTTTGGGCGATGGTGGGAAGACAGGCAGATTTGGTTGTGTTGAGCGGCGAGGATCGGAGCTTTCTCGA